>Ga0134126_10005786_pt1 | contig 15470 bp, 11 predicted proteins | sample KB31752_FD_96881 | JGI IMG/M metagenome (GOLD analysis project Ga0134126, IMG submission 96881) | Terrestrial soil microbial communities with excess Nitrogen fertilizer from Kellogg Biological Station, Michigan, USA - KB3-175-2 | ecosystem: Environmental > Terrestrial > Soil > Unclassified ...
CCATCGCCGCCGCCAGCGCCGGCCACCTCGCGCCCTACATCGACGGCCATGAAGTTCCCCTCGGCAGCGGCCTGCCGCTGGGCCTCAGCGAAGACTTCGTCTACTCCGAGTCGACTCTGTCTCTCGCACCCGGCGCCCAACTCACGCTGTTGACCGACGGCGTGGTGGAAGCCCAATCCCCCACCGGCGAGCTCTTCGGCTTCGACCGCACCGCCGCCATCAGCACCCAGTCCGCAGAGAGCATCGCAGCCGCCGCCCAGCAGTTCGGCCAGGAAGACGACATCACTGTGCTAACCCTCACCTTTGCTCCCGCCGAGGTCCTGCATGCGTAAGCTTGCGCCGCTGCTTCTCTACTGGACGGCGTCACTGACGGCGCAGACTGTTTCCATCTCGGCCAATTCACTTCAGCTTTGTCCCAAGAGTTGAGAACCACCCCATTGCTGAACAACCGCGCAATGCAGCGGCCACTTCACCGAAACAATTCTGCCAGCCTTCCCGAGGCAGCTATCGGCCCCTCTTCAGTCAGCGCTCGAACTCGTTCTCTCTCGCTCATCGCCAGGCATACACATCCAGCTTGCGGATCGCCACCGGTTGCCGCTCAAACGATAGGTCGGCTGTTCCGTGGGGAAGAATGAGCCCAATCGTGCCGATTTGCGATCTGGAAGTGGGTGGGAGAGCGAGCGCGGTGAAAAGCCCTGAGGTGCTTCTGAGCGGGACGACAACCACATGACCGGAGTTGTTTGCATATTGCAGCCGCGCAAACGTCGGCCCACGCATCGCCTTGATTCCGGTGATGCTGTCACCAACTGCTGAATACTCTAGGGGCGATTCATCGTCGCCATCCACGATCATCAACGCAAGATCATGCGCCGGAACGGAGACCGTGCCGTTGGCTGTTTCGACATTCTGGCCGTTCCACACGTCGCGCAGCGATTTTGGAGTGCATTTCAGTCCCATCTTGTTCCAGGGTAGTTTGGCCTCGGTTGAGGTGCCCGTGCGATTCAGTATCGCGATCGCGCGCCGTCCGGCGATCGCCATCGGTTTTACCCAGATCTGAACGCCGGGAGTGGGTTCATCGATTTTGATCGGTTGCAATCCGAAAGCGTCGTTATGAATTGCGAGCGCTTCTCGGTTGGTCAGCAGCGACAAGCTAGCCGGAGAAAGGCGCGTCAGGTCTGAGCCGACCATCAGCGGAGCGCTCGAAATCGCCCACAGGCCCATATGCACGCGATCGAGCGAATCCGTCATGCCGCGCATGCCCATGACCATCATGTCCAGGTCGTTGTAGTAGCCTGTGTGCTGCGCTTCCGGATGCAAGCCCGCGTCGAAAGATTGCAGCACGTTCTCTGCGGTGATTACGCGCTTGTCGTGTTCGGGATCGTGGAGACTCTCCACAATGGGAGGAATGATGTCGCCGCCGGTGCGCCATATTGCGCTTTCGATTCCCCCGACGCCCGGACCCCAGAACCAGGGATTCTGGCTCCCCCACTCGCAGATAGAGAAGTACAACTTGCGTCCCGTGATCTTTTCCGCGTGCTGAATGGCGCGGGCAATCTGCGCATATTGGACCGCGCCGGAGCGCCTCTCCTTGTCGCCGCCGCACCAGTCAACCTTGACGTAATCGAAACCCCACTTGGAAAACTGCAGGAAGTCCTGATCGTAATGACCCTCGCTGCCCGTGTTCAGAAGCTTTGGGCCGGAGTCAGGGTACATGCTACATCCGTCTCGACCGGCGTCGGTATAGATGCCGGCCTTAAGTCCGAGGCTGTGAATGTAGGCGGCAATGTTGGCCATGTCGCCGTCTGTCTGGCCGGGCTGAATGGCAGGCCACTGTTTGGGATTGACTACGATGTTCCCGCGGGCATCGCGTTCTCCCAACCACCATCCCTCGTCGATGACAACGTACTCGTAGCCGGCTTCTTTCATGCCGTTTGAGGCCAAAGCTTTGGCCTGTTCCTGAACTATCTGGGAATTCACAATGTTGGCAAAACTATTCCAGGAATTCCATCCCATCGGCGCAGCGCCGAAGCACGCAGTTGCGGATACGAGAAGCAGCCAGGGAGATCGCACGAGAACAACATATCACCTGGATCCCTTTCTTATGGTTTGCGCACTTTGAAACTCTACATCGTATCTTCTCTTGCTTCGACGTTTCGCTGGATTCACGTGGCCCCTGGAAAACTCATAGATCCATGCGTACGTCGTGTATTTCGCGGTTTGCGGATAGCCTGTTGTCCCGAACGTGAGTTACAGACAGATACGCTTCGATTCCCGCGCAGAAACGCCATCTTTCCCTTCATGAAAGGACACCGGAGAGCTATCTGCGCATTCGGAATGTAGGCGGAAGATCGACCCGATTCTCTGACGGGAAATGGCGAGTGTCCTCCGCATAGGCGGCAACATTGGCCCTTTCAAGGGGGAAGAGTTCCGCGGCGTGGGTCCTTATCAGCTTACTATTGATTGTTTCGGCTGGACCCTTGATTCTCTGTCGAAGCCGCCCCTAGCCGCGCCCCACGAATCCACTCCAGAATCGTCTGATACTGTTGGCTCTTCTCGTTCGCCAGCCAGCGCTGACCGCCGTTGTGCGTCGCGAGATAGTTGCCCACGTCGCCGGCGCTATCGGTAGGTCGTGTCGGCTTTATCAGGATCAGGCTATCTGTCGGATTGGCAATATCGACGACGTGCATGGCGTACTTGTAGTTCTCTTCGCTATCCTGGTCCGAAAAGACGCCTTGTGCGTTCGGTGGCTGCAGCTTGAAAATCACGTGGCTGGCGTGGCAGAAGACACACGCTAATCCATCCGGCCCCCGGGCTGCAAGTATCGGCTCGACCTTGCTGACGAAAAAGCGAAAGTCGAGCACCGAGCCGGGCTGCACGTCCTTGAGCGCTTCATTGAGGTCCCTGCCTTCGAGCACGCTCGCAGCAATCAGCTTGAGGCGCGGATTGGTCGACCGGCCCAGCTTCTCCATCGCCACGCGAAACTCCGGCCGCTTCTCCACGCCTTTGACATTGCGCAGCGTATCCAGGGCTGCTGCGTTTACGTTGGCGTCGAGGTTGAGCAACCCCTCCATCACCGTCTCCACCACCAGCGGATATTCGAGCGGAGTCTTCATCTTCTTCATGCCCGCGTTACGGTTGAGATAGTCCTGATCCTGCGAGACCGCTCCGCCGGCGACGCCCAGGCGCTTCTTCAGGAACTCCGGATTAGCCGCCTCCTCCATGAAAATGCGCAGCGCTGCGGGGTTGAGGTTTAAGAATGCAGCCTTGAGGGCGGGCGCAACCACCGGATCATCGAGGAAGTGTTCGAATGCGATCTCTATGCCGGCCCGCCGCACTTCCGAGTCCGATGAGTTCAGTGCTGCGAGTGCCTGCTCTTGGAGCGCGGGCTCATGTATCAGGGCCGGGAAAGACGACGCGGCAAAGAGCACCTGGCCATAGTTGGCGGGGCGCGGCTGTGCCTTCAGCATCGTACGGAGCGCGTTCTCGACATCGGTTGCGTGGGTCCACGCGGAGTCACCCGGCAGCGCCGCCAGGAGGGGCAGCACGATCGCCTGGCTGTCACGATTTCCATGTTGGAGAATCTCAATCACCTTTTGCACGAGCTTAGGATCAGGCGCGCCCGCGGAGTCTAGCTTGAGGATGCCGCGGCGGCCGTCTTCGTACACGTAGCGAACCGTGTCGCGCACATCCGCACTCGGGTCTTCGGCCAGGTCGAGTGCCGCCAGGGTGAAGCGCGCGTCGCCAGCCTCGCTAAGCGTGCTGCCCGCCTTGAGGACTTCGATCTTCATCGGCACGTCCGCGCCTCTTAGGCACGAGAGCAGAGCATCTTCAAGGTCGGTGCCTGAACTCTTGAAGAAATGGATCAGGTCACTGTCGTTGCCGATACGCGTCTGATAGAAACCGTTTTTCACGTCGTACTTGAAGTCCACAGCCTCGCGATAGGGCGGATATTCGTAGCCTTCGCGATGAAGATCGGGCACGCCGGGAACGTACCGAGTCAATACGGCGGGCAAGCCGATGGATACGGTGTCTGCTTTGAGCTTGGGCAACGCGTAGTGCCGGATATGGAAGTCCCAAAGCGCGTTGAGAATGCCTTCGCGGCCAAGCGCGGTACCATCTCGAAGCACTTTAGCGAGCACCTGCGCCTGATCGCGAACGACTTCTTCGTAACCGTCTTCGATTCTGTCCTTATCGTTCTTGGACGCGGCGGTGCGCACCCAGGCAGAGAGATATCCGGTGTTTTCATCGAGCAGATCGTAGATACTCTCTTGCAGGCCGCGCCGCACCATCGGGTCAGTCTCGGTGTTCATGCGCACCGCGAGCGCCTCCAGCGTGCCACGCCGAATCTCCGGTTTGTCGACCTGCCAGTAGTACCAGCGCCATATGCCGGAGGCCGCCTGAAAGCGCACGTAGGGAACCGGATCGTTCAGGTTGCGCTCAAGAGCCGCCAGTAACTGGGGGTCGCTTGTCAGTTCGCGAAAGTGCTGGTTGAAGACGCGCGTTGCGCCCCAGCGCGTGCGTCCATCCTGAGATCGCAGCGCGGCGATGAGCATCTTCCGTCCTCCGGGCGCGGCATCGCCGCGCCGCGACAGGATCATGCGAACAGCGTAAGCAGCACTGGTCTGGACCATTTTGGCCGGATCGCCGAGCGCCTTCATCAGGTCGGGGAGCGCTCCCGGATCCGCCATGTGTCCCAATGCGCGGGCCGCGGCTTCGCGCGCCAATGGCTGATCGCTATGTGCGACCACATCGCGGATCTGGCGCAACACCGCCTCAGGCGCGAGGTCCCAGAATTGATCGAGCTGTTCCAGCAGCAACGGCAAGTCATTCGTGGCGAGCTTCGTCACGGGAGCTCTGTAGGCCGCGTCCCAGTTCTTCTGTTTTGTTGGCCCCGGATAGAGCGTCGATAGCGCCATCACCGCAAACTGCGTGGCGCGGAACGGCGTGTTGAATCCCTGATAGACGGGGTCGCCCTCCCAGCTCCCCTCGGGCCGCTCAGCCGCCAGCATGGCCTTCACCGCCCGCGCCATATGTTCGTCGGTCTCGGGCCGGTAGCCGGCTTCGGCCAGCGCGAGCACGAGGTTGTAGGAGATGAAATCGGCCGGCTTGCCTTTCTTGTCGAACTGATAGGGCCATCCACCTTCGGCGTTTTCGTAGTCGTACGCCTTCTCGACCAGCTTCTCGATCTCGGCCCTGTATTTCTCGCGGCTGATCTCCGAGAGGAGCATGATCTCCCAGGCCACGTCGATGAAGTTCTTCGGCTCGTAAGCAAGCGCCATTGTCTCCAGATGATTGCGCTCGGCGAGCCATGAGTTGTCGTGCGTCTGGTTGTAGGCCAGGTCCAAAGTGTGCCAGCTCTGCTCGGCGATTTCGAAAGGGCTTACGTCGGGTTCACAGCCGTCCGGCTCGTCGCCGGGCATTTTGTTCAGGCCCTTGTAGTGGATCTTGAGGTATTGAGCATAAGGCACGTCAAAGTTCTTGCGTGGCGGATCGTGCGTCACGTTCTGCTCGAACGCATGCGTGATCATCGGCAGCCGGCTGGCCACAGTGCGCGCGGAATAGATGACCCGCACCCAGTTCGTGCCCGGCTCGCCGTAAAGCGGGCGAGTGTTGTTGTAGATGCGGTCGGTCAAGAACTCGAGTGAGGCGCGCTGCGTGGGCGCGTAGCCATTCTGCACGGCCCGCAGATAACCGCGCGTGCTGAACTGCGACGGGTGGCAGGCGATGCAAAGCTGAGTCTCGGAATGCTGCATCACCGTCCGTAGCGCCACCGCGCCCCGCCGCGGCGTGTTCGAAAGCCACGTGTCGCCCATGTTGATCATAAAATCCATGCCGGCGCGCACTGCCTGGTGCGGGTCGGCGTAGGGCGGCACACCGTATTCATACGTGTGAAGTTGCCAGGCGGGATGATTCGCGGCCACGCGGACGTAATATTCCTGACCCGGCTCGAGAATACGGGTGCGGAATTTGTAAAGTCCGGGGTAATTCTGCGTGGCCTCAATCTGGTAGACGAACTCGCCCTTGGTGAAAGACACAACGTCGGGCTTGCCGGCTTCGTCCTTGCCTCGCTGGAAAATGTCGACGTCGAGCGGCACGTCGCGGTCGGTTACATTCAGGACGAAGTACACCAGCCGCGGCTCTTTCTCCCTGAAGGTAAACTTGAACCACTGAAATCCCTTCAGCATCGCCGCGTATCGGTCTTCGTTCTGCGAGGGTGCGTAAGGCCGCTGGTCGTCGCCGCCGAAGATGGTCTGTCCTAGCTCGAAAGGTTGCGCATTCTGCCAGGCCTCGTTCGGAGAAGCAGCAATCACGCCGCGCTTGACGCGAGCCGAGGCCGCGATCGCCGGCTCGGGGACTCTCGCGAGAACGGTTGCGATCTGGGGCAGGCGCGCTCCGGAGGAAGACACAAGGCTGACGGTCACAGGTCCAGCGACGCGCGGCCTCAGGGTAAGATAAAAATCCAGATCAGCGGAATGCAACCATTTCGCGTCGATCTCGCCTGCGGAATCCCTCACTGTCGCCTTAACCGCGTCCCCTGCCTGGAACTCAGCGGGATCCTTCACTGCAATGGTGAGAGCGTAGGAAGAGCCGCGACGCACCGTGGCAAGTTGGATTGTTTTCGTCTTCGCCGGAACCGACGAACCAGCCTCAACAGGCCGAACGAGGTGAACGATCTCCCCTAGAAAACACCCGACAATGACCAGCGAAACGATGGCCCAGCACTCGATGCCGCGGCCGTTCAGCGTGATCCGCATAGAGTTCACCTCGCGAGGTCTTGACCGCCGTCGGAAATCCTCAGATCAAGCTGCTGCAGTTTTGGTGGAACCTTCTCCATCCAAAGCTCCGCCGAGGCTATGGCGCGGCTCAGGCTGGTTCACTTCAGCAACGTCCCGGTGGGCGACGGCACGGAGCGCTTTCACATTTCCTGCACGTATCAAAACCAGAGCTACATGCCCACCGAGCATAACAGCACTCCGGTCTTGCGCAACTTGGAAATCGGCCGATCTGAACTCGACGCCGCTCCTATGGGACACTAGGGACATCTGGATTGCTCTATGACTCAACGCAATCGACGGGAATTTTTGCAGGCAGCCGGCAGCGCGCTCGCCGTTGTTGCGGGCTTCCCTTGCCTACCCAGTTCCACGGCCCTCGCCGCGGAAGCCGCCTCACCAGGAACAGCATCCGGCCAGAAACTCGCGCATGCGATCAAACCATCCCCGAACCCCAAAAAAATCCGGGGTGTAATGGTCGACGCTGCTCGTGTTCCAGAGACACTGGACTACTACAAGCGAGTGATCGACTTTTGCGCTGACTGGCAGCTCAATACCGTTCACTTTCGCCTTGCCGATGATCAGGGATCGGCTCTGCGTTTCAATTCCGTTCCCGGTCTGATCATCCACGACCATGCCTTCACTCCGGATCAGCTCGATGACTTAGTACGCTTCGCTTCCTCCCGCGGTGTTGACCTCATTCCGGAGCTTGAATCCTTCGGGCATACCGGTTTTATCACTCGCTCGAAGACATATGCGCATCTTCTGGATACCACTTCCGCCGGGTCGCCCGATTTCACAGGCGTCATCCCCGTCCACCCTGAGACATTGCAGCTCTTTAGAAAGCTCTACCATGAGGTCGCTGAGATCTTCCCCTCTGCGTACCTTCACGGCGGATGCGATGAAGTCAATTGGGGCGGGTCTGCCCTTTCGCGGCAGGCGTTGCGGTCAAAGTCCCGTCCGCAAATCTGGGCAGAGTACCTGAACGCTTTGAACCAAATCGCCCAGGCTTTGGGAAAGCAGTTCATTGTCTGGGGCGACTTCGTTCTCCATAAGGAACCAGAAATCCTCAACGGCGTCAATAAGAACATCGTCATCATGGATTGGAATTATTGGGATACGAATGCCGCCAAATTTCACGATGCGCTCGAGCAAGTGAAAGCTCACGGCGCGCGCGCCATCGGAGCCCCCGGCCTGATCAGTTATCGCTGGGGTGCGCGGCCCGGCACTGACCAGTTGCTGAACATCGACGCGTTCGCGCGGGCCTATTTGGAAAAGGACGACCCCGGATCGCTGGGCGTGATTCTGACGAACTGGGTCCCAAGCCGCTACGTGCAGAGCTCGATATGGGATGGATTTGCCTACGCCGCCGTAGCCTTGAATGAAGGTGCTGCGGAAGCGCAGAAATCCGCGTTCCGCCGTTTCGTCGAGCGGCACTATCGGACCGAATGGAATGACGATTGGAGGAACGCGTTCCGCCTCATCTATGATGCCGCTCCTCAATTCGGCAAGCACGCGCCATCGCCAGGGCTCGGTCTCACCATGCCGATTCCGTGGAGCAGCGACGCCGGAGTTCAGGCAGTGCTGAAGAAGCGCGCGCCAGTCTCAAACCCATTCACGCGCCTCCGCAGTTTGCTCGCTTCTCTGGAACCGTCCGTTCGCGCCAACCGTTCCGACTTCCAGGCATTCGCACTCTCTGTTGAGTATCTCGAGACTGTTTTCTGGCGCGAATCGATGATCCAGGAACAAGCCGGCAAGTCCACTCGAGCGGAGGCTGCTGCCCGGATTCAAAAAATCGCAGCACGCGATCGGCAACTTGCTGCTGCTCTGTCGCAGGATTGGGACCACGGGCGGCCCGCGGATTCAGTGGCTAAGACAAAACCACTTTTTGGCATGCAGCCCAAAGACCAGTTGGTTTTTCAATTCAACCTGGCTGCGGAATATTCGGCTTCTCTATCGCGGAATCCGGATCGGTTCTTTCAGCTCCTGGAATCGTCTGGCGTTGCAGCGGTTGATTCCGTCGCCGGGCGCGGCATGCCGGCATGACGAGCGATTCTTCAAATCCGCTAGCCGTTCACGTTGCCTCCTCGCGATCTGCAATGGGCGCACGCGCGGCGGCCGATGTTGCATCCGAAATCCGTGCGCTCCTTGCAAATCAAGAGAGAGTTCGCATCATGTTTGCCGCGGCGCCGAGTCAATCCGAGATGCTGCTCTTTCTTGCCCAGGCGTCGGGCATCGACTGGTCGCGTGTGTCCGCCTTCCACATGGATGAATACCTGGGTCTGCCCCAAGGCGCGCCCCAGCGATTCGGCGTCTGGCTCCGCCGAACCATCTTTGACAAGGTGCCGTTTGGCGCAGTCCATCTGATCGAGCCAGGCGACGACCCAGACCGCACGGCAAAGGACTATTCGGACAAGCTCAACGCCGCGCCCATTGACATCGTGTGCTGCGGCGTTGGCATGAACGGGCACCTTGCCTTCAACGATCCACCCGCCGACTTCCACGATCCACTCACCGTGAAAATCGTCGCGCTCGATCTACGATGCCGTCAACAGCAGGTCGATGACGGATGTTTCGCCTCTGTCGAAGCCGTCCCCACTCATGCCCTCACCGTGACCATCCCTGCTCTGCTCTCCGCTCGCACCATCTTCTGCACCGTGCCTGGACTCAAAAAGAACCAGGCCATCCGCAATATGCTTGAGCAACCCATTACGCCGCAATGCCCCGCCACCGCGCTGCGACTTCATCGCAGTTGCACGCTCTATCTCGATCCCGATTCCGCTCGCGACATTTCTTTTGCCGGCTATCGTCAGATCTGAAGGTCCCGTCCTCATGAATTCATTCAAAATCCTGACGCGATCCGATGGTTAGCATGGATCCCGTACCATGGCATGTGGTCAATTCCTTTTCAGGGCGTGATCCCAACAGCGGAAACTTCATCACCGTCCACACCAGGGATGGTCGGATCTCGGGCGTGGAGCCCTGCGCCGCAACCGAACCGGCCGATTCGGAAATATGGCTTTGCCCCGGCCTTGTGGATCTCCAGGTCAACGGCTATCGCGGAAGCGACCTTAACGCGGACGATCTCAACATCGACACAGTGCGCTCGCTCGCCGGAAACCTGCTAGCAACGGGTGTCACCACCTTCGTTCCGACACTCATCACCGCACCGGAGCAGAAGCTGCTGCGCAATCTCGAGATTGTCGCCGAAGCCAGGCGCGCACATCCGCTGCTCCGGCACATGATTCCCTTCGTTCATATCGAAGGTCCACACATCGATCCCGCGGACGGTCCGCGCGGAGCACACCCTGTCGAGCACGTTCGCCCGCCCGACATTTCAGAGTTCCTGCGCTGGCAAAAGGCATCGGGCGACCTTGTCGGCATGGTGACCCTCTCGCCCCACTACTCCGAGGCGGCTGTCTACATTCGGGCTCTTTGTGAACGCGGGGTTCATGTTTCCATCGGGCACACCAGCGCAACCGGCGACCAGATTCGCACTGCCGTAGACGCAGGTGCGCGCCTCAGCACCCACCTCGGCAACGGAATCGCGCAGCTATTACCTCGTCATCCCAACCCTATCTGGAGCCAATTGGCAGAGGACCGTCTGACCGCCACCTTCATTGCGGACGGGCATCACCTTCCCGGTGACACTCTCACCGCAATGCTCCGTGTGAAAACTCCGTCGCGATCCATCCTGATTTCCGATCTGGTTGCTCTTGCAGGGCTTCCTCCAGGACGATATTCTGCCCCGATTGGCGCCTCCGCCGATCTTGATGCGGATGGCAGGCTGCGCATTCCGGGTACCGAGTATCTCGCTGGCGCAACCTCACCACTCAAGAGCTGCGTCGCGCGCGTAGCCTCTTGCACGGGCTTCTCTCTCGGCGATGCAATCCGCATGGCGACGTTTAACCCCGGTCGATTTGCGGACTGCGGCGTCCTCGCCCCCGGCGCGCCGGCCGACCTCATCCGATTTCGGTGGACACATGGAGCATCCACGCTCCAAATCGAAGAGGTCATCGTGCAGGGGAATATTGTTCCTCGCCAGAATTAGGAAACTGAATTTTCCAGCATTCAGTGGTGGGCGCAGCTGTGGTCAAAGACTTTGCTCGTTACCGTTTGTTTCGGTTGCCAGGGAGACGGCCCACGGCTGAGTAAGCACCAAGTCACGCACTATGCTGAGTCAGCCACGTTTCGAAGCGAGATTGGCCGAGTCGGACGGCATGGTCAGGAATCAGCGCCCGCTCGCCCACCTCGATGCCATAGTACCGGCCGTGCGGGTCGGAGATCACCTCACGGGGATCCTGGCGCGCGGCCAGAAACCGCCGGGCGAGTTCATCAAGGCGAAACTGTTCCGGCCCGCCGATTTCGAGGGTGCCATTCGCGGGCGGGTTCGTTGTGATTCTCGCCACGGCACTCGCTACATCATCGCCTGCCATGGGCTGAATGAGCGCCGCAGGCAGGCGTACATGGTTGCCCTCGGTGGAATAGTCGACGATCTGCTTTACAAACTCGAAGAACTGCGTCGCCCGCACAATCGAATACGGAATTGTGGAGGCTTTAATCAACTCTTCCTGGGCGAGTTTTGCACGGAAAAATCCACTTGCCAGCAGACGCTCAGTTCCTACTACCGACAGCGCGACGTGGTGTTCGACACCCGCAGCCGCTTCAAAAGCGAGCAGGTTACGGGTTGATGTCTCGAAGAACTTCAGCACTGCCGCGTCCTCCCACGAAGGGGAATTCGTGACATCGACCACCGTAGAAGCGCCCTTTAGCGACTCTGCCAGTCCCTCGCCGGTGACGCTGTTGACGCCGCTTTTGGGTGACGCCGCAATGGCATCGTGTCCATCGCCGCGAAGCTTGCTGACAAGTTTCGATCCGATGAGGCCTGTGCCGCCGACCACTACAATTTTCATGATTATCTCCTTCACCCGTTACATGAGAAGCTTGTCCCGATTGAGCATGACCGAATGTCGGCCAATCGCCCGCAAATAACCGTAAGCATTTTGTCGTTCCGTTATTGACCATTTGGTCAGTTGCTAAAGAGATGCTGCGCAGATCGCATTAGATCGAACTATTTTTTCGGGGGCTTGCCCGTTATGCCTTTTCTGACAAAAGCCATCACTTCTATCGCATGCTTTTTTAGAGCGGCTTCGCTCAATGGTTTTGATCCCTTTCCCACGCGGGGCAGGTTGTTCGCAGCGCAATAATAGAACCCGCACAATCCCACAATGTTGACCGCACCATGCCACGGATCCATCGCGCGGAATTCGTCTGCCGCTATGCCCTTCTTCAGCAAGGCTTCAATCCGGGAATACAACGACGGCATTCCTAGCTTTTGAAAGTGCTCCCCACCTCCCTGAATACTCTCGAGCATGAAGATCACGGGTGAGAGGGGGCGTGAGCTCATGGCGGTGAGCAGGGTTTCGAGGAACGACAACAAGGAATTGGTAGCGGTCTGGTTCCTTTCGACCGACTTGTCCAGCGCTTCGCTGAATGGTTGGTAGGCACGTTCGAGAACTGCCTCAAACAATCCTTCTTTGCTCTTGAAGTAATGGAAGATCATCCCTTTGACCACATTCGCCCGCGCGGCAATGCTCTCGGTCCGCGCTGCCACGAATCCATTGGTGGCGAATTCAATCTCGGCTGCCGCCAGGATTGCCGCCACGGTGATCTCCCGGTCCCGGCTGTAAGAGCGGCGAGGCCTGCGTTTCGCTTCGACGGTGTGTCCCACGGGAACTCCCTTCCATGATTCTAACTGACTCGATGGTCAATTACTCTTTGCGTGACGGGGAAGGCTCCACAGAACCAGAGCCGCACCGGCAAGGACCTCATTCGCAGGAATACCCAATCCCTTGGGCTTGCCCCGATCGAATCAGGTAAGCTCTTCGCATGTCCCAAGCCAGAGCGCGTTCCGCCAGCGCCTTGTGTCGCTGTTAGCGATTTCCTGTCTCCCCTCCGCCTGGCACAAGCAGACCGCGCTTGTCATTCATACCCCCACCGATGCGGCGAGCGCCCGAATCGGAGTGCTGACCGGCACCCACGGGAGAAATGATCGCCAAAACGCGGTTTCCCCAGGTTGACGTGCAAACCTTCGACAACCGGATCATCTCCCATTTCAGGGCAGACGGCACGCTCGCTTCCATGCAGAAGCGCTGGCTGAAACCCGATCTGACCCCGTATGAAACGGTAAAGGTCGAGTTTCCGGAAAGCGGCAATCCGCTCAGAGTGGGTGTGGCGGCCACGCGTGAGCCGTTGACGTTTGTCGATGCTGACCGGAACATCGCGGGAGTTACCGTCCCCGGTTGGGGGCCGTCACGCTCGACGCCACAGCCTCAAATTCGGAAAAAGAGGAGCGCCTCGCGGCGACCCTGGAAAGCACCGGCTTACCCGGGAACCCGCTGGAAACGGCAGACCTCCCCGATGATCTTGGACTTAGGCTGATCCAGGGTCTCACAGAGAATCTGGTCTACCGGCGCAACGGGGAAAGGAACCATTTGGAGTTTCTCGTAAAATGAAACATCGCGCGGCGCAGATTGCGATCCTAATTCCGGTTCCATAAGCGAATTTCTTTCGCATCAGGAACCGAAACCGCGCGAAATGGCGCCTTTTTGGGAAATTCTGAGTACCCGGTTGCAGATCGGGCCCCCCTCGCAAACCGGGGAGCAGACGTCGGTGGAATTTCGTCCTGTAATCGCGTAGTCTGTGGATAAATGACCCTAACCGCCAGGGCGGTGGGCGTGTCAGAATGTGCAACTATGACACATTCGTAATTGTTCGTCCGCCGCTTATCTGGTACATTTGGCAGTGTTCCGGGAAATAGAAGCACTTTGCTCGAGTAACCGAGTCCTTGAAGCGGTGTCTTGCACTTCCTGCGTGTCAGACAGCGCTTCCAAAGGTGCGCTGCGGCGCGTTTTGTCACCACCCTATTTTCGTTCGTCTTTTCCCCGTTTTTGTTTTTGGGCACATGCATTGAAATGGATACGGGTTTTGTTGGGACGTTGGTGAGACCAGTAATGATGAGATCTAGCTCTCCGCTGATTGAGGTACAGGGTGAATCGCTTCGTGAGTTCAAGCGGCTCCATGTAGTGCAACCCACAAGCGCTCCGAAGCACGCGGCCCCGCATCGGACCTTTGCGGGCTGGAGTCTCTCCAATGACAAGCGGATTTTTGACGTTCTGCTGTCCTCGGCGGTCCTGTTGGTATTTGGATTGCCTATGCTGCTGATTGCTGCCTGCATCCGGCTCACTTCCAGGGGCCCGGCTATCTTCGTACAAAAACGAGTGGGCCAGGATGGAAGGCTGTTTTCTATATACAAGTTCCGTAGTATGACACTCGCCGAGGGGCGGCGCGGTTCTGGACTCACCAAATCGGGAGATCATCGAGTTACCTGGGTTGGGAAATACCTCCGCAGACTAAAGCTGGATGAGTTGCCCCAGTTTTACAACGTGCTGCGCGGAGATATGAGCATCGTTGGGCCTCGGCCAAAACTTCCCGAGTTTGCCGATGATCTGACTCTCGCCTATCGCCCGGGAATCACCGGCGCAGCTTCTCTGGCATTCTGCCGCGAAGAAGATATCCTGGCATCGGTTCCCGCCGACCAGGTCGAGAGCTTTTATCACGAACGCATCAAGCCTCTAAAGGCCAGCATTGATGCGCGCTATGCAGCCAACGCGACGTTTCGTTCCGATCTCCGCATCGTCTTTTCGACCATGTTCGCGAGTCTCAATGACGAGCACTGCGCGGCACTGCAGGCCGATGAGGTGCACGCGGCGGCACCCGTGAGAAACCACCTCGCGGAAATTTCCAATTAAAAGCCCCGTATTTGTCGCACCTCGAACGGCTTAACCGTTCGCCTGAAGGGGCCAAGCCCGGCGCTGGCTCAGAGAACCGGAACTGGTTACAATCATTACTTCGGTACAATAAAACCGTAGAATCGTAGGCCTAAGGCATGCTGCCCAAAAATCGGGAATCCTTCAAGACCATCATCGTCACCGGTGGTGCAGGCTTCATCGGTTCCAATTTCGTCCTTGACTGGATCGCCCGCGGCAATCGCGCAATCACCCTCGATCTGCTCACGTACGCCGGCAATCACGCAAGCCTGGCGTCGCTCGACGGCCATCCCCGTCACCTCTTCGTGCACGGTGACATCTGCAATCCGGAATTGGTGGCAGCGCTCTTCCAGGATCACCGTCCGAGCGCGATCGTGCATTTTGCCGCTGAAAGCCACGTCGACCGGTCCATCCTGGAGCCCGGAGCATTCGTTCGAACCAACGTTCAGGGCACGCTGAACCTGCTGGAACAGGCACGTTCGTATTGGTCAGCGCTCTCCGCTCCGGAACGGGACGAGTTCCGCTTTCTTCACGTCTCGACGGACGAGGTATACGGCTCGCTTGGCCCCAGCGACCCGGGTTTTTCTGAAACCACTCCGTATGCGCCGAACAGTCCCTATGCCGCATCGAAAGCCGGTTCCGACCACCTGGTTCGCGCATACTTCCATACCTTCGGTCTGCCCACACTCACCACCAACTGCTCCAACAACTACGGCCCCCTGCAGTTTCCTGAAAAGCTGATCCCCCTGATGATTCTGAACGCGCTCGAGGGTAAGCACCTGCCCGTGTACGGCGACGGCCAAAACGTGCGCGACTGGCTGTACGTCGGCGACCACTGCGAGGCAATCCGCGCCGTGCTGCTGAATGGCGA
>Ga0134126_10005787_pt1 | contig 15470 bp, 15 predicted proteins | sample KB31752_FD_96881 | JGI IMG/M metagenome (GOLD analysis project Ga0134126, IMG submission 96881) | Terrestrial soil microbial communities with excess Nitrogen fertilizer from Kellogg Biological Station, Michigan, USA - KB3-175-2 | ecosystem: Environmental > Terrestrial > Soil > Unclassified ...
GCGACCATTGACTTCGTCGACCGCGTTGTTGCGATAACCCGGCTCGATTTCGAACCGCAAGCCGTTGCCTAGGCCGTAGCCGAAATCGAGTGTACCGGCGTAACCCAAATCGTAGCTGTCGATGCTGATGCCGCCACCGTTACGGAATCGGTTGTCCTCCAAGATATTCGCACCCGCAGCACCGCCGATATAGAAGCCTGTCGTGGGCTGGCCTTGGGCGCGCGCCGCTGAAGCAGCAGCCGTTAGCGCGACAGCGCTGACACCAACCAGCAAAAGCCGAGCTGTCGCGGAGTTTTGCGCCTTTAGGGTACATACCGAAAACATTGCAACTATGCCTCTACCACAATGACCACTGGGAAAATTATGCAGTTGCGAAGGAGGCAAAACCGTGACCGCTTCGCGAAAAACCAAGGCTCCCGCTGATCTCCAGCGGGGCCGTTTTTCGCGGCAAGCCCTGTTTCCGCCTCATTCATTTCGGTGCCGTGTCCGTTATTTGTCGTATAACCGACGCAACGCGTCTTTCGCATGCGCGAGAACGCGGCGTCGCTCTGTCGGAAGATGGCCGCCGGCGCGATTGAGGTAAAAGGTCAGCATCGACATCGCGGATTGAAAAGGCCGCGCTTTGCGTCGCTTGGCGTGCTCGGCCGAGCGCTTCAAGGAGCGGGCGATGCGTTTCGGATCGCGCCAGGTGAAGACACGCCGCTGTAGATCGAGGGCGTCGCTTTCGCGCGTCACGCGGTGCGACCATCTCCGGCAGGCGCGCGTCCGCGGCTTGCTCTGCTGCGGCATGACATCCCTCCGACTTCCTACTTTAGGGATAAAACCGCAGACCTGGCACAAAGTTCACAATTCTGCCGGAACTGAGCCGATATTTTTCCCGTTTATCCAGCAAGTCCGGGGGGGGCGAGCGCCTCGTTTTCTTACCGAGCGCCTCGTTTTCTTACAATGACGCAATGCGAGAGGATGCGATGGCCGTCCAACTTCTGCCGCGGCCTTTATGCAAGAGACGCTCTTGAGCCCGCAATGTCCGCGAAGACGTTGAATTTCATCATGGGGATACAAGCTGATCGACGGCACGCCACTGGCGCCAGTCGCTTGAAGACGTCATTCGCGCGACAGCTAAATCATCTCGACTATCAGACTCGCCCCGATTTCGTGAAGGCGCTCATTGAGCAACTGATCAATTGGGGATTTTGTCGCTCAGAACATGTTGCGCCATCACAGTAGGCGGCGGCTGACGACGGGAACGATCCCGTCGGTCGTACGTTGAGAAACAGCAGCGGTGAGCGCGTTCCGCGCTCGCCGCTTTTCCATATTCGGTATCAAGGGAGTGGGCCATGGACGTAGCAATGCGCCACCCCAAGAAGGGCGATAGCGTCGCTGTCGATCTCGGATTGAACCCTAAAGAACTCGCGAAAGTGGCGTCAGGGCTCGCTGGCGTGATGGCCGACACATATCTTCTGTATCTGAAGACACAGAATTTCCACTGGAATGTCACTGGACCGATGTTCGGCGAGTTGCACGCGCTGTTCGAACAGCAATATGGTGACTTGGCGATGGCGGTCGACGAGCTTGCCGAGCGTATCCGTGCAATCGGCGAATTCGCGCCCGGCAGCTTCTCGCAATTCCGCAAGCTGTCGAAAATCATGGACGAGGAAAATGTCCTGGCGGCCGAGCGGATGATCGAGCAAGCGGCCGCGGACAACGAACATGTTGTTCGCCGGATGCGCGAATTGTTCCAGCTGACCGAGGAGGCCGGCGATGTCGAAACCGGTGATATCCTCATTCGTCGAATGCAGTATCATGCCAAGCAGGTTTGGATGCTGCGCAGCTATTTGCAGCGTGTCGAGGACACCGCGAAAGCTGCTGCGTAGCCTTAACATAGGCGGCAGGTGATGCAGCTCGGGGTTATCGGCTTGGGACGGATGGGTGGCAACATCACCCGCCGCCTTACCGCTAACGGTCATGAATGCGTCGTCTTCGATCGCGATGCTAAAGCTGTCGGCGCCCTCGCCGGCGGCAAAGTCGCCGGTGCTTCGGGCCTCGACGATCTTGTGCGGCGCCTCAAGGTGCCGCGCGCCGTCTGGGTCATGCTGCCTGCGGGCCGTGCGACGGAAGAGACTGTCGCCGCGTTAGCCGGAGTGCTCGAACGCGATGACGTCATCATCGATGGCGGCAATTCCTTTTGGCAGGATGATATCCGTCGTGCCAAGCTGGTCGCGGCCAAGGGCATCCATTATGTCGATGCCGGCACCAGTGGCGGCATTTGGGGCTTGGAGCGCGGCTATTGTCTGATGATCGGCGGTGACAAGCCCGTCGTCGATCGTCTCGATCCGATTTTTTCCACCTTGGCGCCGGGCAGTGGCGATATTCCGCGCACGCCGCATCGCGAGAAGCGCGATGCGCGGCCCGAGAAAGGCTATCTCCACGCTGGCCCGGTTGGTGCCGGGCATTTCGTCAAGATGGTGCATAACGGCATCGAATACGGCTTGATGCAGGCTTATGCCGAAGGCTTCGAGATTCTACAGAAAGCCTCCAGCGAGGCGCTGCCGGCCGACCATCGCTTCACGCTGAACCTGCCGGATATCGCCGAAGTATGGCGCCGCGGCAGCGTGATCTCGTCCTGGCTGCTCGATCTCACCGCCGCCGCTCTCGCCGAAGATGCTGGGCTCGATACCTACACCGGCTATGTCGAGGATTCCGGCGAGGGACGCTGGACGATCCACGCGGCGGTCGAGGAGGCGGTGCCGGCGGATGTACTCTCGGCCGCGCTCTATGCGCGTTTCCGCTCGCGCGATCCGGAAAGCTTCGCGCTGCGGCTGCTCTCGGCGATGCGCAAGGGCTTCGGCGGTCATGTCGAGCCGAAAGTCGCCGGCGCCGATACGCAAGGAAAATCCCATGGCGCTTAGTCGCGAAGCACGCGCTGTTCGCCAGGCGAATCCGTGTTGCTTCGTGATTTTCGGCGCCTCCGGCGATCTGACAGCGCGGTTGCTCGCGGCAGCGATCTATCGCCTCGCGGCACAAAAGCGCTTGCCGGATAGTTTCGCGATCGTCGGCCTCGCGCATTCGCATCGCTCGGACGAGGAATTCCGCAGCAACCTGAAGAAGGCGCTCGAAGAGCATGTCAGCGAGAAAACCGATCCCGACACGGTTGCCTGGTTGGCGGAGCGCATCAGCTACGTCCAGGGCGAGTTCGAGGATCCCGCGGCCTATGATCGGCTCGAGCAGACGCTGAAGCGCATCGAAAGCGAGCGCAAAATCCCCGGCAATCGCCTCTTTTACCTCGCGACGCCGCCATCGGCCTTCGTGCCGATTGTCAAGCGGCTGGGTGAGAAGGGGATGGCGCGGGAGAAAAGCGGGCAGGAAGGCTGGCGGCGCATCGTCGTCGAAAAGCCGTTCGGGTCCGACCTCGCGTCGGCGAAAGCGCTCAATGGCGAGCTACTGAAAGTCTTTTCCGACTCGCAGATCTATCGCATCGATCATTTCCTCGGCAAAGAGACCGTGCAGAACATCATGGCGCTGCGCTTTGCCAACGGGATTTTCGAATCGCTGTGGAACCGCGATCGCATTGACCATGTCCAGATCACGGCGGCCGAGACGGTATCGGTCGAGAGCCGCGGCAAGTTCTATGATGCGACCGGCGCGCTGCGCGACATGGTGCCCAATCATCTGTTTCAGTTGATGACCCTGGTCGCGATGGAGCCGCCGACCAGTTTTGTGGCCAATGAGGTGCGTACCGAAAAAGCCAAGGTCCTGCACGCCGTGCACCCATTCACCGCCGATAGTGCCATGCGCGACGTGATGCGCGGGCAGTACAGCGCGGGAATGGTGAACGGGAAAAATGTCGCCGCCTATCGCGAGGCGCCGGATGTCGCCCGCGGCAGCACGACGGAGACCTTCGTTGCCTTGCGCCTCATGATCGACAATTGGCGCTGGGCGGGCGTTCCGTTCTATCTGCGCACCGGCAAGGCGCTGGTCGCGCGGCGCACCGAGATCGCGATCAAGTTCAAGGAAGCGCCGTTCACGCCCTTCCGCGAGACACCAATCGACACACTCGGCGAGAATTTCGCTGTGCTGCGCATTCAGCCGGACGAAGGCATCGCGCTCCAATTCAATGCCAAGATCCCGGGCCCGCAACTCGCGCTCGGCGGCGTTCAGATGGACTTCCAGTACAAGGATTATTTTGATGCGGCGCCGAGCACGGGGTACGAAACATTGCTTTACGATTGCATGATCGGTGACATGACTCTGTTTCAGCAAGCCGACGAGATCGAGACCGGCTGGCGCATCGTCCAGCCCATTCTCGACGATTGGCGGGAAGCGCCCGCACGCGACCTTGCTATTTATCCCGCGGGCGGCGAAGGTCCGCCCAGCGCCGACGATCTCATGGCCCGCGACGGCCGGCATTGGCGGCGTATCGAAGTGGGGCGGAATCGCCCATGATGATTCGCGCACGGATTTGTATGGCGACAGCGGCACAAACAGAGCGGCACGTCCTTCCCGATCCCGGCGCGGCGGCACGCGCGGTCGCGGAATGGCTGCTGGAGCGCGCGCTCGCCGTCGAAGGCAAGGCGGCTCTCTGCCTCGCCGGCGGTAACACCCCGCGACTGGTTTACGAAATTCTCGCCGATCCGCCGTTGCGCGATCGCTTTCCGTGGGAGCGCGTGCATTGGTTCTTCGGGGATGAGCGTGTCGTGCCGCAGGACAATGCGCGTAGCAATTACCACATGGTACGCGCGGCGCTGTTCGATCGCGCGCCGATCCCGCCGGAAAATATCCATCCCGTGCCGACGGAATCCGGCAACGCCGCCGAGGCTGCGGCGGCTTATGAAGCAGAACTGAAACGCTTCTATGGCTCAGACCGGCTCGCCGCCAATCGCTCGCTCTTTGCCGCGACGTTGCTTGGGGTCGGCAATGACGGCCACACCGCGTCGCTCTTTCCCGGTAATCCGGTTCTCGCCGAGCGCAAGCTCTGGGCGGCAGGCCTGAGCGATCCGAGCGTCCCCGAGCCGCGTGTCACCCTGACCATTCCGACGCTTGAGAGTAGCGGCGAGATCGCTTTTCTCGTCACCGGCGCCGAGAAAAACGCCATCGTCGCGCGGCTTGCACAAGATGAAGAACTGCCAGCGGCACGGATTCATCCTGCCGGCCGGCTGCGCTGGTTTCTCGACCGCGCTTCTGCGTCTGCCGCTGCGCGATGAGCGCCAAGCGGGGGAGACGGTCGCCTGTGGCGCGACCGCATACTCTCGCCATCGATATCGGTGGCTCGCACATCAAGGCATCGGTGCTCGATCCCAGCGGAAAGATGCTCGCCGCCGAGGTTTCCGAGCCGACGCCGCATCCGACGACGCCGCGCGCCTTGCTCGGCACGGTCGCACGCCTCGCCGACCAGCTTCCGGCCTTCGAGCGCATCTCCGCCGGGTTTCCCGGCTATGTAAAGCGCAACGTGGTCTTTACCGCGCCCAATCTCGGGACCGAGCATTGGCGCGGCTTCGGCTTGGCCGATGCGCTGACGGCGCGGTTCGGCAAGCCGGCGCGCATCCTGAATGACGCCGATGTGCAGGGGCTGGGCGTCATTTCGGGCAAAGGCTTCGAATGCGTCCTGACGCTGGGCACCGGGATCGGCTCATCTTTCTTCTATAACGGCCGGCTCCTGCCGCATCTTGAACTGGGCCAACACCCGATCCGCCACAACGTGACTTACGACCGTTACATCGGCGACGCTGTACGCCGCAGCAAAGGCCGCAAGAAATGGAATGCGCGGCTGAAGAAAGCACTCCCAATCGTCGCGACGCTGGTCAATTACGACACGCTTCATCTTGGCGGCGGCAATGCGCAGCGGATCGATTTCAAACTGCCGCGCAATGTGAAGCTTGCTGCCAACGTCAACGGCATCACCGGCGGCGTCCATCTGTGGAATCCCCAACTCGACGAACTGTTCACGCCGATGGGGAGACCCGATGTCCGCGCTGAGCTACGGCAACCTACGCATCGCGATTCCGTTACGAATCGATGACCGGCGCATCATGGAACCGGTCTTCCGCCGGCTGTAACAGCCGTCCGGCCATCGAGGGAAGAACGACACCATGCTCTATTGGGCCGCGCTTTTCTTCATTATCGCCCTGATTGCGGGGTTGGTCGGGTTTACGGGAATTTCGGTCGCCGCGGCCGAAATCGCGAAGCTGGTTTTCTTCATTTTCCTGGTGCTGTTCATCGTCTCGCTGGTCGCATCCCTGGTGACGCGAGGACCGTCCTCGCCGCCTTGAGCGGCGCTTGGCCTCAGGTGATCACCTTGTTGACATTCAGCCGGGCGAGGACACGATTCGACGTAGCGACGGCGGCGCTGGAACGGTAGGCCGCAGGCGGACGTTTTGATCTGCGCGTACTTTCTCCCGAGGAGGCAATATGGCGAGCGATAACGACGCCGAAAGCGATCTCACACGGATTGCCAGCGATATCCAGGCATTGAAGGAAGACCTTGCCCGGCTGGTCGATCACCTGAAAACAGGTGCGACCGAGACGGTCAGTAGCGAGGCTAGCCGCCTCTACGAGACACTCACCACCGAAGGGCAGCGCCAGGCAGCCGCGCTGGCACATTCGGTCGAGGAAAAGCCCCTGGCAAGCGTCCTGATCGCCTTCGCGATCGGGTTTGTCGGCGGCCGTATCCTGATGCGCTGAGACGGGCCGATGGCCGCCTCCGAGGAGCTGATCAAGCTCGCCGCGCGCATTGTCTTTCAGCAGATGGCAGCGCCCTATCGCGCGGCGCTCGAGCGGCGCATCGTCGGCACAGCCATCTGCGGCATCCTGGCATTCATCGCCGTGCTCGCGGCCGTGGCTTGCGGCGTCGGAGCCTTCTGGCTTTGGCTCGCGCCGAAATTGGGCGCGGCTCAGGCGGCGCTGGTCACGATGGGCATTCTCCTGCTTATCGCGCTGATCCTCGGGCTGCTCGCCGTGAGCTTCGCACGCCGCTCGCCGACGAAGGCTCTGCAAGATGTCCTCAGCGGCAAGGAGCTCCAGCAACTCGGTAGCCTGCTCGAGCGTCACGTTCCGGAGTTGGCCATCGCGGCTGCGATCGGCGGCTTGCTATTCGGCATGCGGCGGCGGAAGTGAGGTTTCTGGCGCGGCTCAGCGAGCCGCGCGGTGATCGGCCGGACCTTTGTGCAGCGACAGATTGTGGGCCGTGTTGATCAGGCCCACATGCGAGAAGGCTTGCGGGAAATTGCCGGCGAAGCGCTTCTTGACCGGATCGTATTCCTCCGCCAGCAAGCCGACATCGTTTCGGATATCGAGGAGCCGATCGAAAAGATCGCGCGCCTCCTTCTCGCGTCCCATCAGCGCGAAGTTATCAGCGAGCCAGAACGAGCAAATCAGAAACGCCGCTTCATCATGCGGCAGCCCGTCGGGCGCTTCATTTGGACGATAGCGAAAGACGAAACCGTGTTCGGTGAGCTCGCGCGCGATCGCTTCGGCGGTGGCGATGACGCGCTTATCATTTGGCGGCAGAAATCCGACGAGCGGGACACGCAATAGCGCCGAATCCAGCGCTTTGCCGCCGAAAGCCTGTACGAAGACGCCGCGTTCATGATCGACGCCTTGCGCACAAATCTGGCGATGGATTTCGTCGCGCAGCGCGCGCCAACGACCTATGGGTCCTTTCAAGCCGAAGCGCTCCGCGGATTTGATGGCACGGTCGAAAGCGACCCACGCCATCACCGCCGAATGGGTGTGACGCTTCTCCTCGCCGCGGCTTTCCCAGATGCCGGAATCCGGCAATTGCCAACGCGTCTCGAGGAATTCGAGAAGCACGGTCTGAACGCGGTGTGCATCGTCCTCCGGCTCGATGCCATGAACCTGCGCCGAATAGAACGCGTCCATGATCTCGCCGAAGATATCGGTCTGGCGTTGCGTGTGGGCGGCATTGCCGACCCGCACCGGCCTACTGTCCGCGTATCCCCCGAGCAGCGGCAATTCGTATTCGGGCAAGCGCCGCTCGCCGGCGAGGCCGTACATGACCTGTACCTCGCTCGGCGAGCCGGCAACCGCACGCAGCAACCACTCGCGCCATTCCTGCGCTTCCTCGCGATAGCCCGAGAGCAACAGCGCATAGAGCGTGAAGGTGGCGTCGCGCAGCCAGCAAAAGCGGTAATCCCAATTGCGCACGCCGCCGAGCTTTTCGGGCAGGGAAGTTGTCGGCGCGGCCACGATGCCGCCGGTGGGATGGAAGGTGAGAGCCTTCAAGGTGAGGAGCGAGCGGATCTCAGCATCACGCCATTCGCTTTCCGCCGTGTAGCGCCGGCTCCAACTCTGCCAATGCTCGGTCGCTTCTTTCAACGCGGCCAAAGCGTCATATGATGCGGGCTCGCCTTGATGTGAACGATACCAGCTCAACGTGCAGGGAATGGTCTCGCCGGCGTGGATCGTGAATTCAGAGACCGTCGTCTCGTCGCGACCGACGAGATCGAGCGACGTGCGCAACAGCAACGCGTCAGGACCGGCAACGGCACTCAGCCCATCGGGCCGACGTCTCACCCAAGGGACGATGCTTCCGTAATCGAAACGGAAGATCATCTCCATCGTCATCGGCACGCTGCCATGCTCGCCTTTGATGATGCGCACGAGATCGACGCGGCGCCGGTCTGGCGCGATCGATATGTTGTGGCCGCGAGGCAGAGGCATGAAATCGGTCACGAGCACGCTTCCGCTTGCCGTGCGGAAGCGTGTTTCCAGCACAAGCGTCTCTGGCCGATAGCGCCGTTCGATCGCGACGCAGGGCTCGCCGGGGCTGATCTTCCAGCAGCCGTTCCTTTTGTTGCCGAGGAGCGCCGCAAAACAGGCTGGCGAATCGAAGCGCGGAAAGCAGAGCCAGTCGATCGAGCCGTTGCGCCCGACCAGTGCGGCCGTCAGGCAATTGCCAATTAGGGCATAATCTTCAATGCGCTGCGCGTTGCCGCTGGTGCTCATGTAAAGGCTAACGATGTCATTGCCGAAGGGTTCCGGCCTCGCTGCCAAGGTTTCGCTTTAGTAATGGAGGCGTTCGCTGATGCTGCGCAGCAAGTCCTCGACCCGATAGGGTTTCTGAAGCACGCGGAACACGCCGAGCGCTTGGCGCTCGCGCAGTTCGGCGGGCGGATAGCCAGAGGTGAGCAACACCTTCAGTTCTGGCCTGCGGCGTATCGCCTCGCGTGCGAGTTCCTCGCCGTTCATGCCGCGCGGCATAACGACGTCGCTGAATAGAAGATCGATGTCGCTCTCGCTTTCGAGGATCTCGAGCGCCTCGGGCCCGTCGCTCGCCGTGAACACGCGGTAGCCGAAATTCTTCAGCTCCGCCGCTACGACCTCGCGCACATCCGGCTCATCCTCGACGACGAGGATCGTCGCGCCGTGCGGATCGTGGACAATCGTGGTGCTCTGCGCGAAAGCTTCGTTCACCTCAGCCATTCCGCTGGCGCGCGGCAGAAAGAGATGGACGCGCGTGCCGACATCGCGTTCGGATTCGATATGGATATAGCCGCCGCTTTGCTTGACGAAGCCATAGACTTGGGAAAGGCCGAGGCCGCTGCCGCGCCCGACGTCTTTGGTCGTGAAGAACGGCTCGAAGACGCGGCCCAGAATCTCCGGCGGCATGCCGACGCCGTTGTCGATGACGGAAATCGCGATGTAGTGGCCCAAGGCAATAATGGCGAGAGGCGGGCGATGCTGCTCGTCGAAGGCGACATTCTTCGTCTCGACCACGATCTTGCCGGCTTTCTGCGCCACCGCGTCGCGTGCATTGACGATGAGATTGAGCAGCGCAGCTTCGAATTGCACTGGATCGATGCGGCAAGGATCGAGCGTCGGGCTGAGAATGAACTCGATCTCTACCGCTTCATCGACGGCCCGGCGTAGCAACTCGCCGACCTCGTTGATGAGCCGATTGGGATTGATGATCTCGGGCCGCAAAGTTTGGCGTCGCGCGAAGGCGAGGAGGGATTGCGTCAGCCGCGCACCGCGCGTGGCGGCGCGCTGCATCGTCGCGATCATCCGTTTTCCCGGATCGTTCGTCATTTGCCGCGCCAGCAAATCGAGATTGCCGACAATCACGGTCAGAATGTTGTTGAAGTCGTGGGCGATGCCGCCGGTCAATTGCCCGACCGCTTCGAGCCGCTGTGCCTCGCGCAATTGCTCTTCCGCGGCCGCGCGTTTTTTTGCTTCATCCTGCGCATGTGCCACGGCACGCTGCTCGCGCTCGGTACGGCGTATCGCGCTTCGAGTGACAAGAATCAGGGCAAGCGTGACCGGAAGGCCGTAGATGAGATGGCTGCCCATGGTTAGCAGCCAGCGCACGATAATCGCATCTTTGTCGTAGCTCACGGCGACATAGAGCGGATAGTCCGGCACGGCTTTGTAGAACATCAAGCGATCGCGGCCATCGGTCGAGGAGGCGCCGCTGATAAAGCCGAAAGTATCGTTGGATTTGATAGCGCGCATGATGTCGCTATCGGGCGGATATTGCAGCGGTTCGGGCGGCGCGGGATTGCGCGCCAGCACGGCGCCGTCGGCGCGGAACAACGCGATATGGACGCCGGGCCCGCCGGCAAGCGTCTCGTAATACTTCGCCAATTCCGTCGGGCTTGTCGCGATGTTGATGTCGCCGGTTCCGTCTGCGGGGTCGGCGCTCGGCTTGTGGCGTGAAACCGAAAACAGCAACGCACCCGTCCGCGGCCCGTGCGTAACATCGGAGATGTAAAGATCGTCGCGATCTTTGCGATGAACGGCGAGCATCTGGCGGGTGACTTGGTAAAGCACCGGTGCCGGGAACGCATAGTTGGTGGCGAGGATACGCCGATCGGGTGCGATGATGCCGATCGCTTGCGCTTGCGGCAGGCTGCGTTTCATCTCGACCAGGAATGTATGGACCTCGGCCGATGTCGCGATCTGTTTCCAGCTCATCGGCGCGACCCGCTCCGCGATGCGATCGAGCACCAATTCGTCGGTGGCGAAAACCTTGCTGGCATGCTCGGTGGCCGCGCTCGCCGTGCGTTCGATGCGATCCCAAGCATCCGCCATGAAGGCGCGATAGGTCAGGAAGGCCGCCAGCCCGTAGAGGCATATTGGCAGCACGTACGCCGAAATCAGCAGCACTCTGAGCTGACTGATCGCGCGACCTGACGGTGAGGGCGCAGCTTGCCCTCCCGCTCTCGCTGAAGGTTCGAGCTCACTCGGCACGCTAGGCTCTCCGCCACTACGCTCGATAATAGGTGCAAAAAGAAGGCAAATAAGGCTTTTTTATGGTTTCCACATCAACCGCCGCCATTAAGTGTGTTCGGCGATTTTCGCGCTGTGGGCTTTATGATAGCGTCTTGACAATGGCCATCCCTGAAAAAGCCCCGAGGTTGGACCTCGACGACAGCAAGGACGTTGGCGAAGCCCTCGCGGCATCCGCTCAGGCACGGCTCCGCGCGCTCGACGCAATGCTAGGTGGCGTGGCGCACGATCTCAATAACGCCCTGTCGGTCGTGCTCATGAACCTCGACGTCATGCAGCAGGACGGCACGGTGATGGCCAAGCATGGCCGGCGTATCGATGGCATGCTGGATTCGATGACAGGCGCTTCCGCACTCGTGCGGCATCTCCTCAACTTCTCGCATTCGCGCCGTCCTGAGCCGGAAGTTATCAGTCTTGCCGAAGTGCTGCCGTCGCTGGCCGAGTTGTTGCAGGTCGCGATCGGACGCGAGGTCGACATTATCATCGAGGCCGACGATGTCGGCCCATGTTGCGTCTTGGTCGATCAGGCGAGCTTCGAAGTGGCTGTCGTGCATACCGCTCTCCAACTCTCGGAAGCCATGCCGGAAGGCGGTACGATTACTTTCGATCTCGGTAGGGCCGAAGCCCCCACGGATCAAATCGTATTGAGCATCGTGACCGAGCCGCGCGAGCCGCAGCGTGACGAAGCGCGTCATCATCCCGACCTCAAACTTGTCGAGCATTTCGCGAGCGACGCCAGTGGCCGGGTGGTGAGTGCCGCCTATGGCGCGAACAGTCACCGCGTTGTCATTCATTTGCCCGCTTGCGCGGAAACGGCCGTTTAGCGGCGCCACGATCTCCTCATTATGTCGGCTCGTCGCCGTCAGTCTTCGGCCGAACTCTCTCGGAACGAATTGGCGTAACTTGCGTTGCCATCTTGAGACGCCGCGGGTTGGGCGTCACGAGATATAGCGTCGGAACGACCGGTTTGTGCATGGAAAAGACACGGGAAAATTGTGGTGCCGACATGCCTGAAGGGCACGAAACCGTCCTCGTCGTCGAGGACAATGATCTCGTGCTCGAGCTTGTGGTCGAAATGATGAAAGATCTCGGCTATCAGGTGCTGACCGCGATCGATGCCCATTCAGCGCTGTGGATTATTCAGCACGACGAACGCATCCAGCTGCTTTTCACGGATGTGATGATGCCGGATCAGATGAACGGCATCGATCTGGCGCGCGCCGCGCAGCGCCATCGGCCCGAGCTCAAAGTGCTGTTAACCTCGGGCTATGCCGGCTTTGATTCCACCACCGGGCGTGGCGTAAGCGAATTTCCGGTTCTGCCCAAGCCATACCGCCGGGCCGAACTCGCGCGCCGGGTTCGCGCGGCCCTAGACGCTGCCTAAGCTGTTAGGGCGGCAACGAGCGGTCGTCGAGGCGCGTCATCGCAGCAAGCCGCGGATCGCGCGAGGAAGTACCGAGCTCGATACGGTAGTCGCCCGCGATAATACGCCAGCCGTTCTGCGCATCATCGAAATGCGCTAGGAGGCGCGGATCCGCGGTAATGCGAACGCGCCGGCTTTCCCCCGGGGCGAGGGTAAGTTTTCTCCAGCCGATGAGTCGGTGCAGTGCGCCGCCGCGTGGATCGGCTGCCGTCGCATAGAGTTGCGGTACGTCGGCGCCAGCGTGCTTGCCGGTATTCGTGACAGTGAAGCTTGCGGTAACATTCTTGCCGCCGCTGACGCGCAGATCGCTGTAGCGGAACTGCGTATAGGAAAGCCCGAAGCCGAACGCATAGAGCGGGGCCGATTTCTGTTTCTCGAACCATTTGTATCCGACCGCGGCGCCTTCGCGGTAATCGACCGTGAAGGTCGTATTCCACACGATGTTACGTCCCGGCAGATCGGGTCGTGGCAACTGTGCAGTGCTGGCGGGAAAAGTGATCGGCAGCCGGCCTGATGGATTGACCGCGCCGAAAAGCACATTCGCGATTGCTTCGCCGCCACGCTGGCCGGGATACCAGGCTTCGACGATCGCGGCGACCTGGTCGTTCCACGGCATCGCGACCGGATTGCCCGTCTCGAGCACGACAACGGTATGCGGATTGGCGGCAGCGACGGCCGCGATCAGTTTATCCTGATCGCGCGGCAACGAGAGATTCTCCGCATCATGTCCCTCGATCTCCCACGCTGTCGCGAAGACAATCGCGACATCGGCGTTCTTTGCTGTCGTCGCGGCCGCATCGACATCGTGGCCGTCGGCGAAGGTAACTTGCGCGTGCGGCGCTTTGGCGGCGATTGCCTTGAGCGGCGATGACGGATCGAAGATCATCGCATAGGGAATGGTATCGCGGCGCTCCTTGAATTCGACGCGCAGCGCCGGTCCGCCGACCGGGATGACTTGCGAAGAGCCGCCTCCCGAGAGCACGCCGATATCGGCATGGCCGCCGATCACAGCGATGCGATGCAAATTGGCCGAGAGCGGCAACAAGCTGTTCTCGTTGCGCAGGAGGACGATGCCTTCCTCTTCGGCGCGCTGCGCGATCTGCGCGTCGGCGTTGACATCGAGCGGCCGTACCGCCGGCGGATCATCGATCACGCCGCTGGCGAACATGGTGCGCAGAATGCGATGCGTCATCACGTTGAGTCGTGTTGGGCTGACCGCGCCTTCGGCAATAGCGATCGCGAGCGGCTCGCCGAAATAAGGACGCGAATCCCAATCGGCGCCGGATTCCTGATCGAGCCCGGCGCGCGCCGCCTCGTTCGTCGAATGGACCGCGCCCCAATCCGACATCACCCAGCCGGGAAAACGCCAATCCCGGCGCAGGACCTTCTCCAGCAACGTCGGATTCTCGCAGGCGTGAATGCCGCCGAGCAGATTGTAAGAGCACATCACCGCGCCGGGCCGGCCGCGCTCGATCGCGAGCTCGAAAGCAAGCAGATCGGATTCCCGCAGTGCCGCCATATCGATCCTGGCATCGAGCAGCGTGCGGTTGGTCTCCTGATCGTTGATCGCGAAATGCTTCACCGTGGAGATGACATGCTTGCTCTGGATGCCGCGGATTGCGGCGCCGACCATCGTGCCGGCAAGCAGCGGGTCTTCGCCGGCATATTCGAAATTGCGCCCAGTGCGCGGATCGCGCGCGAGATTGACCGCTCCGGCGAGCAAGACGTTGAAGCCTTTGCGCCGGGCCTCTTCGCCGATCATCGCGCCATTCGCACGGGCGATCGCGGGGTTCCAGGTCGCCGCCGTGGCAAGGCCTGAGGGCAGGGCGGTTGCTTCGTCTTCGGGCCGGATCGTGTCGCCAAGCGGGGGAATCGCGACGCCGAGCTCGGCATTGCTCTCCTTGAGCATCGGAATGCCTAAGCGCGGGACGCCCTCGACATAACCGGCAGCACCAACATTCTCGCCCTCTGGTCGTAGGCTTGTGCCAACGACCAGGCCGAGCTTTTCCTCGCTAGTCATCTGACCGAGGACGAGATCGGCGCGGGTATCGGGCGAAAGCGCGCGATTCATCCACGGGCGGTCTTCCGCCTCGGCCGCCATGGCGCAAAGGCTCGCTGCCATCAACGATAGCGCTGCGATCAGGGTGAAAAGCTGCTTGTGCGTCATCCCCTGCGCTGTGTTTTAGCGGTGTTGGGCGCTCCTGTGAAATCGATTTTCGCAATGCGCAAAATTCGCTTGAATCGGGGCCTTACGTTCGGCCCTTATGACGACAATCGAGCGAGGGGATTGGGAAATGCCGGAAAATCCATCGTCGGCGCCGCCGCATCGCGCGCTGGTGGCGCTGGTGGTGACGCTGTTCTTCATCTGGGGCTTTGCGACCGTGCTGGTCGACACGCTCGTGCCCAAGCTCAAGGCAAGCTTCTCGCTCAGCTATGCCGAAGTGATGCTCACCCAATTCTCGTTTTTCCTCGCCTATCTGGTCGTGTCGCTGCCGGCGGGCGCGCTCATCGCGCGTATCGGCTACATCCATGGCGCGATCGTCGGTCTCGTCTTGATGGCGGTGGGGTGCATGCTTTTTGCGCCGGCGGCATCGCTCGGCGTTTTCGGCGGCTTCCTGCTGGCCCTGTTCGTGATGGCGGCGGGCATCACGATCCTGCAGGTCGCGGCCAATCCGCTGATCGCGATCCTCGGCACGCGCGAAACCTCGCATAGTCGTCTCACGCTCGCGCAGGCCTTCAACTCTTTCGGCACGTTTGTCGGCCCCTTCGTCGGCGCGGCGTTTATCTTGGCCGCGAACCAGCC
>Ga0134126_10005789_pt1 | contig 15464 bp, 12 predicted proteins | sample KB31752_FD_96881 | JGI IMG/M metagenome (GOLD analysis project Ga0134126, IMG submission 96881) | Terrestrial soil microbial communities with excess Nitrogen fertilizer from Kellogg Biological Station, Michigan, USA - KB3-175-2 | ecosystem: Environmental > Terrestrial > Soil > Unclassified ...
CGCGCCGGCCCTCCAGTTCGCGCAAGTAGACGAGCCGCTCGGCGAGCGTGCGCAATTGCGTGTCGTCGAGGCCGCCGGTCGCCTCCTTGCGATAGCGGGCGATGAACGGCACCGTCGAGCCCTCGTCGATGAGGGCGATGGCGGCGCCGGCCTGTTCGGGGCGGGCGGCGATCTCGGCGGCGATGCGAGCGGCGATGCGGCTGAAGTCGTCGGCCATGTCTGTCCTTGCGTGGCGAATCGGGCGCGAATGTAGCCAGCCGCGGCGCGCATGGCTACGCGGCCGGCTGTGGCAGGAATGACGCAACTGTTGCGATTCGGCGGCGGCGCCGCCGTCGCTGCGTTAACGGAGTCGACATTGGCGCTCGATCCGTGATGCAATCGTTCGGGATCTAAAGCGTTTTGCGTTTTGGTTTTGTAAGAGGGGCTGCCTGATGCCGGGACGCTGGTCGGCTGGCGCATGGGGGGCGCTCGCGTTTGCCGCGCTGCTCGCGCCGGCCTTGGCGGCGCCGCAGAACATTGGCGCCGCGCAAACCGCCAACAACCAGGTGTCGCGCGAGCTCGCCGGCGCGGCGGCGCGGCTCAATGCCGGCGATCCCGTGTTTCGCAACGAGGTCGTAAAGACCGGGCGGCAATCGACGGCCAAGCTGGTCTTCCTCGATTCCACCAATCTCGCCGTCGGGCCGATCTCGCGCGTGGTGCTCGACCGTTTCGTTTATGATGGCGGCGAATCCGGGCAGACGGTGGCGGTGAAGTTGTCGAAGGGCCTGTTTCGCTTCACCACCGGCGCGCTCGACAAGAACGCCTATTCGGTGACGACGCCGACGGCGGCGATCGGCGTGCGCGGCACCGTGCTCGACATTTCCGCCCGCGCGCGCTCGACCCGCGTCACCCTGCGCGAGGGGCGGGCGATCGTTTGTCCCGTCGACAAGGGCGCGGCGTTCGAGCAGCTTGCCCGCGATTGCACGCATGGCAAGGGCCGCCACTGCAATTGCACGGCGCTCGACCAGCCGGGCCAGACGGTGGAGGTCTCGCGCGTCGGCGGCTCCGGGCGCACGAGGCAGGTCCTGACGTCGGCGGCGGTCAATTTCGAGGCGCTGTGCAGCGGGTCGCTCTGCGAGTCCACGCAATATGCGACGTTAACCAACGGCGCCGCCGATCTCGCCGCCCCTGTCGACGGGGCAGGTGGGGGCGGCGCCGCCTTGTGTGGGCGCTGAGCGATGCGCGGCTCCGTCTCCTATTGTGCGCTGCTGGCGGGACTGGTCGCAGCGCCGGGCCTCGCGCATGCGGGTAACATGAAATGCCCGAACGTCGTGGCTGGCGTCCACGCCTTCGCCGGCGCGGGCGAAACCTGTGTGGCGCCCGGCGGCGCCTACGCCCCAACGGCGACCGGGACGACGATCCTGCCCTTCAACGACCCCGGCTATGGCTTTGTGACATACGGCGGCGGCCAGTTGACGACGGCCAGGGCGGTGACGATCACGACGCCCGACAACGCGGGAGCCGACGCGGTGCGCAGCACCGGCGCGAGTTCGCTCATCACGCTCACTAATGGCACGGCGCTGACAACCTACGGCGACGGCGCGAACGGCGTTCAGGCCGATGCGGGCGGCGCCGTTACGCTGGGCGGAACCTGGGCAACGACGACCGTCACAACCACCGGCAATTCCGCCTACGCCTATTATGCCACGGGCGCCGGTTCCAGCATCAGCGCTACCAACGTCGTCGCCAACGTCGCCTCCTCAACCGGACCGACCGTGCTCGCCGATCAGAGCGCGACCATGACGATCACCGGCGGCTCGATAACGACGACCGGCCGTTACCTCAACAACGTGCAAGCCAACAATTCCGCGTCGATCACCTTGACGGGGACGGCGCTCTCCGCCTCCGGCAACGGCGCCAACGCGCTTTGGACGTCCAACGGCGGCGCGATCACCGGAACGAATCTGACGATCACGTCCAGCGGCGGCGTCGATACGGCGACAGCCGTCTCGTCCGGCGGCGCTTTCAATGGCGGCTACGGCGCAATCACGTCCGGCGGCCTGTTGCGGCTTTCGAATTCGACGATTTCGATCACCGGCCCGAGCGGTTACGGCGTCGGGACCGCCGACGGCGGCATCACGACGCTGACCAGCGACATTATTTCACTGACCAACGCGGGCGCCGGCGGCTATGGGGTGCAAAGCGGCGTCGGCGGCCAGACCACGATCAACGGCGGCGCGGTCACGACCTCCGGCGTTGGCGCGTTCGGCGTTCAGGCGACCGGCGGCGGCGCGCTTCTGACGACGGCGTCCTGCAACGACGTCGGGCTGACCATCACTACGAGCGGCGCCAACGCCGAGGGAGCGCGGGCCGACAATGGCGGCGTGATTGCCCTCCACGGCGGCTCCGTGACGACCTCCGGCGCGAGTGCGGTCGGCCTTTACGCCACCGGCGCAAACTCCGTGATCGATGCGAACGGCGTCGCCATCACGACCTCCGGCGGCGGCCAGGCGATCGGCGTTTATGCCTACAACAACGCCGCCATCACGATCGGCTCGGGCACAACGATCAAGACGACCGGCGATTCCGCCGACGCGGTGGTGGCCGGCGGCGGCGGCGGGGCGACGCTCAGCGGCGGCACAGTGGCGGCGACCGGGCTAGGCTCGGGCGGCCTCGTCATCGTCGACGCGGGGTCCACATTGACCGCGACCAACGTGAGAGTAACGACCACCGGCGCCATAGATGCGAGCGACGGCTACCACCCCGACGCGGTCTACAACGGGCCGAGCCCCGGCGGCGCCTCTGGCGGGATAGCGAAGCTGACCGACGTTACGGCATCGACGGCCGCGGCCGGCGCGTTCACGGTGTCGACCGGAGCTGGCGGCCTAACGACTTATCTGGGCGGCGCGATCGCGTCCACAGGCGCCAACGCCGGCGGCGTCATCAGCTTCAACGGCGGAGCCACTGTCATCGGCCTCGACCCCAACGGCCTGGGGACGACGATCGCCACCACGGGCGTCAACTCGACCGGCGTGCTGGCCGACACGGGCGCACACGTCTCCCTCAACGGTGGCTCCGTGACCACCTCCGGCGCGGGAGCGCTCGGGCTTTACGCCACCGGCGCGAATTCGGTTGTGACTGCGACCAATGTCGCGGTCTCGACCTCGGGCGGCGATTTCGCCAACGCCATGTTCGCCGAGAATGGCGGAACGATTATCACGAACGGCGGCTCCGCCGCGACCGCCGGCGCCGACGTTTATGTCGCCCTCGCGACGCCCGGCGGAACGCTCAAGCTGAGGGGAACGTCGATCACCGCAACCGGGCTCGGCGCCGGCGGCATCGGGCTCAACGGCTCCACGGCGTCGCTGACCGGCGCCAACCTGACCATCGTCACGCACGGCGATTTCGACGCCGCCAACAGCTTCGGCGCTGCCGGCCTCACCAATCAAGGTTTCGGCCAAAACACCGGCGGCGGCGTCGTCTCGCTGACGAACTCGACGATCGCGACGACAGGCTCGCAGGCGATCGGCGCCGCCAACCTGAATTCGGGCCTGATGACGATCACCGGCGGCGCCATCACGACGAGCGGCGTCCAATCCTCCGGCATTTTGACCGCGAGCGGGGCGACGACCAACCTGACCGGGGTGCAAATCACGACCAGCGGCGACGGCGCCAAGGCGCTCAGCGTCATCGACGCCGGGACGACGCTATCCGGTTCGAACCTTACCGTTTCAACCTCGGGAACGGCAGCGGCCGCGGACTCGCAGGCCAATGCGCTCTACAACGGCGCCGGTGGCGGCAGCGCCGGCGCCTCGGCCGGCGGCGGCGCTGTGGCGCTCACCGGCTCGGCGCTCTCCACCAGCGGCGGCCACGCCCACGGCGCGGTGACCGAGAACAACGGCTCGACGACGTTGACCCGCGGCTCGGTGACGACGACCGGAACCCAGTCCGACGCTGTGTTCGGATCGAGCGGCGGCGTAATCACCCTCGTCGGCGAGCGGCTGACGACCTCGGGTGACGCATCCAAGGGCATCGACGTCGAGGGCGCGGGAACCCAGCTCACCGGCTCCAGGCTGACGATCTCGACCTCGGGGACCATCGACGCCGCGACCGGCTTTCACGCCCAGGGCGTCTATAACGGCTCCTCGACGCCGGCGACGGTGGGGCAGACCGGCGGCGGCATCGTCACCCTCACCGATTCCTCGGTGACGACGCACGGCGTCAGTTCCTATGGCGTCGATACCGCCAATGGCGGCTCCACCACCTTCGTCGGCGGCTCGATCTCGACCTCGGGGTCGAGCGCAATCGCGCTCATCGGCGCCGACGGCGCCTCCGTGACGGTGGGCAAGGACAGCGCCGGGCAGGCGACGACGATCGCTACCACCGGCGCCTCCGCCGCCGCCGTCGCCGCCACAAGCGGCGCCAGTGTTTCCCTGACCGGGGCGACGATCACGGCCAGCGGGGCCGGCTCGGCGGGCGTGACGGTGCGTGACGCCGACACGACGGCGACGCTGACCTCCGTCGCCATCGCTACCTCCGGCGGCGTCGACCTCGTCACCGGCGACCACGCGGACGCCGTTTACAACGGACCCGGCGCCACGGGGAGCAGCGGCGGGACGCTGGCGCTCACCGGCGTTGTCGCCACGACCTCGGGCGCCGGGGCCTATGGCGTCTCGGTCGGCGCCGGCGGCGCGACGACGGTCCTCGGCGGCGCCGTCACGACTTCCGGCGAAGCGGCCTATGGCGCGGCCGTGATTGGCGGCGGCGTTCTGCAACTCGGCGGCGGCCTCAATATCTCCACCTCCGGCGCCGGCGCGCATGGGCTCTATGTCGCCGGTCCCGGCGCCGGGGCCACCCTCGCCGGGCCGGTGACGATCAACGTCAGCGGCGCCAATGCGGCAGGCATTTACGTCGCTTCCGGCGCCGCGGTCGGCGCCAAGGGGCCGCTGGCGGTCAACGCCGCCACCTATGGGCTCTACATCGACGGCTCTGCGAGCCATCCGGTCGGGCCGACCGCGATCGGCCTCGGCGGCCCGCTGACGCTGAAGACCACCGACCCCTCGGGCGCGGCGATTACGCTGAGCGGCAATCAGGCGCTGTTCGCCGGGGCCGGCGGCGGCGTCATCGACGCCGCGGGAACGGCGATCGCCTTGCTCGACGGCGACCAGCAGACGGCGGCCTTCGTCAATTACCAGATCAACGCGCCTCGTATCATCTACGCCGATCCCTCCACGGCGAGCGTCACGTTCGACAACACCACCGCCAACGCCGGCAGCGGCGATCTCGCGCAAGTTGCCGGCGGCAGCGAGTTGACGCTGACCGCCCTCGCCTCGTCGCTGACCGGCGTGATCCAGACCGAGGCCGGCTCGCTCTCCAACGTCAGCCTGAGCGGCGGCTCGAATTGGACGATCACCGGCAATTCGACCGTCACCAACCTATCGCTCGTCAACGCCTCGGCCGGGTTCGCGCCGACCACCGACGGCGCCTTCCACACGCTAACGGTGACCAATTTCATCGGCCAAGGCGCCTCGCTGACGCTCAACGCCGCGCTCGGCGGCACGGAACCCGGCGCCGACAAGCTGGTCATCAACGGCGGCCAGGCGACCGGCGCGACGACGATCAACATTCGCACCATCGGCAATCTCGGCGCCGCCACCAGCGGCCTCGGCGTGCCGCTGGTGCTGACGACCAACGGCGGAAGCATCGCCTCCGACGCCTTCGCCTTGGCGGGGCCGGTGACGGTCGGCGGCTACACGTATTCGCTGCAATCGGAGGACGATGGCGAATATCTGGTGTCGAGCCAGGCGCTGAGCGGCGCGCAGGCCAGCGGCTCGCTGTCGAGCCTGGCGCAATCGCGCCAGTCGCAGGCGATCGCCAGCCGCGTGTTGACCTCGATCCTCACCGGCGCCACCGAGCAGATCAACTGCTCCTCCTGTTCGAGCGGCTTCGCCTCGATCGGCTCGTTCGCCATCGGCGCGCATGGGCGCTGGACGCTGAGCCCGAGCCTGGCGTTGCTCGGCGGCGTCTCCTACGACCGCTATTCGGCCAAGGGCGTGACCGTCAACAATTCGCTGCTAGCGGCGGTCGGGCTGCGCTACGACATGGTGCAGCTTGGCAAATACCGCCCGTTCTTCGAGGCGGGGCTGGCGGTTTCGCCCTACGCCAATGTCAGCTTCAACCGCGGCTACGCTTCGAGCTCCGGCGCCGGCTCCGGCGTCGGCGATACGCTGTCGCGCGCGGTCTCGGTCTATGGGCGGGCCGGCTATATCTGGCGCCTGACGCCGAAGGACGAGGCCGCCGCCTACACCAGCTTCACCCGCTCCTGGCAATCAACCGGCGGTTATCTCGAAGGCGCGACCGCCGGCAACCCGTTCGGCGCGCTGGTGCTGCCGAGCCTCGACACCATGAACATCGCCGAGGTCGGCGCCCAATATACGCATCTGTTCGGCCAGCATATCGAGGCCAATGTCAGCGCCGGCTACGCCTTCGCCTTCGACGCCAACTACGGCAGCGACGCCACGATCTCCGGCTTCGGCGCGGCGAGCGGGGCGGCGGCGACGAGCTTCGGTTGGGCGGAATTGGGCGGCCGGCTCAGCTACCGGTTCTCCAAGCGCGTCACCGCCGACGCCTTCGTGCTCGGCACGCTTGGCGCCGAGCCGGCCGGCAACCAGATCCACGGCGGTCTGGCGCTGCGCATGGCGTTCTGAGGCGATATTTTGCCAAAAGCGCCGTGAAACAGCCTGGTTTCGGCGGGAAGGGGGGCCGAACAGGGGAATCGGGCAGCGTGAAAGCGATCATCTGGGCGGCGGCGTTTTTGGCTCTGAGCGGGCTCGCCGCCCGCGCCGCAAATTGTGACGCCAACCTGCCGCCGCCGACCGCGCTGCGCAGCGCCGACGTGGTCGAGGATTATCAGTCGACGCTGCAAATCTGCCGCGCCGCCGGCGCCGAGGAAATCGCCATCCGGCGCATGAAGCTCAAGGGGGAACCGGCGCTGCTGCTCGCCGACCCCAAGACGCTGGCGACCAAGCTCGAACGCGCCGCCTGCTGGACCTGCGCCGATGCCGACGAAGCGGCGCTCAGCGGCACGCGCATGATGCGGGCGATTGTTCGCTCGGCCGCGGCGCCGGGGCTCATCCATCGCAGCTTTCTCGACAACGCCGGCCTCACCCACGGCGACCCCGGCGGCGCCTATTTCACCGGCGACCTGTGCCCCAGCCGCAAGCCGATGGACCGCGCCTTTCTCGCCACGCTGGCGGGCAAGGCGACGCCGATCGCGCTGTCGATCTCGGGCCTGTGGCTCAAACATCATTTCGCCGATTACCGCTGGCTGCTCGACAAGCAGGCGGCCGGCGATTTCGCCATCTCCTGGACCAACCACACCTATACCCACCCCTATCGCAAGGGCGTGGCGGAAGGCGCGAATTTCCTGCTTACGCGCGGCGTGAACGCCGATTTTGAGATTTTGGAGACCGAGCGGCTGCTGATCGCCAACGGCCAGACGCCGTCGCTGTTCTTCCGCTTTCCCGGCCTGGTGTCGTCCTCGCCGCTGATGCAGGCGGTCAGGCGTCATCACCTGATCTCGCTTGGCGCCGACGCCTGGCTGGCGCTCAACGAGCGCCCGCGCGACGGCTCCATCATCCTCGTCCACCCCAACGGCAACGAGGAACTGGGCCTGAAGATCTACCGCAAGGACGCGGCCAAAGGCGCGCTGCCATCGCCGCTCAAACCGCTCGACGAGGCCCCGCCATGAAACTTGCACTGATCCTCATCGCAGTGTTTGCCGCCTCGGCGGCGCGCGCCGCGGCGCTCGATATGAGCACGCAGACCTGCCAGGATTGGCTCGACGCCGACGACGACGTGCAGGATCAGATGACGGCGTGGCTGCACGGCTACGTCTCCGGCCATTCCGCCTCGACGCTTTACGACGTCGACGGGCGCGCCGATGCGGCGACCTTGAAGGCCTATTGCCAGAGCCATCCCTCGACCGGCGTCATCAGCGCGGCGGCGCAGTGGCGGCATTGAGGGGGATGCGGCGCCGCGATTTCGGTCGCGCGAACCGCCAGCATTTCAATTAACGGCGACCTGGTCCCGCAGCGAGCGCGCAAGGCCGTCGAGCCGCTCCGGGGCCGCCGTCGACACGAGCATGAAGCCGCGGCCCGCCTTCGCCCATGAGACGACATTGAAAGCGCCGAGTCGCGCGCGGGCCTGCGGCGCGTCGGGCTCGCCGTCGCGGATGACGCAGAACGCCGTCGGCGCGCCATCGACGACATAGCCGATCTGAGCCAGCGGCGCGCCTTGAAATTGCAACAGCACTCCGCTGCGCGGGGTGAGAGAGCCCAAGCGCAGGTTTGGCGCCGACAGATCGACGCCGACGCTATTGGACAGAACGGCCAACTCGCTGCGCAGAGACGCTTCGTCGCGCGGCGCGAAGGTGGCGGGCGTATAGAGGGTCATGTATTCGGCGACGCTTTGCCGCCAGTTTTCCGCCTCGCGCGAATGGGGAGTCAGAACGCGCGAGGCGCCGAGTCCGGCGACAAACGCGATCGCCGCCAGGGCGGCCGCGCGCCGCCAGTTCATCGCGATGGCGGCCTTTTTCGTCGTATGCGCCATCTTGGCTGCCATGTTGTCGCGCCGGGCCTGCCCGAGCGCGACAGCGAAAGCCGAGCGCAGGACGACCTCGCCAGCCTGCAACACCTCCAGGCGCGCGCGCAAAGCCGGCTCGTTCGACAAACGACCGGCTACGGCCTCAACCTCGTTCGCCGACAATTCGCCGTCGAGAAAGGCGGTTAGCAGGGTGTCCTCGACGGGATCGGCCATCGTCAACTTCAGTCCTTTTCGTTCTTGGCGGCCACGCCGAGCGGCGCCAATGCGACGCGCGCCGCCGCAAGTCGGCTCATGACGGTTCCAATCGGGACGCCTGTGAGGCTGGCCGCCTCCTTATACGAATATCCCTCGCCATAGACCAACAAGGCGGTCTCGCGTTGCGCGGGCGGAAGGCTGCCAATAGCGGCCAACACTTGGCGGCCGAATATATTCATTTCGGCGCGAGCGACGCCATCGACGAACAGCACGGTTTGCGCGTCCACGGCGCCCTCGCCCGAACGCACGCGCCGCGAGCGCAGCTCGTTGAACCAGACCGACCTTAGAATCGCGAAAAGCCAGCGGTCGAGCCGCGTGTCAGGCTGAAACTGTTGTGCGCGTTCGAGCGCCCGCAGGCAAGTCGCCTGCACGAGGTCTTCCGCGACGTCGCGCGCACCGCAGAGGAAGAAGGCGAACCGCCACAGCCGCGGCAACAAGGGCTCGAGGCCGTCGCGCACCTGATCGGGCCGATTGTGCGGCATGTTTCTCCGCGTCCCTGCGACCCCGTTGTTCTCCGTCGCGTCCGGAATTGCAATCTTCGAGGCCGGCCCGAATAAAATTGGCGGTGCGGTGTTTTGAAGAGCGTCTGGCGTCCAACGCCTTTTTCCGGAGCGAGAAATGCGACGATATCAGAAACTCACGCTGTCGTCCTCGTGCTTGGCCCTTTGCCTCGGTCTCGCCGGCTCCGTCTGGGCGGCCGGCGGCGGGGGCGGAGGCGGAGGCGGCGGGGGAGGCGGTGGCGGAGGCGGCGGGGGAGGCATGTCGCCGTCCGCCGGCCAACGCCAGACCCAGGAGGATCTAACGACCTGCCGGCGAGGCCAGATCTGGGATCGCAGGCACAAGCATTGTCTCAAGCGCAAATCCGGCGTGCTGCCGGACGCCGACATGGCCGAATACGCCTATGCGCTCGCCAAGGCCGATCGATACGCCGAAGCCTTGGAGACGCTGGACCTGCTGCAGAACCCCAACACTGCGAGGGCGCTCAACTATCGCGGCTACGCCACCCGCAAGCTTGGGCGCACCCAAGAGGGGATCGGCTTTTATCTGAAGTCGATAGAAATCGACCCGAACTATGCCCAGGTGCGCGAATATCTCGGCGAGGCCTATGTGCTGCAAGGCAACGTCGGCGCCGCCAAGGAGCAACTGAACAGAATCGCCAAGATATGCGGCTCGACCGACTGCGAGGAATACGAAGATCTCGAATTCGCCATCAGCCACAACGGCGAGGAGAAATCCTGAAGGTCCGCGCCTACGGCCGCGCATAATACGGCTTTCGCCAGAAAACCGTATCCGTTGGTGCGAAATTCCCTGTCGTCATAAGAATTTCGCGCGATCGTTGCGAGCCTTTCGCCCGGAAACCGAAGGCCCCTGTCGAGGAAATCGAACATGGTTGATGAGAGGCTCGATCGACGCGGCGCCGCGCGCGCCGGCTTGGCGGACGTGACTTTATGCGCGGGGCGGCTGCTGATCGCCTATCTCTTCGTCAGCGAAGGGGTGGGAAAGATTGTCTACTATAGCGCGGTGCGGGACTACATGTCGCAACACGGCGTCGCTCCGGCGCTGCTGCCACTGGTCATTTCGCTGGAGCTTGGCGGCGGCTTGCTGGTAGCCGTGGGATTTTTGACGCAAGGCGCGGCTGCCGCTCTGGCAGCGTTCTGCCTGTTGACGGCCGTGCTTTTTCACGGCGGCGGCGACGCCGCCTCCGACATCGAGTTCAGGAAGAATTTCGCGCTTTGCGGCGGCCTGCTGGCGCTCGCCGCCCGAGGCCCCGGCGCCCTGGCGCTCGACGCAATCCTGCCTCGTTGGCCGCTCCTTTGGCCGCGCCGCCGGCCCGGCGGACAAGCATGATGGGGTTTGCGAGCGAAAGGGTCGGAAACGATCGCGCGAAATTCTTGTGAAAAAGGGGAAACTCGCGCGAACGGAATACGGCCTTTTGGCGAAAGCCGTTTGACGCCCCTCACCGCCTGGGCGGCGCGACCCCGAAAGCCTTGCCCAGGAACAGCCCGGCGTGCTTGAGCCCGCCGCCGTCGATGCCGTGGCCGACGCCCATCGACAGATGCCATTGCGTCGGCAGATCGGCCGCGGCGAGTTGGTCGGCGGCGATGAACAGGGCGTCGACCGGGATCATCGGGTCTTGATCGCCGTGAATGAGCAGGATCGGCGGCGGCGCGCCGCGTAAGTCGCGCGCCCGCGCCTCGGATAGTCGCTCCGGGCCGACCAGCAGGCCCGAAAAGCCGACGATCGCCGCCGGCGCGCGCCGGCGGCGCAGGCCGACATGCAGCGCCATCATCGCCCCCTGGCTAAAGCCGCAGAGCGCCAGCCGGCTTTCGTCGAGCCCATATTTGGCCAGTTCCTCGTCGAGGAAGGCGTCGATCACGGGCTTGGCCGCCTCGGCGCCCTTGAGCCGGTCGCCGGCCGAGCGGGCGTCGTCGACGCCGCGCGCGGCGCTGAGCGCGAACCATTGCCGGCCGCCCGGCGCGCCGGGACAAAGCTCGTGCGCGTGCGGCGAGACGAAGGCGGAGTCAGGGAGCGCCGCGCGCCAGTGCTGGCCGAGCTCGATGAGATCGTCGCCGCTGGCGCCGTAGCCGTGCAGAAACACCACGAGTTGCTTGGCCCGGCCGCTCATGGCTTCGAGGCGCGGTCCCGACAGTTTGGCGGTCATCTGGGTATCCCTGGAGGAAGCATCGCCCCGTCTAGCCCGTCTGCGGGGCCTGCGCCAAGCCGGCGTCGAGGTCGATGACGCCGGCGCGCTGTTTGGCGACGCGGTAATAGGCCCACAGCATGCGCGCCGCGACGCCGCGATAGGGCCGCCAGCGCTCGGCGAGGCGTTCGAGCCTCGAGGCGTCCGGCCGCGTCTTGAGATCGAGCGCCAGCTTCGCCGCCTCCTGCAAGGCTAGGTCGCCGGATGGGAAGGCGTCGGGGTGGCCGAGGCAGAACAGCAGGAAGATGTCGGCCGTCCACGGCCCGATGCCCTTCACCGCGATAAGCGCGCGATGCGCCTCGGGCGCCGGCATGTGGGCGAGCGCCGCGAGGTCGAGACCGCGCCCGGCCACTGCCTCCGCCACGGCGGTCAGGGCGCGAATCTTGGGGCCGGAAAGCCCGCAGCGGCGCAGGCTTTCCTCGCCGGTGGCGAGCGTCGCCTCAGCCGACAGCGGCGCGAGCGCCGCCTCCAGCCGGCCGAAGATGGCGTTGGCGCTGGCCACCGACACCTGTTGCGAGACGATGATCGCCGCCAGCCCGGCAAAGCCCGGCTCGCGACGGCGCAGCGGCGGCGGGCCGCCGATCTCGACCAGCCGGCCCACGGTCGCCGGGTCCAGCGCCAGCAGCGCGGCGGCGGCCTCCGCCAGCGCCGCCTCGCCATCGATGAGCCGGCCAGGCTCGTAGCGCAGCGTCGGCGCGGCCTTGCGCACCACCTTGCGCCGTTTCGCCGCTGGCTTTTTCTTCTCCGCCGCCGGAGCTATCGTCTTGCCCATGCCGGTTCTCCGCTTCGCTCCAACCCCCAACGGCCTCTTGCATCTCGGACACGCTTATTCCGCGCTGCGCAACGCCGAGCTCGCCGCCCGGCTCGGCGCCAAGCTGTTGCTGCGCTTCGAGGACACCGATCCCAGCCGTTGTCGACCCGAATACGAGGTCGCCGTTGTCGACGCTCTAGCCTGGCTCGGGGTCGCATGCGAGCCGAACCCGCGCCGCCAGAGCGAGCACGCCAGCGATTACGCGCACGCCTTCGACGTCTTGCGCCGGCGCGGGCTCGTCTATCCCTGCTATTGTACGCGCGGCCAGATCGCGGCGACCAAAGCCGGCCGCGATCCCGACGGCGCGGCGCTGCATCGCGGTGGTTGCGTCGCCGTGAGCGCCGAGGCGACGCAGGCCCGCCTCGCTCGCGGCGAAGCCGCCAACTGGCGGCTCGATCTCGCCCGCGCGCTTGCGCAGGCGCCGCCGCTGGCATGGGCGGAGTATTTCGAGGGCGACGCTCCGGCCGTCGTCGCCGCCGAACCGCAGCTTTGGGGCGACATTCTCGTCGCCGCCAGGGACCGGCCGGCGGTTTATCATCTGGCCGTCGTCGTCGACGACGCGTTGCAGGGCGTCACCGACGTCGCGCGCGGGCGCGATCTGTTCGCCTCGACCTCGTTGCACCGACTGTTGCAGACGCTGCTCGATCTGCCGGCGCCGCGCTATCGCCACCACCGCCTGGTGCTCGACGCGGCGGGCGCTAAACTGTCAAAAAGCGCGAAATCGACGAGCCTGGCGGCGCTGCGCGCCGGGGGCGTCTCGGCGGCGCAGGTGCGCGCCGCGCTCGGCTTCGGCGACGGCGAGCCGCCGTTCGCGGTCGCCTTCAGTTGACCTTGGCGGCAGGCCTCAATTGACCTTGGCGGTCGGCCCTGGGGCGGCGGCGCTGGCGCTCGGCGCTTGCGACATCAGCCCCTTGATGCGGTCGCGCTCCTTCTTGAACAGAGCGAGCATGCGCCCGTCGAATTCGCGCGTGCGCGGCAGTTTGATCCCCATGGGATCGACGAAATTGCCGTTGATGATGACTTCATAGTGTAGGTGCGGCCCGGTGGCGAGGCCGGTCTGACCGACGTAGCCGATGACTTGTCCCTGGGTGACGCGCACCCCCTCGGTGACGCCGCGGCCGAAGCCCGACATATGATTGTAGGTGGTGACGTAGCCGTTGGTGTGCTGGATCTCGACGCGGCGGCCGTAGCCGGAATCCCAGCCCGCCTTGATGACGACGCCGTTGCCGGCGGCGAGCACTGGCGTTCCGACCGGCGCGCCCCAGTCAACGCCGGTGTGCATGCGCGAGAAATGCAAGATCGGGTGATAGCGCATGCCGAACGGCGAGGTGATCACGCCGCCCTCGATCGGCTTGCGCAGCAGGAACTTGCGGGTCGAGCGGCCATTCTCGTCATAATAATCGACCGCGTTGTCGTCAGGCGTGCGGAAGCGATAGTAGTGGAACGTCTGGTCGCGCACCGTCAGCGCGGCATAGAGCAGGGCGGCGTGGGGATCGTAGTCGTCGGCGTCGGCGACGAAGGCAGTCATGGCGTCGCCGGGCTGCGCCGAGCGCTGAAAATCGACGTCGTTGACGAAGGCGTGGACGAAGTCCTCGATGACGGGCGTTGGCAATCCCTGCTTGAGCGCGGTCTGGTAGAGGCTCTGGTAGAGGCTGAGGCCGCCTTCGGCGCCGCTGGGCGACGCGCGATGCGCGCCGTCGCCGCTGGCGCGCGCGACATTGACATAATCGCCATCGTCCTTGACCGCGACGGCCGCGCGCAACTGATCGTCGCTGTAGATGTCGACGCGGGCGATGCGGCGGCCGAGATCGGGATCCTCGGCGTCGGAAAATTGCAGGATCACCTTCTGCCCGTCGGAGACCGGCGAGGCGCCTTTTTTCGCGCCGAAGGCAGCCAGAATGGACGCCGCGATGGCCGGCGTTGCGCCGTTCTCGCGCAGCAGCGCGTCGAAGGGCTCGCCGTGCCGGGGCCGCAGCAGCCGCTCGGTGGCGACGTCGGCGCCGCCCTCGACGGTGCGCGCAACGCTGGTCACGTTCTCCGGCACCATGCGCACCGCGAGCGACGGGAAGCCCGCGCCGGGGGTGATTTCGCCAGCCGGCGCGTAGGGCAGGGCGCCGAGCGGGTCGACGCCGGCGCGCGAGGTGCGCATCAACAGCAGTTGCGGCGCCATCGTGAAACGGCGCTCTCCCGCCTGTTCGTTGCGCACGAATTCATCGACCTGCGCCATCGCCTGCGCGAGCGACAACACGCCGGTGACGGCGGCGACGTCGGCAGGCGTTATATCGTGGCTGGTGAAGACGACTTCCGTATCGTCCTGCGGCGGGAGGGCATCGGGCGGCGTTTCGCCCTTACCGAAGTGGTTGGCGCTGGTCTTCAGCGGGTCGAACGGCGGCACTGCGGCGGCGAACTGCGTCGGCGTCGTGGTGAGCGTCGTCGACAGTAGCGTATAGGGACGCGCCCGGACGATCTCTTTGTCGCCGACCTTCATCGGCTGCGAGACTTGATAATCCTGCTTAGCCGCGACGATGTCGACGGGTCGCACGAGGCGGTCGCCCTTGCGGGTGCTGACGTGCTCGCCTGCCTCGGTCGGCTGGGTCGCCGCCACGAACTCCGGCCGCGCCGCGAACGAGGATTGCCGATCGAGATCGAGATAGAGCGCGGAGCCGATCAGGGCGAGGCCACAAAGCCCGGAGAGCGTGACCCCGGCCACCCAGCGCCAAGGCGCACGGCCGCGATCCGGCGCTTCGCCCGAGGGATCGTCGCCCTGGATCGGCGGCTCATGGCCGAGATCGGCCTGCGCCCTCTCCGTCCGCCGCAACGCCGTCCCAGCGTGGGAGATCAGCATCGTTCGCGCGCCCCGATCATCTGTCTCGGACTGCTCCTCGCCCACCGCAGGCCTAGCGCGAATGCGCCATGGGTTCCAGGCCCGTCCTTCAACTCCTTGGCGAGCGTGGCGATTTTTCGACGGGCGACGCCGGTAGGGAAGCAAGCGCGACTATTTTCTAAAAAGGGTTTGACAGTTTGGGGTGGGTCCTCCTATATGCGCTCACCGACGGCGACGCTGCTGGTTGGCGGGTCGGTTGGTTGTCGGCTGGATATTGGCCTTGATCGACG
>Ga0134126_10005790_pt1 | contig 15463 bp, 11 predicted proteins | sample KB31752_FD_96881 | JGI IMG/M metagenome (GOLD analysis project Ga0134126, IMG submission 96881) | Terrestrial soil microbial communities with excess Nitrogen fertilizer from Kellogg Biological Station, Michigan, USA - KB3-175-2 | ecosystem: Environmental > Terrestrial > Soil > Unclassified ...
ACCAAATCCCTGAATCGTACAGTCCTCGACAACCAGCGTGCCGCTGGCAAATGCGGTGGTGCGGATTCCATCGAGAGCCGAGTTGTTGCCATTCAGGCCGAGATGGCGAAGGACGATGGTGGCCGCGAAGGCGGTATTGATCGTGATCGCATTGTTACTTGATCCAGTTGTGGACACGGTGCCGATGTTGCCGGTGCCGCAGTCAACAGTGATCGACGCCGTAATGGTGAACGCGCCATAATTGCCGCTGGTGAGGCAGTTGATCTGAGAGACACTGCCCTTGTTGATCGCGCCTTGGAATGTTCCGCACGGCGAGGTCTGGCTGCAGACGTTGGCGTCGCTGCCGTTAGAAGCAACCCACAAGACGCTCTGCGCCTGTACCGGGCTGGCTGAAAACAACAACACTATCGAGCAAAGCGAGGCGCATAGCAGGACGAGTTTTCTCATAACACGCTCCTTATTGGATTGAGGAATGGGATTTTGATGGCGCGACAGACGTGCGCAGATAGGTAACGCGACCGATCATTTGCCACGAAGGCCCCCTGAGTTCGCCACTCCGCAAACCGTCCGTCACGGTGCGGCTTATCAAACCACGGTGGGATGCTGCCGTGCTAGGGGCCGGCATCCGACGCTCGCGCGGCTTCACGGCTCTCCGCGTTTCCATATTGCCGGCCACCGCATCGCTGCCGCTCGTGAAATTCCAATCCCCAAAACCAGGGGCGGTCTTGGGTGCGCCAGCGCCGGCAAAGAAAATGCGGCCAACGCCGCGTCCTTCAAAAATTACGCTGTAGCCTTCGCCTTGCTCATGGTCTTTGCGAAGCCTAAGCACGGTGAACATCCAAATTTCTTCACACGCGCTATCGAGCCGGCCCGTAGGGGCTTGGCGGTGGCGCGGTCGGCAGCCCGCCGATGCGGCAGGCCAATGAAAGCCCCGGCGCGTATCTCGCGCGCATAGCCGCGCGTTGCCTGGGCAGTAAGCGAGGCTGGGTATGCGCAGGGCGAGGCCGCCGCGGCCTGCAAATTTCAAAATCCGGCTGAACCAGCTTTCGGCCGGAGCATAGGTCAATGCTACTGACGCAGTTTAGAATTTAACTATTGACTGGGCTATTAAGCTTTAATTCAATTCGTGGATTGGTCTCAGTGGGGGATCGTTATGCATATCTCGACCGCACAAACTCGGAAATCTCGGCGACAACGCAGGGCGTGTCACATTCGCAGGCTCTGGCTGTCAGCGGCGTTCGTTTTGCTGCCTTTAATTGCGGGTAGCGCGAGGGCTGCTGAATTATTTGTCAGCTTGAACGCCACTCCTCAGTTTAGCAATTTCGGGACGCTCGACACCACGACCGGTGCATTGACGCTTCTGGGCGACAACAACATTACACTTACGGGGCTCGGCACGACGGGTGGCGTGCTATACGGGGCCGATGCTGCGGGCACGCTTTACTCCGTCAACACCGCTAATGGTGCCCTCACCACCGTTGGCTCTTCCGGTGTGGCCTATCTGGATTTTGCGGTCGCGAATAGTGGATTATATGCGGTCGGCACGAATGATAGCCTTTATTCAATCAACGTTTCGACGGGAGCGGCAACTCTCATCGGCCCTACAGGTCTTACTGCATCGACAATGAATCATAATTCCCTCGCCAGCGGGACGACCGGCCTGTTCTACGACCTGATGGACAACGTGTACTCATTAGACCCCACGACTGGCGCGGCAACGTTCGTTGGCTGCGGTGGCAATCTTGTCTCCGGCGGATGCTCGGGTCCTCAGTTGGACGCGATGGCAGCCTCCGGCGGAACGCTGTTTGGCGTGGACAATGTCGTTACTAGTCTCTACGTCCTGAGCACGAGTACCGGAGCAATGACCCTCCTTTCTGCCATAACCGGCACCAATGGGGTTGGTATTGATGGTCTTTCCGCGGCTCCGATGTCGGCCGCCAGCGCCACTCCGATTCCCGGTGCGCTGCCGCTCTTCGCCACCGGCCTCGGCGCGTTGGGTCTGCTCGGCTGGCGCAGGAAGCGAAAGGTTGCGGTGACAGCCTAGGGCGCGTGCTCATAAATCCGGTTCGGTAAGGCGGCACGCTGAATGTCCGCTTTGCTCCGAAAGCGACAGGATTGGTGCATCGCCACGAAATGACGCGATGGGCCAACAGTCGTCATCAGCGCAGGCGGCCTCACGCCAAAAGCAAAGCCGCATGCATCTCGGAGCTGATACCGCCTATCGCAGCGCTTTGAATTCGCTCAATCGGTGTTCTCTCGTTGCCATTGATCGCTACCTTTGGCGCTTTACCGCTATCCGTCCGGTGACTATGCCCCGGTCGCCCCAGCCTATTGCTCTTGATCGCATCGTGAGACAATTGAGAATAGCCTCGCTTCGGCGGGGCTTTTTATTCTCCGATTGAAAAATCATGGTCCGCGTTTTCGGTTGCGTCATCACATGTCAAGCGGTCGTTCAGCCGACGTTCATAAGACTGCGCCGTAGGGGGTATGCGCGGGTCCGACAACAAAATCTGATGCCATAAACTGCCATTGTCGAGTTTAACGTTCGAGCTTTGGCGCTCTAGTTACTCCCGTTCATGACGAAATGTTTTGCTGACGTCGCGCAAGCGTATCATATCCATGCTCTGGGAGTAGTGTTTGTCGTCGGGTTGCGTGGCGGCGTGGCATTTGGAGTAACCTCCATCCCGCAGGCTCCCCGTGCGGTTGTCGAGAATGTACGTCCAACACAGACCTCCGCCGGTGGGGACAATGACTGATCCAGAATAGCGCTGTTCGACACTCTCGGTCTTAGGTTGCCTTACAGCTTCGTGCCGAACCGTGGACCAATCAATGAAATAGGCAAGAAAGGCGACGAAGAGGACGGCTGAAACAAGCAGCACAAAGAGGGCTCGAATATCGCGCAGGAACCAACGTCGGGGTGTTTTTCGTGACGTCATAACGCCACCCTCAAGCAATATGCAGAACCTATGAAATTCGTGTGACCGCGCAATTGCGCCCGTATATCTAGGGCACTACTGGTTAAGCGAATGTTTTGCGCCTTGCTGCGAGTACACAACATGGGTACACAAGGGTTGCGGGCCGCATTAAAAACGTAAGTTATTTCAATGGCGAACAGATCAAACGACCAACCCTGCCACTCCGACCACCTTTTCATTAGCTTCCGCCCAGCACCGGCACCGATAACGGCACCGATACAATTTGACAACCGCGCCGCGTGAGGATGTGACGGTCGAAATTGTCCCCCCGTCCGGAGGGTCCTCCTATAGAGGGCCAGCCATGAGATGGCCGCCAAATTGCGGGGAGAAGTTCATCCCTTGATGTGACCACAGCCGGCTATGCGGCATATCGTGTGGGATGACGAATTTTCTGAACTGGCCAAAGTGGGAAGTTACCAGGGTCGTTGGCTACGAATGGGGTCCAATACTCGTTGAAGCGCGGTACCTGCCATCCTTTAAGGGGTGTCCAGACTGCGCTGCAGGTGTGTTGGACAAGCACGGCAAAAAGACGATGGATTTCGTCGATTCTCCGAGCCGGGGGCAGCCAGTTACGATCCGGGCCGAGGTCCAGCGGTACCGCTGCCGAACTTGCAAATCGAGCCCTTTGCAGCTCCTTCCAGACATGGATCCTAGCCGCCGTATGACAAGGCGGTGTTCCTCATACATACAAAACCATGCGCTGCGGAAAACGTTCGCGGCGGTCGCCGAAGAAACCGGTGTCAATGAAAAGACCATTCGAGCAATCGCGGGCGAGAAGCGCAACAATACTATCGAACTGCCAAAATTTCCTGTGATGGTTCTTGGAATAGACGAGGTAAAAATCGCCGGTCGACTGCGGGCAATTTTCACTGACCTCGAAAATCACCGCATCCTTGATCTAATTGAATCGTCGAGAAAGTCAGCCGTAGTAGAATGGCTGTCCGCTCTGGAATTTCCTGAGAGTCTAATCGCTGTTTGCATCGACGGTTGGCGGCCGTACCGGGACGCAATTCGTGAGGTTTTTGGACAAAATGCGCACATCGTCGCGGACAAGTTTCATATCCTCAGAATAGCCAACCATTGCATTCATATGGTTCACAAGCAGAGCGCGGTGCGCGTAAAGCCAGTGCATGGCCGCGCCACCGACCGGCGCCAAAAGCGGGCGCTTTTAAAGCGGAGTGAGCATCTGAATGAAGAGGAGCAACTGAAGCTCGATAAGGCTTTTCGAGACGCGCCACAGCTGAAAGCTGCTTACGACGCGAAAGAGGCATTCTTCGCGATTTATGCACTAAAAGCCCGCCCCGCTGCTGAAAAGGCTTTGGCGGAATGGGAGGCTGGACTGACGCCGGATCTGCGTTTGGTATTCAAAGCCTTGCTCACAACGCTGCAGAATTGGCGGTGCGAAGTCCTAGCTTACTGGGATCATGCCGGTGTGACTAACGCCTTCACCGAGGCAATGAACGGCCAGATTAAACAGATCGTCCGAAGCGGTCGCGGTTACAGCTTTCCTGAGATCAGGAACAGAATCCTCAACAGGTAAGTGACGCCATCTGGCCGGCCAGGAAAGGCAACAGTGGGCGACGCCAAACACGGGAAACGCCGAGAGCTTTGGCCCTCGGCGAAATCGATTCTGGTCAACATCTTCAACGCGAGCGGGTGGTGCTAAAGCGCCGGTTTACCGTGGTAAACCGAAATTAAGTAATTGAAAATAAACATGAAATCGCTACCCAGGATCGTCATCCCGGGAATCCGTTAACCCTCGACGAGGTCGGCAGAAATCTGTGGGGCCAATCGTGGTAGGTGTGGTCGAAGGCGGCGGCGCGTTGTTAAGCACCGGTTAGGCAAATCAGCCGCACTCGTTAACCAATGAGCGGGAACCGCAGGAACCGATACCTACGGCTGTCCGCCGAAGCGCAGGCGGCGCTGATTGCCGGCGCACGCGACGCGCAGCCAGTCAAAGGCCTCACTCACGGTTTCTACAAGTACCCGGCGCGCTTCAGCCCTCAGTTCGTGCGGGCTGCTATCGAAACGTTCACCGACAAGCGCGATCTCGTGCTCGACCCCCACGTTGGTGGGGGCACCACCCTCATCGAAGCGCTGGCGCTCGGGCGAGACTCGATCGGGGTCGACATCTCGCAGCTCGCCGAGTTCGTGGCCAAGGTGAAGACGACGGTCTACAGCGAGCGCGAGTTAGACAAGCTCGACGCATGGTCGAAGCGCGTCGCGTCAGCTGTCGATATCCACGGACCTTCGATCTTCTTCGCCGAGTACGCACAGAGCGGTTATTACAAGCATCTGGACCATCGCGCGCGTTGGCGGCTTCGGAAGGCGATCGAGCAGGGGGTCTGGTCGGCTATCAAGCTCGGCTCGCCCAGGCTAGAATCCTTCGGCCGCTGCGCAGTGCTCCGGACAGCGCAATGGGCGCTCGACGGCCGTTCTAAGCAAGCCGGTGTCGACGAGTTCAGAGATTTCCTGGAGGACACCGCCAAAGCGATGGTCGCGGGCGCACGCGAATTCCGCGCCGCGGTTTGTGCGAACGGCCCGCACCGGCGTGAGGTCGTCGTTCTCAACCGCACCGCGGCTGGTCTCGAAGACGATCCAGCCCTCGCCACATGGCGCGCGCCGCGCCTGGTTGTGACGTCGCCACCTTATCCGGGAGTGCACGTGCTCTATCACCGCTGGCAGGTCGACGGGCGGAAGGAAACGCCGGCGCCATTTATGATCGCGAACAAGCTCGATGGCTCTGGCTCAAGCTACTACACGATGGGCGATCGCAAGTATCCAGAACTCAAAACGTACTTCGACAGCATCCGCGCCACGATGTCGTCAGTCGCTGCGCTCGCCGATACTCGCACCGTCGTTGTGCAAATGGTCGCTTTCTCGGAGCCGTCGTGGCAGCTGCCGCGCTACCTCGAAGCCATGGAGGAAGCCGGCCTGGCCGAATGCTTCCTCCCAACACTCAAGGGCCAACGCGACGGCCGGCTGTGGCGAAGCGTCCCAGGGCGTCGGTGGTACAGTGATCAGCGCGGCGAGACGCCGGGCTCGAACGAGGTCGTGCTGATCCACCGTAAGGCACCTCCGGGCGCACAGGCACGGAGGGTGGTCAGGCAGCCTTTGAGATCTTCTTCGGAAGCTTCTGCGGCAGAGTGAGGCAAAGCGGAACGATCACCCGGCCGGCGCCGGCGACCGCCTTCGCGATGCGATCGCGGCAGTCCACCTGGTCCGTCGTCCACTCCGGTGTCTTCTTTGCCGCGTCGAGCAGGCCCATCGCGATCAGCGCCAGGCCGTACTTGAACACGAACTCGACGGCCGGCGTCTCCGTCGGGTCGCGTAACGCCTTCGCTTCGGCGAGGAGATGCGATTCGACGTTCACGGCGAGCTGTAGGCGCTCGCTGTCGGGTTCCTTGTCGACAGTGAGAGGCAGCGCCTCGGGTCCACGTTTGACCTCGATTATGTTCGGCCGGCTCGGCGCAGCGTCTGTCTTCGGCGGCTTGGGCTCGGGCGACTCGTGCTCCTGCTTTTCGCGCGGCGGCGCGATCGTGAGCCGAATGTCTAGCTTCCAGGGTCCGTGCGAGGAATCCGAGATCGTAACCGAGGTGTCGAACACCGTGCCGACCGGCTTCTTCGTATTGCCAGGACGGAAGGTGAGGGTGAGGCGACCGTTGAACAGGCGGAAGGTTGGCTCCATGTCGCCGGTAAATTCGACCTTGCCTTTGCCCTTCGCACGCGTGAAGTAGTTGTTCTTCACGTCGGTGAGGAACGAGGCGCGCGCGCCGTCATTCTGCGGCATTTCGATTTCGACCGACGTCGAGCCATCCTTGCGGCGGAAATACGTTGGATATTCCGTGCCTTCAAACTTCGCTGGTGTGCCCTCGACCTTGGCGCCAGGCGCCGCGGCGGCAATCGTCTTCGCCGCGACCTTACCCTGCATCATCGAGCCGAACATTTCGGCGAGCGCGGCGTCACTGCTGAGCAGCTCCTCAAGTGCGTTGATGCCGTCCTCGTCAGAGGTCGCGTTCTTGACCTTGTCCTCGTAGCGGCGTCTGTCGAGATCGATCAATCCCTCATGCCACCGCAGCTCGTACTGTAGTTTCTTGAATAGGTCGGTGAGCAGCGGGTCTTCGCGGAATGTTTCACGATTGCTCATGAACAGGGCGTTGCGCGAGGTCTGGTCAAGTTCCGAGCAGTCGAGCAGTACTAGCATCGAACCGCCGATGTGCTCCTTGTCGACGGCCTTGCCCTTGAAGAACTGCGTGTCGCGCTTGGCGTGCGACTGGCCATTGATCAGGGCGCGCAGTCCGGTCTGCGGGCGTTCGGCGTCGTCGCTGTCATCATCGGAGGCCTTAAAGACGCGCACCTCGGCCGGGATCACCTCACCGGTCGTGAGCTTAATCTGGATGCTGGCGCCCTCCTCGAAGCCGGGCTCGAAGCGGCCCTGGGCCTCCCAAGCAGCGAGGCGATCCCACACCGTAACCTGCATGACCTTGGCGGCGTATTCGGAGCGGCATTCCACGATGCGCAGCGGCAGCATCGGCTTGAGCAAGTACTCTTCGAGTTTTTTGAATAATTCGCCGCAGATGTTGGATCGCGGCGCCTTGTAGTCGTACATCTTGATGAGCGTGCCGTGCGGCACTTTTCGTTCGCGCGGCGCGCAGATCTCGCCGGCCTTAGCGCCTGCCTTGGGGATCAACCCGAGCGGCTCGGATCCCGCCGTCATGACCTTTCCGTCGGGGCCGACCAAGTACTTCCACGACGGACTCTGGCTCGACGGAAAGAAACAGAAGATCGTGAATGCCCACTCGTGCGGCGATTTCTCGACGTCGGATGGCACGCGTGAGACGATTAGCTGCAGTTTGCGGCCGTCGCCACAGAACGGCAGCACGCCGGTGCCGCCCATGTTGAAGCGGCCCTGCACAAATGGCACGGCGCCTTTATAGGAGCCCTCGTCGTTCGCGTAGACGAGCGAGCAGAACGTGGTGGGGAAGTTTGCGGCGAGCTGGCCTTCACCGGCGTCGTAGATCGAGATACAGGGGCGCAACTTGGAGCCAGTAGCGTAGAGGACGAGGTTATCCTCGGCGACAGCGCGGATATCGGGTTGCGGTTTCTCGGCGAGATCGCCGAACCAATCCTCAACAGCCTTGCGCATATTCCGCGGGGCGGCCTTGCCCCTAGGATCCATGCCTGCCGCTTTGCAGTGGCGCAGAAGGATCGCGTCAAGTCCGTTTGTGAATTTCTCGACTAGCGCTGCCGCGGTCGACTGCTGGGCGTGGACCACCGACTGGTTGTTCGCCATGTTGCCGAGCGCGACCCATCGCTTCGTGTCGGCGAAGAGGCCGCGCTTCTGTAACGCCCAGATCGTGTCGTTCTCATGCTCGGCCCCAAGCAGGTCGGTCAGCAATTCCTTGTCCTGCATTTCCTAGTCCTCCAGCGTGCCGACGGCCGCTTGCGCTTTCACGATCTTACAGTTCGAAATCCACGACGTCCTTACCGCCGGTGTGGCTCATCCGGGCCTTCATGGCCTCGATCTCTTTGTTAAGGGCGGAGGCGATCTTCCGGACGTCGTCGGGCGCATAGTCGTACGCGTTCTTGTTGCCGAGTTTGCCGATGATGCGGATCGCCCGGATGGCATTACGGGTGCGCGCCGTCGCCAATTCAACGAACTTTTCCCGTTTATTTTTAGCCTTCGACGAGGCCTTGGCGCCGGCCTTTTCTTCCGCTTTGTCGAGCATCTTGGCCTCCAAATATCGTGTAAATTAGGAGTAAAATTACACGGGTTAAAATCATATAATTTAGGACCTCTTTAGAGTCGAGTCCGGTTCGCGCAAATTCGTCAAAATACTCGATTGTGCACAGCCCTAGCTCCGCCGCGATCTGTTGGCCGCGACGGCCGGCTGGCAGCATAGAGACCGCCTGCGTCGGCCTGGCGGGCGTCCTCGGCCGGCCCGCCCGTCTAGAGGGGCCAAAAACCTGTCACGCGACGACATGAGCGATTAGGGTGGCTCGACACGCGCGTTTTGCGACAGTGTGTCAATGACTTTTAGAATCCCATGGACCGCATTGTTCGCCAGATTCATCCCCAGGGGCGTCAGAACGAACGGACTGCGGCGCGGCGAATCTCCGCATTTCTCACGCAACCCAACATCGTCCTCCTGGGGGATCCCGGGGCTGGCAAATCGCACACGTTCCGGGAGCTGGCAACGGCATGCGGCGGGCGGTACCTAACGGCGCGCGCGTTCCTCACGCTGCCGGTTCGAAACACAGGTGAGGTTCTTTTCATCGACGGCCTCGACGAGAGGCGCGGCGGCCGAGGCGACCGCGACACGGTCGATGCGCTTGCGGCCAAGCTCATCGAGGCGGATCCGGCGGCCGTTCGCATCTCATGCCGTGTCGCGGACTGGCTTGGCCAGAGCGATCTTGTCTCGCTGGAGCCGTTCTTCGAGGGCCGCGGTGGCATGGTCGTGCTTGCGCTAGAGATGCTCACGCCCGGCGAGCGCCGCGCGGTGCTGATTGACAACGGCATGTCACAGACAGAGGCCGATGCCTTGCTGCGCGAGGCCGAAGAACGCGGTCTCGCTGAATTTCTCGACAACCCGCAAAACCTCCTGCTGCTGCGCCGGGCGGTTCAGTCGGGCGCGTGGCCGGCGACGCGGCGCGATCTATTCGAGCTGGCCACGCAGCTCATGCTGCAGGAGCAGAATTCCGAGCGCGCGCGGACGGGCAGCGGCGTCTATACGGGTGAGGAACTACGTTTGCCCGCGGGCGCTGCGGTGGCCGCGCGTCTCATCAGCGATATCGAAGCGATCAGCCTTGCCGACCAGGAAGGCGCGGAAACAATCCCAAGTTACCGGACGCTGCCGTTTTTCGAGCCCGACAGGACTATCGCGGCGCTTGGCCGCCGCGTGTTCGCGGCCGGGCCAATGCCGGAGAGCGTCGACTACGTTCACCGCACCACGGCCGAATATCTCGGTGCGGCTTGGCTTGCGCATGCGATCCGCGCGGGCCTCCCGATTGGACGCGTGGTCGCGCTGATGGGCGTGGATGGGCACCCGACGCCAGAGCTGCGCGGATTGCACGCATGGCTCGCAGTGCACCTTCCCGAGCACGCGGAGCGGCTAATCGATGCCGACCCTTACGGCGTCCTCACCTATGGTGACGCGGCCTCGTTGAGCCAGACGCTCTGCACGCGTCTTGTGCGCGCGCTCGGGCAACTATCGAGTACTAATCCGTGGTTTCGCGCCGGCAATTACGGTTCGCCGGCGATTTCGGCTCTCTCTCGCGCGGACATGGTCGACGAATTTCGTGCGGTGCTGCGATCTTCCGATGCCGGTTTCGGTCTGCGCGGCATCGTCGTCGAGGCGGCGGCGCTTGGCGCACCCTTGCCGGCTCTGCGAGATGACCTCGCACGCGTCCTCGAAACAGTAACCCTGCCATATATGGAGCGGCACTTCGCACTCATGGGGTTGCTCCGCTTAGGCGATAACGGCAAGGCCAGCGTGTTACATGCATGCCGGGCCGTGTTTGGCACAGACCTCACGTCGCTCCGCCTGCGGGCCGAAGCAATTGGACGCCTTTACGGCGACCCCTTCGCACCGGCGGATGTGAGCCGTCTTACAGACGATATCCGGTCCAGCGCGGACGAAACGGATATCGGTGTGCTGTGGAATCTGAGCTCACGCCTTCCGGTTGCCGATCTTCCCGCCGTTCTCGATGCGATCCAAACGTCCGCGCGCGACGCCTCCGTCGAGCGTCGCAATGTTTGGGAAGTCGCGGCATTCTTCGACCGCGCGCTGTTGCGCCTCTTGGAGGCGCCGGATGTAATCGATCCCGCGCGGCTGCGTGCGTGGCTAAAGAAGCGCCGCGCGTTCGAGCATGCCTATTCCAGCTCGAACAGCGACGAGTTGAAGGCGGCGTTGCGCGCTCGTCCCGAGCGCCTTGAGGGGATACTCACGCATTTCCTGGCGAGTTTCGTACCCGACGATCATCGCTGGCTGAATCTTTCGCGTTTCCGCGAGGCTGTCTTCTTCGAGATCGGACCCGACCAGCTCATTGAGGGCATGCTCACGGCGATGGCGGCAGAGCCCGTCGGCAGTCCGCGCGGACTCTTCTTCTACGAGGCGGCCCTCTCGCTGAGCTATCAGGCGACGAAGGGCCAGTACGCCTTCGCACGGGTCTATGAGATGGCGGATAACCGCCCCGATCTTGCCGCCGTGCGGACGCGATCGGTTTCTTCTGACCTCCCCGAGGGATACCTGGACACGATAGGGCGCCGCGCGGCGCGCGACGCCGATAGTACGGATGACCCGGACAGCCTCCGCCGCGATTTCGCGCGCGACGCCGGGGCGATAGCGAGCGGTGCACATCTCAATGGGTTGATCTGGGCGGCACGGGTCTACCTCGGAATCTTCCGCGACGTGGATCATGCGGCGCCGCCCGAAACCCGCTTTGATCCAATTTTGGGTGACGCTCTTGCGGGCATGGCCCTGGATGGTCTTGTAGCCGCGCTCAACCGGACGGATGCGCCATCTTTGCAGGACGTGATCGACCTTGCAGTCCAGCACCAATATATGAATGTGTGGCATGTCTATATTGCCGGGCTCAGCGAGCGTTTTCGCAGAACCTCCAACCTGGAGGGCGTACCCGACGAGTTCCTGCGTGCCATGCTCGCCTTTGATCTCACGAATCCGGTGACCGAGCGCGACGGGAATAAGGTCACCTGGATGCAGCATGCGTGGAAGCAGTTTCTGCTGCGCGAGCGACCGGAGCTTGTGCGCGAGGCTTACGAGGCGGTGGCGCGGGCGAAAATGACGCGCGGAGAGCAGCATCCCAATGGAATGCGGGAGCTGTTGACAGATGAGGCGCTTGCAGCTTTCCGCGAAAGTGTTGCGCTTGGTTTGCTGCGCGATTTCCCGAACGCGAATACTTTTCCGCTTCACGAACTGCTAATGGCGGCGCTCGGCCTGCCGGCGGCACACGGGGCGCTCCTCGCTGTTGCTGATCGTGTTCTGGGCGACGCCGCGCCGGTCGATCAGGCCCAACGCGATCTCTGGCTGGTGACCGCTTGGCTGCTGTCGCCGGATCGTTATGGCGACACTTTGCATGGGACCGCGCAGAGCCGCCCCGAAATTATTTTCGATTTGCGGGACTTCACCGGCTACAGCCGCCGCGAGTCTTCGCCGGGCCCCATACTGTCGCTGGGGCAGATTGAGTTTGCTGTTCGACTTGCGGGCTCGCTGTATCCTCCAGCGGGATATCCGAGCGGCGTTTTTGGCGGCGACCGAAACGCCTGGGATGCGTCCGAATACGTTCGCGGTTTGGTCAACGGTCTGTCTGCGAACCCCACGCAAGCGGCGACCGACGCTTTGTCGCGCCTGGAATCTGCTCCGATCCTTGCCGCCTATCGCCCGGAGATACAGCACGCGCTTGCCAATCAACGCGCGCGTCGACGGGAGGCTGAATATGACCGTCCCGACTGGTCTCGGACCGTGCGCGCGCTCGACAACAAACAGCCTGCGACTGTCACTGACCTCCACGCGGTCCTCGTAGAACACCTTGACGACCTGCGTAAGCGCATCCGCACCGAGAATACGGACATCTATCGCATGTTCTGGAATCTCGACGGGCACGGACGGCTCGTGTCGCCGCGGCCCGAGGAGGCGTGCCGCGACGACCTGATCACGCTCTTACGGCAGCGTCTGGCGCCGCTCGGCATCAGCCTTGAACCTGAAGGGCATATGGCGGGAGACCGCCGGGCCGATATTTCGGTGGCGATGCCAGCCCGGAAGATCCTTTGTGAGATTAAGCGCGACTATCACCCCGACGTGTGGACGGCTCCCGACGGACAGTTAGAGAGGTTCTACGCTCACGATCCTGAGGCGCTCGGCTTCGGCATCTACCTCGTGTTCTGGTTCGGCGATGGTCGCCCATCGGCGATCCCGCTTCCGCCTGATGGTCGGCCGCGCCCCAACTCGGCGGCAGAGATGGAAGCGATGTTGCGCGCGCGTCTTCCAACCGACCGTGCCGCGCGAACGGCCATCATAGTGATCGACGTGACCAAGCCGGATTAGCGCGGCCACTTCCGGCGAGTATTCCGTCCGTGACTTGGCTAATGCTTCTGCCCGCGGACGCAATTCCAGCCAACGCGCGCTAGGAATCCAAATCATCACGCCCTCATCATGTAGAGGAGGCGCGCCATCTGGGCGCGAGCGGCTCTGACCGGCCTTATGTTTGATAGTTGTATTTGGGCCACCGTATTGAATCCAGTGGTTCTCCCCAATGTCGAAGCGCCAGCAAAAACTACTCAGATGGCGTGCGCCGGCAATATCCACGTAATGAAGTTCTATGGAGAAAACGAAAGTCTCTCTCGGCGAAATAGTCGGAATTGGGTGCTGCGCCTCAGTCACAATGTCAACGACCATCCCGTATTCAATACCGGCGCGCGCAGTACGGCGCCGACGTTCGGGATGAAACCGAGCCGCCAGATGAACATCCAGAAACGTGTGGTCGGGTAGGGCATTCGCTTGGTCGCTGCTTGGCTTTATATTCGGTATACCCGCGTTATCGAATACTCACGCCGCCTTCAAAACCGTCGCTAGCGCGGCGGCAATTCGCCATGATCAATGGGCTAATGCCGCCGTGACGACGCGGGTGATTACAGTGATGCTGGGCGCGGGAATACTGACCCCCTAACGCGGAACATCCGCTTTTACGGTTGCTATTGGGCAAAACCGGACATCGATCACGCATCTCGTCATGTCGCCTAATGACCCTTAGCGGACGCCAGGGAGCGGCGTAAGCTATGGGCGTGGTGCAGCTCCTGTGACGGCACGGAATCGGTGCCGCCGATAATCCTTGGGGGAAACAATGGCCGCATTGATCTACGGCGCAATCTGCTACGTCATCTTCCTGATCTCATTCCTGTATGCCATCGGCTTCGTCGGCAACCTCGTCGTGCCGAAGTCGATTGACATCGGCGGTGGCGGGCCGTTCACGATCCAGGCGTTGATCGTCAATCTCATTCTTCTCGGTCTGTTTGCCATTTCACACAGCGTCATGGCGCGGCAAGGCTTCAAACGCTGGTGGACGCAACTAGTGCCGCGTCCAGTCGAGCGCAGCACCTACGTGCTCGTCGCCAGCCTCATTCTGCTATTGCTCTACTGGCAATGGCGGCCGATGACGGACGTGATCTGGTCGGTAAGCAACCCGACGGCCGCGACGGTCCTATGGGTCATCTTCTGGATCGGCTGGCTGACGGTGCTTCTCAGCACATTCCTGATCAACCACTTCGAACTCTTCGGGCTGCATCAGGTTTACGCCCACGCGCGCAAGCAAGAGTTCAAAAATCCAAGCTTCCGAACGCCGCTGTTCTATAAGTTCGTGCGTCACCCGATCTATCTCGGCTTCCTGCTGGCGTTTTGGGCCGTCCCGACAATGACCGCCGGGCATCTGCTGTTTGCGATCGCGACGACCGGCTACATCGTCATCGGCATGCTGCTGGAAGAGCGCGACCTCGTCACGTTCCACGGCAACGCTTACGTCGAATACAAGAAGCGCGTGTCGATGATCATTCCGATGCCTCCAAAAGGCGGCTGACGCGGGTTACGACGGGCGGCCGCCTTACTTCGGCGGCCGCTCGAAAATTGCGCCGTAGTGATACGGCGGAATTTGCACCAGCATTGCAAAACTCAGCCCGCCCGCTTCGACGGCGTTGATCGTCTTCTCAGGCGTCAAGCGCAATTCCGTCCGCGGTCCGCGCGGCTCGCCGAGGATCGGCGTTTCCTCGCGCGGGCGCGCATGCCAGTTCACGATTGCAAACCGTCCGCCCGGCTTCAGCGCGGCTTTGACCGATTCCGCCAGCCGCTTCGGATCGGGCACCCCATGAAACGCGTTCGCCATGAAGACGAAATCGACCGGCTTGGGCCGGAACTTCGTCAGATTGTAAGCGTCCCCTGCAACGAAATCGCAGTTCGATACACCGGCTTCCTTCAGGCGCGCTTGCGCGACATCGAGCAAGGCCGGATCGATATCGATCGCGGCTACATGCCGGGCGATCTTGGCGATCTGCAAGGTGAACCAGCCGTCGCCAGAGCAAAGGTCGATCACCTCCATGTCGGGTTTCAGCCCGACGGTAGCGAGCACACCAGCAGGATCGGGCCACAACGCCTCCCACCAGCCGGCGGTCGGCATTTCGGTTCCTTCGAAAAAACCCACTAGTTTATCGGCCACGTTCGGTATTTACACCAGGTGTTCGTCCGCCGAAATGGTGTGGCTCCGGATGTCTGTTCTTGGCCCTGAGCAGACATCCGACGATTGATTGCTAACGTCTGCTTTTGACGGTGGTCTCAATTGATCGACGCAACGCTTTATCTTTGAGGGAAAAGATGGGGTGTGGCGATGGATCAGAGGTTTCGTCGCGGGTTTTCTGCGGCAGAGAAGACGGAGTTGTGGGATCGCTGGCAGCGGGGCGAGTCGCTCAAAGCGATTGGGCGAGC
>Ga0134126_10005791_pt1 | contig 15461 bp, 20 predicted proteins | sample KB31752_FD_96881 | JGI IMG/M metagenome (GOLD analysis project Ga0134126, IMG submission 96881) | Terrestrial soil microbial communities with excess Nitrogen fertilizer from Kellogg Biological Station, Michigan, USA - KB3-175-2 | ecosystem: Environmental > Terrestrial > Soil > Unclassified ...
ATCGACGGGCGCTCGCCGCCGGGGTAGGGCGGGTCTTTCTCGCGGAATTCGCGCTCCAGAGCGGCGGCCTCGGGCAGGCACTTGTCGATCAGCCGGCGGTCGCCGAGAGTGAACCAGAGCGCCGCGCCGAGCTCGAACTGCCGATTTTCGTAGCCGGCGGTCGGTGACGCGAGCATCGGCTGCAGGCAGCGCTCGACATAATCCTTCATGTTCAGGTCGGGCCGCGATTTGGCGATATAGATCGCCGCCTCCAGCACGCCGCCGGAGAGTTGGTCGCTGACGACGCCGAGCTTCCTGATCTCGAACGGCACCGTGACTTCGGCGTTGCGTGCCACCTTGGGCGCCCAGAAATCGTCCTTCAGCTTCACCTCCCAGAAGGGCAGAGGCCGCATCGGGTATTCACGCCCCGCGGGAAAGGTCTCTTCGGCGATGGGCTGTCGAGGCACGGGCGTCGCGGACTTTGCCGACGCCGACAACGTTGCGAGGCCGACGGCGACGGCAGGAACCGTCTTGAAAAAATCGCGACGCTGCATGTCCATGGAACTCATAAAAAGCGCCCCTTGTGGGTAAGCCCTGCGTATTCTATGCGCTCCGCCTGAAACCTTGACACCGAGGCGGAGAACTTGATGCTCCGATGTCAATTGACGTTCGAGCTCTGGGAGATCGCGCGGAGGATGACGCACGCGAAGGCAGCCAAGTGCCTCGGTATCACGCACTCGCGCTTGAACGATCTGCTTAGCGGTCACGGGTCTACGAAGCAGTGGCGCATTGGCGGTCAGTCCGGTTCATCCGGTAATATGCTCGGTCAGGGGTGTCTTTAACGCTGAGTTGTCTTTTTCCGATCAGCACCAGAACGCACAAGAAGACGGAGAAGAGATGACCGAGCCCTCCCGGGCGGTGTTTCTGAGCTATGCCTCCGAGGATGCGGAGGCAGCCGAACGCATTGCCGACGCTCTCAGGGCAGCCCGGATCGAGGTCTGGTTCGACCGCAACGCCCTGCGCGGCGGAGATGAATGGGATCGGAAGATCCGGCGCGAGATCAAGGATTGCGCGCTGTTCGTGCCCATCATCTCGGCGAATTCCGAGGCGCGCCACGAGGGCTACTTCCGCCTGGAATGGGATCTGGCCGATCAGAGAAGTCACATGATCGCCCGCGGCCGTCCCTTCCTCGTGCCGGTGGGCCTCGATGAGACGCGCGCAGAGGAGGCCGGCGTCCCGGAATCCTTCCAGCGGGTGCAGTGGACGCGGTTACCCGGCGGAGCGACGCCGCATGAGTTCATCGAGCGGATCGGTCGGCTGCTATCCACCTCGCAAGCGCGAGTGCACGTCGCGAATGCCCCACACGCTGCGCCAAGCGTAACGCCGCCCGCGCCGGCCGGAAGTACCGCCCGACCATCCTCACCCCCATCTCACGATTCGAGTCCCGCGAGGCATTCGTGGAAACCCTGGGTGGCTGGCGCAATGGCCCTGTTGGTCCTGCTCGGCTTCGGTTACTTTGTCTTGGGCAAGAGGCATTCGCCTACCGCGGCGGTGGCGGTCACATCGCCGACCCAGGTGGCGGTAACGCCGGCGGCCGCCCTTAGCTCCAATTCCATCGCGGTGCTACCGCTTGCGAACTTGAGCCGCGATCCCGAGCAGCAGTACTTCTCGGATGGCCTCTCCGAGAGCCTGATCACGGCACTCGCACAGATCCCCGCGCTCAAGGTGATCGGCAAGAGCTCCTCGTTCCTGTTCCGGGATTCCAAGGAGAGCAGCCACCAGATCGGCGAGCAGCTTGGCGTCGGCCGCCTACTGGTCGGCAGCGTCGAGCGCTTCGGGGATCAGATTCGGGTGTCGGCCGAGCTCATCGATACCTTGGACGGCACCACCGTCTGGTCGCAGCAGTACGACCGCGCGTACAAAGACCTGTTTGCGCTTCAGGATGAGATCACGCACGCCGTGGCGAGCGCGTTGAAAGCCAAGCTCCTACCGGGCGCATCGTCTGCGACCCAGGACGAGAGGCCCCCGAGTGGGAGCCTGACAGCCTACAACGCGCTGCTTCAGGGGCGGTTCTATTTTGATCGCTTGACCGAGGGCGACCTGCGCAAGGCGATCGATTACTTCACCGAAGCCACGCGGATCGATCCCAAGTATGCGCTGGCCTGGGCGGAGTTGGGCGGCACGGAAGGTGGTCTGGCCGCAGAATTCCTCGGTGGTGCCGCGGCTCGCGAGCCCAACGCCAGAGCTCGCACGGCGGTTCTGAAGGCGCTCGCGCTCGATCCGCAGCTTGCTTTCGCGCATGCTGCGCACGGGCACATCCTTATGGTCGCCGACTTTGACTGGCGAGGTGCGGAGGCCGAGTACCGCCGGGCGCTGGCGCTTTCACCTCGGGACCCCGAGATGCAGTTCTCTCTTGCGTACGTACTCGCCCCGACCGGCCGGGTGCAGGAAGCCATTGCGCTCACGCGTCGAGCCCTCAGGGACGAGCCGTTGAAGGCAAACTGGTACAACTGGCTCGCCCTTTATCTGGTCGGAGTTCACCGGCTGGATGAGGCGGAACAGGCCAGCCGCAAAGCCATCGAGCTGCAACCAACGGCAGCCGAATACCATGAGCAGCTCGCGGTCATCCTGATCCAGCGGGGCGAGGCTTCAGCAGCCCTTCAAGCGGCACAACAGGAGCGGCCAGGCGTGTGGCATGACGTGGCCGTCGCCCTCGCGCGTCAGGTGGGTTCCGACCGCAGCGCCGCCGATGCGGCATTGAAGATCCTGGTAGAAAAGTACTCAGGAGACGCTGCCTATCAGATCGCGGAAGTCTACGCGCTGCGCGGCGACGCCAACGCCACTTTCCAATGGCTCGATCGGGCATGGGACAGCCGGGATCCAGGGATAAGTTATCTTCTCTTCGACTCCTTCATCCTGCGCTTCAAGGACGATCCACGCTTCGCCGCGTTCTGCCGCAAGGTGGGACTGCCGGTGCCGGGGGAGGAATCCGGGCACGCATCTTCGCCGGATCTCTCCGCGCCGGTCAGCGTGCCGCCATCATCATGAGCCTGATCCAGGCCGAGAAGCTCAACGGCCACGATCCGTACCGCTATCTCAAGGATGTCCTCGAGCGGCTGCCAACGCAGCCCGCGAGCTACCTCGAGGAGCTGCTACCGCATCACTGGCAGGTACACGGCGCGGACTCCTCGCCATGAAGAAAGTCGTCGCCATCATTGTGCTGTTGGCTCTCTCCGCTATCTCTGCTTCTTACGCGATCTGGGCACGAAACATCAGGAACCACGAGTTGAAGAATCTGGGGCGATTTCATGGAAAGGACAGCCGCATCTTCAAGCTGAGCAGCAAATGGATGGGTTCTTCGTGCGTTTTCAGCTTTAGATTTGCTGGCTCTTCGGGGGCGCTAGTACTGCTGGCGGCGGCAATTTACGTGGCAATCTATGACTGACGTGCTGATCCGCCTGGAACGCGCGGGAAAGTGGGTTTCCCAGCCAGTTACCGAGCAACGCCTTGTTCATTGCGAGATTGCAGCCAGACGCCGAAATTTCGTATAGCGACCAAGCGCGTCTAGTCGCAAAGGGCCGGCGATCCATTAGTCCTCTGACGCAAGATTTCGACGCGCGATGCGCTTCTGATATCCGACGTCTAGCCATACGCTCACAACACGTTGTGTTGCGCCGTTGGCGTTGACGTATCTGTTGACTTCAAAATTCTTTAGCTGATGCACTTGTGTATGCTCGTACGATAGAATTTCTGTAGTTTGGATTTGGATTGTTCTCGGCGAGTCGATTTTGGGGTGTGACCGCATCGCGCCGGAGAGAGCGGCCATGAACGGACGAGTAAAAATCGAGTGGAGCAGCGGGAACGTATTTGCGGACCTCGGCTTTCCCAAGGGCCGAAGCGGAGAACCTGATGCTGCGATCCCAGTTGATGTCCAGAATCCACGAGATGGCGCGGGGAATAACGCCGGCAAAGGGGGCCAAGTGCTTCGGCATTACGCAGCCCTGCCTGAACCGGGTGCTGCGTGGCGAGATCGACGAGCTCAGCGTCGACGCACTGATCAATATGATGGTCTCAGCGGGCCTCCGCGTGCAGCTGCGGGTTCGGACGATCCGCTGATGCCGCACTCTGCCAGCGGCGCAGCTACTCGCCTCCGGTCGTCATGCCGGCGGATCTCCTCAATGGTGTTCAGCCGTCATCGTCGCAGGAGACAAGGTCTTGATTTAGAGGTGGAATTTGTCTATATTCGTTATTCGCGAATCGCGAATATCTATGAAGCGCCATATTAATCCGCAAGTCGTCCTCAAGCCACAGGATCTCGTCGTCTTGCTGAAGCTGCTGATCTTGGGCGATCAGCGTCACAGTTTCGCGGATTTGGCTGCGGAACTGTCTATGTCCGCCTCGGAAGTCCATGGCAGCGTGGGTCGGGCAATGGAGGCCCGCCTGATTCACGTGGCAAACGACCACATGCATGTTGCCAACGCCGCTCTGAAGGAATTCTTGCTGCACGGTGCCAAGTACACCTTCCCGGCCACCTTCGGTGCCCCGACCCGCGGGGTGCCAACGGCCTACGCTGCGCCGCCGCTCCGCGAGCTAATCAACCAGCCGGCCACTGAACTGCCACCCGTGTGGCCTAGCCCGGACGGCGAGCAGCGCGGAATCAGCTTCTATCCGCTGTATCCCTCAGTTCCCCAAGCGGCGCGCCACGATGAAGCGCTTTATCAGACCCTGGCTCTCTTCGACGCCCTCCGCGGTGGAGCAGCCCGCGAACGGAACTTGGCTGCAAAGCTGCTGGAGGAGCGCTTCGCGTGAACGCTACAAATCCCAACCTGCCCTTGTTGGAATCAGTCGTTGCCGCACTGGGCCCATTGTGTCCGCGATTCGTATTCGTCGGCGGCTGTATCACCGGATTGCTTGTGACCGACGCAGCCAGCCCATCTGTGCGGGCTACTCGTGATGTCGATGCCATCGTCCAGGTCGTGTCACTGGGCGAGTACCATGCTCTCGAGCGCCAGCTCGAGCAGGCCGGCTTGCGTCATGATCGTAGCTCCCAGGCGCCCATATGCCGATGGCTGGCCGGTAACGCACTCCTAGACGTAATGCCTACAGATGAGGCAGTCCTGGGTTTCGGCAACCGATGGTATGAGGAAGCTGTCCGCACTGCCCTCACGCTGACCCTACCCAGCGGAACGCAGATTCGCATCATCGCAGCCCCGGTGTTCATCGCAACAAAACTGGAGGCGTTCGCAGACCGCGGCCAGGGGGACTTCCACGCCAGCCACGACCTCGAAGACATTACCACGGTCGTTGACGGGCGCGCCGAACTCGCAGGAGAGGCCGCGGCGGCCTCGCAGGACGTACGGAGCCACCTCAGCGCGCAGTTCAAAACCTTACTCCAAACTCCAGCCTTCATGAACGCACTGCCAGGACATCTTCCCGGCGATCCAGCAAGCCAGGCCCGCCTGCCGCTCATCCTGGAGCGCTTGCGACAGTTATCGAGCCTACCGTAAATGGATGAGAGCCTTCTCAGGTTGGTCGATAACATGGGCCGGACCCCGGGGAACAAGTACCTCTCGAGGCGAGAACGAAGTTGTTCAACTCGACGTTAGACAATTGCCTTTCGCTTGCGACGAAACTGCTTAAGAATTTCAAACAGCATGCGCGTGATGCCTGAGGCCCGTGCTGGCCGGCGCCGCGCGCGAAGAGAGGGACTCTCACTCCTTCTCAGCGGCTGTCACCAGATTTGCCACCGGCGAGCAGGCGAGTCGCCGTAAGTCATTGAGATATAATTATTTTTCTGGCGGGAGAGAGGGATTCAAACCGCATCGCAGCTCATTGATTATGCGGAGACTCCTGGTTGCAGCGACTTTCGGTACCACCAGAAATACCCGCCCGGTTTCATGCCCGATCCTGGCCGCACAGCCTTTGTCCCGCGATGCAAATCTCACCCTGAAGGCCTCCGGCCAAGTGCGGACATCGGCGAGCCGAGGTCACTCGCTCCAAAGCTGCCGTTCGAGGCTGCCATACCCTTTATGCGAACAATCTGGCTGACCGCGTAGCCGAGGCCGTGCTTAGCACGCCATGCCATTGCCGTCTTTTTGCCTCTGCTCTGCCATATTGCTCGTCCAAAGTCTCAGCACGATCGGACGCGACCAAGCAACCTTGCGATGTTTCACTTTGCGCTGTCGGGGAGGTTTGCACGTGAGAGCCGTGGGACAACCGCAAATGCCATACGCACATCAATCTGGATGCCACATTAGATGGCTGGCATCGCTGTGCTTACTGCTCCTTATTGCTGCAAGCTCTGCAGCTGTCGCAAGTGAATCCTCGGCGCAGTTCTCCTCGACAGACATTACGCAGGATGTAGTTTCCTCACTGCCAAAATCGCACGGACAGAGCGCTGATATCGTTGCGCGCCTAGATCTGACTCGACCGTTCGAGACCCAAACGCAGTGGACCTTTGTGGCAGCAATATTGCCCGGTTCTCATTTTAGCGGAGCAGAGCCAAGGCCCGTTGACGGCGGCGCACTGGCGCAGTGCTTTGTTGATAACTTGACGGCACACTGCGCATACGGAACACCAAAGAATGCCTTTGCCTGGTTTTCGACACCAATCGAGCTCTATTCTGCCCGGGTGGTGTCTCGAGGAGCAAACAGCAACCGTCCACTTCTCATGATAACGACCGGGTCAGCACATGGGGGCGACGGAGGCCATTCTATTTTTACCGACCTATTCGCGTATGACAGACGGTTAAATGAATTCAAATCTGTCTTTTCTAATGTTACTGGCAGCAATAATAACCAGAAAACCAGATTCATCGAACAGGGCCTGCTGCGCGGTGACATCATTGTTGACGATCCGACCTCCTCGGCGCCGTTTGGGTATTGGATTTCCGTCTACGCTTGGAATGCAAAGAACAGATATTCGCTCGCCCTGAGATACAGGAGCGCCACTCACTATGGAGATGGAAATCATTTGTCTGTGATTGATGCTGAGATGGCAGGTATCCTGCGGCGAATGGGGCTATGGAGACCAGGTGATGCGCTGCCCGCACCCCCGGGGTGTGGTCACCCGGCTTTACGTCACGGCGAGGAGTGGTGCCAATAGTTCTAACAAATTCGGTTTGTATCCGCGGGCGAACGATCGGCAGAATGCGGACATGGGGACGTGGCGCGGAGGGATAGAATTCCCGGAACGGACAATCGGCAAATCCAGCAAGGCCGTCGAGAACTCTCATGATTTTTTCAGCGCAGGAAAGCACCGATGAACCGGAAGAAGCGGATCGCGATACTCGTAAACGTGTGCGGTCTTGCGGGAATCTGCATGATCGTGCCTGCCGCCCAAGCAGAGTCTCCCGCCGCTCGATCCATTTGCTCACGGCTGGCCGCACAGATGCTTGCCTCCCGTGCAACGGTGCTGAAAGATCTGGTCGTAAGAAAGACAATGCAACCATGGATCGTCAACGCGTCGTCGCAACCTGCGCAAGGAGATCCCGCGTACCGCCAACTACCGCCTGTATGGCGCACTATGGGAGGCAGAGGAGCCACGTTTCCGACCATCGAATCCTTGCCCGGGACTGAGCTTTCGATGGTCAGCGCGATTGCCGGGTCTGGGGACTGCCTGCAATATCAATTTTTCGAACGGAAGCAGGGAGACGCGTTGCGCATTCTTGGTGATCCGCCAATCGAATCCGATCTGTGCAGCCGCCACGGCAAGTGGGGCAGTCTTGCAATAGTATTGGGGGAGCCTGCGTTTATCGCATACGGATCGCTCAATCCGGACGACAACGGCTCGCTTTTGAACATCATGCCATGGAAAGGCACCTACTGGGGTCAAGCATGTCATGTGTCAATTCGGTTGATGCACAGGTACCCGGCGAGACTGCTCTATTGCGGCTCGGATCGCGCGGTATGTGATGCGGCGCGCAGGGTTGCTCCTGCCATCGAACGTCGCTACGAAACGTATTCAGCTGAACAGCTTGCAGATTTTAACGAGATCGGATCCTTCTCGTTCCAAGGCTTCCAGTTTCAGAGCGCGCCGACCGCAGAGGGACGTGTGCTTGTCGGTCGTGCGCGCCGCATAGCGATGTCGAGGGTTACCGCAGCTGAGAGCCGCGGTGCTCCCTCCTGGCTTCGTGTCGTGATTCCCGCGGACGTGGCGTTCTTTCCGTTGCGTCTTGTCGACAAACTGTATGTCGCCTCGACTACTGGCGGCGCAGATCCACCGAGTCTTATTCGCCGGATTGTGCCGCACGCGAACCGGTATCTCGGCGCGGCCGGGACCAAACATGGGCCTGGTTCGCTGCTTGTAGTGTATCAACCCCCGCCCGCTCGCAGCCATCAGTTGGTTCCGCTGGCCGTATTCACCATGCATTCGCAAACGAGCGGTGTAAAGTCGATTCAAGCAGGTGATAACTACGCGCCGTGACGCGCCGTGCCGGCGGGTTCTTTCCCATTCCGCTGGCGGCTGGAACGACATCGGGTCCACCACATAGCCGCCGTTCGGGCGGCCGCTTGGGGTCGAACGCGGTCAAACTGGACCCACCGGCCGTCATACAGCGTCAGCCCAAGCTCCCTGCAGCGGATTCCACGAACTCACGGCTTGAGGAATGTCAGCTCGAGCAGTCCTTAGGCTGCCAAAGGCTTGACTTTCGGGCGTCGCGTGCCCCACGACACGCTGCCACCTCGGATCTTCCTCATCACGAGGCCCTCGGCATGAAGTACCCCACAGAGCTTCGCCGGCCAGTGGGGTCGGGATCCGTAAGATCGAGGAGAAGATCTGGCTGGTGAGCTTTATGCACTACGACCTGGGGTTCTGCGACCACGAGACAGGCCGGGTCGAGTGCGCGGAGAATCCGTTCGAGGCAAGACTGTTACCCATGCCCCCGGAATAGATCGTCACCTATCCGCTCAGAACGGACCGTCGCGACCCGTACTGGCAGCGGCTCGCCGCCGGCGCCTACTTTGGATTTCGGCGAGGTCCGGATACATGGCACGCACGGTTCCGGGGGCGCGATAAGAGGCAGCAATATCAACCCCTGGGGGAGGCGCTCGAATATGACGAGGCGAAGCGACGGGCTGAAGAATGGCTCGCGCAGCTCACCGGCTCACCTGTCCGGGCCATAAAGCGCGGCACCGTGCTCGCCGCCCTGGATACTTACTTGAACGACTTGCGCCGCCATGACCGCGCGGATGCCGCCACCAAGGCCGAAGGGCAATTCAAGACGGCACTGCGCTTCGACCCCGACTCCGAGCAGTACACTGATCAGCTCGCCGCACTGCAGCTTGAAAACGCCACGAATGACGATTTTCTGGACTGGCGCGACCGCCTTCGTCCCGGGCGCCTGCCGCGGACGGTCAACCGCGTGGTCCGCGCAGTGACTGCCGGACTGAACCGCGCGCATCGCCTCGGACATATAGGCAACCCAGCCGCCCGGCGCCTAGAGACACTGCCAGACGATGATGAATCCGAAACAGCGGTATTCCTCTCGCCGGCGCAACGAAAGGGTCTGATCGCTTGGCCACCCCGGCAGCAGCAGCCTTTCTGCGTGGCCTTGAAGTTTCCGGAGCTCGTCCGAAAGAACTGGCGGAAGCACGAGCGGCCGATTTCGATGGGACCCACCTGAAGCTGTCGCATCGAAAGGGTCGCCCGCCGAAACTCCGATCCAGGTATGTGGTATTGGACGAAGAAGGTGTCGCGTTCTTCAAGTCCCAATCGCATGGTAAGGGCCCGGCTGACAGGCTCTTCACTACACCAGATGGGCAACCGTGGCGTCGCGACCAATGGGCGCAGGAAGTTCGAACGGCGATTTCCGTGCACAACGAGAGCGCGTAACGGGAACTGCGCGTTGCGAGGGGAGCCTCGGCCTACAGCTTTCGACACGCCCGGATCAGCGAATTATTACAGGTCTACGGCGTCGATCCGCTCACCGTGGCCGCACAAACAGGCACAAGCCTCCGGATAATCGAGCGCACATACTTCAAGTTCATTCGCTCAGCGATGCTCGAGAAACTGGCCAGTCTGACAATGTCGACAGAATAGAACTTGATCGAATGCGGCGATCCATCAGATCGCCCTAGTACACACCCCCGAAGGCGATAAGATTCTGCTTTCTACGGCTGGGGCCAGCATGAGAATCGGAGAGCTCGATCAGATAGTAACGCAGATTGATAAGGATGCGTCTGCGGGGCTATCGGACGCCGTATGGACACGAGTGGAGTCATTACTGCGCGACCAGCAGGGTGATGAGGGCACCGCACTCGCTCTCGTGGCAATCGTAGAGCGTGGCCACCTTTCCGTGGATAAGGCACTCACCGTCTTGGCGGAAGTGCACGCTGCCCATAGCCGGAATGAGTCGGTCCTCGGCGTCCTGGCCGACGCACTGGACAAGGCGCGTGATATCGACCTACTGAATGACGCCCCGCCCGAGCATCCGTTGTTCTTGAACGTTGTGAGCGCACTGAGCGATCTCTCGGACAAGGCCAAAGGCGGTGAATCGGAGGCTCTGCTACTTCAAGGATTATCAACCGCGGCAAGAATGATGGGTCGACAAAAGGACGACGTCGTCGAGCGCTGTTGCAGGCGACTGATCGAGCTCAATCCCAAGGCCAGCAACCTCCAGTACAACTTTGGACTCTTTCTCAAGACTCGGGGACGGTTCCGCGAGGGAATGATCGCGAATCAGGCCGCCGAAAATCTCGCCGGAGAACGGCCCGAGAGCTACGAATGGAATTTGGGAATCTGTGCCACTGGCGCGGGCGAAGGCGCCGAAGCCCTACGGGTTTGGAAGCGACTCGGCCAGAAACTCGAAATGGGTCGCTTCGACCTTCCGGACGGAAGCTATCCGCACTGCAAGGTCAGACTAGCACAACGACCACTGGCCGAGCGTTCGGCTGACTCAGACGACCCCGGACTGGAGGAGACGATTTGGATTGAGCGTCTCAGTCCCTGTCACGGAATCGTTCGCAGCGTTCTCTACCAGGATCTGGGCGTCGACTATGGTGACGTCGTTCTGTTCGATGGCGCACCCATTACCCATCATACGTATGGGGACAGGCAGATTGCGGTCTTTCCTCATCTTGCAACTCTGGTCAGACACCACTACCGGCTATTCGATTTCGGAGGCACCCAGAAGTCCAAAGGACAGATCGCCGATGCCACGGATGCTTTGGAGCGTGATGCCATCGTGTACGCGCATTCGGAGAATTTCATTCAACTATGCGCGAAGTGCTGGCGCAACCCGGAAGTCGATCATGAGCATCACGGTGTAGTGGAGAAGCACGTGGTCACCGGTCGAATTGCTGCACCCGCTGATTTCGATCCGCGGGAACTGCTTCGGCAACTGGACGCCGCAATTGCGAAGCGGGAGACTTGCCGAATCTATGTCCCGGACCTTTGCGAAGCGGCAGGGCTTTCGGAGCGCGCGGCGTTCGAAAGACGCCGGTTCGAAATGATCAGAAGCGGCTAAGGGAATTGTCCGTTTGCGTCCAGGAGCGGTCTTTTGAGGACCGGATCCTCGCCAACGCAAGTTAGACCGTGGCGGGGCAAGAGGCGCGTTAGTCAATGAGTTGCCCTAGTACCTTCTCTGCTCGCGTCAATGCTTTCTCCATCCGCGGCAGGTACACTTTCCGAACCCAGTCCTTGTGCGGTGGCATTTCTTTGCCGTCATGCACTTTGCGGATGAAAAGAGGTCGGAATCCTGGCCAGTTTGCATGTGAGCCGCATACCAGGTATTCCCTGGCTCGACCAATTGCGTCCTCGAGCGAGCGAATGCGCTCGAGCACCGCCCTCCCGCCGCCTTGCCGTCAACTTAAGACGCCGTGTGTTCATCGCGGTCCAACTCGATTTAGTTCGCACCTGCAGAATAACCTGCCTATCGCCTGTTATTCGGCACTCCCAATGCAAGTTTGCCGCGGGTAGGCTCCGAAAGCCAATAGCGTCCCCCGGCGAGGCAGGACGCGGCCGTGACCGGCCCTTGAGGCGTCGCGCCAGCCTTCCGGCCGCCATTCGGTTGTGGTAATTACCAAGCTATGATGCCCTACTGAGCCTTGGCGCTTAGACGATCCGACAAGTACCGACGACGGGCAAGTACATGGCGAGTATTGATCTGTTCCCGCTTAATGACCCGCGCTGGGCCGCGTACCGGGGTGGATATCGAGTTCCTTACGACGTCGTGCCCTTGATCCAACGATTGCAGACGGAGGGTACCTCGGAGACGTTCTGGGAGGTCGCGTGGCAGGAACTGCATCATCAACGTGATGTGGGCGAGGCGACATATGCGATGGTGCCTTACCTCGTTGACTATCAGTCGCGTCAGCGCAGCATTGATGAGCAAGTATTTCATTTCTGCGTCGTCGTCGAACTTGCGCGTCCGGAGAACGAGAACCCGCCCGTGCCGCAGGAACTTGGTCTTTCCTATGCTAAGGCACTTGATACGCTCCCCGTCATCGGGGTGAATCTGGCGCAATGCGGGTGTCCCGAGGTAGACGTAATGGGAGTCGCCGCTGCGATGGCACTGGCTGCTGGCCATCGAGTGCTCGCGCGCGCCTACCTCGACTTCGGTCGCAGCGAGGCTCTGGATTACCTTCGACAGCTGAACGGCTTCGAACCCACGGCGAATGATTAGGTCGAGGGGTCCCGACCGACCAGGAGGCGACTTTGGCGAGGCGAAATTCATTGTCCTAAAGAGGACGGTCATGGGGTTGGACGGGTAAATCGCCTTCGCGGCGGCATCGGCACCGCGCTCGGTGCACGCGTTTTACTGATGGCGACTACCTTTTCGACCATAAGAACATAGAGGTGCCGGCCGCCGGTCCCGCGCTCAAACTTCCCCCTTAGGACGGCGACAACTCCCGGCAGTTTATTTCCAGCTACATCTGCGGCCGCCGATGCACGCCGCAGTTCATCGATTCCGGAGGATTTCTCGCCCTCGAGCTCGATATAGCCAGCTCCGCGGCAGGCCCTGTCCCGCAGCGGTGCCGATTCGAACCAGTGGCCCTCGGTCTGACCCACAACCTCTATGGCATGACCGATGTACTGGCCAGGCGCGCGCAGGAGTTCGCACACGGAGACTTTTTGCCACCCGCTCGCATGTGCGGCATCGTGCCAGACGGGCACTATCTCACAGAGGAAGAGCGACAGCAGAATCTGCAGAACAGTCTTTTGCACGGTCGGCGATTCCACTTTTTAGCCGTACGCCCACGAGTATAGCCGCACCGAAAGCTGCCGCTCGATTTGTGCGCCTTGGGTCGTAATCGGCTTTTACAACAACGTCACATGCCGCCACCGGCGAACATGGCGAAGACGAAGAGCACGAAGAATTGCATGACCCATAGTGTTATGAATACCGCTGCCGGGAGTTTTTTTACGAAGACCAATAAGCTGACGTTTATGAGAACCATAAACAGTGGGAAATAGAAATAGTCACGCCACTTCACCGGGTCGTGGTAACCCTGCCCCATGCGCTCAATCACGGCCTCAGTGAGCGAATATCCGACGTATGCGATGTAGCCCCACAGTAAGATAGTCGACGCAGCTGCAACCCGTTGCTTGGTGGGACGCGCGATGCTCATGGGTCCAATATTCTACTGCCTCTAGGTCAATTTCCGGAGAGCGGCCACTCGCGAGCGGCAGCTACGGGTCGAAAGCACTCGCTCCCCCGTGCTCTGGGGCGAGCTGTCATAGCGCGCGAGCGGGCAAGTCGAGAGAACGAACCGCCGCAGAGGTCTCTCTATTCCAGATGCCGGTCCGGATCCATGCTCCCGTGCAAGACTCGGACGACATGAACAGTATCAGGCAGCACCGTGTAGTAGACAGCGTGACTGCCTACGAACAACACGCGATATCCGTCACGCACGTAGTCGCGCTTCATCCCAATCGCTGGATTATCCGCAAGCTTCCTGATGCCGCTGTCCAACTCATCGAGATACTAGTTCGCCTGGAGTTCGCCCCACTGCTCGAACGAGTATCGCCAGATATCGATAAGATCGCTCTCAGCTGATCCACGGATATGGATCGTGCGCATCACGACCCGGATTTGGCGCCGCGCCGGGCCTTCGACTTGATCTTGCGCATATCCAATTCGCCGACGTCGCCGCTGCGCTCGCCGTCAAGCAAGGCCTTACGAAGCCCCTCTATTTTGTGCTCGCGCTCCTCGAGAAGGCGCAGACTGGCGCGGATCACTTCACTCGCGGATCCGTAACGCCCGCTGGCGAGCTGCTGATCGATAAAGCTCTCGAAGTGATCGCCGAGATTGATACTGGTGGTCTTGCTCATGTGGGCCTCCAATCAATTACCATTATATAGTAATCCTTGGTAGCCAGCCCAAATGCCTCCGTCGCCGTGGGCCGGCGCGGCGGCCCCGCAACGCACCCTGTGCGTAGGGTGTAAGGCATCGCTAGATTCTCTCTGGCACCGAGATTCTGTACGGCGATCCAGGCCCAAACGGCGGCGAGACGTCAGTAATCTTCGAGGCGAGCACTAGGAAGGCCGGAGAAGCCAACAGCAGGTTTCGCTTCGATTTTCGTACGAGCGAGTGGACCGCAGTTGGTTAAGTCGACGTAAGTGCTTGATCTGGCGGAGAGAGAGGGATTCGAACCCTCGAAGGGCTTTTGACCCTTACACCCTTAGCAGGGCCGCTTGCGTATCCAGGGCTGTCTACGCCCAGCTTACAAATAGCTTATTTTCTAGGGTACGAGACTATACCTGTCCACCGCCGTCTCAAGTGGACTTTTCGTACCGTTTCATACGATCATCTGGCGCATGGCGGATCTATCTCGGAAACGCTCCCGCGCCGCCCTGCAGCCCCGTCGCGACCCGTATTGGCAACGGCTGGCCGCCGGCGCCTATTTGGGATTTCGGCGAGGTCCGGATACGTGGCACGCACGGTTCCGGGGACGCGACAAGAGACAGCAATATCAGCCGCTCGGGGAAGCGCTCGAATATGACGAGGCGAAGCGACGGGCTGAAGAATGGCTCGCACAGCTCACGGGCTCGCCCGTCCGGGCAATAAAGCGCGGCACTGTGCTCGCCGCCCTCGACTCCTATTTGAACGACCTGCGCCGCCATGACCGCGCGGATGCTGCCACCAAGGCCGAGGGGCAATTCAAGACGGCACTGGGCTTTGACCCCAAGTCCGAGCGGTACACCGATCAGCTTGCCGCATTGCAGCTTGAGAACGCCACGAACGATGATTTTCTGGATTGGCGCGACCGCCTCCGCCCCGGACGTCTGCCGCGAACGGTCAACCGCATGGTCCGCACGGTGACTGCCGGACTTAACCGCGCGCATCGCCTCGGACATATTGGCAACCCGGCCGCCTGGCGCCTTGAGACACTGCCAGACGATGATGAATCGGAAACGGCGGTATTCCTCTCGCCAGCGCAACGAAAGGGTCTGATCGATTCGGCCACCCCGGCAGCGGCAGCCTTTCTGCGCGGCCTTGAAGTCTCCGGAGCTCGTCCGAAGGAGCTGGCGGAAGCAACCGC
>Ga0134126_10005792_pt1 | contig 15461 bp, 23 predicted proteins | sample KB31752_FD_96881 | JGI IMG/M metagenome (GOLD analysis project Ga0134126, IMG submission 96881) | Terrestrial soil microbial communities with excess Nitrogen fertilizer from Kellogg Biological Station, Michigan, USA - KB3-175-2 | ecosystem: Environmental > Terrestrial > Soil > Unclassified ...
TTCACGATCGCGCACGATCCGCGTCCGCGCGGAGGAGGTCGCGGCTGTCGCGCAGGAGGTTCGACGCGCTCGCGCCTGGGAAGCCGAACTGCGGTGGCGCGAAGAAATGGAACGCACGGGTGGAATTACGATTATCCGAGCATGAGGCGATAAAGGGCATCATCGAGATCAACCCGGGACCGTTCGGGCTCAGCGCGGCGAGGCTGAGCGCTGGGTCGATGCGCCGGTGACCCCGGCGCCCTTCTAGGCTCGTTTCCTGAAGAAGGCGTGCGACGCCGCTCCTGCATAGAGCGGTTCAATCCTCTCCGGTTTGCCGAGGAAAAACTCATCGCAGGCGCGCTTCACGCCCGGCAGCATGTTCCAGCCATCCGGGTCGACGGCCGGGTCACAGTAATCGTCGATCAGGCAGATCGCGCCGGGTGAGAGCCGCGGATAGACCTGCTCCAGGCCGGTAAGGATCGATTCGTAGAGATCGCCGTCAAGGTGCGCGAAGGCGATCTGATCGGGCAGCTGCGTCGACAGGGTGTCCTTGAACCAGCCCTTATGCAGCGCCGGCACCGGCAGTCCATAGCGCCGGAAGCCCTCTCTGACGACATCGAGCGAGGCATCCAGTCCGCCGCCGTCGCGCGCCCATTGTGGCAGCTCGCTGCCATCCTGCTCGGACGGCACTGGCAGCCCTTCGAAGCTGTCATAGAGAGGGAGCTGGCGATGCTGCCCGTGTCGGCAGATCAAGGTCTGCAAGATGACCGAGGACTCTCCGGTGTAGCAGCCCACCTCGACCACATCGCCAGGGACGTTGAACGCCAGCACTTGATCGAGCAGGTGATACATGTTCACTCGGCGCTCGAAATTCGTCGTCACGCCCGAGGAGATAGCGGCCATCGGCTCGGAGCCGCGCTGGCCGCCGAGGCGCCTCATCAGCCGGGTGATCCTACGATCGAATGCCTCCGCCGTGGCCAAGATGGGTTCCACGCCGATCCTGCGCAGCGCCATGTTGCCGACGCGATCGAAAATCGACCGACGCTTTGGACGCCAATCGAAATACTCGGCGACGAAGAGGCTTCCGCGGGCGGGATTCGCAGCGACGGCCTCGGCAGCGGCATGCTCCTCGGCAATCCGCATGGTTGCGGTGGTACTCATACTGGCACCCCAATATGGCGGCACGCAAACGCGTATGTGGGTGCTTGGTTCCCTGTGGAATTGCTTCGGGAACCCGCACAAGCCGCCATCGTACGAAAGCGCCGATACCGCGGCGATGTTGCCACGCAGGCGCACGCGCAGCTAGAGGGTGGGCGAATTCTAGAGTAGCGGCGTCCGTATCATAAAAGGCAGACAGGCGGTCCGTGATGGCGCCCGCTGCCGTCCACATACGCTGACAGGTGCCGCCTCGCGCACAGTTGGCATCGTAATAGGAGCGATGCGGTCGCTTCTGCACGAGGCTTTTTCAGCCGGCTCGGGGGCGAGGAAGGCACACTCCATCAAACGCGACCCGATGATGCGCAAGTTCACGCCGGTGCCGACGATCAGCGGTCTTCAGGCCGAGAATGGCGAATTGCGCGCTGCGTTGCGCCGCGCCGTCAGCGCGATCGAGACCTATTGCGATCGGCAGGTGCGCAAGGGCAATCCGTTTTTGTCGCGCTCGCCGCGTCCTGCCACGCGAGGCGGCTACATGGGTAGGTACAAGTAGCAATGAACTTCGGGCCGTGTGTTGATCACACGCTCCACGCGGCTCGGGCGGCTTCGCTCCGGTCTCTTGCGCATCCCTTGGGGCCGGGCCGCAGCTGCCGCTCTTCTTCGAAGGTCCGGGGCGGTGCGCTACACGCCGTCGCGGGGTGCGGGAGCTAGGCTCCGCAGCGGGCGGGTGGTCGAAAATGCGACGATCACTCGCCCGCATGAATTGTGAGGACTGAATAGATGCCGAAACTCGCATCGTCATTGCCGCCATTGCGGTCGGTGAACCCGCAAAAACAGACTAGGCTCGGCCGACCAAAAAAGCCGACGCGAATCGAGTTGCAGGCCGCGAAGGGTGGGCGCGCAAAGGCGGAGCGCTACGGCCTGCCGAAGATGCGCAGCCGAAAGGTCGCAATCCAGTTGACCGAGCGCGGCGAGACCCCTTTGGAGGTGATGGCCGGCAACTACCTCTATTTCGACCGAAAGGCGAAGAGCCTCGAAGCCGAGCTGGACGCGCTCGGCCCCAACAACCGCATTGAGCGCACGCGCCTGCTCGCCGATATCAAAGGCTATCGGCTCTGCTCGCAGTCCTGTGCGCGCGACGCCTCCGTATACATGCACCCGCGCTTGAGCGCCGCATGGATACGGCGAGACAGCGCCAACGGCCCTGTGACCGTTGTCGGCAAGGAAGGCGAGAGCCACGAGAGCATGTTGGCTCGCACCCGCGCGCAGAGCGGCCAATTGGTCCAGGGCCTCGAAGAGTCCCAACTGTGCCGTGACGAGGCAAGCGCTACGGATGACCTCGACACCCGTCGCACGTTCGCTGCGCACGCGGCCGAGTTCGCCATGCTCGCCGAGGACATCGCGAGGAACCGGTCCGGCGAGAAGCTCTCTTGAGATAGATCAATTCAGCAATCCGCCCGGGTCGCTACGATTGCGCAGTTAACCCGGAGATTTGCATGCCCAATCGCTACGCCGCTCTGCACCGCACACGTGTCTGGCGGCAAATGGCCGAAGAATGCCGGATGATCGCCGAGCGAATGCTGTTTCGCGATACACGGGCCACCTATCGGCGGCTTGCAGATGAGTACGACACCATGGCGCGGCGCGAAGAACAACGGGCGCCACGCCGGGAGGACGCCTCCTGCGAGATGGCGGGCTAGCGTTCCGATGGACCAGCAACGAGAAGACCTCGCGCGCGCTGAGCGGCATCTCGCGCTTGCGCAGGGGCACGTGCAACGGCAGCGGGAGATCGTCGCCGAGCTGTTGCGTGACGGTCACGACGTGACGCTCTCCCGCGACATACTGCGCACTTTCGAGGAGTCCCTGGCCTTGCATGCCGAGCATTACGATCGGCTGCTCAAATTGCACAGCGCCGCCCGCGATCAGCTAAGCGTGCCATCGCCGCCCACGCGAAGCGAGAGAACGACGGTCGACGATCCGAAACCGTAGATCGGAAAGCGCGAAAGCGCCGGGGTGGCGACGGCTGCCCGAGCGCCTGAGCGTGCCACCGCTCGCACCAGCGGGCGCTGAGCGCGATACCTGCCCGCCGCCACCGGTGGGCATCGTCGGCGATTTCGGACACCATATCGGATACCAGCGTCCGCCGAACCACTAAATCTTTGATTTTCCTGGCGTCCCCGACGGGATTCGAACCCGTGTTACCGCCGTGAAAGGGCAGCACGGACGGACTCCCGCCATCCATCGCCGTCCGACGCGATCCCTTAAAGTCCCCGTCCCGCGCCATTTTCCTTGATGTCGCGTCCGGGCGCGTCCACATTAATTCTGGAACGTGCTTGGGACACTCTCGGGACACCAAGCCGGTTCCGCCTCTTCACGGCGGTAACGGGAGGAGCGGTATGGCTCGACGGACGCGCTCGCCAAAGCTCGAAACCCGAACTGCTCGGCTCAAGCTCGCCATCCGGAAGAAGCCCTATTCGACGCCGCTCGCGCCGGGCCTGATCCTGCTCTACCGCCGCAACAAGGGGCCGGGGGCCTGGAGCGTCAGGCTCACTGCCGACGGCAAGGATCAGGTCATCCGCCTGGCGACCGCCGACGATCACGCCGAGGCCGATGGGCGCGGGGTGCTCGACTTCTGGCAAGCGCAGGACGCGGCGCGCGCGAAGGCCGCGGAGCACGCCGGCACCGCGGAGCCCATCACCATCGAGAAGGCGCTTGCGCAGTATCGAGCCGACCTCGAAACCCGGGGCGGCGATACTGCCAACGTGCAGCGCGTGCGCGCGCACCTGCCGGCAGATTTGCTAGCGCGGACGGTCTCAAGCCTCCATGCCGGCGAGCTCAAGCGATGGCGCGACGGGCTGGCGAAGAGAATGGCGCCGGCAAGCGTCAATCGCACCGCAACCTGTTTCAAGGCCGCGCTCAATCTAGCCGCGGACCACGACGAACGAATAGCGCGCCGCCCTTGGGAGACCGGCCTCCAAGCGATCCGGGGCGCCGAGCGGTCGCGGAACGTGATCCTCGACGATGCGACGGTCCGGGCAATCGTCGCCGAGGCGGCGCGACCCGTGCCGGTGCGCGAAGGCCTCGATGGCGACGAGCGGCGTAAAGCCGAGGACGAGGCGCGCCGCTGGGCAGACGCCTTCGGCCTGCTGGTCGAGGTGCTGGCGGTGACCGGTGCGCGCATTTCCCAAGCCGCCCGGCTCGAAGTGCAGGATATCCAGAGCGATCGCAGCGACCCCCGGCTGATGATGCCGACGAGCCGCAAGGGCAAGGGCGTCAAGCAGGTGCTGCGCCGGCCGGTGCCGATCCCCGCGACGCTGGCGCTCCGTCTACGCCGCGCCACCGGCAACCGCACGGCCGATGCGCCCCTGCTGATCAAGCCCGGCGGCGGCCCATGGCGCAAAAGCGACCACGCGCGATTCTTCGCCCGCACCATCAAGCGGCTAAGCGACAAGGCAGGCCAGGACGCGCAGCGGCGGGGGGCCGATCGGGACGGCATCGCGACGGCGAGCGCCGCTTTGCAGACCGTGACCATCTACGCGCTGCGCCATTCGAACATCGTTCGGCAGCTCCTCGCCGGCGTGCCGATCCGCGTCGTCGCCGCGGGGCACGATACCAGCGTCGCGATGATCGAGCGCACCTATTCGCGATTTATCGGCGATCATAGCGACACGCTCGCCCGGCCCGCGCTGCTCGACATCTCCAAGCCCGAGCCGGGTGGCAGTGTCGTGACGCTCGGGAAGGTGGATGCCGCCTGATGGCGCGGCGACTTCGGATAGCCACGGTAAGCGGCACGCCGATGAGCTCCGAGGGCGGCCGCTCGAATGCCCAGCGCGCAGCCACAGCCCGCGCGCAGCGTCGCCACCGGGTCCGCGTCGGCATTGTGTGGCAGATCGTCATCAACGCGTGGAATGTCGCCGAGGGTGCTGCAGGCCACCGGATCAAGGCTGAGGCGTTTCTCGCCGACGCCAATGCCGAGCTGGCGGCGGTGCGCTTCGCGCCGATCTCGCTCACGACGCTGCGTCGTATCCAGACTTTCCGGCGGCGCCATCCCGATAGGCGCGCGGATGAGCTGGCGTGGGAGGAAGCGCGTACGCGCGCCGGTAGGGACAAGGTTCGCCCTCTGACGACTTCCTAGAGAAAGGCGAATTTTTCCTTCAATTTGGCGAATCGCTTCGCTTCGGCGGCCGCTGACTGGCAGCGTAGGTTCCATGAACGCACGCCGCAATCCGGCGCCGTGTCATGGAGTAAAGCGATGCTCGCCGAAGACCTGCCGTCGCTCGACGATCCCTTCGTTCAGGCCGTTTTGGCGGGGCTGAGGCGCGCCGCCTTCACGCTCGAACAGCACCGCGAGGAGGTCCTGCCGATTTCGCGCTCGGCGCAGTACGAGGAAATCGGCGCAGGACGTCTTAAGGTGACAAAGCGCGGCGCGACCACCCTGATCGCCGCCATCGACGCCGCGAGACACCTGGCGCTACTCAGGCGCGAGAGCGAGGCGCCGTCGGCACCGGCTGACCCCTCGCCGCGCCGCCGCGGGCGGCCGCGCAAGACGCTGGCCAATCAATAACCCCTCGACGCGGCTAGGGCGACGGCCCGAAGAGCCGGTTTCCGCACCGGCCTGCCGCGTCGGCACCCTTGCGGAGCCCCGCGGAGGGCAGATGCGAATGCTTCGATGGCGCAAGCCGGTGATCGAGGAATTCCGCCGTTGCCACCTTATCGGCGACGGCGCGATGTGGCTCTCGGGCGAGGAAATTCTTGCAGGGTGGGACGCCGAAGAGCGCGAGATCGACGATCATCGCAAGCGGCACCGCGTGCTCTACGCGCGCCAGGAACGCCGAGAGAGCTTCATCGATCGTTTCACAAAACACCAGCGGCACCGGCGCTCCTTCGTGAACCTCGGAGACCTGATCGGCGCCGCCGCGAGCAGCAGTGGCCAATCCTTGGCCGACCTCGCCGCCGAAATGGCACGCTCGATCCGAACCGGCGAGTTCGATGCGGACGCGAAGCCGGCCGTGTTGTTCCTCGAACCGGATCATCCGCTCGCCGCCATCGAGATGAAAGGGGCCGCGCCGGCGCAACTGCGGGCCCTGGTCAGCCCTCGCTGGCGGCTGAAAGCGCAGCTCGAAGCGACGGCGGACGGCTCGCCGCTGATGGAGCTCATCAAGCGCTGTTGGCTGCCGCGCAGAGCGGCGCACCGATGGTGCGAGCGCCGCGGGTTTCCGTGGCCGGCGCATTTCGAGCCGGAGCACGGTTGTCTGGCCGAGCCGCCGACCACCGGGGCTGCCCGGACGGAAAGCGCAGCGACCGATCAGGACTCACAGCGTGCACCGGCGCCCCAGAGCAAGCGGCGCCGCGGGCGAACACCGGTGAAGCGCGCCGGCATCCAGGCCGCAATGAACCGCGATCTCGACGACGGGCTCAGCGTCGACAAGCTGCGCGGGATGCTCGGGAAAGAGCTGCAAGCGCACTACGGCGCTTCGCGGGACACCTGCGCCAAGGCGCGGCGCGCGGTGCTCAGCGCGCGCGGACACCAATTCTCGACAATTCCCGACAGTTAGCGACTGTCGTCACAATTCAATGGGTTGTGGGAGATTTGGAATTCTCGACAAACGACATTTTCCGACACGGGCGGCAGCTGGGTCATTCTCTCAGCTATGGATGATGAGCTCGACCGCGACATCGCCGACCTCAGCCTGCCCAGCCGAGCGCAGAATGCGCTCCGCCGGAGCGGCATCGCGACCGTCGGCGAATTGTGCGCGCAGCCCGAGGATCGACTGCTGCTCCTGCGCCGCTTCGGGCGAGGCGGCCTTGATGCGGTGAAGGCGGCGCTGGCAGCACGCGGCCTGCAGCTGGCGGCCGACGGCTTCACGACCCCCCTGAAAACGAAGCGGGCCGTTCGGTCACGACTCCGAACGGCCCGCGATCTCTTTTCCCACCCTGGCCACCACGCCAATGCAGGAGCGTCACGAGTGCAACGTCTACTCCCCCCGATCCCTCCCCGTCAAGCTGCCGCCGCGTCGGCCGCGATTATCGACTTCGCCGCCGAGCTGGCGCTCGCCTGCGATGCCGCTGCTCATCAAGCGCGCACCCTCATCGCCGCGGCCGCCATGGTGCGGCGCCGGTCGGCGATCCGCGGCCGGCTCGCACGGGGAGCCGGCCGATGAGTGTCGACCGATCGCTCCTCTTCCACGTCGTCGTCGATCGCGCTCGGCTGGCAATCCTGGGCGCCGTCGAGCTGTCGGCGACGGCCAAGGTCATCGCGTCGGTCATGTTCGCGCACGTCAACCGGGGGGTCTACGACGCCACCGGCGAGCTGGAGTGCTGGCCCTCCGAGGAGACGCTCGCAATTGAGTTCGCCTCCTCAGCGAGCACGGTGCGCCGCGCCCGTGCCGAGCTCAGGCGACTAGGCGTGATGTCGCCCGTCAATGATGGCGGAGGCAGAAAGGGCGCGCGGTATCGGTTCAGTAGGAATTGGCTCGATGCCGCCTATGCCGAGCGCGAGTGCCGCCTCAGCGAGCGGCCGAAGCGACGGCGCGCGTGCCAGTCGCAGCCTATATCGGCAGGCCAGCGTCACACCGCATCATGCAGCGCCGAGGCGGGAGGGGGTGCGGAATTGCGCCCCCCACGGGGTGCAGGTTCGCGCCCCGACTCTTCTGAAGCTCACCTACTTGAGGATTCCTGCTCGCTTTGCTCGCAGCCGCGCGCACCGCGCACGGCGGCCGCGTTGGATTTTGATTTGACCGCCGACAGGTTGCGCGAACTCATAGCCGGCACCGCAGATCCGCCTGAGCCGGAAGCTCTCGCCAAGTTTGTCGGCCATCTCATGAAAACTTTCGGCCCGGCAGCGGTCGAGAACGGCCTCGACATCGCGCTCGACGAACCCCGCCGCCCGAGAAGCTGGGCCACGGCAAAGGGAATGGTCCTCGGCATCATGGCGGGTCAAGGGTATCCGCGCCGGGGCAGCAATTTCCGCCCGACGCGAGAGGCGTTCGAGCAGCCCCTTTGCGAGCATCGCGTCCCGCGATCACCTCCGCCGAAAGTCGACCGGGGTCAGGCCAGCAGGGCGCCGGAACCGGAGTTTCCACCGGCGCCCCCGCCGGGTCAGCGGCGCGATATCGGGGCTGAAGCGCGCTGGATGATCCGGCATGGAAAGGGGCCCGGCACGCCCCAGTGGTCGACCTGGGCGCTGTGCTGGGGCGGCGAGGAAGCCGCTCGGCAAGAGCTTGCGCTGCAATGGGGCGCCGATGGAGAAATCCGGCGGGAGTTGGCAGCATGAGCCGCTCGATCGCTCCCATCGCCGGGCGGCTCGCCAAGCTGCTGGCGCTCTTGGCCTCAGATCAGCCGGGCGAGGTGCTGGCCACCCTCGCCGCGCTTCGGCGCGCGCTCGATGGCGCCGGCCTCGATTTCAACGACCTCGCCGAGGCGATCGGGCGCTTGGCCAGCTCGGAGCCGGCAGGTTGGAACGAGCTGGTCGAGGCGTGCCTGTCGCACGCGGAGATGCTCAGCGAGCGCGACCGCGCGTTTCTCAACGGGGTGCGGCCGCGCGTGCTGTTTGGCGGCGAGCCGAGCGAGGCGCAAAAGAAGTGGCTACGCGACATCTGGAAGCGTGTACTGCCGTCTGTCGAGGAGGCGGCGTGATTTTCATGAAGCGAGGAGAACGGACGATGCCGAAGCGCGCAGACCCCCGGACCCGCGAGCTGGCGCGCGGCTCCCTCGCCGTCATCGTGATCGCCCATCCGAAGAGGCCCAAGCGCCGGCGCCGGGCTACTGTCGCCGGCAACGCGCCGCCGCACCGGAACGGACGCCGCGCCCGCGGCGGGCTGCTGGCGCCGGATCCGCGCGACGCCACCATGAGTCCTGAGGAGCGGGCGTGGGACCGTCTCACAACGGCGCAGCAGCGCCGCTTCGTCGAAGCCGAGCGCCACGCAACCGCCAAGGGACTGCCCGGCGGCCGGCGCATGTGACGGCGGCGCTCATGTTCCGGACGATATTGCTCGCCAGCATTGGCCTCGCGCTCAGCATCGTCCCCGGCGCAGCGCGAGCCGCCGAACCGCATTACCTTCCCGACCCGATGGCGACCCCGGGCGCGCTCAACGCCATGGTGACGCAGCAGAACATAGGCACGACGATCTGCCGGCGGGGGTGGACGCGCAGCATCCGCCCGCCCGAGCGCTACACCGAACCGCTCAAACGGCGGCTGCTCTACTCGCCGGGCAGCCCCTACTTCGATCCAGGCGCAAGGCTCCGCGAGTTCGAGCTCGACCATCGGGTTCCGCTCGGCTTGGGCGGGGCGCCATCCGATCGGAAGAACCTTTGGGACGAGCCGCGGTTCGGCCTTTGGAGTGCGCGACGAAAGGACGAGCTGGAGGGTCTGATCCAGGGGTTCGTCTGCCGCGGGCGGCTCACGCTCGCGCAAGGTCAGGCGGCATTCCTCGGCGATTGGACTCGTGCTTATCGCCGCTATCTGGGCGAACCGGCTTGGCAAGGCGACACCGGAACGACCGATCCTCTCGCGACACCGGAGACCCGCGCTCGAAGCCACGATGATGGGCCGCCGCCGCTGCCACCATTGCCCGCAAACAAACCGGCCGTCGCCGCGGCTCCGCACTGCGCTTTCGCCTGGAGCCCAACAGGGCCAGGGCGCGGCCCGTGGTTTTTCAAGCGCTGTCCCTGAGCAAAGCAGAGCTATTAGCCATCCTCCAGGTAATCCTGACGCTCCAACTCCAGGACGGGCTTCGCTTCGCGCCGCGCTTTGACCGCGCGCAGGATGCCTTCGAGCGTGTCGAGCTCCTCCGGGGTCCAGTCGCTGAAATCGAGCGGTGGCGCGTCCCGCCGCGGCTCCAGGCGCCGCGCATGCTCCAGCTCGTCGATGGCGTGGTGGCGATCCTCGAAGGCGATGCGCGTCCGCACCGTCGTGCCGGTCGCCGTGACGCGCGTCACCGCTTCGAGCGCTTTCACCGCATAACCGATGTCGCCCAAGCCCTTGAGCAGCGCCTTCGCCTTGACTGGATCGGTCTCGTAGAGGACTTCGGCGAAGTCACGGGGATGAGTGTCGGCGATGATCCGGCGCAGGTAGAGCGCGCGGTCGGCATCCCATGAAAGCCGGTCTAGCTTGCGCTTTAGCGTCGCAGAAAGTTCCTGTTGGACCTCAATGTTTTTCAACATTCGGGACCCAATCTGAGCCGCGCTCGCCTTCGTCGCGCCCAACCGCTTAGCGGCCTCGGTCGCCGATCCGGTCTCGATCAGCGCGAGGACGAAGATGCGCCGATGGTCGGGATTGCGCGCGCTGATCCGCATTTTCGGCCGCGGCTCCGTTACGGCGCCGTCTGTCATGGCCGGCGGCGCCGCTTGCGGAACAGCTTGATCGAGACGATGCGTCCGTTTCTCGCCGTGACCTCCTCGATGGCGGCGCTCGCGGGGTGCGTGCGCAGCCATTCCATCTGATCGGCGGCGGTGAGCAGGTCGCGGAAGTCCTCCGGCATCGCCGTGTCGATTAGGGCGCGCAGCTCGCGGAGTTCCTGGTCGCTCAGCGGCCGATCGTGCTCGTCGCGCGTCATGCCGCAAGCACCTGGCCGAGCAGCGCATAGAGAGCCGCGCGCAGTGTGTCGCGGTCGTGCCGCTGATCGGCCGCCTGCAGGCCACGGCGCACCAGCGCCTCGATGTCGTCTTCGTGCAGTTCGCCCATGGCGATGCCGTCGGCGTAGGTCGGGACGGTGCGCTCCTTGAGATTGCGGCCAGAGCCCTGCCAAGAGCCGCCGCGCGTCGCGCTTTCGACCGTCCGCCGCGCCTGCTGCGGGTCCTTCCACATGTGCGCGAAGTAATCGTCGATGAACGCCCGCTGCGCCTGGCCAGGCAAGCGCCGGATCGCCTGCTCACGGTTCTTGTTGAGAGCGCGGATATAGTCGGCGAGAGGCTGCAAGGACGGATCGGCGAGCGGCACGCCGGCGCTGCGGCCTTCGAGATAGGCCATGAAGTCTCGACCTGCAGGCGTGTCGAGGCTCGGCGCCTGGTCTCGGAAGCGCTCCAGACCGGCGCGCGCTTGCTGGGTGAGCCGGCGGGCGAGCCCGTGCTCCTCTCGCGTCAGCGCCGCTTGGCGCTCGGCCGCCCTGCTCCCGGTCGACGGTGAGAAGATTTTGCCGAGGAAGCTCCGTGCGAAGCGGGCCGCCTGCCGCCGCTGCTCCGGCGTGTCCAGCGGAAGTGTACCTTGCTGCGCCGGCCTCGCGCGCTGCTCCGCCGCCTCCGCGCCACTCAGCAGGTCGCCGCGCTGCGCCGGCTCGTAGCCGCCCTCGCGGAAGCCCTCGAAGATGCGCCCAGTCGCGTCGCGCCCGAAGAGCCGGCGCAAGCCATCGACCATGCGATGCCAGATGGCGCGCACATGGCCGAAGACGGACCGCGCCTTGGCATCCTCGATCGACCGATGGTCGAAGTACCGGTCTGCCATCGTCTCAGCGAAATACTCGCTCCCATTCTTAAAGCGGTAATTGCTGTGGTTCCAGCGCATCGCCACGGTCGGGCTGTCCTCGGTGCCGCCGATCGCGACGCGCTCGCGCGCCGGCGTGTTGCCGTAGCGTTCGATCCAAGCCTGCGCCTCATCGCCCGTAAGCGCATCGCGCAGCTCGCCGCCGTGCAGGAATGGGCGTGCCCACGGATTGCCGGTGAGCCAGCGCGCCTGACGCCGCTGGAACTCGCGGGCGACCGCCTCTCTGTCCGCAGGCGGTAGCACGCGCTCTAGGCTGCCGCCGCGTCGATAGGGAGCCGTGATCGGGCTTAGAGGCATTCGACACGATCATGGATCGCTGGCGGCTAGACCCCGCAAACGTCGGGTATCCGGGGATCAGACATGTGTTTGCCCAGCAAGGAGGTAACATGACCGCTGCCCTTGATCCAATGGCCGTGCTGGCGGAAGCCGATCGACAGCTCGAACTCTGCCAACTCCGCGAGCTGCGCGCCCTAATCGACTCGGCGAGACCGGAGGATTTCCACGACCTGCTCGGTGCCGACGATCAGATGGAAGCGCTGCGCACGCACCCCAAGTCCGCCGCTATCCAAGCGGTTACCGTGAGGAACGGACGCATCGTCTCGATCAAGCTGTTCCCCAAGCGGCGCCGCCGGCCGCGGCCTACTTCTTCAGCCCCGATCGCAGCGGCGAGCATCCCGCCCGCCATATGGCCTCGTTCACCGGCTTTCTTCAAGCTGATGGCTATGCCGGGTTCGAGGCACTGTTTGGCACCGCTCGACCCGGTCGAAAGCCGATCACGGAAGTGGCGTGCTGGGCGCACTGCCGCCGGAAGTTCTTCGATGTGTGGGAGGCGACGAAGTCGCCGGTGGCCAGGGAGGCGCTCGACCGGATCGGCGCGCTCTATGGCATCGAGGAGAAGGCGCGGTTCGCGCCTCCTGCTGAACGCCTTACCCACCGCGCTGAGACCGTGCCGCTGCTGGCGTCATTCTTCGCGTGGGCCGACGGAACCGTCGCCAAGCTGTCGGCGAACTCGGCTCTGGCGGAGGCGTTCCGCTACACCATCAAGCGCCGCGATGCGCTCGCGCGCTTCACCACCGATGCGCGGCTCGAGATCGACAACAACATCGCTGAGAATGCCTTGCGCGCCATCGCGATCGGACGCAAGAACTATCTCTTCGCCGGTTCCGATACCGGCGGCGAACGCGCCGCCGCGATCTACACCATCGTGCAGACCGCCAAGCTCAACGGCGTGAACCCAGAGGTCTATCTCCGCGAGGTGCTTGCCAAGGTCGCCGACGGGCATCCGATCAATCGCATCGATGAGTTGATGCCCTGGGAATAACCACCTCAACGGCCAGGGCCGCACGCTTACGTAGCTCCACCGGTCGTCCTCGCGGGTTGATGACCTCCAATGCGCGCCGACAATCGGCGGCGAATGCCCTAACACGAGAGCGAGATCGCCGTCGAGGTCGATTCGCTAGCGTAGGTGGCGCGCCCAGCGTGTCGTTCGCCAAATCCGCGCCATCATCGAGACGATCAAGAACTGGCCTGGCTCTCCGAGCTCAAATTGCGCATTCCGCGGGCTGCTGCACCTCATCCGACGACGGGCAGCTCGTCCCGCGCAACGGCAACCGGTCCCCCAATCTCGGCGCGCCCATCCAAAAGCTGACCGAACCGCGCGAGGGCAATGTAGAGCTGACTAGCGACTGCTGCTCCAGACTGTCCGGATATTCCCGCTCTGCTCGCGCGGCTCGCGGGCCTCGATCTTGACGTCGTGCCCCAGGTTGCCGACACGAATGCCGTCCTTCAGCGCGTTATGACATGCCTCGCCGCGGGTAGCGAATTCTCCATTGGGCCTGCCACCGAAGCTGACGGTCCAAAAACCGCTGCATTTCTCCACCAAATATTTGAGATGCGCTACGGCGCTCATTGGTTCCATCCTTACGTTTGCTATTGCGGGAGCGGAAAATCCGCCTCCCTCGATCAGATATACTTGGCGTGTGGGGTGCTCAACGGTAGGCCACATTAACGCGTGCGGAGCCCTATCAATGCGCCCGGCTACGGCTGGGTTTGCCAACGATAAGCTTAGGCGAGGCTCGCAGATGATCGAGCAGGCGCTCGCGCAAGGGGCGTAGGAACCAAGCAGCCCGGCCGACCCAATCGGCCAGCGTGTGGCCGTGCAACTGAGGTGCCTTCGCTACTTGGAGCCGGGCGGGTTGGCGCTCGCTACTCAAGAGCTGCGCCAACATGGCTGCGTGCCGGGCTTCCACGGCGCGTCCTCGCTGCGCTAGTAGCCGAAGTGTGTGCCGCCGAACAAGACGACCACCAGGAGAATGACGACGAGAATCCCGAGCAAGCCGCCCAAGCCCCTCCCACCGTAATAGTCGCGGCGATAGCCATAGTATCCGCCTCCGCCGAAAAAAAGGAAAAGCAGAACCACGATCAATAACAATGACATTACTTTCTCCTGCGTCTAAACGCCCCATGATGGCGATGTAATCGGCCGAAGCCAGAGCTGCGAAGTTGCTTAGTCCGGTCGCCGCGTGGGGGTAGTGGTCGTCGTCGTCGTGGGAGTGCCCGGAGACGGTAGTGGGCTCGCCGACAGTTCCGTCGTGGTGGTCCTCTCGGTAGTGGTCGTTACGCGGTCGGAACCGCAAGCCGCTACGAAGGCGGTGGCAGTAAGGAGCGCGGCACCGGCCAGGAGGCGGAGGCGGGATCCTGCATTCATGGCTTCACTCCAATCTCACCGGCAATTTTACGAGTGGGCACTTTTGGCGGCGCCTTTTCAGGACTGCGGATGCCGTGCCGGAAATCTACGGTCAGCCTTATGTGGGATGAGCAACAGAGGCAGACAGCGTCGGAAACTACTCACCAAGATCGCATGCCGCAGAAGCGCTCCTTGCTAGGGCGACGCGCACGAACGAGCGCGCCAGCCCATTTTCACGCGGCGATAGCTGCGGAGCTACTCGGCCAGTGCCGGCAACAGCGCGAGGCGTGGCGCCTCGGCGCGCGGAGCCATCCTGCGGCATCTGCCGAGGCTATTTTGAGCGATTGGGGTTGGATGGCCGCAGGCCACGCCGCGTGGTAGTTCAGCGGGGCTGGGGGCGGCGATCACTCGACTTGTGCGGGCCTGCCGAGCCTAGTCATCGGCGTCCAGCTTGGCGCGTCGCTTGCCGGAAAGCTATCCTCAGAGTTCACATCGATTTCGTCGGGAATTACTGCGACGACGCGTCTGGGCCGATGGTCCGAGGTTGCTGCCCGCGTCCGGATTCGAGCGACCGTCTCAAAATCGGAGATCCACAGCTGCAATCGCTCAATGACTTGCCGATCAGTCGCGAGCTTGAGCAGGTTGCGGCAATGGTCAACCTTTGCACGAAGCCACGCAGCGGGCATGAAATTCTCCCTCCAGGACGTTGCCTACTCAGTGAACAAACCGCCGCTCCGCCCGACGGTTTCATTTTGGTGCAGATGGCGCTTCCTCGGGGGAAAGTAAGCAATCCACTCGATCTGAGTATTTGTACTTAGGGCGTGTCCGGATTCGGCAGGAATCGCGATCGGGCGTGGCGGTGCTCCGCGCATTCGCCTGCGATCAGAGTAGTTTCCAATCCTATCGCTCACGCTCACCGCTCCCAAGTTATTACCTTATACCTCCGCGCCCGCTCAGCGGCTCTCAGGGAGCGTGTCATGACAGCATGGTCCAAATGGACCGCCGCAAAACCTGCAGCGATCGCTCTGGTGATCGGCTTGGTCGCGGGACCGTTGATTTCCAACGCTATCGGCTGGCAGGTAACGAGCGGCACAGCGCGCGCCGAACTCCACGACAGGCTCGTCGCGGTGTTCTGCGAGGCGCGTGCGCGAGCCGAGGTACCAA
>Ga0134126_10005793_pt1 | contig 15461 bp, 13 predicted proteins | sample KB31752_FD_96881 | JGI IMG/M metagenome (GOLD analysis project Ga0134126, IMG submission 96881) | Terrestrial soil microbial communities with excess Nitrogen fertilizer from Kellogg Biological Station, Michigan, USA - KB3-175-2 | ecosystem: Environmental > Terrestrial > Soil > Unclassified ...
CGCGGGCCGGCCGGCGGCCGCGGCGGGTCTGCCGCCAGGCCGACGACTCGACCCCGGCAATGGCCGACTCGAGCTGCGGGCTGGGCGTCGCCCGCAGGCCCTGGACCAGCGCGATGCCGAGGTTGGCGGCGTTGATGGCGCTGGTGAATGACCGGCTGAAGTGGTTGCGGCCCCGGTAGGCGGGCTGCTGCCGGGCCGCCTGCCCGGTGGCGTGCCGGTCCGCGGCCAGGCTGCCCGCGCTGGCCGGGGATAGCCACGGAGCGTGGGTGGTCTCGCTGAGCAGGCCGCTGGCCAGGCTGGCGGGCGGGTTCCAGCGGCGCGGCGGGGCGGCCACGATGGCCCGCGACAGGTGCGGCCTCTGCGAGGCCAGCATCGCCGTCTCGGCCAGGAAGAACTGCTTCACAGAGAACTGGGCCGCAGCCGACCTCGCCGTGCTGGCCCGGCCCAGGATCTGGGTCAGGTTGGAGTCGGCCAGCAGCACCCGCATCTGCCCCCCCACGCCATTGGGGGTGTGGGTGATCGCGCTGGGCGTGTACGGCAGCGGCTGCTCCGGCGGCATCGCCGCGCTGCTCAGCACGACGGTCTTGATGCCGTCCACGGCGGCCAGGTTCTCGAGCATGGAGTAGCCGGCCATGCCGTTGGCCGGCCACGCCGCCGCGCTGATCAGGCTGGACGGGTCCGACCGGCCCGAACCGGTGGGCGCGACCTTGGGCCCGAGGATCTTGCCCGCCACTGTCCGCCCCTGGGCGAACGCCCGGTGCAGGTCGTCCCCCAGGTTGGCCCGGATCAGCGCGGCGATATTGGCGTCCGCATAGGGGGTGACGAACGAGGGCTGGGTTCGCACCGCCGTGCTCAGCCGGGCCAGCCAGTCCCTGGCCGCGCCGCTGGCGGCGTAGGACCGGGCCTGCCGGCAGCTGTACTTCGCGCCGACCAGGTAAGGCGACTTGTGCGGGCCGCCCGCCATGGTGGCCGCGCTGGACAGCAGCGCGGGATCGATCACCCAGGTCAGCTTGGCCGCCTGCCCGGTGGAGCTGGCGCCGGTGGCCAGCAGCCGGGCTAGCCGTCCGCCGCTGGCCAGGCTGGCGGCCAGGTGGTTGTTCAGCAGGTCGGGGCACGGGCCCTGGTCAGGCATGTCGATCAGCGGCCAGACCCAGGCGATGTCATCCCGGGTCGGGCGCAGCTTGCTCTTGGCCGACGGCCAGAACGGCAGGAACGACCAGCTGGTACCGAGCACGACGCCCGCGGTGTCGGTGGCCTGGGCGGCCAGCGGGTAGACGCCGAACACGGTCATGCCGACCTCGTTCACCCGCAGGACGGCCGTCCAGTGCGCGGTCACCCCCGGAGCCACGCTGCCGCGGATCTTGCCCACGGCCCGCGGCTCGGACGCGACCAGGGCCGGCTCGCTGCCGGCTGCGTACGGCGCCAGCTGGGACGGGGCGGTGAAGGGTGCGCCCGAGGACATCAGCTGGACGGTCACGCCCCTGATGACCGACCGCGTTGTGTTGGTCACCGTGCCGTGAACGGTCAGCCGCTGGCCGCCCGAGGCGTACGGCCGGCTCAGCGAGGTGATGGCCACCACCGGGTCGCGGGGCCGCGCGGCGGTGCCGGCACTGGCCGGGCCGGCGGTCGCCAGGGCGGGCAGCACCAGGCCGACCAGCAGGCCGGCGGCCAGGATCAGCCGTGTCAGCGGCGGCCCCGGCACCGGGGTCCGTCGCAGCGCTCGCCGTCTCACCGCGGTTGGCATGGCCGAAATGCTATTGCCGTCCGCCGGGCGTGTCGGGCAGTCTGGCGCGTAGTGGCCCGACGTCGTGCCGCGCCCGGCGAATGTCCCGCATGACCGTCTCCAGCATCCCCGGCTTTTGCCAGCTAGTGCCCAGGACCTACCCTCAATGCCCGTGCCTGATTCAGCGCCTATGAGCAAGCAGCCCATGAGCAAGCAGCAGCTGCAGGCGGCGGCTGCCTTGCTTGCCAGCGTATCTCCGCTCGCGGCCGAGCTTGGCGAGCTATTCGCCCGTCACGGTCATGAGCTGGCGCTCGTCGGCGGTCCGGTGCGCGACGTGTTCCTGGGCCGGCGGCCCGGTGACCTCGACCTGACCACCGACGCGCCGCCCCAGCGAGTGCTGGAGATCACTGGCGGCTGGGCCGATCAGGTGTGGACCATCGGGATCGGATTCGGCACGGTCGGCATGCGCAAGGGCGCGACGGATTTCGAGATCACGACCTACCGCAGCGAGCACTACGAGCGGGGCTCGCGCAAGCCGGACGTGACCTACGGCGCCTCGCTGGAGGACGACCTGTCCCGGCGGGACTTCACCGTCAACGCCATGGCCGCCCGGCTGCCCCGCTACGAGCTGGTCGACCCCTTCGGGGGCCTGGTCGACCTCCGGGCCCGGGTGCTGCGGACGCCCGCGAGCCCGGAGGAGTCGTTCGACGCCGACCCGCTGCGCATCCTGCGGGCGGCCCGGTTCGTGGCCCAGCTGGGCCTGACCCCGCGCCCGGAGCTGCTGGCGGCCATGGGCAAGCTGGCCCCGAGGCTGTCGATCGTGTCGGCCGAGCGGATCTCGGCCGAGCTGAGCAAGCTGATCTTGTCCCCGCTGCCGGGCGGCCCCGCGGCGGGAATCCGGCTGCTGGTCGACACCGGCGTGGCCGACGAGGTGCTGCCGGAGATCCCGGCGCTGCGCCTGGAGACCGACGAGCACTTCCGGCACAAGGACGTCTATCAGCACTCCCTGACCGTGCTGGACCAGGCCATTGGGCTGGAGGAGCGGTACGACCTGCGCCAGGACCTGGTGCTGCGGCTGGCCGCGCTGCTGCACGACATCGGCAAGCCCCGGACCAGGTCCCGCCTGCCCGGTAACCGGGTCGCGTTCCACCACCACGAGGTGGTCGGGGCCAAGATGGCCCGCAAGCGGCTGACCGCGCTGCGCTTCCCGCGCGACGTGGTCGAGAACGTCTCCCGCCTGGTCGAGCTGCACCTGCGGTTCCACGGCTACGGCGACGGGGAGTGGACCGACTCCGCCGTCCGCCGGTATGTCACCGACGCGGGCCCGCTGCTGCCCCGGCTGCACGCCCTGACCAGGGCCGACTGCACGACCCGCAACCAGGCCAAGGCGCAGCGGCTGGCCCGCGCCTACGACGACCTGGAGGCGCGGATCACCGAGCTGGCGGCCCAGGAGGAGCTGGCCGCCATCCGCCCGGACCTCAACGGCAACGAGATCATGGAGATTCTCGGGATCACGTCGGGGCCGCTAGTCGGAAAGGCCTACCGGTTCCTGCTCGAGCTGCGGCTGGAGCACGGCCCCCTCGGCCACGACCGGGCCGTTCACGAGCTGCTGCGCTGGGCCGAGGGCGACGGGGTGACCGGGCCGGGGTCACCGGACGGGGAGTGACCGCTGTGACCGCTGAGAAGCCAGTAGCCGACCGCCGTCACCGCGTAGCCCGCGGCCACCAGGCCCATGATCACCGGTGACCGGCCGGTGACCGGCATGAAGCTCGCGACGAGCACCGCCCCGAGCACGTAGGTGACGTTGAACATCATGTCGTAGAAGGAGAACACCCGGCCGCGGTAGGCGTCGGCCACCTCCTCCTGCAGGATCGTGGTCGCGCAGATGGCCACGCCCTGGCGGATCAGGTACAGGCAGAACCCGATGGCCAGGAAGGCCCCCTGGGCGAAGGTCTCGCCCAGGATGCCGGTGACCACCGCGCCCGCGCCAAACAGTAGCGCGATGGCGGCCGCTTTGGTCAGCCGCCGGGTGACCGGGGGGATGACCAGCGCGGCGCAGGCGTAGCCGACCGCCGCCAGGCTGACCAGCACGGTGTAGTGGGCCTCGGCTACGGGCGCGCTGTGGGCGTAGAAGTAATTCCGGTACAACAGCACGGACATCAAGATCAATATGCCGAACAAAAGGCTGCCCGCGCCGGTCGCGCCCAGGGCCGCGGCCGGCCCCCGGCGGCGAAGGACGTAGCGCGCGCCGGACGCCAGATCGGAAGCGACCAAGGCCAGCTCGCCGGACAGCCGGCCCGGGGTCCGGCCGGCCTGCCGGCTCGGGCCGAGCAGGTCCCGGCCCATGGTCGCCGCGACCAGCCCGGCAACCACGTAGCAGGCGCCCGCGACCAGCAGCGTGACGGCGGCGCCGCGCTCGGTGTCGCCGGTGGCGGCGTTCAGCCCGAGAGCCAGGATGCCGCCGATCGCGGCCATGATGCCGCCCGCGGTCGGCGAGACCGAGTTGGCCATCACCAGCTTGTCCCGCGCCACCACGTGCGGCAGCGCGGCCGACAGCGAGGCCAGGAAGAACCGGTTCACGCCCAGCACCAGCAGGACCGCGATGTAGAGGGGCAGCCCGCGGCTGCCCGCGGCCATCAGGGCGGCGGTGGCCACCACCAGCACCGAGCGGATCAGCGCCGACACGAACAGGATCTGGCGCCGTGACCACCGGTCGATGAACACCCCGGCGAACGGCCCGATCAGCGAGTACGGCAGGTAGACGACCGTGAAGATGGCCGCCCCGGCGGTGGGGCTGGTGAAGGTGGCGGCGTTGAAGAAGACGTAAGTCCCGATGCCGGCGGTGAAGATCCCGTCGCCGGCCTGGGAGACCAGCCGGGTCGCGAACAGGCGCCGGAAGTTGTGCTCGGCGAGGACCTGGCGCAGGTCGGAGACGAACGACGACCGGGTGAGCCAGCCGAGCACGTGGGCCACGCCGCCAGCCTAGTGCGCGGCGTGGCCCACACGCGCTTTCGCGTGTGCGGCGCTAGCGGTCGAGCTCGCCGCTGATGAACTTGTCCACGGCCTCGCGCGCGGTGTCATCGCTGTACTGCTCGGGCGGTGACTTCATGAAGTAGGACGAGGCGGACAGCAGCGGACCGCCGATGCCGCGGTCCTTGGCGATCTTGGCCGCGCGGACGGCGTCGATGATCACGCCGGCCGAGTTGGGCGAGTCCCAGACCTCGAGCTTGTACTCCAGGTTGAGCGGGGTGTCGCCGAAGGACTTGCCCTCCAGGCGGACGTAGGCGAACTTGCGGTCGTCCAGCCACGGCACGTGGTCCGACGGGCCGATGTGCACGGCGGCCCGCTCCATCTCGTGCGGGATCTGGGAGGTCACCGACTGGGTCTTGGAGATCTTCTTGGACTGGAGGCGCTTGCGCTCCAGCATGTTCATGAAGTCCATGTTCCCGCCGAAGTTCAGCTGGTAGGTCCGCAGCAGCTCGACGCCGCGGTCCTCGAACAGCTTGGCCATGACCCGGTGGGTGATGGTCGCGCCGACCTGGGACTTGATGTCATCGCCGACGATCGGCACGCCGGCGTCGGTGAACTTCTGGGCCCACACCGGGTCGGAGGCGATGAACACCGGCAGGGCGTTGACGAACGCCACCCCGGCGTCGATGGCGCACTGAGCGTAGAAGCGGTCCGCCTGCTCCGAGCCGACCGGCAGGTAGGACACCAGCACGTCGACCCGTGCCTCGCGCAGCGCCGCGACCACGTCGGCAGGCTGATCGTCGGACTCGGTGATGATCTCCCGGTAGTACTCGCCCAGGCCGTCCATGGTCGGGCCGCGCTGCACGGTGACCCCGGTGGGCGCGACATCGCAGATCTTGATCGTGTTGTTCTCGCTGGCCACGATCGCCTCGGCGAGGTCGCGGCCAACCTTCTTGGCATCCACGTCAAACGCGGCCACGAACTCGATGTCGCGGACGTGGTAAGGGCCGAACTGGACGTGCATCAGGCCCGGCACCCGGCTGGCCGGGTCGGCGTCCCTGTAGTACTGCACGCCCTGGACCAGGGAACTGGCACAGTTCCCGACGCCCACGATGGCTACCCGAACCGAACCCATGAGGATTGCTCCCTCTTTCTGTCTTGCCGCGCGGCGGTATCACACCGGGCCGCGTATATGGCCCGGCGTTGCTTGCCCGCCGCCTTATGTGTGATCTCCGGCGTCACTGCCGGAGCTTGTGCCCTGCTCTCGTTCCGTGGCAATGAGCTCGTTGAGCCAGCGGACCTCGCGCTCCACCGACTCCAGCCCGTGCCGTTGCAGTTCAAGCGTGTAGCTGTCGACCCGCTCTCGGGTCCTGGTCGCCGCGGCCCGGAACGCCTCGAGTCGCTCCTCGAGCCTGCTGCGGCGCCCTTCGAGGATTCGCATCCTGATGTCGGCCTGGGTCAGGCCGAAGAACGCGAAGTGGATGCCGAAGCCGTCGTCCTCCCAGGAGGCGGGCCCGGACTGGCCGAGCAGGTCCTCCAGCCGCTCCTTGCCGTCGGCGGTCAGCCGGTACACGATCTTGGATCGCCTCCCGGCCAGCGGCTTGGCCGGACCGTCGACGACGTCGTCGGCGATGAGGCCCCTGGAGAGCAAGTCCTTCAGGCACGGGTACAGCGACCCGTACCCGAACGCGCGGAACGCGCCGAGCAGCGAGTTGAGCCGCTTGCGTAGCTCGTACCCGTGCATCGGAGTCTCGTGCAGCACCCCGAGGACGGCGAGCTCGAGAGCACCGGAACGCTGGCCGCGCTCGCTCACTGCACCTCCCGGACCGTGCCATCGCTGGCCGTCACGGCTACCCTGGCGCCGACGGCCCTTGTTTCGAATCGATGTATCGAGTTGATACATCGCAACGATATGCGGAGTGCGCTAAGCATGCAAGCGGGATGTAAGCGGGGTGCGAGCCTGCCTTACAGATCGGGGTCCGGGACTCGGCTCGGGCCGGGATCCGTCGTAACCTGTCGGGCATGAGGCGATCGGTGGTGGACTACGGACTGGCGCGGCGCGCGACGCTGGCCTCGGTGTTCTCCGGTCGCACGACGGTGACCGATGTGTGTGACGCACATCCCTATCTGCTCCGGGCGGCCAAGTTCCACGGCGAGCCGACCGATGTCACGTGCCCGATCTGCCGGAAGATCAAGCTCACGCACGTCACGTACGTCTACGGCGACGAGCTCGGGCGCTATGAAGGGCGCGTCAAGCAGGGCCCAGAACTGGCCGAAATGGCGGCGGAATACGCAGAGTTCACGGTCTACGTCGTCGAGGTCTGCCAGAGTTGTGCCTGGAACCACCTCGCGTCGTCCTACGTGCTCGGGACAGGCGAGCCGCCTACCCGGCGGAGCCGGCGAGCCCGAGTCGGCGAGTAGCAGTCGCAGAGTTGCTGTACTGCTTCCCGACTCCGGGACCTGGGCATGGGCGGGCGAGTCACCATATATGCCGTGATGATTGGGTACCGCCAGGTAACGTGTTGTCCGGCGGGTCAACCGCTCGCACAGACTCCTTACCCCGACTTACCCCGACGAGCGAGGACGCGTGAGTAATCCAGACGTGCCCGGCCCGTACCAGCCAGATCCGGCTAGGGCCAGGTACCGGAATGCTGACACTGGCAGCGCTGGCCATGGGGGAGCCAGGCGTGCCGGAGGCGGCCGCGGCGGGGCGGCCTACGAGGACGCCGGCTACGGCGGGCCTAGCCGCGGCGGGCGGCCAGGCGGATCTGCCGACCCCTACCGAGACCGGCCCGCGCCGCGTTCAGGCGGCGGCGGCAACCGATCTGGTGGCGGCGGCCGTGGCGACTGGGAGCAGGACCCGCGGGACCGGGCGCGCCCCGGTGCTAGCTACCGGGGTGGCCCGGAGGGGCCGGGCGGCCGTGGCGCCCGAGGCGGCCCCGCGCGCGGCAACGGACAGGTGGCCCAGGATCTCAGGGAGCGGCTCGGCGTCCGCGGAGCCGGAGGCGGCCGGGGCGGAGTCGGGTACGCCGACGACGGCTACGGGCAGAGCACGCAGCGCATCAGGCGCGGGCCGGGTGGCCCGCGCGATCCGCGCGATCTGCGCGGCGGTGGCGGGCGCGGGCCGGGCGGACGGGGCGGCGGCCGCAATGGCGGGCCAGACGGCACCCGCCGAGGGCGCCGGAGCCTCGGTGAGTGGTTCCGGTCCGGTGACTGGTGGCGCCGCTGGAGCTGGAAGAAGGTCGTCGGCCTGCTCGGCGCGTTCGTGTTGTTCATCGTCCTGACCGTCGGCGGACTGTTCTTCTACGCGTACTCGACGATCCAGATTCCGAACGACGCTCTGGCGGCCGCTCTCTCGCAGCAGTCCAACGTGTACTACGCCAACGGGAAGCTGATCGCCTCGTTCTCCAACAGCAATAGCGGCAATCATGTGATCCTCCAGCAGTCGCAGATCCCCAAGGTCATGGAACAGGCGATCACCGCCGCCGAGGACCGCTACTTCTGGACCGAGGGTGGCATCTCGGCGACCGGCCTTATGCGGGCGGTCTACGAGGACACCATGGGCGGCGGCAATACGCAGGGCGGATCCACGCTGACGGAGCAGTTCGTCAAGAACTACTACGCCGGGTTCACCACCGCGGGTAGCACGACAGGCAGGGAGAAGCTCAAAGAGATCATCGTCGCGATCAAGCTGGCCCACAGCAAGTCCAAGCAATGGATCATGACGCAGTACCTCAACACGGTCCCGTTCGGCGGGCCAGCCAACGGGCTCGCCGCCGGGGCGGAGTTCTACTTCGGCGAGTCAGCCATGAAGCTCACCGTCCCGCAGGCCGCCATGCTGGCTGCGATGGTCAACTCTCCTGGCTATTTCAATCCCGACCCGACCGCCGGCGCCGCCTACCAGGCCCTGGTCGCCCGCTGGCAGTACGTGCTGCGGAACATGGCGCGGGACGGCAATATCTCCCAGTCGCTCTACGCGCAGCTCTCGGGCTGCAACGCGTCGGGGAGCGCTTGCCCCTCGAATCCGAAGGCTTTTCCCAAGGTCCACTTGCACTACACCAGTGCCTGGAACGGCCCTACGTACTACATCATGGGCATGGTCAAGCAGGAGTTGACGAACAGCTACCACCTGACCTTGAACCAGCTCGACAACGGCGGCTACAAGATCACCACGACTATTGACCCCAGGTACATGCGCGGGCTAGCCGAGGCGGTGGCCAAGAACAAGAGGCTCATGCGGGCGGGCGGCAAGGCCCTGCCGTGGTACGCGCATGTCGGCGCCACCCTGGAGCAGCCGTCGACGGGGGCCATCCTCGCCCTCTATGGCGGACCCGGCTACAAGACCTCGACTAATCGGGAAGTAAAGGTCTGCAAGCGGGTCGAGTGTGCGTTCAACTTTGCCGAGGCCCCGGCGCCGGTGGGCTCGTCGATGAAGCCGTACGTGCTGGCCACCGCGGTCAAGCTGGGCATGAGCGTGCAGACCAGCATCCTGAACGGATTCGCTCCCCTCTGGATCCCGCCGGAGTACAACGCCGCTGACCAGCGCACTCTGTCCAGGCGCACCCAACCCGCCGTTGACTACGGCTGGACCCACTTCACCGAAGCGTCAGAGAACACCGGGCCGCTGAAGGTGAATCAGGCCACGGCCATATCGTCCGACCCCGGGTACATGGACCTGGCCCACCGGGTGGGCGACGACAACATCATTGCCATGGCCAAGGCCCTCGGCGTCGGCCAGAACCCGTTCAACGCCGACGGGGTCAACGACCTCACCGGCAAATACGAACTGCGGGGCCTGTTCAGCTCCAAGCACGGCAGCGAGGGCGGCTCGCTCCAGATCGCACTTGGCCGCGCTCCGCTCACGACCGTTGAGCAGGCCACGACGTTCGGCACCTTGGCTAACGACGGTCACTACTCCACGGCCCATATCGTGGCCAAGATCGTCCGGGCCAACGGATTGGTCATGGCCAGCGACGTCCAGCACACCACCCCGCTAACGGCCACACAGGCGGCGGACGCGGACTACGCGCTGTCCTTCGACAACACGTCCGCCATCCCCGGCGCCACCGCGTGGCCAAACGCCGCCTGGGATCGGCCAGTCGTGGCCAAGACCGGGACCCTGGGTGTCGGGACGAACGCCTCGGAGGCCTGGTTCAACGGCGCCATCCCGCAGTACTCACTGTCGGTGGCCCTGTTCACCAACGAGCAAACCCAGAACATCGATGGCCTGGGCGGGATCTCGGGCGGCCTCGGTGGTACCTGGCCGGCGAAGATCTGGGACACGTTCATGACGACCCAGTTCTCTCACCTGGCCATCAAGCAGCTGCCGACCCCGGACTACTCCGGGTACGCGAAGTGGAATCAGGTCGGCAACCTGCCCAAGAAGCACAAGAAGCCGAACCCGCACAAGTCCGGGCCGCCGAACCCCCACCCGTCGTGCACCCCGCTGCCCTTCCACAACTGCCAGCCGGGTGGCTCGTCGTCGCCGCCGACCACGTCGTCGCCTCCGACGACCAGTTCCAGCTCGCCGACGTCCACGTGCACGCCGAGCCCGTTCCAGCAGTGCAACAGCACGACCCCGAGTACCGGCGTGTCCAATGCCGTGGCCAACGGCCTGGCCTACGACGAGGTGCCGGCCAGGAAGGTCTCGGACGGCTCGACACTGATCAAGGCGGTGGCGGTCTTCCTGGCCGCCTTCTTCTAGCGCGTCAGGACAGCCGGGCGCGGAGCCAGGCCATGTCCGTAGCCGGGTCGGGCGTCTCGCAGATCAGCGGGGCGCCCGCGGCCCGGACCACGTCAAGGATCAGTGCCGGGTCAATCTGGCCCGACTCCAGGCCAGCGTGTCGGTCACGGCCCGAGCCGAACTCGTCGCGTGAGTTGTTGCAGTGGACCAGGTCGATGCGGCCGGTGATGGCCTTGACCCGGTCGACGACCGTGGCCAGGTCCTCGCCGGCCGCGTGCGCGTGGCAGGTGTCCAGGCAGAAGCCGACCTCGCCGCCGCCGTCGGCCGCATCGGCGATGGTCTCCCACAGCCGGGCGATGTTCTCCAGGCTGCGGGCCATCGCGCCGTCGCCACCCGCCGTGTTCTCGATCAGCATGGGCAGCGGCCGCTCGATCCGCTCGATCGCCTTGCGCCAGCTGTCGTAGCCCTCGGCCGGGTCGACGCTGGCGGTCACATGGCCGCCGTGCACGATAAGCCCCCTGGCGCCGACCGACGCGGCCGCCTTGAGCTGCTGCTCCAGCAGTTTGCGGCTGGGGATGCGGATGCGGTTGTTGGGCGAGGCCACGTTGATGACGTACGGGGCGTGGATATAGGCGCCGACCCCGGCGGCCTCGAAGGACGCCCGGACCTCGGCGGGCTCACCGGGAAACACCGGGGCCTTCCAGCCCTGCGGGTCACCGAGGAAGAACTGCACGATGTCGGCACCCAGGGCCTGAGCCTGCTCCAGCGGGTCGCCCTCGTGCAGGTGTGCTCCGATCACGGTCATGGACCGAGCCTAGTAGGGAGGACCGACATCCTGGCGGGCGTCGGACCCCCGGATCGCCGGGCTTGCTCCTAGTAGAAGCCGCCATGGGCGATGGACAGGGCCAAGCCGACAAATGCCGCGATTATCCCGGCCACGGTGATGACCCGCTGCTCTCTGGTGGCCGAGTTCAGCTGGGTCAGCAGGCCCACCGCGAAGGCCAGGATGCCCAGGATCGTGCCCACCGTGTGGGCATTGACGATCAGGCCGCAGGCGAAGGCCGCGACGCCGCCGACGAAGGAGAAGACGGCCATGAAGTTGAGGACCGGGTGTCGCTCGCCGTCGCTGTTCAGGGTCAGGTGCAGATCCTGGCTGTGTGACTGGGTGTTCGCGACCTCGGGCATCTGTAGCGCCACCACCTTGACGAGTAGCCGGTCGATCCCGCCTGAGTTCCCGGTCTCCAGTGTGTTCCCGTCGGCGCCAGAATGGAACCACCCAGTGAATCCCCGCTCTGCCTGCCAACAGGCAGGCCGCTGGACCTGCGGGATCTCGGTACGGACGGGATTGTCGGCGGTGACTGGTAGGCTGAATCAGCCGCGACCGGCCGCTACAGCACGTGATGATAGCCAGGCCCGGCGGGCGACCCTCCTGTCACGGAAAGACCGTGACCGCGTAAGTCCAGAGGAGGCAGTAAAGCGCATGCGCCGCTACGAGATGATGATCATCCTCGATCCCTCGCTCGAGGAGCGTACCGTCCAGCCGTCACTCGACCAGTTCCTTAAGGTCGTCACGACCGCCGGCGGCTCCGTAGACAAGGTCGACGTCTGGGGACGGCGGCGACTGGCCTACGAGATCGACAAGAAGGCCGAGGGCATCTACACCGTCGTCGACTTGACCGCTGAGCCGGACGCGGTCAAGGAGCTCGATCGCCAGCTCAACCTGAACGAGGCGGTCTTGCGGACCAAGATCCTGCGGCCGGACGCGCACTAGCCGCGGCTCCGGCACCCCTGACTGAACCCGACCGACCGGGAGCACCCTGATGGCAGCAGGCGACACCCAGATCACGATCATCGGTAACCTCACCCGTGATCCTGAGCTCCGCTACACCCCGACCGGCCAGGCGGTGGCCAACTTCGCCGTTGCCTCCACCCCCCGGTACCTGGACAAGAACACCAACGAGTGGAAAGACGGCGACGCCCTCTTCCTGAACTGCAGCGTCTGGCGGCAGGCCGCGGAGAACGTGGCCGAGAGCCTCCAGCGCGGCATGCGGGTCATCGTCTCCGGCCGGCTGAAGCAGCGGTCTTACGAGACCAAGGAAGGCGAGAAGCGCACCGTCATCGAGTGCGAGGTCGACGAGGTCGGCCCGTCGCTGCGCTACGCGTCGGCCAAGGTCACCAAGTCCGGCCGGTCGGGCGGCTCGGGCGGCTTCGGCGGAGGCGGTCAGGGCGGCGGCGGTCAGGGCGGCTACGGCGGGGGCGGCGGCGGCCGCGACAACGACCCGTGGGCATCCGACGCCAGCGGCGGCGGCGATGCCTCCTTCTCCGACGAGCCGCCGTTCTAAGCCAGGACGTCCGGCACCTATCCAAGTAACCGACCATCCCCGCCGAAGGCGGGGCTCTAAGGAGCACCACGATGGCCAAGCCACCAGTTCGCAAGCCCAAGAAGAAGGTCTGCCTGTTCTGCCAGGAGAAGATCACCCGGGTCGACTACAAGGACACCGGGCTGCTGCGGAAGTTCATCTCCGACCGCGGCAAGATCCGTGCCCGGCGCGTTTCCGGCAACTGCACGCAGCACCAGCGCGACGTCGCCACGGCGATCAAGAACGCCCGTGAGATGGCGCTGCTGCCCTACACGAGCACGGCTCGCTGAGGCCGGGGAGGTAGCGACCGATGAGCGGTACGCCGATGAAGCTCATCCTGACCCAGGAGGTCTCCGGCCTCGGGGCGCCCGGCGACATCGTCGAGGTGGCACCCGGCTACGGCCGTAACTACCTGGTTCCGCGCGGGCTGGCCATGCTCTGGACGCGTGGCGCCCAGAAGCAGATCGACCTGATCACCCGGGCCCGCTCGACCCGCGAGATCCGCAGCCTGGACGACGCCAAGGAGGCGGCTGCCCGGCTGGCCTCGATGACCGTCCGGCTGCAGACGCGGGCCGGCGGCGGCGGGCGGCTGTTCGGCTCGATCTCGACCGGCGACATCGTCGAGGCCGTGAAGCAGGCCGGCGGCCCGGCGCTGGACAAGCGCAAGATCGAGGTCAGGAACCCGATCAAGACGATCGGGGCCCACCAGGTCTCCGTGCGGCTGCACCCCGACGTCAGCGCCACCCTCACCGTCGAGGTCTCAGCCAACTAGGACCGTCAGAACGCTCAGAGCCCCCGGGCCAATCGGCCCGGGGGCTCTGAGCTTCCTGCCCCTGGGCCACCCGGGGCCCACAGCCCGAGCGGCTCTGTGGTTTCTGTCCCCGGCTCGTGCGTGACCGATGATCCCGGCTTCTCGTCTCAGCCTCCGTAGCCCGCCATCCGGCGGGCCAGTTCAGGATCCAGTTCGGCCACCATGCTCCAGACCTGAGCCAGCCCGCTGGTCAGTTCCTGGGCGGTGATGTCCTCGTCCCGCGCCGCCCGCGCGAGCTGCTCGATGGCCCGGCCTAGCCGCTCGACGTCATCCGGCCCCGTTCGCCGTGCCCCGCCCGGACTCGCTCCCCCGTTCGAACACATACTCGAACCCTAGGCAGCCGGGCTGCCGTGCGCTGGCGTTTCTGGTAGATCGGTGGCGACAGGCCGCAGTGGCGCGATCACCGACACCTGACGTACGACGTTAAGTTCCCAATGTGGATAACTTCGGGCCATCGAGTCGGGCCATCCACGCTCCAGGTTTTTGTTCTGCACAACGGGTGGAGGGCATTTCCGCAGGCTGGCACGTCCCTAGCCTCGTTTGCCCAGCGATATCCACAGCGATGTCCCCATGCTGCGCACAGTAGTCACGGCGTGTCTGCACAGGCTGTCCACAGGCCTGTGCACAGTGCGATTAGGCGTCCGGCGCGTCCGGCGGGAGACTGTCGGAGCCGTTCGATAGAACGGTCGTGATTCCTCGCAGGGGGTGGCTGCGGGAATGGCGGGTTCGGTAACGGCGATGGACACGGGGAGGTGCGCCGGTGAGCGTGGCGGAGATCACGCCGCACGGTGGCGGCGGAGAGTTCGAGCGCACGCCTCCGCATGACATCGCCGCCGAGCAGTGCGTGCTCGGGGGCATGCTGCTGTCCAAGGACGCGATCTCCGATGTCCTGGACGTCATCAAGGGCCCCGACTACTACCGGCCCGCGCACCAGCTCATCCACGAGATCATCCTCGACCTGTACGGGCGCGGCGAGCCCGCCGATCCCGTCACCGTGTCCGCCGAGCTGACCCGGCGCGGCGACATCGGCCGCATGGGCGGCGCGCCCTACCTGCACACGCTCATCGCCTCCGTGCCCACCGCCGCCAACGCCGGCTACTACGCCCGCATCGTCAGGGAGCGGGCCATCCTGCGCCGCCTGGTCGAGGTCGGCACCAGGATCGTGCAGCTCGGCTACTCCGGCGACGGCGAGGCCGACGAGCTGGTCGACCGGGCCGAGGCCGAGGTCTACGGTGTCACCGACCGGCGGGTGTCCGAGGACTACGCCCGGCTGTCGGAGATCATGCCCGGCGCGCTGGACGAGATCGAGGCCATCGGCAGCCGCGGCGGCACGCTGACCGGCGTGCCGACCGGCTTCGCCGACCTCGACGCGCTCACCAACGGCCTGCATCCCGGCCAGATGATCGTCATCGCCGCCAGGCCGGCCATCGGCAAGGCCCTGGCGCTCGACACCCCCCTGCCCACGCCGGGAGGGTGGACGACGATGGGCGAGGTTAGGCCGGGAGACTGGCTGCTGGGCGCCGACGGCCGACCCGCCCGCGTGCTCGCCGCCACCGAAGTCATGACGGGTCGGCCCTGCTTTGAGGTTGAGTTCGGCGATGGCACGGTCATCGTGGCCGACGGTGGGCATCAGTGGATCACCAGCCAGGGACTCGTGACGACTGCCCAGCTAGCGGCCGTCCCCGGCGTCGCTGGTCACGCGGTCGACGTGGCCCGGCCAGCCGAGCTGCCCGATCGGGAGCTGCCCTACCCCCCGTACGTGCTCGGCGCGCTGTTGGGCGACGAGGCGGGTCGCATGTTCTCTGGCGCCGACCCTGAGCTGGTCCTGGCTGCCGAAGCCGCGAGTATCCCGGACCACGCCTCAGGCCTCGGCGTGCTGGCTGCGATGGGGCTGGCGGTGGACCGGCACATCCC
>Ga0134126_10005795_pt1 | contig 15460 bp, 11 predicted proteins | sample KB31752_FD_96881 | JGI IMG/M metagenome (GOLD analysis project Ga0134126, IMG submission 96881) | Terrestrial soil microbial communities with excess Nitrogen fertilizer from Kellogg Biological Station, Michigan, USA - KB3-175-2 | ecosystem: Environmental > Terrestrial > Soil > Unclassified ...
GACCAGGTCATCGTCGAGCCGGCCGTCGCGGGAGCCAGCACCTTGAACTGGCGCCGTCTCACCGTTCGCCTCCGCTGGCATGAGGCTGGGCGACCCGGCGGCACCGGAGAACGCCTCAACCACCGCCAGCGCGCAGGCCGCGTTGCCTGCCTGATAGACACCAAACAGCGGCAGGAACAGGTCGTGGTATTCGCCGAGCAATCCCCTGATCGCCAGCCGCTGCCCGCCGACCGCGAGTTCTCTGCTCAGCACGCCGAACTCAATGCCTTCTCTGGCAACGGACGCGCCGACCTTGACCGCCCGCCTCATCAATTCGGCGGCCGCGTCGACGGGTTGCTGGCCGAGTACGGCGACGGCTCCCGGCTTGATGATTCCGGCCTTGTCGGTGGCAATCGCCGCCACCGTATTGCCGAGGTATTCAACGTGGTCGATGGAAATCGGCGTGATGGCAGCGACGACGCCATCGGCGACATTGGTGCTGTCCCAGCTGCCGCCCATGCCAACTTCAATGACCGCGACGTCCACTGGCGCGTCGGCGAATGCGGCGAACGCCATTCCGGTCAGAACCTCAAAAAACGACAGCTTGACCGGCTGCTGTGCGTCGACCAGCCGCAGATACGGCTCGATCTCCCGGTACACCTCGATGAAGCGCTCGGGACTGAGCGGCTGCCCGTCCACGCAGATCCGCTCCCTGACCGAGGTCAGATGCGGGCTGGTGAACAGCCCGGTGCGAAGCCCGCGAGCCCGCAGCAGCGTCTCGGTCATCCGCGCGGTCGACGTCTTCCCGTTGGTCCCGGTGACGTGCACGACCGGGTAAGCGCGCTGCGGGTCGCCGAGCAGGCTGGTCAGCGCGATGATCCGCATCAGCGATGGATCGATCGAGTGCTCGGGGCGCCGAGCGAAAATCTGCCGCTCAACCGCCGCGAGTTCATCGCTCATGACAGGGTCGCGATTCGTTCTTCGAGCCGGGCGATGTCCGCTTTCGCGGCGGCGAGGCGGTCGCGGCTCTTGGCCACCACCGCGGCGGGCGCCTTGTCGACGAAGGCTGGGTTGGCCAGCTTGCGCTCGGAGATCTCGGCGTCGGCGACGGCCGTCGCGAGATCCTTCTCAAGCCGGCGCCTCTCCGCGGCGACATCGATGCCCGACGAGGTGTCGAGCTCGACGGTGATGCCTTCTGCTTCTACTGACGCATTAGGGCGGAAAGAATCTCCCGCGCCGGTCAATCGCAGCAGCGAGCGGATCGACCGCTCGTGAATCGCCAGGGGCGTGAGTTCGATGCCGGACAAGATGGCAGGCACAGACTGCGTCGGCCGCAGGCCCTGGTCGGCTCGGAACCTGCGCACGGCAGTGACCAGCCGCATCAGCGACTCGATCTCAGCCTCGGCGACCGCGTCCGCACTCTCAAGGCCGCTCGGCCAGTTCGCGATCATCACGGACTCGCCACCGGTCAGCGCGGTCCACAGCTCCTCGGTGACGAACGGCATCAGCGGGTGGATCAGCCTGAGCAGCTGATCGAGCACGTGCCCGAGCACCCGGCGGGTCGCGAGCGCGGCAGCCTGGTCCTCACCGTTCAGCGCGACCTTGGCCAGCTCCAGGTACCAGTCGCAGACCTCGTCCCAGGCGAAGTGGTAGAGCAGGTCGCTGACCTTAGCGAACTCGAACTCCTCAAACAGCGCGTCGGCCTGACTGATCACGGCACCGAGCCGGGACAAGATCCACCGATCAGGTACGGACAGCGAGCCGACGTCAGGCACACCGCCTGATTCGGCCCCGTTTATCAGCGCGAACCTGACCGCGTTCCATAGCTTGTTGCAGAAGTTCCTGGCGCCGATGACCCATTCTTCGCTCAGCGCGACGTCACCGCCCGGGCTCGCGCCCCTGGCGAGAGTGAACCTGGTCGCGTCAGCCCCGAACCGGGAGATCCAGTCGAGCGGGTCAACGGTGTTGCCGCGCGATTTGGACATCTTCTTGCCGTGGGCGTCCCGCACCAGGCCGTGCAGCGAGACCTTCCTGAACGGCACCGACTCATCAGGGCCGACGCCGGCCATGGCGTACAAGCCGAATAGCATCATCCGCGCGACCCAGAAGAACAGGATGTCGTAGCCGGTGACCAGCACGCTCGTCGGGTAGAACGTCCGCAGGTCGGCGGTGTCGTCCGGCCAGCCCAGCGTGGAGAAGGGCCAGAGCGCGGACGAGAACCAGGTGTCGAGCACGTCGGCATCCTGTACCCAGCCCTGCTCATCGTTCGGAACCTCTTCATCAGGACCAACGCACCGCACCTCGCCGCTTGGCGAGTACCACACCGGGATCCTGTGCCCCCACCAGAGCTGCCGGCTGATGCACCAGTCGTGCATGTCATCGACCCAGTCGAAATACCGAGCGGCGAGCTGAGCGGGGTAGATCCGCACCCGCCCATCCCTGACGGCATCGCCGGCCGCCTTGGCTAGCGGGCCGACCTTGACGAACCACTGCAGCGACAGCCTGGGCTCGACTGTCGTGCCGCAACGACCGCAATGGCCGACGGCATGCACGTAGGGCCTTTTTTCCGCAATTACGCGACCTTCCGCCCTTAGCGCCGTAAGCACTGCCGGTCTCGCCTCGAAGCGGTCAAGGCCTTCGAACGGGCCAGGGGCGGTGATCACGCCGCGTTCGTCCATGACGGTCAAGCTGGGCAGGTCGTGGCGTCGGCCGATCTCGAAGTCATCGGGATCGTGCGCCGGGGTGACCTTGACCGCGCCGCTGCCGAACTCGGGGTCGACGTGCGGATCGGCCACGATCGGGATGTGGCGGCCGGTAAGCGGCAGTTCGACGGTCTTGCCGACCAGGCTTGCGTACCTGGGGTCGTCCGGGTGCACGGCCACTGCGGTGTCGCCGAGCATGGTCTCGACCCTGGTGGTCGCCACGACGACGGAGCCGTCGCCGTCGCCGTACCTGATGCTGACCAGCTCGCCGTCGTCGTCGAAGTGGTCGACCTCGATGTCGGACAGCGCGGTCATGCAACGCGGGCACCAGTTGATGATGCGCTGCGCCCGGTAGATCAGCCCGTCGTCGAACAGCCGCTTGAAGATCGTCTGGACCGCCCGGCTCAGTCCCTCGTCCATGGTGAACCGCTCGCGGCTCCAGTCAACGCTGTCACCGAGACGGCGCATCTGGCCGAGGATCTTGCCGCCGTATTCGGCCTTCCACCGCCAGACCCGCTCGACGAACGCCTCACGGCCGAGGTCGTGGCGGGACAGGCCGTCCTTGGCAAGCTCACGTTCGACGACGTTCTGGGTCGCGATGCCGGCGTGATCGGTGCCTGGCAGCCAGAGCGTGTTGTATCCCTGCATCCGCCTGCGCCTGATCAGCGCGTCGATCAGGGTGTGGTCGAGCGCATGACCGATGTGCAGCGAGCCGGTCACGTTCGGCGGCGGGATCATGATCGTGTACGACGGAGCGGGCGAGCTAGCGTCGGCCGTGAAGTAGCCGGCATCCACCCAGCCCTGGTACCTGCGGGTCTCGACGTCACCGGGCACATACTGCGGTGCTAGCGCGCCGGCCGGCGCCTGGGTATCCGTCTGGTCAGCGGTTGTCACGTCAGCAGAGTCTACGCAAGTCACCGCCAGCGTCAGTGCGGCAAAGCCCGCGTCAGGACCGTCAATAAACGGTAAAGCCGTCCTAGCCTCTGCCAGACGGTACGAGTTCGCCCCGTATAGTCAGTTCGGCTGGGCGTCCTGGTCCACCCTTGTCCACGCCGGCGTTGGCCGACCCGTCGAAGGTTGAGGTGATCGATCCATTGGCAGGGCCATGGACCGTCGGCCGGAGCCGGAAGCGCGGCAGGCGCCGCCTGGCCAAGATTTCACCGACGCGCGGCGGTTCCCTGCTTGAACTCCACACCGAGCACGAAGACGGGGCGCAGGACGCGCCTCACCCCCGCGCGGAAGCGACTGGCCCATCCAGCTACCTCGACGCCAAGCCGCCGCATCTGACCAGGTCGCCGCGCACCAGGCAGCTCGCGGCTAGCCGGTGGCTGCGGTACCGGGTCGCCGGGCCGCTGCTCGCGCTGCTGATCGTGGCCGGACTCGCCTTGACCAGCGCGATCGTCGTCCTCGTCGGGGCCGGCCTGAGCGGGGCAACCGGCGCGCCCGCCGCCTCGGTACCGCTCGCTGTCCCCGCGCCCGAGATGGCTGGCGGTATGCCCAGGCACGAGCTCCCGTTGCACAACGCGGCGATACACGCGCTGATTGCCGAGTTCACGAGCCGATTCGCTGCCGTGGCCGGCAGCCAAGCCGGTCAGCCGGCCGCGCTTTACCGCGAGCCTGGCGCCGTAGACCCGGCCACCGGCGAACCAGCCTGGGTGATGTACCTGGGCCAGAACTCGGCCACCACCCTTGGCCCTCCCGGCGCCACGATCAGCCGGATGATGACCGCGCTGACCGGGACGTCCGCGCCCGACTCGTTCTGGCCGGTTGCGACAGGACCGTTCGGCGGCAGCGCGCGCTGCGCCATTGCGCGGTTCGGCGCCACGAGCGTATCGCTGTGCGCATGGGCGACCCCGAATACGATCGGCGCGTTGATGTCACCGACAGCAGATACCAGGGGGAACGAACTCGCCACCCTCATGCCGCTAATGCGAGCGGATCTGCAACCAGGTTGATGGCGGGGCCGGTGAGGTCAGGCGGACTTCTCCCGCGGCGTACGCCTCGCCACGTCGCGCGGCACCAGCGTCGGGTTCACGTTCTCTAGCACGGCCTCAGCGGTGATCACGACCCGCTCGACGTCTTTCCTGCTCGGCACCTCGTACATCACGGACAACAGGACTTCCTCAAGTATCGCGCGCAGGCCACGCGCGCCCGTGCCGCGCAGTATGGCCTGATCGGCGACCGCTTCGAGCGCGTCGTCGGTGAACTCGAGATCGACGCCGTCAAGCTCGAACAGCCTGCGGTACTGCCGTACCAGCGCGTTCTTCGGCTCGGTCAGGATCCTGATGAGAGCCTCGCGGTCCAGGTTGTGCACGCTGGTGATGACCGGGAGGCGGCCGACGAACTCGGGGATCATGCCGAACTTGAGCAGGTCTTCCGGCATTACTTCGGCGAACTGGTCGGATGTGGTGCGGTCCGTCTTGACCCTGAGCACCGCGCCGAAGCCCATGCCGCTGCGGCCGACCCGTTGCTCGATGATTTTCTCGAGCCCGGCGAACGCTCCGCCGCAGATGAACAGCACGTTGGTGGTGTCGATCTGGATGAACTCCTGGTGCGGGTGCTTGCGGCCGCCCTGCGGCGGTACCGAAGCCGTCGTACCTTCCAATATCTTGAGCAGGGCCTGCTGGACGCCTTCGCCTGAGACATCCCTGGTGATCGACGGGTTCTCGCTCTTGCGCGCGATCTTGTCGATCTCGTCGATGTAGATGATCCCGGTCTCGGCCTTCTTGACGTCGTAGTCGGCCGCCTGGATGAGCTTGAGCAGTATGTTCTCGACGTCTTCGCCGACGTAGCCTGCCTCGGTCAAAGCGGTGGCGTCGGCGATAGCGAATGGCACGTTCAGCAGCCTGGCGAGGGTCTGGGCGAGCAGCGTCTTGCCTGACCCGGTCGGCCCGAGTAGCAGGATGTTCGACTTGGCCAGTTCGACGCCATCCTCGGTGACTCGTTCACCGCCGGACTGGATGCGCTTGTAGTGGTTGTAGACGGCAACCGACAGGCCCTTCTTGGCCTTCTCCTGGCCGATCACGTAGGAGTCGAGGAACTCATAGATCTCGCGCGGCTTGGGCAGGCTGTCCCACTTGACCTCGGATCGCTCGACAAGTTCCTCTTCTATGATCTCGTTGCACAGATCAATGCATTCGTCGCAGATATACACGCCAGGCCCGGCTATGAGTTTCTTGACCTGCTTCTGGCTCTTGCCGCAGAACGAGCACTTCAGCAGGTCAGCGCCATCGCCAATGCGTGCCACTGCATTACTCCCTACACAACCCGAGGGGACCTAGACGGTGCCTTGTCTCAAACCGTAGTCGCTTCCTGGCGGCCACCACTACCTTCGCGACACATCATTGTGCCGCGCGCTTAGGTAGACACTACATCGGGCTGCCGCTTGAGCATGGTCAGTACGTCATCTACCAGCCCGTACTCCTTAGCTTCATGAGAGGTCAGGAACTTGTCGCGCTCGATGTCGTGGCGGATCTCCGCCTCGTCCCTGCCAGTGTGCCTGGCGAGCACCTGCTCCATGGCCTCGCGCATCCGCTGGATTTCCCTGGCCTGGATCTCCAGGTCACTGGACTGTCCGTAGCCGCTCTCGATGGCGGGCTGGTGGATGAGGATCCTGGAGTTCGGCAGCGCCATCCGCTTGCCCTTGGTTCCCGCCGCCAGCAGAACAGCCGCCGCCGAGGCTGCCTGGCCGAGGCAGAACGTCTGGATGTCGGGCTTGACGTACTGCATGGTGTCGTAGATCGCCATCATCGACGTCATTGACCCGCCAGGGCTGTTGATGTACATCAGGATGTCCCGGTCAGGGTCGATCGACTCCAGGGTGATCAGCTGAGCCATCACGTCGTTCGCTGACGCGTCGTCGATCTGCACGCCGAGGAAGATGATCCGCTCCTCGAACAGCTTGTTGTACGGGTTCATCTCCTTGATCCCGTACGGCGTCCGCTCGACGAAAGACGGCAGCACGTACCTGGCTTCTACGATGTTCATGAGACCGCACCCTCCGATGGGACCTCGTCGGCGCTGCGCACCACGTGGTCGATGAACCCGTACTCTTTGGCCTGGTCGGCGGTGAACCACCGGTCCCGGTCCGAGTCCTTCTCCACCTGCTCGACGCTCTGCCCGGTGTGCATGGCCGTGCGCTCGGCCAGGATCCGCTTGACGTACAGGATCTGCTCAGCCTGGATCCTGATGTCCGATGCGGTACCGCCGATGCCGCCGTGCGGCTGGTGCAGCATGACCTGAGCGTGCGGCATCGCGTAACGCTTGCCCGCGGCTCCGGCGCAGAGCAGGAACTGCCCCATCGACGCGGCCATCCCCATCGCGTAGGTGGCGATATCGTTCGGGACGTACTGCATCATGTCGTAGATCGCGAGGCCCGCGCTGACCGAGCCGCCCGGCGAGTTGATGTAGATGCTGATGTCGCGCTTGGGGTCCTCGGCGGCCAGCAGCACGAGCTCAGCGCAGATCCGGTTCGCGAGCTCGTCATCGACCTGCTGGCCAAGGAAGATGATCCGGTGCCGCAGCAACCGCTGGAAGAGCGCGTCGCCCATCGGAAGCAGCGGGGCTTCCGTGGCCCGCGCGAGTATCCGGGCTGGTAGCTGATCTTCACCCGGCATGGTCACGGTGCCCTCCCTCAATGCGATCAGGCAACGCGAATTCCGCGCTGCCATCGCCCCAACGATTAGCTGACTGTTATGAAAGCGACCCTAACTCGCCGGACAGGTGCGGGCGTCCACCGCTACTGCCTGTTCGCTGTGGGCGCAGCCGGCCCGTGGCCAATGAGGCAGTTGTTCGCTGTAGGCGCACGCCAGCGTCCGCTGAAGGCGCACGCCAGATCGCCTCCTGGCGTGCGAGCGTCCTGTGCGGGTGCTACTTCGCGGCGCGCCGGCCTCGCCTGCCCCGGCCGGTCTGCTCGCTTTCCGGCGCGGCCTGCTCAGCCGACTCGCCTGAGTCGGCGGTGTCGGCCGTGTCGGCCGTCTCGGCTGCCTCATCGGCCTGCGTCGCGTCCTCGTCTTCGGCGTCAGGTGCTCTGGCGCTGATGTCGACGTTGCGGCCTGACTCGTCGGTGACCTTGACCCGGTGGGCCAGCAGATCGGCGGCCTTTGTCCTCACCAGGTCGGAGATCACCGCTGGGAGCTGACCGGAGCTGGCGAGCTGGCGGGCGAGGTCGTCCGGCGACATGCCCTGCTGATAGGCGAGCTGGGTGACGTACTGCGCGATCTCGTCCTGCTCGGGCTCTAGCTCTTCGTCGTCGGCGAACTTGTCGAGAATGAACCTGGCCTTGACCGAGCGCCGCACCTCGTCGGCGATCTCCTTGTCAAGGTCAGCCGGGGTGAGGTCTCGGCTGGCCAGGAAGCTCTCCATGGTCAGGCCCGCACGATCGAGCTCGATGGTCAGCGATTCGTGCCTGTGCTCGATCTCATGGTCAACGATCGACTCTGGCAGCGGCATGTCGATCTGATCGAGCAACGCCTCGATCGCCCTGTCCCGTGCCTGGCCCACCTGCCCGACCCGACGCATCGCCTCCATCTGCTTGCGCGTGTTGGAGCGGAGCTCTCCGACCGTGTTGTACTCGCTCGCCGACTGGGCGAAGTCGTCATCGAGGTCTGGCAGGTCCTTGACCTTGACGCTGCGCACGGTGACCGTGACGTCGGCGAGGCTGCCCGCCTGCTCGCCGCCGGCCAACTCCGAGGCGAAGGTGCTCGTCGCCTCCGCTGCCATCCCGATCAGGGCCTGGTCAAGGCCGTCGAGTATGGTGCCGCTGCCTACCTCGTAGGAGATGCCCGTTGCCTGCGCGTCATCGACGTCCTCGCCGTCGATCTGGGCGGCAAGGTCGATCGAGACGTAGTCGCCATCTTGCACCGGCCGGTCAACCGACCGCAGCGACGCGAACCGTTCTCGCAGAGCACGCAGGTACTCCTCGACCTGATCTGGGCTCACGTCGGCATCGTCGACGACGACGCGAAGCTGGTCGACGTCGGGGATCTCAAAGCTGGGGCGCACGTCGACTTCGGCGGTAAAGGCGATTTCGGTGCCATCGTCCCGCTTGGTGATCTCCACCTCAGGCTGGCCTAGCGCGACCACCTGGGCCTCGCGTACCGCCTTGGCAAGGAGATCAGGCATCGCCTCGTTGATCGCGTGATCGAGCACGGCACCGCGTCCGATCCTCTGGTCCAGTATCTGGCGTGGCACGTGGCCTGGCCGGAAGCCCGGAATCCTGACCTGGCGCCCGAACTCGCGGTAGGCATGGTCCAGGTCTGATTTGAGCTCATCGAACGGCACCTCAACGGTGAGCCGCACGCGGGTTGGGCTCAGCTCCTCGACGTCGGTCTTCACGACGTTGTCACTCCTTGGCTTTCCGGCTGCTACTACCCGGCGCTGATTACTCGGCACTGAATGCTTTGGCCGCCAAGTCTAGTGGTCGGCCGGCTGGATCATGCGCCGACATTCACCCGTCGCGGGTGGTGATCTTCGCGCTGGAGCCACCCCACTATGGCGGCATGACCAGTTCCCGTTCACCGCGCCAGGACCAACTGGCCGAAGGCGAGCTGTCGCGGGTCGGTCCAGGGCTCGCCTCGGCCGCCTGGCCAGCTTTCATCGCGGCCGGGATCGCCAGCATCGCGGTCGGCGTGATCTTGCTTGCCTGGCCGAACGAGACCCTCACGGTCGTCGCCGTGCTGATCGGCATCGCGCTAATCGTGGCGGGCGTGCTTGGCCTGATGGACGGCTTCACCTCCCACGAGGCCAGCGGCGGTAAGCGCCTGGTCAGCGTGGTGATCGGCCTGCTCGCCACCGTTCTCGGCCTGTACTGCATCAGGCACTACCACTTCACGATCACCGCGCTCGCGATCATCGTCGGCCTGTTCTGGGTGATCCACGGCGTCGCCGACATCGCGGTCAGCCTGTTCATCGGCCAGTTTCCTGGCCGAGGCTTCACGATGCTCACCGGGGCGCTCAGCCTGTGCGCTGGGATCATCGTCTTGTTCTGGCCGGCCATCTCGATCACCGTACTCGTAGTCGTGATCGGCATCTGGCTGATCCTCTACGGTGCACTCGCGGCGGTGCTCGGGTTGCGGCTCCGCACCAGCGGCGAATAACGGCAGGTTAGCAGCGGTCAAATGTGCGTTCGCCAGGACCGGATCGGGTATGGGACTCAACGGGATCAAGCACTCGCTGGCCGCCAGGGGGAAAGCGAGAAGGCGCCTGCGGTGCCAGGGCCGCGAGCCAGCGGCTCGCGGCTAGCGAGAGAAGGGGGCGGCTTGACATGAGCAGTTCACCAGAACGGCAAGCCGGCACGTCGGGCTCGACAATGGGACAAACCCAAGGTCAAGCTCAAGGGCAGGTACCCGGCCAGGCGCAGGAGAGGGAGAGGGGCTACCGGCCGACCGCACGCGAATACCCGCCGGGCGCCAGACACGCGACCGGGGTTACCCGCGGCGCCGTGATCGGCTTCACCGCGGCCGCCGGCACGCTGATGCTGCTCGGCGGGCTCTGGATGGTCGCGATCGCGATCGTCGCGTTGACCCACAGCGCCGTGATCACGACGGCGCCGGCCTATGTGTTCAGGTTCAACCCCATCGGCTGGGGCTGGCTCGAGCTGGGACTCGGGGTCTTGATGTTCGCCACAGGAATGTGCGTGTTCCTTGGCATGGCCTGGGCCCGCTATGTCGGCGCCTTCCTCGCGGTACTCAGCGCGGTCGCGAACTTCGTGTTCATCCCGTACCAGCCAGCGTGGTCGATCATCATGATCGCCCTCGACGCTGCCATCATCTGGGCGCTGCTTTACCCGCGGCGAACGGCGCAGGATTTTTAGCGCTTGGGCCGTCGGTGGTTGAGCGGTTCGGCACAGTTCGACATAGTTCGACGTAGTTCGTTCAAAGTTCGACAATTAATGCCCCCGTCGCGGCTGCCTGCCGCGACGGGGCATTCTGCCTGCTCACGATCTGCGCCGACCCAGGCTGCCCTAATCGGTAATATCATCAGCTAATTGCAGATGAGGGGAGGCCAATCTGCGGTCGACAAGGGCGAATCCCGGCGCTGATCATCCTCCGCTCATCGAGCCACTTCGGCCGTGGGACCCGGAGCGAATCGGCGGTTACCTTCTCATCGGCAGGCTCGGCGCTGGCGCGATGGGGCGGGTCTACCTGGGAAAGTCGGCTGCAGGCCGGCTTGTCGCCGTGAAGACGATCAGAGCCGAGTTCGCCGAAGAGCCCGACTTCCGCACCCGCTTCGCGCACGAGGTCTCGGCCGCGCGGCGCGTAAGCGGCGCGTTCACCGCTCCGGTCGTCGCTGCCGATCCAGAAGCCGACGTGCCCTGGCTGGCGACGGCCTACGTGCCCGCGCCCCCGTTGAGCACCCTTGTCGCCGCGTGCGGTCCGTTGCCTGTGCTCGCGGTGCGCTGGCTGGCGGCTGGCTGCGCTGAGGCGCTCGAATCGATTCACGGCGTCGGCCTGGTGCACCGCGACCTCAAGCCGTCCAACGTGCTCGTCTCACCCGACGGGCCGCGCGTGATCGATTTCGGCGTGGCGAGGGCGGCGGAGCGGATATCGCTGACGATGACGCGCGGCGCCGTCGGCACCCCTGCCTACATGGCACCCGAACAGGCCAGGGACACCCGCAGAGCCACCACGGCCAGCGACGTCTACTCGCTCGGCGCGACCGTGCTTTTCGCCGCCACCGGCCACGGCCCCTACGCGGGCGACTCGGTCATGGACGTGCTCGTGCACCTCGCCACCGAGGCACCCGACCTGACCGGCTTGCCGATCGAACTCATCGATGTGGTCACCGCCTGCCTGGACCGCGACCCGCGCAGGCGTCCCAAGTCGGCCGCCGTGCTCGCGCATCTCGCCGCCGATGACACCGAGTCCGCTGACGGAACTTTCGGGCCCGCCCCGCTGCCCATGGCAGCCGTTGCCCTGATCGACAAATTCCGGCGCGATCCAAGGCCAGCCGATCGGCGCGCGCAGGGCGCCGACGAGGATGACACGTTCGGTTCGCTGCCGCAGCAGAACCGCCAGCATGACCAGCCGCCGAGATCGGCGAAGCATCCGGTCAAGCAGCGCGCCGGGCCGGCGGGATCAGGCGGATCGGGACGGCAGCGCACGGCCGGCCAGGCTAGCCGGCGCCGCAACCCCATCCTGATCGGGTTGGCCTCGGCGGCCTCGGCGCTGGCGCTGCTCGGGGCCGGCCTTTTGGCAGGCGCGTACCTCGTGCAGCGCGCGCCAGGGACGGTCGGTTCTCCCCAGACAGGAACGAGTTCAACACCCGGCGTCAACCAGGCCGGCTTGCTGCCGGGACCGCCACCGGTCGTGACCAGCCAGTCGTCGGGCCGGAGCGGCAAGCCGATACTCGCGTTGTTCCAGCCACAGGGCGATCCCTACACGATCTTCGTGGTCGAAGGCAGGTACTGGCCGCCTGGCACCAGGATCACGGTGCGGCTGGCCGGCTTCCGCCGAGCGCTCGGGCACGTGCTCACCGACGGCGTGGGCAGTTTCAACTACGCGATCAATCAGGGTCGCGCATACTTCCGCCGTGGCATACCGCCAGGGCACTACACGGTCGTGGTGACCGCGCCAACCGGGATCAGGAAGTTGGTCAGATTCTTCGTGATGCCGCCACCGCCGCCGGGCCAGGGCCCGCCGTTTGGCCAGGGGCCGCCACCATCGCGGTAGTAGGACCGGCGACGCTAAAGCAGAGCGACCGCGACGCGTCGTCAGCAGGGTCACGACTGCGTCCACCACAGGTCCTCTTGCCGTGAGCACCACGCGGGGTCGCTGAGCCGGTCGAGGTCAGCGGCGGTGACGACCGCGTTCTCGATCAGGACGCCTACAGCGACCTCATCGGACAGCCTGATGTCCGGCCGCACAAGGCCCCGCTCGCTGATCTTCCTGCGCAGCACCTTGATGTGCTCGCCGACCCTAGCCGACAGCCGGTCGCGAAAGGCCGGGTCGGTATCGAAGCACTCGATCTCGTGGTGGGCGTCGGTGACTTCGAGCGCCGCCCGCGCGATTTCCGGCGTCCTCGGTATTGGAGTGGTGCGGGCGGGATCGATGAGCCAGGGCCTGCACCAGATCAAGGCGACAAGAAATAGCTTCGTGTTCGGGTCAAGGTAGAGCGGCAGGACCGTCACCTCGTCGGCGGCGCCGTGCGCCTGCTCGCCACCCCGGCCGTCCCCGCCCTCATCGGCAGGCCGGGCCGTGACCACGAGCCGCAGCGGCTGGCCTTCGTCGAGCATCGACCTGGACCCGATCAAGGCAGTGCCCCGCTGTACGAACCAGCCACCCGACGGCTCACCTGGTTCATCCAGCCGTGGGAGCCTAACGCGGAAGCCGTCGCCCTCGGCGTACAAGGCGTGCGTGTAGCTAAGGTTCGCGACAAGCGCGCCGCCGCCGATCGCGGTGATCACGCCGGCCCGCCTCGACAGCCCGCGTCCTCCGCCGATGACGAGGTCGGCGTCTGGACCGCGACCGAAAACCAAGCTGGTGCCATCTGGAATGCCGATCACCCGTCCAGACGGGGTGGTGACATGCGCCTGTGCCACCGTCGAATCGACCGTCATCTCCTGCCTATCCTGGCCATACATCCCGAACGGCGCCCCGAGCGCCCATCAGGTAAGTTCCCGGTTCGTCCGCTCTCGGCGCATAAATCCGGGCTCTGCCGCCGGTGGTCACGATCGTCGGGTAGCGCGAATTCTAGAGTCAGTTTGACCCGGTTGCCATCCCCGAGTTCGGGGATGGGTTTCTGAACCGATTCGCTATTTGCTATTCACAACCTAGGGGGGCAGGCCGGACTGGTGTCCCCGCCGGCGGCGAAGGCCGCCGACGGGGGCGTCGGGTCGAATTACCACTCCGGCTTGGGCTTGCTGGCGGGAGGAGCGCGCTGGCGTAGCCCTGGCGGCCGGGCTAGGCCCCAAGGGGCGGGTAGCACGTGCGTTGGATCGGTGAGGGCGGTCCGGCCAGGTGCTAGGTGGACCTAGCCGGGCTGTCAGCCCGCCTATCCATGCCGACGGCGGACGGACCGATGAGATTCGACAGCGACTCATCAGCGTTGCGCGCACCCTATGCGGGACGACACCGCAAGAAACCTCCCTACCTGCGCGCGGTGCACCTAGCCCGCCGCCCACCTCAGCCTCGCGAGCCCGAACGCCCAACTCAGTCCGCGACCCCCGAACCTAAGAGGGATCGGGAGGAATTAGCGAAGCTCGGCGTATCGATCAGAGCGATGCACCCTGATCACGGACCGCTGCCGCCGCTGCCGGGGCTGCCGCAGTGCGCGGCAGGTCCGGGGGTGCGCGATGGGTTCGGGCCGGCCGGAGGCGATCGGAAACAGCACGGCATAGTCACGCCGCTGGTGGGGAGTAAACGAGCTGACAAGGCGGCTGGCCGCCGCAACACACGAGCTGCCGACAGGCATTTCTGCGGCCGACCATTGGTTGCAGTCATAGTCGCGTGCGGGCAGCCACACCAGCGGTCATGTGACTAGAGTGAGGTGCCTGCGCGTAACGGCCCGGATACACCCGGGAACCCTGCGGCATGTGGCTCGGAGATGAAGACCTTGGTTTACGTCTTGGCATTGTGCGCATCCCTGGCCAACGCGCTGACGAGCGTGTTCCAGCGGCTCGGTGTGGAGAATGCGCCAGCGGACGCCACGCTTCGGCTCAGCCTGCTCAGCTACGCGGTGCGACGCGGTGTCTGGCTGCTCGGCTTCGCCTTGATGATCTTCTCCTTCATCGTGCAAGCCGTAGCGCTGCACTTCGGCAGACTCTCGCAGGTACAGCCGATCCTCACCACCGAACTCGTCTTCCTCGCCGCGATCCTGTCGATCTGGTTCGGGTTCCGCATGGGTCGGCGCGAGTGGCTCGGCTCGCTCGCGGTCACCGCTGGGCTGGCGGGCTTCCTGTATTTCGCGCATCCCGAGTACGGCATGATGCCGCCGCCCCTGTGGCGATGGGCTATCGCCGGCGCGGCAAGCGCAGCGGCTATCGGTGCCACGATCGCGCTGGCGCTGCGCGGACCCCGGTGGTGGCGAGCCGCTATGTTCGGGACGTCGGCGGCGATCAGCTACGCGTTCACGGCGGCGTGCACCAAGGTCGTGTCCGATTACGCCGCTGACGATTGGACCCAGCTCTACCGGCACTGGCAAACGTATGCGCTGGCGTTCTTCGGTGTCCTGGCTGTCTTCCTCACCCAGAACGCCATGCACGCCGGACCGATCGTCGCCTCGCAGTCGACGCTTGTCCTGATCGACCCGCTGGCTAGCATCCTCATCGGAGTCGGCCTGTTCGCCGACAACCTGCAGACCAACGGCTTCCACGGCCCGCTCGAAGCGCTATCGCTGCTGGTCGCCTTCACGGGGGCGTTCGTACTGGCGCACTCGCCGCTCATCAGCGGGCTCCGGGCCGGAGGCGAATATAGCGAGTCGCTGTCGGCGAAATCGCGGTCACGGTCGCACTCGGCCACCGTCCCGCACGCATACTGAAATCGGCGGCGGGCGAGCATACCGCTAGACAGCGACGGCGGCAGCAGCCTCGTCGGCATCGCGCTCGGCCCTATCCATTCGGCTGTCGGTCACGATCAGCATGCCAAGGCATAGCGCCAGCGTTAGCGCCGCCATCAGCGCGAACACGGCCCTGAGCCCAAGCGCCTGGGCGAGCAGGCCGCCGGCGGCGGCGCCGACCGGCAGCGTCCCCCACGCGACGAGGCGATAGCAGCTATTGACCCGGCCAAGCAGCCGGTCGGGCGTTATCCGCTGGCGAAACGACACGGTGACCACGTTCCAGA
>Ga0134126_10005797_pt1 | contig 15458 bp, 10 predicted proteins | sample KB31752_FD_96881 | JGI IMG/M metagenome (GOLD analysis project Ga0134126, IMG submission 96881) | Terrestrial soil microbial communities with excess Nitrogen fertilizer from Kellogg Biological Station, Michigan, USA - KB3-175-2 | ecosystem: Environmental > Terrestrial > Soil > Unclassified ...
AGCCACGGCTTCATATTTTGATATGATGGCCATACTTCCTTTATTGTGGTAACTGAAAGGTTTCAGTGCAACATTAGATTCCAACCTTTTTAAATTTTCACCAAGAAGGGTTCCTTGCTGTATAGCGACCTGCGCCAGCTGCGGATGGCCGTTTGGATAATTTTTATCCGTAGTTTGAAAACACAAATCGCCAATGGCAAAAATATTTTCTGAGCTTTTTACTTTATTATTTTCATCTACCAAAATCCTTCTTCCCCTGCCCAATTGTTCCTGGGCGATACCAGGCACTTCACGCGCTATTACGCCAGATGCCCAAATCAAAGTATCAGTAGGAATTGTTTGCCCGTTCGCCATCACTACATTTCCATCTTGATAATCTTTTACAGTGGTTTCCAATTCAATGTGAACTCCAAAGCCACTCAAAACTTTCAGTGCAGATTGTTGCGCTTTTTTACTCATTGGCCCCAGCAAATGTGGCGAAGCATCTATTAAATGAATCCTTGAATTGCCGCGTTTAATTTCCGGGTATTCCTTTCTCACAATTTTTTGACCCATTTCAGCAAGCATTCCCGCTAATTCAACGCCAGAAGGGCCGCCACCCGCTATTACAATATTCAAATGCCTTTCTTTTTCTTGAGGGTCGTCAGTAATAGTGGCTTTTTCCATATTTAGTAAAATATGGTTTCTGAGGTTTATCGCGTCCTCGATCGATTTCATCGGCAAAGAGTTTTTTTTCACATTCTCCATTCCAAAATAATTGGTTTCTGTGCCGATAGCAAGAACGAGGTAATCATACTCAATAATACCCGTGCTTGTTTCGATATTATTTTTTTCAGGATTTACTTTTTGAAGGGCTCCATAATGAAAACGCATATTATTTTTTCCTTCAAACATTCTGCGAAACGGGTAACTGATATTGGAAGGCTCTATAAAAGCCGTTGCAACCTGGTAAAGCAATGGCGGAAAAAAATGATAATTATGCAGGTCAACCATCACCACTTCAAATCTTTTATCTTGCCATATTTTTTTAACCAAATTAATTCCTCCAAAACCTCCTCCAACTACGACTACTTTTTTCACTGATTCCATATCCTTTATTTTTTTTAAATTACCTGATGAAATTTATTTTATTTGCCTCAATGGGAATAATTTAGCATCGTTCCAAACATTTCCACGATTATCTCAAATTTTATTCCTTATTTATAATTTTTGCCTTTGAAAATAATAATTGTTATGATACCGGTTATAAAATAAGAATCCGGCTTATTTATTTGTTTACTATTGCCTTTAAAATCTGATGAAATTATTTTATGAAAAAACTAGTTTATTTGCTAACTGCTCTTTTTTGTTTTTCGGTTGTAAACGCGCAAAAAAACAACTTAAATAAATCTGCAGGTATTACCATTTCATTGCCGTTGATAAATAATGTAAGTTTTTACAGATACAGTACAGATGGCGAAGGAGGAAATGGTAATCAAGGTGGATATTTAGGAGCAGGGGTTGCCTTGTTTTACCAGGAAAATCAAAACAAATTTTCATTAGTCTTCGAAAGCCCTTTGATGAGTAAGTCGCTCTTTCTTCCAAAAGGTGGTAACTCAAATATCAGTACCAACATTTTTGAAGCAACTATCCATCACAAAGTCTTATCACAGGTTGCTTTGATCGGGGGATTGAATTATGCCACATACCGTTTCCAGGTATATACAGATATTCCACCATTTCCCAAAGTTGATAAAAGGGATGAAACGATAGGTTTTACAGCAGGTGCAGAATTTTTACCTTCAAAATCAACTTCTGTTATCGTTACTTATCGGCCATCAATTTTTTGTTTTGATAAAAAAAGTTACCGGGCTATCTTTTCTTTGGGAATAACGTACGATATCAAATTTTGGAAGAAGTAAAGTAAAAATCAAATAATTAAAAACCCTCTTTTTTTAAAAGGTAGGCATAGCTCGCTTAATTTTTTAATTCTACATGGCCCTTTCTTTCCCTGGACAAAATTTGATGGTATTTTTTTTCATTCGTAAAATAAACCACATGCGTAGCAAGCGCGCCAATGATGAATGAAATTGCTATTAAAAGATAAATCAGATTGGGGCCTCCTGTTTCCCAAAGGCCAGTAAACAGTTTTAAAAGAAAAAATATTACCAGGAAAGAAACCACCGTCCACGCGATAGTAAATATTAAATAATATTGCCACTTTGGCCCTTTTTTTTGGTCACGCCATTGTTCTATAAAACGCTTTTCAGAATTTGTGATCATTAACTTTTAATTTATTTTAAGAACCCCTTTGCCAGTAAACCAATAAAAAACAAAAATTCTTATTTGATTAATTATGGAATAATAGGAACAATCGTTTTTTACACTCAAGCTGACTTTTATTCAGCCATCATTTTTTTTGCTGCGGCTATCACATCCTCAACATTTGGTTTACTAAAATAATCTCCATCGCTTCCATAAGAGGGGCGGTGGTTTTTGGCCGTAAGTGTTCGTGGAGAAACATCCAAAAATCGGTAACCGCCCTGTTCTTCCATTACATTATTAAACATGTAAGACGAAGCTCCTCCGGGTACATCTTCATCTATAAAAATAATCCTGTTTGTTTTCTTTAAAGAATCAACTATAGAATGGTTTATGTCAAAAGGAAGCAACGTTTGCACATCAATTACCTCACAACTGATATTCATCTTCTCTAAATCTTTTGCAGCTTCCATTATAATCCTCAAAACAGAACCATAAGAAACGATGGTAATATCTGTTCCATTTTTTATAATTTCCGGAACACCTAATGCTACCTTAAATTCCAGTAAATTTGATGGCAATTTTTCTTTAAGCCTATAGCCATTCAGGCATTCAATCATTAATGCAGGATCGTTGCTTTGTAATAAAGTATTGTACATTCCTACCGCTTGCGTCATATTTCTGGGAACACAAACGTACATTCCCCTAAGCGCATTTATGATCATTCCCATTGGCGATCCGCTATGCCATATTCCTTCGAGCCGGTGGCCGCGGGTCCGTACAATCAGAGGAACACTTTGCTGGCCTTTCGTTCTGTAATGGGTTGTACAAACGTCGTCGCTTAATGTTTCCAAGGCAAAAAGTAAATAATCAAGGTATTGAATTTCTGCAATCGGCCGTAAACCTCTCAAGGCTAAACCCGTTCCCTGCCCAATGATAGTGAGTTCGCGAATCCCGGTATCAAAAATCCGCCCTTCGCCATACTTAGCCTGTAAGCCGCTGAAACCCTGGTTAACATCGCCAATGTGGCCAAGGTCTTCGCCAAAAGCAATTACTTTTTTATTGGTGGCAAATAATTCATCAAAATATCTATTCAGTATTTCAAACCCGTTTATTAATTGGGCTTCTTCAGGAAAATCAGCAGCGACCGGAGGAACTTTTAATGCAGATTTGGGCCCTTCATTATAAAGATGCGAATGGAATATTTCTTTGTTTTTTTCTTTTAATTGTTCATAATAATTTTTCACCTCCTGAATATCTTCTTGAGTGGAAGCATTGTCAATAACAGTTGCTAAAGATTTCATCACATCCCTTCTTAAAGGCTCACGAAGTGAAGAGAGCTCTTTAATGATTTTTTGAACGGCATGATTATCTTTTTCAGAAGAAGCGTATTTCTCTAACAATTTGAGGGCTTCGCTTACCTGGTTTTTTATTGGAGTAATATATTTATGCCAGGCATGTTGTTTGCTGGTTTTCACAAAGAGCCTGGCGTTAGTTTCTATCTCGTTCAAATCATTTTCATCAGCAAGTGAATTGGCTAAAATCCAATCACGCATTTGTTTTTTGGCATCCCACTCTCTCTCCCATGCAAGCCTCGAAGGGCTTTTATAACGCTCATGGCTACCCGAAGTAGAATGGCCCTGTGGCTGTGTCAATTCTTCTATATGAAACAATGCAGGTGTATGTGTTTCACGAATATTCCTTATCGCTTCATCTAATATTTCACACATGCCTGCATAATCCCAGCCTTTTAGTTTATAGATATTAATGCCATTGGTATCTTCCTTTTTTTGCAAACCACTCAACGCTTTTGAAATAGAAGATTTGGTAGTTTGATATTTTTTGGGGACCGAAATGCCATACCCATCATCCCAAACAAAAACTGCTAGCGGAATCTGTAAAACTCCGGCTGCATTCATCGTTTCCCAAAAATGGCCTTCTGAAGTAGCCGCATCACCAATAGTACAAAAACAAACTTCGTTTCCGTTATCACTTAAATTTTCTAGTTCATGTAAAACCACTACATTCCTGAAAGCTTTTGAAGCAAAAGCAAGGCCCAGGGCGCGAGGCATTTGTGCCGAAGTAGGAGCTATATCTGAAGAAATATTTTTTTTGTTAACCAAATCAAGCCAGTTTCCATCATCATCTACAAACCTCGAAGCAAAATGTGAATTCATTTGGCGGCCAGCGCTAAAAGGGTCATTTTTCAAATCGGGGTCGGAATATAGCTGAGCGAAAAATTGTTCAATAGTAGCAATGCCACTTGCAAACATAAACGTCTGGTCCCGGTAATAGCCTGCCCGAAAATCGCCTGGCATAAAAAATTTGGCCATCGCCACCTGCGCCACTTCTTTTCCTCCCCCAAAAATACCAAACTTAGCTTTGCCCGTTAACACTTCTTTTCTACTAAGCAAACTCGTTTCACGGCTTTCGCAAACCACTTTATAATCCTTTAATACCTCATCTCTGAAGTTATCAAAAGAAAGATTTTCCAAAAGGTTTTCTTCACTGATTTGATTGGTATCCATGGGGGCAAAAATATTAATTATGATTGGATGAATGTTAAAAATCTCAAAACAATACCACAATTTGCAACCATATAACGCGTTTTAGTATCTTTGAAATCGTATTTACTTAAAAGAATGAAAAAATTACTTACAGTCATTAGTTTACTTTTATTTACCTTTTTAGCAAATGCGCAAACAAATGTTACCAAAGTAAGCAAAAAGAATAAAACTTCCGCATCAAATTCTCCAACCTCTGTAACAAGTTCTCAAGCGACATCTGAAAGCCTTAGTTTACAAGAAACTGAATTTGATTTTGGTAAAATTCCTCAAGGAAAACCCGTTACACATATTTTTAAATTTACCAATAACGGAAGTGTACCATTTGCTCTCGAAAAAGTTCAGGCAAGCTGCGGCTGTACAACGCCGGAATGGAATAAAGATACAGTGGCAGTAGGCCAAACCGCAGAAATAAAAGTTGGTTACAATGCCGCAAACGATGGACCTTTTAATAAACCGGTTACTATTACTTATAATGGTACACAAACAAAACAAATAATCATTAAAGGAGACGTTTGGAAAACACCCGTTACCTCCGCTCCTGTAAATACGGCTTTAAACTCTTTAAACAACGAACAATAAAAATCAATCAAATTTAGAATTATGAAAAAATTATTATTAGCAGTACTTATCTTATCTACTACAAATTTATTTGCTCAAAAAAAAGCGGATGATATTGCCAAATTAAACACAGAAACTTATGATTTTGGTAAAGTGAAACAAAATGTTCCCCCGACTGCTACTATTACAGTAACAAACATCGGAACTGCGCCTCTAATTATTGAGCAGGCAACTCCATCATGCGGTTGCACTGTTTCTGATTATACAAAATCGCCCATAGCACCGGGAAAAACAGGTACGATTACAGCAACATATAATGCCGCTGCCTTGGGGCCGATCAACAAAACACTTACCGTTAAATTTGCAGGTGCAGACGACCCTAAATTTATAAAACTTACTGGTGAGGTTCTTACTCCAGATGCTTATGCTGCTGCTATGAAAGATTCAAAATCGAGTGCTAAAAAATAATAAGCTAGTTTAAAATAGGAAAAGCCCTTTACGACGTGAAGGGTTTTTTTATGGTTAAAACAAAATAAAAAACTACAGTATTTGTTTGTTTACTACTAAATATTTTGAAAGGCTAAAATTTATAATTTTACCGAAAATATTTAGAGATTAAAAGAAGAACCGGTGCATTATTTCTACTGTTCTGTAAAAAAATAAGTCCCCCTGTAGAAACAGGGGGGCTCTTTAACGTATTGCTTGATATGAGACTCTTTAATTAAATTTTGCGCTGATTCACAGCTTCACTACGCCTTTATTACTTAATTTCCTATACCTGATGATTATCTAAATCATTTTTTATAATACAAATTTAAGTAGATAAACCTAACTGGCATTATTATGTTTGTGTTACTAATATCATTCCAGAATTCATTAATTATTGTTAAAACCCTTTGCTAATAAGCCTTTCAAAAGAAATACCTAATGATGCCCAATGCGCTTTTGGGCACTGATTTTTAGAGAATATTAGCAAATCTGGTTTGGAATTTAACAAAAAAGAGATTATAATCTGAATGCTTGAGAGCCTATAATAAAAATCCTTGCCCGGAAACCAGGTTTAAAAGGAATTTCCTTGCCTCATAAGAATATGCCGGTATTTATTAAAGATGGCGTTTTTAGTTACAAAACCAAGGTAAATGTTATTTTCCTGGATAACGGGTAGAATCCGGGTGTCAAGGCTATCCATAATTTGCATGACATCATACATTGAAGTGTTTATATTAATAACTCGCCCCGGTGGTTCAGCTATATCTTTTATGAACCTGTTTTGATCTTCAGGATTCTTACTCACAAGCAGCTCCAATAAATGATCACTGTATAAAATTCCTGTTAAAACCCCTCCTGAATCTACAACAGGGAAAACGTTCTTAGTTGTATGCACTATATCAGCACTTCTACTTTTGGGTGTATCGTCTGGGCGGAGTATCACAAAATCATTTTCTATAAGATATTTCAGTTTTATCCTTCTTAAAACTCCGTGGTCTTTATTTTCCTGCGTTACTAAATCGCCTTTTGCGGCCAGCCCATAAGTATAAATGGAATATCTTACCATTCCTTTGTTAATAAAATAAGAAATAGCAGAAACAATCATCAATGGAACCATCATCACATAACCTCCGGTAATTTCAGCAGCTAAAAAGATACCCGTTAATGGTGCATGCATAACACCGCTTACTGATGCTGCCATTCCAGCTATTATAAAATTGGTAACATTCAAATGTACCATCCCGGTTTGGTTGAGGCCGAATGAAAAAACAAATCCTAATAATCCGCCAACAACCACACTTGGGCCAAACATACCGCCGTTGCCTCCGCTTCCCATAGTGATAATAGAGGCAAAAGTTTTACCGATTAGCGATAAAGCAGCAAATATCAAAAGTGCCCACGCGATGTTCTGATATTCGGAAAAGATACTATTGGAAAGCAAAGATTTAAAATTTCCATCCAACAATTTTTGAATGGTAATGTATCCCTCACCATACAATACTGGCATCAAAAAGATCATAATTCCCAATGTGATCCCACCAATAAAAACTTTATTGTAACGGTTTTTTATTTTTTCAAAAATACCTCCCAGTTTTACATTTAAACGGCTGAAGAAAACAGAATAAATTCCTGAAATAATGCCCAGGGCAATATAATACCAAAAAGCATCTATCATCCAGCCTTCCCGGGAAACTAATACAAAAAGAGGTTCTTTATATATAAGCTGAGAAATGACAGAGGAAAATGCAGATGCGATTAATAAAGGAATCACCGCAGGAATAGAAAATTCCGGCATGATCACTTCAATAGCAAAAATCATCCCTGCAACCGGGCTATTGAATGCCCCGCTAATTCCTGCCGCGGCACCACAAGCAAGCAATAAGGTTGTTTCGCGGTAATTTAATCCAAAAAAGCGCCCGATATTTGATCCAATAGCTGCACCACTGGCAACAGCAGGAGCTTCTAATCCGGCTGAACCTCCCAGGCCTACAGTAAGCGCGCTCGAAATAACCTGGCTATAGATATTATGAAAATCAAGTTTACTTGAGTTGTGAGAAATATTGTAAATAATAGCAGGAATCCCATGTTGAAATTTACTTCGCCTGATAAAAGTTCGGATATAGAGTACCGTGAGCAGTATACCAATAAGTGGAAAGAAAAAATAAAGATAAAATTTATATTTCCAATGAAAATCGTTGATCAGGAAGTTGGCTACATAGTGCGTTAATTCCTTTAAAACAGACGACGTAACACCTCCTCCAATACCTACGACCGAGGCCGCGATAATTAAAAAATTGGAATTGGAGATTCTTTGTTTACGCCATTGATTTACTATTTCGATATATTTCAGCAGCTTTTCGTACATCTTAGCTGATAAATAAATGTTTAAGGTTAAAAATTTGCGCGAAGGTAATTACAAAAAAAGGATGTTTTAAAGAAACATCCGAGACCCAAAAAATTATAAGATCCTCATAACAAAGGTTGATATAAATTATTTAGGAAAATTTAAAACCAGCCCTCATATTTTCAAAAAGGCAAAAGCATGATCCGAAATTTTAGGCTAATGATAATTTTAACCCAAACAACCTTCTATCTTTGAATCATGAGCCACATTGGTATTTGGATTATTTCTATTTTTTCAATAAGTGCAATTATTATAAGGCCTTTCAAATTACCAGAAGCAATTTGGGCTGTAACGGGGTCCATACTTTTAATAATTAGTGGTTTTATTTTACCTAAGGATGCATTAAAAGGCGTTCTAAATGGAGTAGATGTGTATTTATTTTTAACCGGAATGATGTTGCTTGCAGTAGTTGCCCGGGAAGAAAAACTTTTTGATTTTCTGGCAGCCTACGCCACAAAACTTTCCCGGGGTTCTTCTAAAAGATTTTTTATCTTAATTTATTTCGTCGGAATCATTGTGACTACTTTTTTATCAAATGATGCAACTGCCGTTGTGCTTACACCAGCAATTGTTGCAGCAACAAAAACCGCGAAGATTAAAAAGCCTCTCCCTTTTCTTTTGATCTGTGCATTTGTAGCCAATGCGGCTTCTTTTATGTTACCGATTTCTAACCCGGCAAATCTCATAATATACAAAGGCCATCTTCCTTCATTATGGCATTGGCTTCAACAATATATATTACCATCGTTAGTTGCGATAGTGGTTACATTCATTTTGCTATTATTTACACAAAGAAAAAATTTAACCCAAACTATTGAATTTGAGAATGTAGAACCTGTACTTTCTTCTGGAGCCCGGACCGCACTTATAGGGATTACTGCTACTGCTTTTATTTTACTGGCTTGTTCAGCGTTGCGTATTCAGTTGGGTTTGCCTACAGCAATTACTGGAATTATTACTTCTTTAATTGTAATTATCCGTTCGCGAAAAAACCCTTTGCCTATTGTTAAAAATGTTTCATGGCAAGTGCTTCCGCTCGTGGCAGGACTATTTGTAATAGTAGAAGCACTGAATAAAACCGGAATCATTACAAAGTTGTCAGGTATTTTACATCAATCCCTTTCCGGTTCGGTTGTGGCAGCAACCTGGGGAAGTGGGATTGCCACTGCCTTTGGAAGTAACCTTTTAAATAACCTTCCGACAGGTTTAATTGTAAGCAATGTTATTCAGGCAGCCCATGTCCCTGAAATTGTTCGGCGTGCTGTATTAATCGGAATTGATTTAGGTCCAAACTTTTCAGTTACCGGCTCGCTGGCAACTATTTTATGGCTTGTTGTTCTACGCCGCGAAGGCTATGAAATAAATGCATGGAGTTTTTTAAAATTAGGCATAATTATTATGACAATTACTCTGGTTTTTACTTTGGCTTCAATATGGATTTAAAATGTAATTTAAATCCAGGTTTATTGTAGCTATTTAAGGCTTTTTTTAAGAAAGATATGCACACATATGATTTTTTTAACCATTTACTTCAAAATAAAAGTTTATTTTTATTCCTATCATATTCCAATATTTTTAATACGAAATTTATAAATTTAATCACCCCTTATATTAATATTTTAACTTTTTTAGCTCTTTAATAGAGGGTTATTGGAAAGATGAAATAATCGAAAGAATAAAATTATGCTTACCCCCGAATTAATAAAAACGCTTGAAAAAAAATGGGATAATTGTTGGCCAGTGAGTGATTTAAGGCCATTCGCACTGCTCGATTTAATAAGCTATATTTTTTTTATAAAAAAATTGGACGACTGGGAATTAATTCACCCAAAAGTAAAATCTTCTGGATTTGATAATTTTATTTACACCAATGAAATAGAAGAATTTACCTGGAGTAAATTACAAAAGATGGATGCAAAGGAAATTCAGCAACTATTCAATAAAGATCATGGTGTAATAGATTTGATGAAAAATTATTCCTCCCTGAATTCCTTATATAGCGATTATTTTAAAGCACCCCTTCTTATCGCACCTACGGCCAAATTGATATTTAATGCAGTAGAAATTATTAATATTATTGAGACCAGCGACGAAATAAACCAAGCAGCTATTATTGAATTCCTTTTTAATAAATTGAAGAGAACCAGCCAGAACAAGCAGGAATTCGTCCCAGAACCTATTTCAAAACTAATGGCCTCCTTAGCGGCACCTACCGTTAAAGACACAATCCTGGACCCTTGTGCAGGAAATGGAAGCCTCCTTATAAATTCAAAAAAGTACATAGAAAAACAAGCCTATTCAGAAAAACAACAATCAACAATCAAACTTTTAGAAACTAACCTTATAGGGATAGAATCTGACCTGGTATTGCTGCGCATGGCAGCAATGAATATGTCACTTCATGGGATTAAAAATCCTAATATCCATACAGAGCCAACACAAAATGATGATTTTAAAAATAACTATTCGCTCATTTTATCTGCTTTAATGCATTCGCAAAATCAAAATAACCAGCTTAATCAAAATGAAACCAATAACCTGGAAAGGGAAAATTTATTATTAACGGGTATCCTCGAAAATCTTAACGAAGATGGGCGTGCTGTTATTTTGGTTCCACAGGACTTATTGAAAAGTGATAATCCTTTAATAATTAAAAACAGAAAAAACCTTGTAGGCCATTTTAATCTGGAAGCTGTAATAACTTTAGGGCAACAGAGCGATTCGATATTTTCAGGAGCCGGCATTCTTATTTTCAATAAATCAGCGGTAAAAACTACAGAAAATGTTTGGTTTTGCAAATGGGGTATTGAAAAAAAGAAAAACCGGAGGAATGTGGAAGGGAATAATAACTACGAAGAAAATGAAAATGAAGAATTTAGCGAAGTAACAGAGATTTTAGATAAATGGCGAAACCGAAAAGAATTTAAAAAAGAACCTTCCCGAAATAGTTTTTATATCTCAGCAAAATATTTCAAAAACAATAATTATAAATTAAGTTTCAATGATTATAAACTAATCAGGCAAGATGTAGAAACAGATAAAGAAACAGAAAACGATGCCCCAGTTGAAATAGAGACTATAATTACGGCAAAAAATGAAAACCTGGTAGAATTTTTCGAAGGAAGCCCACAGTTGCCCGAAATGAAGAAAAAAAGTAGAACCGCTCCCATACTGATTACATTAATAATCCTTATATTAGGAGGCGGAGCCCTTTATTGGCTTTATCTAAAAGGAAATTTCAACAATTTGTTTAGTAAGGATACTATTACAAGTTCAGCTTCGAAAATACCCACAAGCACTGATTCAGGTAGGCCTAATGGGGACACCTCCAAAATTAATAATTCAGATTTAGCTAATGATGCAAAGCGGGATTCCGCATCAGAATTATCAACAAAATATAAAGTTGTGAAAAAAGCTTGGTTCTATTATGAACCTAATCCTGATAGGATAAAACCACTTTATATACCGGAGGGCAAAAATGTAATACTGAGGCCCACTGAAGAAGAAAATGGATTTGTTTATGTAGTTTATAAAAACAGCCGGGGCGAAGAAACGCATGGCTGGCTAAATAAAAAAGACTTGCGCCCGGTTGAATAAATTTAATTAAATAAAGATTAGATGCTTTTACGTTTGAGCATAACTGTTATGTAACTGAACAAAATAAGAATCTGGTGAATTTGTTCGTTTACTGAAACAAATCATAATTTAGCTTCAAAATTTCAATATTGCTTTCAGTCAGCCAACTATTTATTTACCCGGTAAAATCATTGGGTGGAATCGCCGTCTATTCTGCTAACGTAACCAGCCGTGGCCTTCAATACGACAGAAGGTTTATGTTAGTTGATGAAAATAATTGCTTTTTAACTCAAAGGCAATTTCCGGAAATGGCATTATTGCGGACAGCAATCGAAAACGATAAGCTTTTAGTATTTCATAAAGATTTTAAAGAACAAAAAATAGTTTTGCCGCTGGTTCCTGAAACGGATTCAAAAACCCATATGGTAAAAATATGGGATGACTTTTGTGAAGCTCAACAGGTGAGTAAAGAAGCAGATAATTGGTTTTCTTTACAATTAAAATTTTCATGCAGATTAGTTTATATGCCCGAAAAGACTGAAAGAAAAGTTGATCCAAAATATGCCTTACATAATGATATAACCAGTTTTGCAGATGGCTACCCAGCGCTGATTATTGGGCAGGAATCTTTGGATGACCTCAACAACCGGCTCACCGAAAAACTTCCGATGAACCGATTCAGGCCAAGCATTGTATTTACCGGCGGAGCCGCTTTTGCAGAAGATAAAATAGAACATTTCAGAATTAGAGAAATTGATTTTTACGGTGTAAAACTCTCCGCAAGATGTGTAATTACTGCCACTAACCAGGATACTGCGATTACAGCAAAAGAACCCTTAAAAACGCTTGCCGGATACAGGATGAAAAACAATAAAGTTTTTTTTGGGCAAAATTTACTTTTAAAAGGCAACGGCAAAATTAGTATCGGCGATAAAATTGAAATAGTAGCACAACAAAAAAGCAAGCCTGGATTTCTTTGACGTTGAAATGGTCTGAGCTTACTCTATTTCAAATAAAAATACTTGTGTTTTTTCTAATGGGTTAAAATTATTATCAACTATAAAAAGTAGCGATCTTTTGCCATCAGAAAGTTTCGGGCCAAAAGTTACGCCCTCAACATTATCAATATAGGTTCCGAGATCGTCCATGTTTAATAATAAGTGTTTTGAAGCTATTTTTATTCCCTTTTTATCTTTCAATGAATTTATGTTTTCTATATTTTCTGCTGAAGAAAGATCCGCAAGAAATACTTTAATGGTGCAAGCCAATCTTCCGGTTGAATAAGACCGTTCGAGGACCAATAATTTATTAATTCCAATAGATAAAATATCAGAAATGCCATTAATTTTAAATGATTCCGGTGTTATTGCAGGATGAGCCACCGGGTCAATCCTGTACGCATATTGGGCTACCGGCTTTTTTGTTGCCATATTAAATTTTAATATTCTTATAATTCCGGTAGAATCTCCGTTGCCGGCGCGAGGGCCATCCTGGTACAAAGGCTCTTCCACACTTACAAAAAGATTTTTATAATTATTGTCAAAAGTCACGCCTTCGAAAACACTGTTTCTCCTCGGCCCATCTTCTGTAGCGTGCATGATTACCTGGGGAGGCAATTGAAACGTATCTATATAATTTCCTTCGGTTGTTATTTCAGTAATAGCTGGATTTTCCAGAACTATTTTTTGAGGAGTTACAATTCTTTCGCCTTCGCTGCTCCAAATAAAAGTCTTTCCTTTTGGATCGTACCTCAACGCTTCGGGATCAGGAGTATGAAACGGGTCTTGTTTTGAATTGGGATAAAAATTTCCATACTGATCGTTTAAAAATGTTGATTTAAGAAAAATAACACTGTCAATTTTTTTATTATTAATGGCAATACGGGCGGTATAAAACCGTGAAGGGTTTTTGTCAGAACGGTCATCAGAAATAAAATAATATTCATTTTTTTCAGGATTAAAATCTATACCTGAAAGGCCGCCAACCGTGGTATTTTGAAATTGATAATTGAAAGGGACAATGTATTCGCTTAAAAATTTTAAGCGAGCTATACCTCCTGTTGTTTCTACTTTTTTTGAAGAAGAACAAGATGAGAACAGGTAACAAGCAAGAATAAAAAGATAGGTATTTTTTGACATAAAAATATGTTGATTAGGCTTTTAATTTGGAAAAGTAAATAAAATATCTTGCTTCCTTAAGACTTCTAAAAATAGTAACTTAGATAAATATAAAAAGACAATTTAAAATTTAATGGCCTTCTGATATGAGAAAAAACTACCAAAAAAAAATAGTAACTCTAATAGCAATTTCTATTTGTTTGTTTCAAAATTTTAGCAGCATTTATGCACAAACTTTGCAAATAAAACCCCGCACAATAGTTACAACAGATGGCGAGATAGATGACCAGGATTCTTTTATACGTTTCCTTTTATATTCTAATGAATTCAATGTCGAAGGATTGGTTTACACGAGTTCCGAATGGCATTATAAAGGAGATGGCAAAGGCACCCCTTTTATTTCTGAAATGCCGATGGCAAAAAAGTTATATGGTACAAGAACTGAGTTGCGATGGATTGGGACACAATGGATGCAGAATTTAGTAGATAAGTATGCCATGGTATATCAAAACCTGGTAAAAAATGATAAAGGTTACCCTACACCTAAGTATCTAAAAAGCATAATCAGGGTGGGTAATATAGATTTTGAAGGCGAAATGAGCCATAACACTAAGGGCTCTGAATTAATTAAAAATATTTTACTTGATAATAAACCGGGGCCCGTCTATATACTTATGTGGGGAGGAACTAATACAGCCGCCCGCGCTTTAAAAGAAATTGAAGACGAATATAAAAACACACCTAAATGGAAAACCGTTTACAAGAAAGTCTCCCAAAAGGCAGTCTTGTATGAAATACTCGATCAGGATGCTACTTATAATAAATATGTACAACCACATTGGCCAGATATACAAGTAGTTTATAATGCACACCAGTTTTGGTGCCTTGCCTATCCATGGAAGCAGGTAGTTCCTGTTGAACTTCAAAAGTACCTCGATGGAAAATGGTTCTCTAAAAACATAAAGTTTAATCATGGCCCATTGGCATCATCTTATTTTTTATGGGGAGACGGTCAAAAAATTCAGGGGGACCCCGATGATGTACAAGGGGATACCGCAGCCGCAAGAAAAGCGGGAATGGATAAATATGATTTTATTTCCGAAGGAGACTCCCCATCTTTTCTGTATCTGATCAATACAGGTTTAAGAAGTAGGGAAGATCCAGCGTATGGTGGATGGGGAGGGCGTTTTGCGGGTTCAAAAATAAGTCAACATCGTTGGGAAGATGGTAAAGACGTTACAGATTATAATCCACATACAAAAGTGCAAGACGCTGCTTTTCCCCAAACAAGGTGGATTGATGATATGCAAAATTATTTTGCAGCCAGGGCTGGATGGTGTGTAAAATCTTATAAAGATTCTAATCATCCGCCTGTAGTAAAAATCATTGGTGCGGAAAATCTGACGGCGAAACCCGGAGAAACGATTAAATTAAGTGGAACGGCAACAGACCCGGATGGCAATAATGTAACCTACCACTGGTGGCAATATGCCGAAGCAGGCAGCT
>Ga0134126_10005798_pt1 | contig 15455 bp, 12 predicted proteins | sample KB31752_FD_96881 | JGI IMG/M metagenome (GOLD analysis project Ga0134126, IMG submission 96881) | Terrestrial soil microbial communities with excess Nitrogen fertilizer from Kellogg Biological Station, Michigan, USA - KB3-175-2 | ecosystem: Environmental > Terrestrial > Soil > Unclassified ...
ATTGTGCTTGGCCAATACCTTGGTGATGGCCGCCGTCAGCGTGGTCTTGCCATGATCAATGTGCCCGATCGTGCCCACGTTCACGTGCGGCTTATTGCGCTCAAATTTCTCTTTCGCCATTTCTTAGCTCCATATGTCCCCCAGCGGGGACCACTATGTATGAGTTCCTTCCAGGGACAACTGTCCCATGTAACCGTTACCGCGAAACCGTCTTGCCCTGTACCCGGGCCACAATTTCCTCCGCCACCGACTGCGGCGCCTGCTCATAGCGCGAGAAGTGCATGGAAAAGGTGGCGCGGCCCTGAGTACGCGAACGCATGTCGGTTGCATAGCCAAACATTTCAGAAAGCGGAACGTAAGCTTTGATGACCTGCGACCCGGCGCGGTGTTCCACGGCTTCCACGCGTCCACGGCGCGAGTTCAGGTCGCCGATAATGTCGCCCATAAACTCATCGGGCACCACCACCTCCACCGACATCACCGGCTCCAGCAGCACCGGACTGGCCTTCCGTGCGGCTTCCTTGAAAGCCATCGAGCCGGCAATCTTGAACGCCATTTCGCTCGAGTCCACGTCGTGGTAGCTGCCGTCGTAGAGGATGGCCTTGATGTCCACCATTTCGTAACCGGCCAGAACTCCGCCTTCCATGGCTTCCTTAATGCCCTGGTCCACCGGCTTTATGTATTCCCTGGGCACCGAGCCGCCGACAATGTCGTTGACAAACTCGTAGCCTTTGCCCGCTTCCTGCGGTTCCAGCTTGATCTTCACGTGGCCGTACTGGCCGCGGCCGCCGGTCTGGCGGATGAACTTGCCTTCCGCCTGCGAAGGCTTGCGAATGGTCTCGCGGTACGCCACCTGCGGCTTGCCCACATTGGCCTCGACCTTGAACTCGCGCATCATGCGGTCAATGATGATCTCCAGGTGGAGTTCGCCCATGCCGCTGATGATGGTCTGGCCGCTATCGGGGTCGGTGTTGACCTTGAAGGTCGGGTCTTCCTGCGCCAGGCGCGCCAGGGCGATGCCCATCTTTTCCTGATCGGCCTTGGTCTTGGGCTCCACCGCTACCGAAATCACGGGCGCCGGAAATTCTATGGATTCCAGCAGCACCGGGTGGTTCTTGTCGCAGATGGTATCGCCGGTGGTGACGTTCTTCAGTCCAACCGCCGCGCAGATGTCGCCCGCGTAAATCTCACTGATTTCCTCGCGTTTGTTGGCGTGCATCTTCAGCAGGCGTCCGATGCGCTCGCTGCGCTGCTTGCTGACGATGTAAACACCGTCGCCGGTCTTGAGCTGGCCGGAGTAGATGCGGATAAACACCAACTGGCCGACGAACGGGTCGGTCATGATTTTGAAGGCCAGCGCGGAGAAGGGCTCGTTGTCGTCGGCCTTGCGCAGCACCGGTTTGCCTGTGTCCGGGTCTATGGCCTCGATGGGAGGAATATCCAGCGGTGAAGGCAGATAGTCCACCACCGCATCCAGCAGCGGTTGCACGCCCTTGTTCTTGAAGGCCGTTCCGCAGATTACCGGGAACAGCTTCAGCGCGATGGTGCTTTTGCGCAGGGAAGCTTTCAGCTCCTCCGGCGTGATGTTTTCGCCTTCCATGTATTTGTGCAGCAGGTCGTCATCGTTCTCCACGATGGTCTCGACCATCTGACTGTGGAAAGCATTGGCTTTCTTCTGCAACTCCGGCGGAATGTCCTGCACCGCAAATTCGGCTCCCAGGGTCTCATCGTTCCACATGATGGCCTTCATGGCGAGCAGGTCAATGACGCCTTTGAACTTATCTTCTTGTCCGATGGGAAGCTGGATGGCTACGGGGCGGGCGTTAAGGCGCTTGCGGATGGTGTCAATGGCGTGCTCGAAATCGGCGCCCATTTTGTCCATCTTGTTAATGAAGCAAATGCGCGGCACGCCGTACTTGTCGGCCTGGCGCCACACGGTTTCCGATTGCGGCTCCACTCCATGCACAGCGTCGAACACGGCGCAGGCGCCGTCCAGCACGCGCAGCGAGCGCTCCACCTCGGCGGTAAAGTCTACGTGGCCGGGTGTATCAATGATGTTGATGCGGATGTCGCGCCAGAAGCAGGTGGTGGCCGCGCTGGTGATGGTGATGCCGCGCTCCTGCTCCTGCTCCATCCAATCCATGGTTGCAGTGCCTTCATGCACCTCGCCGATGCGGTGCGTCCGCCCCGTGTAGAACAGGATGCGCTCCGTCGTCGTGGTCTTACCGGCATCAATGTGCGCCATGATGCCGATATTCCTGCAACGCTCTAATGGAACTTCTCTCGCCACTTTACTCGTCCGTTTCCTTTATAAAAGACTGGCTAGCCGAATCGCGGCTACCAGCGGTAATGCGCGAAAGCCTTGTTGGCCTCCGCCATGCGGTGCACGTCTTCTTTCTTCTTGATGGCGGCGCCACGGCTGTTGGCCGCGTCCAGCAATTCATTGGAAAGCTTGTCCACCATTCCCTTTTCGCCACGTCCCCGGCTGTAGGTAATCAGCCAGCGAATGGCCAGCGAGGTACGCCGCTCCTGGTTCACCTCGACCGGAACCTGGTAGTTCGCGCCGCCCACGCGCCGCGTCTTCACTTCCAGCAGCGGCTTCACGTTCTCAACTGCCTTCTTGAACAACTTGATGGACTCGTCGCCGCCCTTTTCCTGCAGCCGGTTCATGGCATCGTAGAAGATTCCCTCGGCCGTGCTCTTTTTCCCTGCCCACATCATCGAGTTGATGAATTTGGTGACCAGGGTCGAGCCGAAAACCGGATCAGCCTCTACTTCCTTCTTTACGATATGTCCTTTTCTTGGCATGTCAGGTACTAGCTCCTAGCTCAAGATCCTTCGCTTCGCGAAGGATGATCGCTGCGGGCTCTCGCTTCGCTCACGCCCGCAAAGCGCGATCACTTGGGTCTCTTCGCGCCGTACTTGGAACGGCTCTGCTTGCGGTTGGCCACGCCCACCGCATCCAGAGTGCCGCGAACCACGTGATAACGCACACCCGGCAGGTCTTTCACGCGGCCGCCGCGGATCAGCACAATGGAGTGCTCCTGCAGGTTGTGACCGACCCCTGGAATGTAGGTGGTCACCTCAATGCCGTTGGTCAGCCGCACGCGAGCCACCTTGCGCAACGCCGAGTTCGGCTTCTTGGGCGTCTGCGTATAAACCCGGGTGCAGACGCCGCGCTTCTGCGGGCACGCCTGCAGCGCCGGACTGGCCGTCTTGTAGCGCGGCTTGCTCCGGCCTCGGCGAACCAATTGATTGAATGTAGGCACCTTGCACTCCTTAAAATCTCTGCCGGTTCACTACCCGGCGGTGCGACACACAGCCACCCCCGCTCTCACCCCTGGCAGGGGCTGGCTGGCATTGCTGACCAACCATACTTCCTCCCCATTCGGGAGGAGATTTAGGGATTCCTTGTGGGCCTAGCGACGGTGGCACCCAGCCATTCCCGAACCAGCTATGGCCCGGGCAGGAGGTGCTCCGTTTCGCCTGCCTTGACCTGCATACCCTTCCGCATTCTTCCCGGCACAGGGCCGGAATTGATAGGGCGAAAGGCAGCGCAGGCACTGTTTCAGCGAGGGCGCCCGCAGGTTTTCACCCTCGGGCGGTTATAGCAAAAGCTGCCACAGACAACGCATCGCCCTCGCCGCACACTCCTGGCGGCGAAAGCGAACACACACAGGCAAGCCAATCTTGACTCGCGGAACTCTTAAAATATATCAACTCTCTTCGGGGAGCGTCAACCTGGAGTGTTTGCGCCTAAACATTTTTGTCGCTCCGGGTTTCGGTTTGCCTCGGCCGCCGGTCGCCCTTGGCGACTCCATCACGCCGCCAAAGCGCCAGACTCTTCGACTACGCTCAGGGTTCGGCTGGGGCTCCCGCGTCCCGAGATCCTTCGCGCTGGCGCTCAGGTTTTCGCCAGCGGGCTCATACTCCCGCTAAACCGCTCAACTTGCCGAAAAAAAGGCCAGCATCTAGACTGATGGTTTCTGGAAAAACCTGCTTACGTTTCCGTTCAATCGCCGAATTGGACGGGGAGGTTCGATGAGTCGTAATAGCAAACTGGGTCCCTGCGCGGGCGCTCTGGTTCTGATTTTCGCTTTGAGTCTAAGCTTCTTGGGTTGCGGCAAAGGCAGCAGCGGCTCCTCCGGGAATCCCTCCATAACCGTCACCCTTACTCCTAGTCCGACGGCCTCGATGAATCTGGGTTCTACCCTGCAGTTCAACGCCACGGTCACGAACAATAAGACCGTCATCACTACTCCGATTACCTTTCTTACCAGCAATAACCGAATCCTCTCCTTTTCCCCCAGTGGTTTGGCCTGCGCCGGAAGTTGGGGTCCAAATTTCATAGTCTGCAACCCGGGAGCGCCGGGGGTTGTGACGGTGCGCGCTTCCGGCTTTGGCGCTCCCAGTCCAAAAACCACGGTCTACGTTCATCCTCAGGTCACCAACATCACGGTCAACCCGACGACCTCTCCCTGTGTACCGCAGAACCAGACCGAGGTCTTTCAAGCCACCGTCTTCAGCGGTGGCACCGACATAACGCCCTTCGTGGGTCCCTTGACCTGGTCAGTGATGGAACCGGCAGTGGGCAAGGCCAGCACCACGGTGAGCGGCCTGCACGCCAACCAGGTGCAGATCACTGCGGCCCAGCCAGGACTGACGCACATCTTCGCCAATGTCAGCGGGCTCAACGGCGAGAGCGTTTCCTTTGAAACGTGCCCCGTGCAATCCATCTCGGTGCTCGGCTCCAGCACAGGTACGGCCTCGTTGTCGCTGCAAAAGGGCAGCAGCGCAACGCTGACGCCTGCCGTCACCGATACCCAGGGCAATGTCATCTCCGTAACCGGCCTGACGTGGATCAGTTCCTCCCCGGGCGTGGCCACCACTAAGAGCGCAAGTGTCACTGCAGTCAGTCCGGGAGGAGCGGCAATTTTTCCGGTTTGCGCTCCCCCCGGCTGCAATGTCAACTTGTACGAGGTTTATTCCAGCAACGTGGTGAAAACGACAGTGACCGGCTCCGCAGTTGCCGGCTCTGTTTATGTGGCCAGCACAGGATGTTTGGGGGTCTCCGGGTGCAAAGCTTCGCTGATACCGATTAACACCCAGACTAATACCGCTGGAACCGCCATCACGCTGCCCAGCCCGCCCAATTCCCTGGCCGTGGATCCCACCGGCGCAAAGCTATACTTTGGAACCGCGGCCGGGTTGCAGGTCCTCTCCTTCACCGCCAATACTTTCACCGGCTTCGGTACCGGGACCGGCAAAGTGCTGGCTGCCTCTCCCGATGGCACCCAGGCGATCGTCTCCGATACCACCTCCAATCCCAACATTGTGTACATCGTTAACTCCAAGAGCAGCACCTCTACTCCCCTGCTGCTTTCGGGAGTGACCGCCGCCTCGTTCTCGCCTGACAGCAGCACCGCTTACCTGCTTGCCGGGAGCTCGCTCTACGTATATTCAACCACCCGGGCCCTCCAAACCATAAACCTGCCCGGTCCTTCCAGCGATGCAGCCTTTCTGGTTACCGGCACTTTCGGATTTGTGGGCAACACGCCCACTACCGTCAGCTTGTTCGATGGCTGCGATAACGCCCCGCCTCAATCTCCAAATACGCCAACCGTGACCACCAATTCCGACCCCCTGCTGCTTGCGGCTCTGCCTGATGGCAACACGATGGCTGCTATTAGTTCCGACGAAATCACCACCATCGCGGTGAATACCAGCGCTGCCGGCTGTCCTCCGCCGGTGACAGCTAGCCCGACTCCGCACCCCTTGGGTCAGGGTAATTTCACGCCCAAGCAGGTTCTGGTCTCCTCAGACGGCGCTCAGCTCTACGTGATCAGCGATCTGAACTCCGTGATTATTTATGACGTCGCCACTAATGCCGTGCGCGCCGTCGCACTCAATCCCAGCGCCACTCCCTTGAGTGCCGCCCTGACTCTTTCCGGCCAGGATTTATACGTAGGCGCCAGCGACGGCACCATTCACCATTTGGACGTTAGCAACAGCTTCAGCGATTTGGGTCGGATTTCTATCTCCCTGTGCAGCAACACTACTGCCAGCTGCCCGCCGAACCTGGTGGCTCTGAGGCCATAAGCCCGGAGCCAGGAGTCTGCGACCGCCGAAAAATTCGTGATTGGTCAGTTGCTACTCAGACAAGAAGGCCGCCGAGTAGTCTTCCGGGTCAATGCCGTGATAGGTAAGAGTGTGCTTGAGGCGCTGCCGCAGGTCCGCGGGCGTGGATTCGACGAAGGCCTGGACCGCCGTCTCCATCGCAACCTCATCTTCTCCCGCCTCATCAGTCAGGGTTTCCGCGCGTAATTCCGTTGCTTCCTGCACCACCGCACGGGAGGGGGCGGGTAGTTCCCGCAACAACTCCGCCACGATTTCGTTAGCTTCGTCGGACCACTTCATGCTCGTTTCCCTGTTCTATTCTCGAGATGGAGTAACACTGCTGTCCAATTCCCGGGCCACGCTATCCAGCACGCCATTGATGAACTGCACCGACTCGGGACTGGAGAATTTGCGCGCTATTTCCAGGGCTTCATTGATCACCACCGGCTTGGGAGTGTGCGGGAAGCCCAGGAATTCCGCCACTCCGCCGCGTAGAACGTTGCGGTCCACTGCCGCCATGCGGTCCATGCGCCAGTGCTGGGTGTGACGCTCAATCAATTTATCAATCTCCCCGGCTCGTTCCATGGCGGTGCGAAACAGGTCTTCCGCGAAGTTGCGCACCTCCTGCGAGACTGGTCCGCGCTCACCCCAGAAGGTGCGCCGCACCTGTTCCATGCTTTGTCCCCCCATGTCGGCCTGGAAAAGCATCTGCAGGGCCAATTCCCGCGATTTGCGCCGTGTGCCCATGAACCAGTGGTCAGTTGCCGGTTGTCAGTGGTCAGTTTAAAATATCGCCCCCAACAAGACCTCAGGCCATTGCTAAAGTAGCAGCGGCCGGCTATCGGCTATTGGCTCTGGCTGGTTTGGAGCGTTTGCCAGCGGCCACACTTCGACGACCAACAGCTTTCCTCTTGCCGCCTGATGCGGGCGCGACGAGCGCGCGCTTCACCCTGGCCATCTCCACCGCTGATAGCGCCGCCTCAAAGCCTTTGTTGCCGCTCTTCAGCCCGGCGCGATCAATTGCCTGCTCCAGTGTGTCGCAGGTTAGCACGCCCAGCGCATGCGGCACCCCGGTCTCCTGGGCCGACTGTCCGATCCCGCGCGCCACTTCGTTGGCAATCACTTCATAGTGCAGGGTCTCACCCCGCAACAGGCAGCCCAGGCAGATAACCGCGTCTACGCCACCGCCTTCCGCCAGGGCCCGCGCTGCCGCTGGGATCTCGAAGCTGCCCGGCACGCGCACAACCTCTATGTCTTTCTCGCGGCCGCCGGTGCGGCGCAACCCGTCCAGCGCTCCGGCCAGAAGGCGCTCGGTAATGAAGGAATTGAATCGGCTCACCACAATCCCAAACCGCAGCCCGCGAGCATCCAGGGTCCCCGCTATCCCCGGCGTGGTCAGGGGGGAAGCGCCGAAGAATGCTGCCTTGATGCCGCCCGGCAATTCCACTACGAACAGCCGCGAGTCGCCCTCGTGATGGTCGGCAATGAGTTTCAACCCGCGCTTCTCCAGCAGCGCGTACGTCGAATCCGGATCCGCTACCTCCAGCAGCAGGTCGGTGCCCTCGGCCCGGCCGCGCAGGTCGCTCGCCCCTCTGGAACCCAGGCTCAGCTTGCCCGCCGGCGCTACGAACGTCACAGCACGGCTCTTGCCGACGACAGGCACCGACTCGCTTTCCAGGCCCAGAGCCGCCAGCAACTCCAGTATCGCCTGGAACTCCGCCGAGGTGTTCACTGACCGCCCGATGTGGATGGCTCTCACCATGCAGTTCTCAGTTCCCAGATGAATTGTCATCCTGAGCGACGCTGCGCGAATCGCGAGCAGCGGAGTCGAAGGAACTTGCGTCTCATTTCAATAACAGTATCCGACCACACCCCCGGCTACCTGCCGTTAAATTTCGCCGCGCGCTTCTCCAGAAATGCCGTTGTGCCTTCCTTCTTGTCTTCCGTGGCGCAGCACAGGCCAAAGAGGGTGGCCTCCAGGAAGAGCCCCTCCGCCAGCGGCATTTCCATGCCTTTATTCACCGCCTCCATGGCCCACTGCACCGCCAGCGGCGCATTCGCAATGATCTTCTGTGCGATGGCTTCGGCGCGCGGCATCAGCTCGGCCGCGGCCACTACCTCATTCACCAGGCCGATGCGGTACGCCTCCTGGGCGCTGATCATCTCGCCCCCCAGCACCAGTTGCATAGCCAGGCCTTTGCCCACCAGCCGTGGCAAGCGCTGGGTGCCGCCGTAGCCGGGAATGATGCCCAGTTTCACTTCCGGCTGGCCCAGCTTGGCCTTGTCGCTGGCCAGGCGCATAGTGCAGGCCATGGCAATTTCGCAGCCGCCCCCCAGGGCAAATCCGTTGATACAGGCTATCACCGGCTTGCCGCAGTTTTCGATCAGGTTGAGCACGGATTGCCCCTGGTGGGTATAGGCTTTGGCCTCCACCGGGTTATTGCGCGCCAGCTCCCCGATGTCGGCGCCGGCAATAAAAGCCTTTTCGCCCGCCCCGGTCAGAACCACCACCCGAACTTCCGCAGCCTGCTTAATGGCATGAAATACCCGCCGCAGCTCTTCCATGGTAGCCATGTTCAGCGCGTTCAGCACCTTGGGCCGGTTCACGGTCACGTAGGCAATTGCGTTCTTCTTCTCGAACAAAATGTTTTCAAAATTGGCGGAAACGGCAGATGAGGACATGTTCTTTCTCTCTTCCGATTTATATGCGTCAATCCGAGTTCATCAGCGGCGGATGAATCAAGCGATCTTTGCGGCCGCCTCTTCCGCGGCAAAGCCACGCAATGCAGCGTCTTGCGCCACCGGCTTCTGCGGATCCTTGTAGTCATAGAAACCCTTGCCCGACTTGCGCCCATACCAGCCCGCCAGCACCATGCGCTTTAGCAGTGGGGGCGAAGCAAAGCGCCGCTCCTTGAATTCCTCGAACATGACGTGCGTGATGTAGTAGGTGGTGTCCAGCCCCACGAAATCCAGGAGGGTCAATGGCCCCATGGGATAACCGCAGCCCAGCTTCATGGCCTGGTCAATATCCTCAATCGAGCCCACGCCTTCTTCATAGGCGCGCACTGCGTCCAGCAGGTAGGGCACCAGCAGACGGTTCACGATGAAGCCGCACTTGTCGCTGGTACGCACCGGCACCATGCCCACCCGCTTGCCGAAGTCGTACGCCGTTTCATACACCTCGTCGGCGGTGGCGATAGTGCGTATCACCTCCACCAACTTCATAAGGGGAACGGGATTGAAAAAGTGCAGGCCGACGAAGCGCTCCGGGCGCTTGGTGGCCGTCATCAGCTCAGTGATGGGGATAGAAGACGTGTTGCTGGCGAAAATGGCGTCTTTCTTGACCACGGAATCGAGCGCGGCGTACATTTTGCGCTTCTCTTCCGCGTTCTCGATCACGGCTTCAACAATCAGATCGCAATCGGCCAGGTCTTCCCGCCGCGTGGTGCCCTTCAACCGGGCACGAACAGCTTGCGGCGTATCCTTGAGCGCGCCCTTTTCGGCCAGCTTGGCCATCGATTTTTCAATTCCGGCAAAGCCCTTGTCCAGATACTTCTGCTCCACTTCCAGCACGGTGACGTCGAATCCCGCGGTCGCGCTTACCTGCGCGATCCCCGAGCCCATCAGCCCGCAACCCAGAACACCGACTTTTCTGATCTGCATAAACCATCCTTTTTAACCACAGAGGACACGAAGGAATACCGAGAAAAGCGGATTCATAAGTATCAAGATCCGTGTGCCAACCGTGCAGCCCGCGACAGAGTGTTACAAACTTTCTACGATTACCGCGATGCCCTGCCCGCCGCCGATGCACGCCGTCGCCAGCCCATACTTCTTTTTTCTCCGCCGCAACTCGTAAAGCAGGGTGATGACAAGCCGCGTTCCGGTCGCGCCCAGCGGATGGCCCAAAGCAATGGCCCCGCCATTCACGTTCACCTTGTTACGGTCCAGGATCAGTTCCTTCTCCACCCCCAGGTACTGCGCCGCGAACGCTTCATTCACTTCCACCAGGTCAATGTCATCGAGCTTCAGGCCGGCTTTCTCAAGTGCAAGGCGTACAGCCGGCACCGGTCCGCGGCCCATCAGCTTGGGCTCCACTCCGGCGATGCCCCAGCTGACCAAACGTCCCAGCGGCTTGAGCCCGCGCTTTTGCGCTTCTTGGAGCGGCAGCATCACTACCGCCGCGCCGCCGTCCACGATTCCGCTGGCGTTTCCCGCCGTCACCGTGCCGTTCTTGCCGAAGGCCGGGCGCAGCTTGGCCAGACCCTCCAGGGTGCTGTTGGCGCGCCGGTGGTCGTCTTCACTGAACATCTCGCCGCTCAAGTCGCCGCGCTTGTTCTTGAGCTGCACCGGCACGATTTCTTCCTGCAGGCGTCCGGCCTTGTACGCCGCATCCGCCAGTTGTTGCGAGCGCAGCGCAAATTCGTCCTGCGCTTCCCGCGTGATGCCCTGCTGCTCGGCATAAAGCTCGGCGGTATTGGCCATGTAAAGCCCGCATTGCGTGTCCAGCAGCGCGACCATCAGCGAATCTTCCAGCTTGCCTTCGCCCAGGCTCAAGCCGTAGCGTGCGCCGCGAATCACGTGGGGCGCCTGCGACATGGATTCCATCCCGCCCGCCAGCACCATTTTGGCCTCGCCCAGCTGCATCATCTGCGCCGCGCTCACAATCGCCTGCATGCCCGACCCGCACAGCCGGTTTACGGTCAAAGCCGGCGTTTCGATGGGCAGCCCCGCCTTCAGCGCCACGTGGCGCGCGCCGTAGAGGGCGTCGCCCGAGGTCTGTTGCGCGTTGCCCATCACGCAGTGATCGAATTCCTGGGGGTCGAGCCCGGCGCGCTGGATGGCGCACTTGCCCGCGATCGCTCCCAGTTCCTGCGCTGTTAAATGTCGCAGCTTGCCCGTCTGGTAATCCGCCATCGGAGTGCGCGCCCCGCTCACGATCGCGATTTCATTCACCTTCAACATCGGGGAAACCTGCTACAGAGGATTTTGTTCGACCGCAGCCAAACCTATCAGTCTAGCAACTGCAGGGCGGGGTTGGCGAGGGGCGGCGGGAAATCTGCCACGGAGGCACAGAGGCAAATTGATGATTGACGATTTTGGATTGACGATTAAAGACCGCTCTCGCCGACTCGCATCAGGCCACAAGCTTCCTAAAATCGTCTATCAACAGTCAGCAGTCGTCAATTCTTTACCGGATCGGCCTTGCGCCAGGCGCGCACGTTATAAGCGTACAAGCCTAGGCAGAAAACGTTGGCGGGAATAAAGCCCAGCTGGGCGGTGTTCCTGGCGATGACGCAGATGATCACGCTGTTCAGGCCAGCCAACACCCAGCCATGCCAATAACGTTTGCCAATCAGAACAGTAGATAGGACCGTAAGCAGGCAGGAAATGTAATCAAGTCTAAACACGGCACAGAGACCAGCTTCATTTCCATGGTAGAACCAGCGTGGGCTGCAGCCCAGATTACCAATGTAATGGAAGGTCTGAGATTGCCGATTTTCGATTGACGATTCGATTCTCCGCACGATCAGCAGCGCTCCGGGCGACAATCCGTTTCCGATTTCTAATCGACAATCGTGAATTGACAATCGTCAATGATTTCTATGCCGCCGCCGTGTCGAATTCCGACTGCAGCGCGCACACCCGGTTGCCGGCGCTGCGGCCCTTCTCCAGCGCTGTCTCCGCCCGGTTGATCACTTCGGTGACGATATCGGCGGGATCATACGCCGGCCGCGTCACCGCCTCGGCCACGCCCACGGTATTGGGCGGCGGCGCGTCCCGCCCGGGCAGGCGCACGTCAGCCAGAATGCGGCGCAGTTTTTCCAGCGCCAGCAGCGCACCCCGCTCCGGTGTATCGGCCAGGATGAGCGCGATGGTAGTCAGATCGTAGAGCACGGCTACGTCGGCCTGCCGGATGTGGGTGGAAATAGACTGGCTCACCTCCCGCATCAGCCCCTCTACCGCGTTCTGCCCAAACTCCTTGAGCATGGCCGCGCCCTTGCCGAATTCCATCAGCATGACCGTGGTGGGCGTACCCTGCTGAGAGGAGCGCGCCACCTCCGACATGAGCACGTCGGTATAAGAAGCTCGCTTGAGCAGCCCCGATTTTTCGTCGGTCACCGACAAATTGCGTACCAGGCGGCGCAGGCGCGCGTTGTGCAGGGCCAGTACCACCTGATCACTAAGGGTTCGTAGCAGCATCAGATCGCTGGGCCTCCAGTCGGATCCCGCCGGACTCTGCAGAATGAGCACCCCGACCTGATCGGCGCCATCGCTTAATGGCAGCAACATCAGAGCGCCGTCGCCCAGCAGGTTGAGCTCCTCGGCAATGCTGCTCAGCTCCGATTCCCTGGCCGGCTGAGGAATAATCCCCGGCCCGCGCTGGATGGAGAAATCCTGCAGCCCGGAAAGCAGCTTGACTCGAACCGGCAACTCCGAAGCCTGAATTCCTGCTCCCGCATATTCCAGAACCAGCGAGGGTGGCTTGCCCGGACTGCGCAGGCCGCCGATGCAGCGCACCGCGCCCCAGCGCATGCCGATCTCATTCAGTGCCGCACCCAGGACTCCTTTGACATTGGCCTGCTGATAGAGCTTGCGCGCGGTTTCCGTCACCCACTGCAGGCTGTTGACCTCGATGTCCGGCTCTTTGGGCGCCGTGTGTGCGCGGCGATCCGCTATTCCCGCAGCCGGTTCAATCGGCACGGGCGGAGCCGGCGCGCTGGGCGCGGTTCCTGCTCCGGCTGCCGCTGCCACCGCCAGCGGTGCTGCTTCCTCCCCTGTATATTTCGGTACCAGCCCGACATTCATGTACAGCCGGCGTAATTCCTCGTTGCGGTCTTCTTCGTGCGGAAACAACTGCTGAATGCGCAGCAGCCGTTCCTGCGCCTTACTGCGCATGCCGTACTGCACCAGAATCTCGGCCTGCAGCATCAGGTCCTGCAGCATGCTGTGCTCGTCGGCTTCTTCTTCCTGTTGCTGCGTTTCCGTGGTCTTGGTAACGATGGTGAAGCGCTCCGCGATGGCGTTCAGCCGCTGCTCCTCGATTTTTCCCCGCAGCATTTCCAGGCGGCTGTGGTGGCCGGGTTCGTAGGCATCCACCTCCGCCGCCCGGTCCAGGGCGTCGCCCGCTTTTGCGAAGGTCCCCGCCGCGTAATAAAGATCGAAGAGCTTGATCAGAGTCTGGCAGTAGTCGGCCTCCCGGTTGGAACCGTTGAACAACTCGGCCATGTACTCCAGCATTTCCACAGAAGGCCGATGCTGTTCCAGCAGTTGACTCAACATGCCGACAAACTCGCGCCGGCTGCCTTTGCCCCGGAGAAATTTTTCCAGCTTGCGGGCCAGAGCGACTGCCGCCGCGTCCTGCTGGGCGTCCATCTCGGCCGCCACCAGGTCCACGATCTGCTGCGCCCGCTCTGGGTTCTGCTCAAACAACGCCCACAGAACCGGCTCCGCTTCCGTAAGACGGCCGGTGCCCATCAGCGCTCGCCCGTATAACTCGCGAACTTCCGACGGCGCCTTGTCCCGGTCCTTCATCAGCGGTTGCAGAACCTGGAGCGCTTCCAAAAAACTGTTCTGCTGTACCAGCATGCGGCCATAGGCCAGTGCCGCTTCCGGATTGTTCTGGTCAGCGCGAAAAGCGCGCTCATACCACGGCGCCGCATTGCCTCCAGATTTCTGCTCCAGTTCGCCTACGCTGAGAAAGCAAACCCCTGCCTTCTTACCCTCGCCCAATTCCAGCGCCAGCTCGCCCGCGCGCCAGAAATTCTGCCCCGAAGGATCGAGAAATACGATTCTCTCCAGCACCGCCAGCGCCCGCTTGTTGTTGCGCTGGGCGGTGAAGCCGGCCAGCGCCGCCTCATAGGCCTCCAGCGCTTCCTTCTTGTTGTTGGCTTCTATGAACTGCGCGTAGCGGAAAGTTTGCTCAAATGTCGGTTTGGCGAAGCGTGTCAGCTTCTTATAGGTAAGCGCGGCGTTGGTGCTATCCCCGGCATCCACCTGGCGAGTAAACAGGTCACCCAGCAGCTTGGCCGCCTGCTGCGTGTCGTTTACCTGGATGTACAGGTCGGCGGCCGTCTGCCGGATGGTATCGTTCTCCGGATCTTCATGCAGGATGGCGACATACTCTTCCAGGGCAGCGGTGACTTTGCCCTTCTGCAGATACTTTTCGGCCTTCTCCCGCCGCTTCGCGATATCGGATTTGTCGGAGCGTCTGCCGAGATCAAGCATGGATGTAGGTCTTTGGGGGACCTCTGAATTGTAGGCAGAACCGCCGTAACCAGCAATGCAGCGAAGGTGCAACGCAGGTTACTAAAGTGTAGTTCGAGCCCGGGCAGGGCGGCCTCCGGCACCTTCTGGACCGCCCAGGCAAAGATTTGGGGCTGCCGCCCAGTTCTGGTAATGTCGCCCCGATGCCTGCCCGTCCCGGCGCTTCCCCCCAGACTCCAGCCGATACCCGCGAAGCCGGCCTGCACCGCCAGTTGAGCGCCGGGCAGATGGCCATGGTGGGCGTGGGCGGCTCCATCGGTACCGGCCTGCTGCTGGGTTCCGGCGCTGCCATTCAGATTGCCGGCCCAGCCGTCATTTTCAGCTTCCTCGTCGCCGCTCTCATCAGTTGGACCGTTACTGTGGCGTTTGGCGAGATGGCCAGCCTGCACCCAGCGGCCGGCTCGTTTGGGGTTTATGCCGAGCTTTACTTGAATTCCTGGGCCGGCTTCATCTCTCGTTACGGGCTGTGGCTTGCCCTGGCCATCGCCATCGGCAGTGAAATGGTGGCTGCTGCAACTTATATGTCCTTCTGGTTGCCGCAAATACAGCCTCTGGTGTGGGTAGCCGTGTTCTCCGCCGTGCTGGTGGGAATAAATTTGCGCTCGGTCGGAGGCTTTGGCGAAGTCGAGTACTGGTTCGCCATGGTGAAGCTGATCACCATTGTGGCTTTCATCGTGATTGGCGCCATCTTCCTGCTGGACGGCCGTGTGGCCCCGCAATACACCGCTCACGGCGGCTTCTTCCCCAAAGGTATCTGGGCCCCGGGCGCGGCCATGTCCTTTGCCCTGTTTACCTTCGCCGGGGTGGAAATGGTGGCGGTGTCCTCGGGCGAATCGCGTTCCGCTGGCGACATGCCACGCGCTGTGCTGACCACCTTCGGGATTCTGACCTTCGTCTACCTCGGCGCCATTGCCATCCTGGTCGGGGTCATGCCGTGGAATGGCGCCGGGGTGACGGAAAGCCCGTTCGTCACCGTGTTCCGTATTGCCGGCCTTCCCGCTGCCTCCAACATCATGAATTTTGTGGTGCTGACCGCCGCCCTCTCTGGTGCCAATGCCAGCCTGTACGTG
>Ga0134126_10005799_pt1 | contig 15455 bp, 20 predicted proteins | sample KB31752_FD_96881 | JGI IMG/M metagenome (GOLD analysis project Ga0134126, IMG submission 96881) | Terrestrial soil microbial communities with excess Nitrogen fertilizer from Kellogg Biological Station, Michigan, USA - KB3-175-2 | ecosystem: Environmental > Terrestrial > Soil > Unclassified ...
CCTCAGCGCGGGCGCGGTTTCGAGGCGGGACGCGCCATCCCCGGTCCGCCGCAACATGCCGGAGCCCATCCCCGTCGTATTGCTCGGACGCCTGGCCGTTCACGAAGCCTGGACGAATCGCGGCATCGGTGAAGGCCTGTTGAAGGATGCCGTCCTTCGCTCGATCAGCGCGGCCGAGAAGATCGGCGTGCGTGCCCTGCTCTGTCACGCGCTTGCGGAGCGCGCGAAGGCGTTTTATCTGAAGCACGGCTTTGCCGAGAGCCCACTCTCGCCGTCCACGCTCATGCTGCCGTTGTCTGCGTTGCTGGGCTAGCTGGGTGCCGCTCATTGCCTCGACGGGGACGACCCGGAACTGCGGATTCCCACACGCTCCAACGCGCGATCGACTTCTCCGGACGCCTTCGCGTCCTCCATGAATCGCGTCACATATTGCAGGGCAAGCGGCCGGCCTTTCGGGATGGCAATCGCCGTGCCGGTTCGCTGAAAGCTCTCCTTCAGCACGGTCGAGCCCTGTATGTTGGCCGCGATCGAATCGAGACTCGGCCGGCCCATCGCCATCGCATCCGCCTTTCCGGTGCGGACCAAGGAGGCGGCGTCGTCCGCAGTTGCGACAACGGCGATCTTCGCCTCCTTGAGCATCCTACGAAGCGCGCGCAAGGTGGCCGTGTTGCGGATGGCGGCGACGCGCATCCCGGGGCGATCGATGTCCGCCAGGCTACCGATGCCTGCGCCGGGTCGGACCAGGTACGTGCTTTCCAGGACGAAGTACTCCGGCCCGACGCCCAGGCGAGCTCGTCGCTTCTCGTCGATCGGGAGGAACGCAACGTCGATTTCGGAAGCTTCTAGCTGATCGGCGAGCTCACCCGTGTTGCGCGCCGTCTTGAATTCGAGCGGCAGGCCGGCGCGCGCCGCGAGCGCCTTGCCCAGGTCGACCGGAACGCCTTCGAGCTCTCGACGGGAATCGAGCGTGACCAGCGTCGCGGTCGGTGCCTTTGCGACGACCACACCGACTCGCAAACGACCCGTCGGCGCCAGATCGCGCGGCGCGCTCATCGGTTCCCCTGCAGGCGCCGCGCAACCGAGCAGCAGTGCGATCGAAACGAAAGCCAGCCAGCGGATGGAGTGTGCCATCGGAAGTCCCCTGTCCCGGACGGATCGTATGGGCACTCTGCGACACCCGGCCCCTGCCTGCAATAGGGGCGAGAAACTAAGCCAATCGCGCAACTGCCGAAGTCGGGCTGGCGGAATTGACAGCGAGAATCACGGCGTCGAACGGAGGGATGGTTGGTAGGCGCGATTGGACTCGAACCACTTCTACAGCCGCCCACAGCCGTTCGCAGCCGTCCGGTTCAGAGGGAAGCGGTCCCACATCGGACGGCGCAGAACGGCGCTGAACGGCTAATTCGTCCACGAATTCGTCCACGACAACTACGGAGGCTTGAGTGATAGAGCGAGGCGACATTGTCGAGATCCTTCCCGAGTTCCGGGACGCGGGTGACGAGACCTTCGTATGGCTCGCCCTGTCCACTGAAGAAAAGGGACGCGTGGACGTCACGCCGGTCGGCACAGGCCTCGCCATCCCGCCTGTTCAGACCGTTCTCAGCGGCTGGGTGCGCAAAGTGCGCACGGCTCAGCGAGCAAGACCATGAAGATCGCCCATGTCGCGATCATGCTGGAAACCGGGGAGTATGTCTGGGATGGATCGCTCCACACCTTCATCCGGGCCAATAACGATTTCCCGAAGGAATTCGAGCCGATCGACTGGCGTCGGCTGTGTAGCGACCTGAGGGCGGGCATGAACACGCCGCATGGTCGGCGGGAGCCCGCAACGCTCGGACACAGCCGGCCGCTCGTTTACGTCTCTCTCGTTTGCTAGCCAACTCGATCATTCGCTGAAGAGGTCCGCCACGCGGAGCCGAAGAGCGGACGCGATCCGTTCGATGCCATCCACTCCGATGTTGCGCTGGCAGCGCTCGACGGAAGAGACGTAGGTGCGATGCAGATTGGCTAGCTCGGCGAGCTTCTCTTGGGACAGGGACAGTTGCTCCCGCCGCGCCCGCATGTTGCGTGCAAGCAGGCGTCGGGCTTTGTGAACCCCTGCGCTTGTCCCCATGCAACGAGCATGGGAATATGCAGACTTTGGGTCTACAGACTATCAGTAACACTATGGACGAGAACGATTCTGCATGCGGAGATGAGGATGGCCACAAGCCTCTGCTCATGTGGATGAAGCAGCAGCGTATTCCCATCACACGCGAGGCATATCTCGCGCTGGCCTATCCGGATCGCCCGCCGGACGAATGGACCGCCGAGCTGGAAGCACAGCTGCCGGCCTCGCTTCAACGGCCGTTTACGCCCGAGGGCGTGCCGGCTGCAGACTCCGACACTGCTCGGATGAACTGCTATACGCAAGTGCTGGAAGAGGACGACAAGCGGCTGTTCGAGGAACGCGCGCAGCTGATATCACGACTGCTTGAGCGCTGCACCGACAAGCCTGCAGAGGAGGACTAGATGACTTCAGACGGCCTCTTCTACTTCTGCGGGACGGGGTTGATTGTGCTAATCGTTTTGCTGGTGAAGAATCCGCCCCGATCGAGCGACGATATAGTCCGGGGCTTCTTCCTTGCCCTCACGATCGGCTGGGCGGGTTGGCCATTCGTTCTCTGGTCTGCATTCTTCGGAGGCGACGAACTTCGCCTCCCTCGACAGTCGGATGCGGACACTACGCTGCCTGCGTTTAAACGAACCCGGGAGTGGATGCAGTTCGAGCTAGTGCTGGCAACCCTCATCGTTGCGACCGCAGCCTCAGCGTTCTGGATCGACAGCTACCCCGTGCTACTCCTGATATTGGCGACCATCACAGCTCTTCTCGGACTAGCGTGGATTTCGGGTCGTTACTTCGGGGATTTCCCCCGATAAGGATCGAGGGCGATGGACTCACAAGGCATTACGCCGACCGAACAGCGATTCAACGACGCCCTAGAGAAGCTCGTCCGACTCGCGCGCACGGCGAATAATCGGATGCTGCTTCCGCCGACATACCGTGATCTGACCTTCGACCTGATGTTCGCAGGCATGTACCACTTCTTGCTGTCGGTGGAGCCTGCCGGAAGGCATGTCGTAGCGCTTGAGTCGTGGCTTGCGGAGCTAGTCTTGAAATTCGATCTGCCGCGACCGCCCAGCCGTGACAAGATCCCGACGAAAGATGGGTATCGGGATGCAATGGCGCGATGGGAAGAAGCCGTAGAGCGATTCTACGGCGACGGGCTTCCTCCACCACCGGATCGGAACCAATTCGATTCAACGGCCGGGTATGAGGAGGCAAGGGGACGATGGCAGGAGAGCGTCGGGCGGATCAGGGCGATGGTACGTCAAGCTACGAGGACCAAATGACGACTGGACGAGGGCCCAGCGCTGAAGAACTGAAAGAACTCGAACGGCTTCTCAGCGAGGACGTAAGCGGCATGCCATCGAAGACCTATGCGGATTTGCTGCGGTCGGGCGTTCCGCACAAGGGCGGCTTAGCGCAACTCGCCGAGGCACTACCCGAGTTACTCGGCTTCACAACCGAGAAGCCGCCTGCAAACGGCAGGGCTCCCCTCAGCGGCGACGGCCCCTCCAAGCCGTCAGACGCCGAAGGCTGACGCAATCCCTGTCAGGCGGCCGATGGCCTCGCACGGTTCAGCGGGGAGTCGGTAACCGCGTCCATGAGTTCATCGATGATCCTTTTCGCAGACGATTCAACGACCACCGTCTGCGCCGCGAACTTCGGCGCGTAGAACGGAGCCGCTGCCGCGGCTGCCCGGATGCGCTCATCGATGGTCGGGAATCGCTCTACCTCAACGAACTCCTCGCCGATCTTCACCACGTCGCGCACCATCGCTTCACCCCGACAGATGTGCAGGAGCACTTCATGCGGGAGCGCACCGGTTTCCTCTGCCACCTTGCGAGCCGCGGCGCTGAAGCGATTCTGTGAACCGGCAGGCCGGCCCCGCCGCTGTTGTCCCTTCTTTTCGTCTTCCATTTTTTTCCTTTAGAAAAATGCCTTCACGGCCTACCCCGCGCCTGCACGATGGCCGCCAAGCGGGAAGCATCGTTCGGTCTCGTTGTAGCCCCTAGTGAACTCATCATCGATCTCACCATGGTCCGCTTCCTGAAGACCAGAAGTAGAGTGAGATTCAGAGATAGACGGAGAATAGGGAGCTTGAGCACGACCTTGAGGATGAGCTTGAGCCCCGGCTTCGTCGTTCGCGGCCCAAGCGGCTCGCTCGGATGCGCGCTGGGCTGCAGAGGCCTTGCCCCCCTTCCGGCCGCCATTGGCTTTCCGCTCCGACTCTTGCGCCTGCATCTCCCGCTGGTACTTCAGATCCGGGAAGTGAAGGCAGCCATCGATCTCCTCGATGAAATGGCCCCTGACCTTTTCGATCAGGCGGGCGCACATACCTCTTTCCGCGCCCATGATCGCGTCCAGCTCATCCGGCGCGCTCGGCAGTGCATCGTTGACCCAGTACTCGCATCTGAGCTGCCACAGCAGGCCCTTCTCGGCCCATGACAGGGCCTTGTACTTCCGGTCCGATAGAAGCGTAGCCGGCGACTCCTTGAACCACGGGTAGGCCCTGCGCTGGTGTGCGGTTGTCACGCGGCCTCCCGGAAGCGCTGGTCGATCCACTGGTCGATAGCCACGCTAGACCAGCCGACGGCCCGCTTGCCCAGCTTGCCGGGCGCAGGAAACTGGCCCTGCCCCATCATCAGATAGATCGTCGACCGGCTGAGCCCGGTCCGGGCAACGACCTCGGCGATTCGCAGGATTCGATTCTGGTTCATTTCGTGTATGCCTGTTGTTGTGATGTCTGAGAAGTATGGTAGAGGTCGAGAATCGCCCACGGGGATTCCAAGCCGTTGTTTAAACGAGCGTTCCCCATCGGACCCAATCTCCGGGGTGGCTTGCGCCATGAGCTTGCGACCTCGTATGATCTGGCGCGGGGAAACTTTGAGGACATTCTGTCCTCTGCTCGTCCCATTCGAGGTCTACATGGAATCAGAAGCCGCCCGCCTCCTGAAGCTGGTCCGAGTACGCATGACCCAGCGGCAAGTCGCCGACTTCCTCGGCGTCACCTCACGGACCGTCGGACGCTGGGACCGCGGCGAAACCGAGCCACCCCGCTTCATCGTTCCTGCCCTCGCCAACCTGCTCAACCGCAGCGAGCTGCCAGCTCGTGAAGCCGACTTCACGTTCATCGATCTGTTCGCCGGCATAGGCGGCATCCGGCTCGGGTTCGAGGACAACGGCGGAAGATGCGTCTTCACCAGCGAATGGGATCAGCACTGCGTGAAGACCTACCGCGAAAACTTCCCCGACGAGCACCCGATTGCAGGGGACATCACCAAGGTGGATGCCGCCGACATCCCTCCGCACGACGTGCTCTTGGCGGGGTTCCCCTGCCAACCGTTCTCGATCGCAGGCGTATCGAAGAAGAATGCGCTTGGACGACCTCACGGCTTCGAGTGTACGACGCAGGGCACCCTGTTCTTCGAGATCGAGCGCATCATCGCGGCGCGCCGCCCGAAGGCCTTCCTGCTGGAAAACGTAAAAAACCTCAAGAGCCACGACAAGGGCAATACGTTTGAGGTCATCATGCACACCCTGCGCGACAAGCTCGGCTACTTCGTCGAGCCGCTCATCATCGACGCGCAGCATCTCGTGCCGCAACATCGCGAACGAATCCTCATCGTGGGCTTCAACAGTCGCGACTACGGCGATACCAACTTCAACTGGAAGGACCTTCGGCTGCCTGCGACGGGTCCCACAATGGAAATCGTGCTTCATACCGAAGACGGACGTGAACCGCCAGATGGCAAGTACACCATCGGTGAAAAGGCGAAGGTCGATCCGAAGTACACCTTGAGCGATCGGCTGTGGACGTACCTCAAGAACTACGCCGAGAAGCACCGCGCGAAGGGGAATGGATTCGGGTACGGGCTTGTGACGCGTGACAGCGTGGCGCGCACACTGTCGGCCCGGTACTACAAGGACGGGTCCGAGATCCTTGTGTCTCGCGGAGGGCGCCGCAATCCGAGACGGCTCACGCCGCGGGAGTGCGCTCGCCTGATGGGCTTCCCCGACACCTTCCGTATCCCGGTTTCCGATACGCGCGCATATAAGCAGTTTGGCAATTCCGTAGTGGTGCCGGTGATGCGGGAGGCTGCGCGCGTGATGAAGCCGCACATCATGGAGTTGATCAGGCGCGCGAACGGCGAGCATGGGCAGCAAGACCTCTTCTTGCAGGAGCCAATCGCAGCTTGACCGATATCGTAGACAAGGCGACGCGCAGCCGGATGATGTCCGGCATTCGGGGCCGCGACACGAGGCCGGAGATTGCAGTACGCCGTTTCCTGCACGCGGCAGGCTTAAGATTCCGCCTCCACGTTCGCTACCTGCCCGGCCGGCCTGACATTGTGCTGCCACGCTATAACAGCGTCGTGTTCGTGCACGGATGCTTCTGGCACCGGCATGAAGGCTGCAAGTTCGCGTACGCACCGAAGAGCCGTGCTGACTTCTGGCGGGAGAAGTTCAACTCAAACGTTGCCCGTGATGCCCGCGACGTTGAGGCGCTGAAAGGCGCCGGCTGGAAGGTGTACACAGTATGGGAATGCGAGGTTACCCCTACCCGACTCGGTCGGCTCGTGCGAACGCTTCGGACGCGGAGTGAGAGAAGCAGAAAGCGATGAGCCAACTCGATCTCATAAGCATGCAGCGGTATTTGTCTCAGTCATACCGCAGCGTCAACCTCAACAAGCTGAACGGGCTTCTCGCCGAGATTGACTTCCGCAACTACCTTGCGAGCCTCGGGTACTCGAACCGGGTATCAGTCGGTGGATGGATCGCCCGGAACGAGGGTGCGGGGAACTTCGGCAGACATGCGATCGCGATTTTCCCAGAGGCGATACAGCCCGGGCAGCCCTACCCTATCGGCCGGCCACTACCGTCGCCCCCGGCCGGCCTTCACACGATCTGCGCGACCTTCCACCAGATCGGCATCCACAGCTACTACTGCGCGCCCACGATCGGCGTGACGAACGACCCCCGCTCAGTGAGCTGGTCGTGCATGCAGCTAGGTGTACCGCATCCGGGAGCGTATCAGGGCTTCCCTGCCACCATCACCGGCTTTCGCCCACGGGTCAGGCGCTACGGTTGGCTGAGGAACACGACGAATGTCGCCTCTGTGCCTGCGATCTCGGTGCCGGAAGAATTCTCGAAAGAGAACTTGCGCATTACGTTCCAGAGCGCATTTATGGCGGAGGTCTCGGACATCGATGGCATTTTCTGGGGCAATCAGTTCACATACCCCATCGAGATCAAGGAGAAAACCGTCGCAAATGACAACAAGCTCGGCGACTGGTTCGGCCTCGACGTTGGCCCGTTCGTGAAACTTGCCTACTATGCCGCCAAGAGAGGCAACCTCCACTCGATCTTCGTGGTGCGCGAGATAAACGACACAGTCAATCGCCAGCTGATCGACTGGTGGTTCATCAAGTTCGATCACCTCGCTCAGTTCGCATCATGGACGCCAGTCTCCGGAGGCCGAAACATGTTGGGCGGGGGCAGCTCCGTGATCAAGATCCCGAAGTCGGAGTTCCAGCGCATGACCGGCGCGGCACTCGCTGCTCTATAGGGTACGAGCCGAGAATGGTGCCGTCATTCGACCCGAACACCTTAGAGTCGTTGTGCCGGATTCTTGGCGATACACAGCGAGGGTTCACGGGATCGGAAATCGGCCGGCTGCTCGCGCACTGTCAGATTATCGATCTAGAACCGAACCTCACGAAGTGGATCCGGTTGTTCGAGGCACTCAAGGCGCGACAGGCGTCAGATGGTTGCGCCAACCATGTCGCGGCATTCATCGAGTATGCAATGGCACCGGCGCGCCATCACGATGAACAGGAATGGTATGAGGACACGCGCGCCAAGCTCAACATGGTCCTAGCGTTCTCGGGCTACGAGCTGATGGAAACCGGCAAACTGGTCAAGGTAGCGAAGGCACAGACAATCAGCGAGGCAAGGTCACGGGCATCGACCCTGCGCGAAGCGCTCGGTAGTCGACGCGTACACCATGATGTCTTGAAGTTCTGCAAGGACGAGCTGCTCGTCGACAATTACTTCCACGCGGTGTTCGAGGCGACGAAGAGCGTCGCCGAGAAGATTCGCACGATGACCGGCCTTTCGAGTGACGGTGCTGATCTCGTGGATGAGGCCTTCTCATTCGGCAAGGGGACGCCCTACCTTGCGCTGAACTCGCTCCAGACCGAGAGCGAGCAAAGCGAACAGCGAGGGTTCATGAACCTCCTGAAGGGACTGTTCGGCACGTTCCGGAACACGACGGCGCACGCGCCAAAGATCACGTGGCGTATCGAGGAGCAGGACGCGCTGGACATCCTATCGCTGGTTTCACTAGTGCATCGTCGGCTTGATGAATCCGTGCCGGCTCGGTCCCTGATGTCCCGGCACATCCCGTAGGTCGCTCACCCTTTCTTCTTGAGCACGTCTGAACCCACCCGATCCTGCAGCATGGAAAGCAGTGCGCGCGGAGTTATGCGTGCTTTGCCTAGCTGCTCGGCAGCCGAGGCGCGCCATGCAAGATCGCCGGCATTCGGATAATCCTTGCGAATGTCACGGAGGACGGCCAATGCGTTGTCCGCCCACTTCCGGAAGTCTTCGAGATCCCAGACGAGCACTTCCTTGAGGTGAGGCAGCGCCGCATCATCGGCAACCTTCACCGACGTCACGAGCACCGGAACAATTCTGGCGTCCTTATCTACGGGCAGCTTGTCCCTTACCCAGTTGGGATGGGTGAATGCTTGCCGCGCCTTGTCGACGCTCAGGCTACTTCCCGCCTTCGCATCTGAGTGATCCTCGAAAATGATGCAGAGCCCCGAATTCGCCATCCACCACGGGTCGGGTGTTGCCGTATCGTTCCGGTTGCCGGCGGCGTAACCAAGGAATCTGCCTAGCAGCTCATGCCCGGACTCGAACAACTTCGCGTCGTTTTGTCCGAGTTTCATCCGGATCTCTGCTTCGGCCTTGTTATAACGATGATTATTCAGCGTACCGATTTCATCGAACATGGCCTCGATTCGCTCAATCACAGACCATGTGTCCTTGTCTTCGACGACTTCCGGGTCAACCTGATCGACGTACGCCAGTTTGCTCAGCGGGACCAGCCACGCCAGCGTTTTCTCCGCCTTCAGCGCGGTCCGAAATTGCTCACGAGCTTGGTGATCCATTCCCGCAGAGCCCGACTGGTGCGCGAGCCAAGCCGCGCTGCCGGCAAGGTAGTGCCATAGGGCCCGATAGCCGCGAAGCTTCGGTTCCTTCAGAAGAGCGAGCACGCCACGCGCGGCCTCGAACGCAGCGGCGTAGTCCTTGTTCCAGATGGCATCGATGTACTCAATTTCGATGGGCGCTGCCGCCGAGAGGTCCGCCGTCCCGGGCAGCGCTTCCTGCTTGAGCTTGGCGCGCTTCCCCAAAATCTCATCGTTCGCACCGCTCCAGTTCTCGTCCTGCTCCAGAAAGGCTTCAAAGTTCTCTACGAAGTCCTGCAAACTGGAGTCCGCGGCTTGTTCAATGCCGAACTCAAGCTCCGCCTGTAGCTCCGGGTGAAGAACTGCTCTTCGCTCCGGAGTCATGAGATGTTTGTTCAATTCCTCGCCCCGTATGACGATCGCCGAATAATCTTCATCTGAACGAGTACAGCGACCAAACGCTTGAACAAGGCGAGTAGTGATTCGCGCGTTCAGCAGATCGACCGCCCCCATGCGGCTGATCAGAAACTGCTCCTGCAGATTCGTTGCCCGGGGCAGTCCTTCGATGATAAGCAGCCGACATTGGTCATCAGGGAAGTCGATGCCCTCGTAACGGTTGGCGACGATCGCCACCGCCTTTTCTGTGGAGATGAAGGGGGCCTTGGACTTCTCGATGGCTTGGGCGTCGAAGATGGGATACCCGAGGTGCTTCGCAACAATTGCCTTCGCAGCCTCCGCTCGCTTGCTGTCGGGCGTGAGGACGAGTGTTCTGCCAGCGCGCGTCATCAAATCAACCGTGAGTTGGATCTGCTCCTCGTCGCCGAGGCAGCGCTCGGGGAACATGAAGTACCGGCGTCCAATGGCCTGTTTGTCGGAGCTAGCCTTGGCCTGAAGCCTTCGGATTGGGGCTCTACCAGTAATCCGCTCAAGCTCGCCTCCGGCGCCAAGAGTCGCTGACATGTAGATGCGCTGGCGAGCACTAGTAAATGGCCGGTGCATCCGGGTTGGAGGTAACAGCGGTCGAATGAGGATTGACCCCGCCCCGAAGTAGAGGTGGCAGGCCGAGAGGTGGTCGCGGATAGCGCCCCATGCGAAGTGGTGATCGGCAACAGGATAGGCATCGTCAGTGATTACGGCGTCGACGACCTTCACAAGCTCCGCCTCAAGTGCCAGCAACGTCGGGGTCGGGAGCTTGTCGACCCAGAACCGGTCGTGGAATGCGGTAGCCGGCTCGACCAATCGCTGGTAATCCGCCAGCGAGACCGCACGCTTCAGCACACTGGCGATCGCCCCGTAGAGGGCGATGGTCCCGGAGCTGCACATCAAGCGTCCACATGGCCGCGATGTACTGTTCTGCCGCATGGGCATCATCCAGAAGGATGATATGGGGATCGTCGAAAAAGGGAGCGGAGTTGAAGAGGCTGCTATACGTGGTTACCGCGAGCCGATCACCGTTCTGATACTCAGCCGTGGCGTTCCGGTCGTAGTCCCTCTTGGACCCAGTGAAGCCATGGACCTTGATCCCGTACTGGCTCGTCGACTGATCGACTACCTGATTCACCAGCTGGCGAGTAGGGCAAAGGTAGACGACGCGCTCTCGGTTCTTCAGGCGGCGCCACTCTCCCAGCACAAGGCCGACGAGCGTCTTACCAGCGCCTGTCGGCAAGTGAAGCGCGACGTCGGGCGCATCTAGGGCCTCTGCTTGGTACACCCGCCACAGGTCAGCTTGGTCCGCCAACGGTCCCTTGACCTTCTTGGTCTTGGTGTCCTTGAAAAGGGTCTCGGGTGAATCGAGCGCTACATTAACCGCAGTGTTCAGCTTGAATACCATCCACTAATCTCCGTCTTAATCCGCTCAAACCGCCTATTGTGCGCCGGGCAACCTCACCTGAGCCTCCCTCGGACACCACTCGATAGGCAGCGCCTTCGCCGACCATGTCAAGCGAGGTACACCTTAATCCGACGCATGACGAGTGTCAGATTATTTGGACTTCGACCTCTGGCTTGACACTATGTCATGGAACTCCTTAGAGTTCGCCTAACGGCATCCCGCCGCGAGACTGTGAGGACTCCATGACAAAGGGACAGCGCATCGGATATATCAGGGTCAGCAGCGTCGATCAGAACACGGCGCGGCAACTCGACGGCATCGACCTAGACCGCACGTTCACTGACAAGGCGAGCGCGAAGGATGCCAACCGGCCGAAACTCCAAGAGTGCCTCCGCTTCCTGCGTGATGGCGACACGCTTTACGTTCACAGCATGGATCGGCTGGCTCGGAACCTCATCGACCTCCGTCAGATGGTGGAAGACCTGACGGCGCGAGGCGTGGCCGTGGAGTTCGTCAAAGAGCGGTTGTCCTTCACCGCTGACGCGTCGCCTATGGCGAAGCTGCTCCTCAACATGATGGGCGCGTTTGCTGAATTCGAGCGAGAGCTAATCCGCGAGCGCCAACGCGAGGGCATCGCGCTTGCACGGGCGGCCGGGAAGTTCTCGAAGGAGCGATCAAGGAAGCTGAGTGCGGTTGACCTCGCAGCCATCCGTGAACAGGTCGCCGTTGGCGTGCCAAAGGCGGAAATCGCACGGGCCTATGGCGTCAGCCGTGAAACCCTTTATGTCTATCTACGGGCTGACACGCGTTCGTGATTGTTACGGCGCGCCACTCCGCATCACGTATGAAGCTGCTTCTCTGAGGTCTTCCAATCGAGCAAGTCATGCGTCCAGTACGCTGAGAGCGAGGTTGGAGCAATGTCGGTGTCTTCAATTGGCCAAGCGAGAGCTGTGCAGATTAACCTCTCCAAAGCCCACTCGATGTGGTGGCCAGCATCTGCGATGGCATCGAAGTGCTTCATCTCAACCGTCCGACCATGCGCCAGTAGATTGCGAATCCGATAGAGCGACATAGTGTCACCGGTGGCGGTAATGGGCCAGATATCGTCCAGTTCTACCTTCCTTGTCTTCCGCAGCAAACGATACCTTTCTGCGAAAGAGAGGGCCTGTACATTTCTTATCGCCCCGGTGAACTGAATGTGAAGATGTTCCGGCGCGTCGAGTTCCTTGATGGCCACAGCAAGTCCGGCGAGCAGTCGGTCGCGAAGCTGATCTCTCTTCTTCTTGTCGGCCGCAGATTTCTTTCGAGCTGGTTCAGCGATCAGTGCATCCATTAGGCCTTCGAACGCGGAGAAAAGGGAAACGAATTTGCGCTCCAGCGTTTCGTCCGGGATATTCTCAAGCGCCCAAAGGGCATTCCTGAGCTGGATCTGAAAAGGAGACTTCCGGAACTGCTTGATAGCAGCCCGAACAAATGGCTGCAACCTATCGGGTTCCGTCAGTCCTCCGTTCACAATCGTCCTGTAGCGCTGCCTGCCATCAGGAAGCCGCATGTCACGGCGATAGTGTTCGCTATGCCCGGTGCTCCCTCGTGCTATCCAGCCGGCGGCCCGCATTGGAGTCCTCGTTACGAAACCCCATAGGAGCAGCAGGTCGTCCACTAACGGAAGAAGTGCTCGCAGGCCTTGCTTGTCCTCAACTGGGACATCGGTCTCAAAATCTGCGATCAGGTAGCGCCGAGACTGCCTAAGCGCGTCGTCTTCCGATGAATTCCACTCGTATAAGTGCTCAAAGGTCACCTTGCCGAGAGCGGGATCGGTCACAATCCGCCTCTGTCCGGGATGCATCTTGACCGTGCCGCGATAAGACAGCTCTTCAGATCGCCATGGATTTAGCAGCCGGTTCGGCGTGACGATCACGGAAATCGAGGTTCTCTTGCCCGCAAGCTCCTCAATCAGCCTCTTGCGTGTAATCGTCATCTGCATTACATCCGCTTCGGCACGAATCTCCTCGACGGAAGTCGATAAGTGAACCGGCGACGATGTGTAAACGTGAACCTCATCCAGCTCGACAAGCTCATCCGACCAGTTGCGCTCAGGCGAAGTGTCAACGCCGGTCTCAAACCTGAACCGAGCAGGTCCCGTCTTTGGGCCAGACGCGTCGTAGGGCCAGCGAAACACGGCGCGGATCTGACCTTCGTCGCGATCCGGCAGCGCGATTTCGGCTCGAACGCCGACCAGCTCTTTCCCACGCAAGGTGAGGCGCCCCGCCCGATCGATACTCCGCGGCTCAAATGTCCTAGTCTTCCTGCTTCCGCTCATACGACTGAAGCTCCAAGGTCAAAGAATCCTCTCAAATGATAGTGTCGAGTTGACAGTCTTGACCGGCAATATCGGCCGCTGTAGTGTCCGAGTCGCGGGAAACAAGGCAGCGACTGTGGGTGAATTCATCGCGCGGTTGCCAAGTTCGCTACTAGAGGAGCTGGCATTATGGCGCGCGGGCGCAGAGGTCTCGGTGTAGAGCCGCTGAAGACATCGATCCGCCTCAAGTTCACTCTGAACTCAGGCGAACGCGTGAGCGAGACGCTCGCTTGGGAGCCTACCCCCGCGAACATCAAGCGAGCGTATCGACTCGCGGCCGATGTGCGCCGGGACATCGAAGCTGGTGCCCTCGACGACCGGCGCTACCTGCAGTACTTTCCCGACACCAAGCGGGTGGATAAGGCGGACCTCGGCGACGGCACATTCAGCCACTACGCCGCGCTTTACACGGAATCGCTTGCCGACAGAGCGAAGAACACGCAAACCTCGTATGCGTGCGCTGTCCGATTCTGGAAGAAGCACCTCGGCGGGAGCACGCCTATCGCAACGATCCTGCACTCCAAGCTCAAGGCCTTCTGGGGGTCGTACCCTTGGAAGAGCTGGAAGCAGGCAAACAACTATCTCATCGTCCTGCGCGGTATATTCGCGCTTGCGCGTGGCGACGGCATCCTCCGAGCCGACCCGCTGGGCGGCATCGAGAACAAGGAGCGGCCGCCACGAGAAGATCCCGATCCGTTCACCGAGGGCGAGCAGCGGGCGATCCTCGGCATGCTCGCTCAACGCTACAACGAGCAGGTATACAACTACTTCGATTTCGCGTTTGCGACGGGCATGCGCCCGGAGGAAATCATCGAGTTGCAGTGGCGCGACATCGACCTGCCCATCGGGATAGCCCGTGTGACACGGGCGCGCTCACTCGGCGAGATCCGCGTCCCGAAGAACAAGAAATACCGCGATGTCGAACTCGACAGCATCGCGCGTGCGGCGCTCGCTCGGCAGGCCAAGCACTCGCGGCTGGCCGACGGCTACGTGTTCCTGAATCCGCTGACGAGTGAGGCGTGGAACAGCACGGCAAGCCAGCGCGATAACTATTGGAACCCAACGCTCAAGGCGCTGGGGATTCGGCATCGCGTGCCCTACAACACGCGGCACACTCGGGCGACGCGCCTGCTCACCGCTGGCTGCAAGCCCGCATGGTGCGCGTATCAGCTCGGGCACACGTTGGAGATGTTCCTGCGTGTCTACGCCAAGTGGATGCCCGAGGAACGTGAGCGTGGTGCCGAGCTGGCGAAGGTAGAAAACGCAATTCGTCCAGCAATCGTCCACGAAGGGGCTACCGTGGCGGCGAACGAGAGCGACATCAAGGGTTTAGATGGTAGGCGCGATTGGACTCGAACCAACGACCCCCACCATGTCAAGGTGGTGCTCTAACCAGCTGAGCTACGCGCCTGTTGTGCCTGCGTATTCTAACCGAGTTGGCGCCGTGCGAACAGGCTCGATCATTTCGAAGACGACGGCTTCGGGCGCAGCACCCGGTTCATGTATCGCCACATCCACAGACCGCGGATCCGCTCGAGCTCGGCCGCCCGTTCGAACGCGAGCGTTTCGGCGTGCTGCAGCCCCGCGCGCAGTTTCGCGATCTCGTCGTCGCGCTCGGATACCAGCGCTTCGGCGTGCACGAGACCCCTGCGCAAATCTGCGATGACCGCTTCGCTGCTTTGTCCAGGCCGTTCGGCCTCCAGGAGCCGCTGCATCAGCCACGCCCGGTGCGCCACGCCTTCGGCTGCGACGCGCATCGCCTCGTCGGTACCGACCGCGATCCTTGCGCGGTCGACCGCGTCCCGCAGCGCGCCCGCGGGATCGTGCGTCACGAACTCGCGCACCTGCCGCACGTAATCGGGATGCGCCTCCAGCAGCGCTCTCTCGGCGGCCTGCGTGAGGGCGGGGCGGTCACCCGAAAAGCTCACCGCGCCTTCGTGGTAGACGAACACGTCGCCGGCGAGG
>Ga0134126_10005800_pt1 | contig 15455 bp, 14 predicted proteins | sample KB31752_FD_96881 | JGI IMG/M metagenome (GOLD analysis project Ga0134126, IMG submission 96881) | Terrestrial soil microbial communities with excess Nitrogen fertilizer from Kellogg Biological Station, Michigan, USA - KB3-175-2 | ecosystem: Environmental > Terrestrial > Soil > Unclassified ...
GCTGTTGGCGAACTTCCGCACCCGCGCTTTGGTGTCATCGCCGCCCGGCGGCGTCAGATCAACCACACAGGTGAGGTGATTGGCTCCCGGCTTCAGGAAAATCACCGCATGCGCCACATCGGGAGAATTGTTGAGGTCCTGCTCGATCACCTCGGGATGCACTTTCAGACCGCCAGCGGTGATCAGCAGCTCTTTCTTGCGTCCCAGCAGGAACAGGTTGCCATCCTTATCCAGCCGACCCATGTCGCCGGTGGCGATGCAGCCCGGCGCGATAAAGGTGCGCTCATTCTCGCCCTCGGCGCATTGGAAATAGCGCAAGGTCATCGGCGTATCGCGCTCGACGATGATCTCATTCTCAGGCGTAAAGGACAGGGTGATGCCGGGAAGCACCTTTCCCACCGAGCCATATTCCCTGGAATTGGCCGGGCGGTAGGTAATCGAGCCGGCTTCCACCATGCCGTAAGACTCGCACAGCGGTAGCTGCATACGTTGGAAAAATTCGCCCATATGGCGGCGGATGGGTGCCATGCCGGTGACCAGCAGCCGGATGCGGCTGCCGAACTGCTTGTAGAAATCGCGGAAAAACAGATTCGCCAGTGGCCGCCGCAAAAATCGTGGGGCCAGAGAGAGGGCGTTGCCCAGCACCGTCCATGCGATTTTTTTCCAGCCGGGATGTTTTTCATATTCGGCATGGATCATCTGGTACAGCACCGGGGGCGCTATCAACACCGTGGGGTTGAGCGCCGGCATGGCGACAAAGAGCTGGGTGTAATCGGTGATGATGATGTCGAAGTCGTACCACAGCGCGGCATAACACATGTTGCGCTGCTGAAAGTTCGACATGGGCAGGAACAGGAGAAGCCGGTCCCGGCTTGCCACACCAATCGCCTCGATGACGGGCGGCATGGTGATCTCCACGCCTTTGCGGCTTATCACCAGGCCCTTGAGGCCGCCCGCCGAGCCGGACGAAAAAACCAGACTGTGCTGGTCGGTCTCATCCGGATCATTGTTCGACGGACGGTCCAGCACCGCGATTGCGTCATTGTCGGCATCCAGAAAGGCGATATGGGCGGGTTTTTGCGGAAACAGCCGGGCGTCGCGTTTGGAGATCAGCAGCAGCGCGACATTGTATTTATCGAGCAGCGCCCGGTCGATCTTGCCGGCAAAGTCGTCGGTGAAAGGCATCGAGATGGCGCCGAGTTCGATCAGCGCCAGGTCGTGCACCAGCCAGTGATAGGAATTGGGCGCATAGATACCGATCCGCATGCCGCGCCGTACGCCCCAGGCGCGCATCGCATCGCACACGCGTTCGACATCGCGATAAAGGACGGAGTGGGGATGCTGGGCAATCTTGCCGCGTTCAAAGGTGTAGGTTGCCCCCTTCTTTTCGGGAAGGGCGGCGACCAGCCTGCCGAACTCCATGCATCCCCCATATTGCCGACGAGCATGCTCGGTCGCGCGCGACGGCACCTCACAAACCCTACTTTAGAGAGGTGCCGTTGTCATCAGGCAACCCAAGGTCGCCAATCCCTTGCGGCGTGTTAATGTTTTTTTGCGACGGACGGGCCGCTTGCCGGGCGGGCCGACGACCGTTCCAGAATGCCACTGACATGCCAGCGGCCTTCGGGACGGATGGCGATATAAGGATCCGTCTCGATGGTAATGGCGTCCGGATCGGCCTCCAGTTCGGCGACCATCTCCACATAGTCGTAGTCCGAAAAGATAAAATGCGGCCGGTTCTCCATGGGCCGGAAGCCAAAGCGGGTCCAGAAGGATGCCAGCCGGCTCTGTGCGTGGCCGATGACGCGAGCATAGCCCTTCTTCTGACAGAACTTCAGCCCCGCATGGATCAACTGGATTGCGGCGCGGCTTTGGCGGAACTCCTTGCGGACCGCCACCCGCTCGAACTTCGCGAAATCCGCGAAGAAGCGCAGCCGCATGCAGCCGACCGGCTCGTCGCCGATATAGGCGAGCAGATGCGTGGCGCTGAGGTCGTTGCCGTCATACTCTTCTTCGTAAGGGCATTCCTGCTCCCCGATATAGACGGCGTTGCGGATTGCGGCGACGCGCATCAGGTCATCGAAAGTCCGCGCGACAGTGATGCCGACGCCCTTTTTCCCGGAATTGGGAACGTAGCTGTCATAGAGGGGCAGTTTGGGGGTGCGGGGGAAGACCCACAAATCGGGCGTTTGGATATCGTCGATCACCACACCCTGAGTCATGCCGGCGACCACGCTGAACCGCCGGCCTTCCTCCGTTACCGGACGGGCATAGATATCCACTCCAGAAAAAGGGGCGGACGAAAAGGTCTCCATCATCAAGGCAATGGCCGCCGACAGCGGACCCGGCAGATAAACACACCATAGATAGATGCCGGCAGGCCGCTCGCCTTGCCCCGCGATCAGCCGCAGATCCGGCGCCGTACCGTCGAAAGACCCGAGGGCCAGCATTTTGAGCCCCAGCGCATTCAAGGGCAAGAAGGCGACAAATCCTTCCGCCATGGGCGCCAGCGGGTCGACCTTGGACTTGCGGGCGTAGCCCAGGATGCATCCCGGATTGTGGCGCACGACCTTGAAGACCGCCTCCATCTTCGCGATGCCCGGGATGCTCAGCCGTGCCTTGGCCACGAGGTCTGCGAGATTCTGCTCGCTGGGGGTGAAAGTCGCCAAGTGCTTGGCGATGCGGGACGCATCGAGTTCATCCAGCCTGTACTTACCCGGCCGTGCCGGAAACGTATTTTCCTGGATCGACCGTTTATGTGACTGCGCCATGCGTTCGTCGCGCCATTAAAGATTTCGAAACCATATAGGGTTTGGGACAAAAGAGATAAACTATCTAACGGTGGTATGATTAATCCAGCATAGTACGAGGTCGTCCGAAACTCGTAACAGTGCTGAAATTTCTGTTCCTCCAGTTTGTGGGAATGTTTTCGAGGGTCACACAACTAAGCGGCTGGGAAAGCGGAGTTTTCGAGACCATTATCTCTTGGCTCCGGTGCGCGTACCATCTCAAGACAGCACTCCGAGACTTTACGGCCCGTTTATGATTTTCGGCCAACTATGTCCTGATGACCGCTTTTGATGCCATTCGATCGCTCAATCAGCGAGCAGCGCGGGAAAAATGGTTCTACCATTGTGATCCAGCCCTTGCGTTCACTGATTCGTTTTATGACACGCTGCTTTCTCGCTGGAGAGCTCTCGCCGCCAAGGGCAAGATGCCAAGACGCTCTGAGATCACGCCGCGTGATCTGAAGGACGTGTTGCGCAACATCGTGATGTTCGAGCGCATATCGCAATCACCTTCAAAATATCGCTGGCGGTTGATTGGAACGAATCTGACAAGCATGGCTGGCGACAATACGGGAAAAATGTTCGAGGAAACTCTCCCGCCCGATCATATCGAACGCTGGGTCGCCTGCGGCGACGTGATTCTGAATGAAGTGCGGCCTCTGCGCTTCATCGGCCGCGTGCATCTGAAGGGTCGCGAATATCTTGATGCAGAGAATCTGTTTGTGCCTCTGGCGAACGATAACGACGAACCGACATTTGTAATGGGTCTGTGTCGTTACACCCCAAGACATTCGGCGAGTGACGAAAGCTGGGAAAATCAGGTTGCCTCCCTTCCAGCAGCCATCCTCTAAGCCTCATCCTTCCCTTAATTCCGCGACAATGCCATAACGCGAAGGGCTCCCGGGATAATTCACGGGTAGCGTGCCGCTCCTTGATCGGGGGATTCCGACTCCTTTTCTTGCTGAAATGCGACCATGACCACCGCAAGGCTGATCGCCGGACTGGAAAGCCGCAGCATTCTACTTTCGCTGGTAGGCGGCGAAATCCGCTACCGTTCCGCGAAGGGCGCATTCACCGACGCCGACCGCCAGCTTCTGAAGGCGCATCGCGATCAGATCGTGGACTATCTGAACAGCCGCAATGCCGCGCGTGCCCTGAAGAATGCGCCTCCGCTCCGTGGACCCTTGAGGCCGTCCGTGGCGCAGGAGATGTGGCGCCAGTTTGCCGGCGGCGCGCGGGAAGGCGAGCCGGTCGCCCTCAACATCGGGATGACGGGCCGTTTTCGGCACGGCGCGCCGGATGTGACCGCCGCCGTACGGCAAGTCATCGGGCGCTATGACGCACTGCGGGCGCGTTTTGAGGCACATGATGGCGTCCTGCGGGCCTCTCTCAGCGCGGCGGACAGCCTCGTCGTCGAACAGCAGGACCTCAGCGGCATGGGGCCTGAAGAGGCCAGGGGCGCGGCGCAGAAGCTGGCTCAGCAGTTCTGCGGCCAGCTCAACCGGATCGAAGGCGAATGGCTGACACGGGCCAAGGTCTTCGCCTTGCCGGGTGGCGAAAGCCTGGCCGCCATCTCTTCGGCGCATATGATCGCCGATGCGGGCACCCGCAATATCGTGTTGGATGAGCTGCGGGACATCCTCGACCACGGCGCGCCGCAGGCGCCGTCCTCGGTGCCCTATCACGATTATTCCGCCGCCGAGCGTCAGGTCCTGGAAAGCGATCAGGGCGCGCTGCTGATCGACCATTGGCGGCGCTGGTATCAGGCCCAGCCGGCGATGAAAGCGCCTTCGGATGGCACTTTGCTGCAATGGGGCAATGGCATCCGCGTCATGAAGAACTTCACCATTCCGGGCCGCGTGCTGGACAAGGTGCGCTCCTTGGCCGACAGGCTGAGGGTGACACCCTTCCTGATCTTCCTCACCATCTTTGCCCGTGCCATGGCGCGCTGGTCGGGAATGGAGGAATTCCCGCTCCGCATCCTGGGCGACAAGCGAACGACCCTGGATCTCGCCAATACCGTGGGCCTGATGTTCTGCGCTGACGCGGTGGCAATCTCTGCGCCGCAGAGCGCCGATTTCGAGACGGTGATGCGCGCCATCATGGTCGAATATGACGCCGCGCTCGCGCTGCGCATCCCGACCCTGCATTTCTGGGCGCCCCATTGCGTCCGCCCCGGCATCGAGGCGCCCGATTATCCCAACTTCATCCCGGCCGTGTTCAACTATTATTCAGTCGGCACGGTCCGCGAGAAAGCCGAACGGAAGGGAGAGCCTGACGCCACGGCCAGGCTGCCCTGGCCGCCCGACATCGTCACCGTCACACAGGACTGGCCGCGCCGCTCTTCGCCTCTGTTCCTGCATGTGATGGATCTGGCCCATGAGGCCCAGATCTCGCTGCATTTCTATCAGGGCGTGATCAGCCCCGCCGACCAGGACAGTTTCACGGCCACCCTGTTCCAGGTCTTCGCCGAGACGGTGCCCGATTGAGCGGCCTGCTTGCGTCTATGCTGGTGCCGGGACTGTTCGGCGCGGAGATGCATGACGAGGGCCAGGCGCTATCGCTTCACCCCGATGAACAGCATGAGATCACCGCCACCGTGGAAAAGCGGCAGCGCGAATTCGCGCTTGGCAGGGCCTGCGCGCACGCTGCGCTGAAGCAGCTCGACCGTGATGCCGGGCCTATCCCGCGGGGAGACAATGGTAGGCCCGTTTGGCCGGCCGGAATTGTCGGCAGTATCACCCATACCCAAGGCTATGCCGCGGCCCTGGTGGCCGCCGCGGCCGATTTTGCGGGCCTGGGCGTGGATGCGGAACGGATCGGCGGCGTCACCCGAGATCTGTGGCCACGTCTGTTCGATGATGGCGAGCGCGACTTGCTGGCGCGGCAGATCGATCCGTCGGGGCTCGCTACCATTCTCTTCAGCGCCAAGGAATCCTGCCACAAGGCTGGCAAGGAGCGCGTGCTGCGGTTTCATGACCTGCGTGTAACGCTCGATGAAAACAACTTCACGGCCCGACGCGGGACGGAAGCGTTTCAAGGCTGTTATGCGGTGCAGGGCGATCTGGTGGTAACGGCAGCCTGGCGCAGCACTAACGGTTAGATGCTGCCGGATTCTTCGGCAGTCTGAAGGCTTTCCAGATGGGCGGCGAAAGCACCGAGGGTGGGATATTCCAGCAGGTCGGATAGCCGCAATTCTTCCTCCATGCCGGTGCGCGCCTGGATTTCCGCGATCATCTTGACGCCCAGCAGCGAATGCCCGCCCAGGGCGAAGAAATTGTCGTCGGGACCTACCTTTTTGACACCCAACGCGCGCGCCCAGATGGCGGCAACTTGGTCCTGAAGCGTATCCGGCATGGTCCTGGATCAAAAAAATTTCGTCCGACCCTACGACAGGCGGGTTTCCCGCGCCAGATGCGCAGCTTTTGCCGTTGTTGCCGGCCGCCCTTTGGCGGAAAATGAGGCCAGGAGGTCTCCATGAAAAAGTTCCTCACGGGCCTTGGCCTCGTTGCCGCGACAGCGGCCCTGACCATGACTGCGGCCGCACCGGCTCAGGCGCTCTGCGTCTCAGAACGGGATATCGTCAACACCACGCCGTCCAAAGACGGCAAGCTCCTGACCTTGAAGATGCGCGATGGGCGTGTGCTGGTGAATCATTTGCGGGGCATCTGCAGCGACCTGCGCTTCAACGGCTTTGTCTGGGTTCTGCGCGGCACCAACGATATTTGCGAGAACATGCAGAGCATCCGCGTGCTGCAGTCGGGCCAGACCTGCCTGCTTGGCCGTTTCGAGCAGGGCAAGACCCCGGCGCCGCCGCCTAAGGCCCCGTAGGCTTCTGCCGGACCTCGGGCGCCGATTTGGTCAGGGCCCCGATCTCGGCGGTGGCGCGGTCCACATCGGCTTTGGTTGGCAAGGCGGCGATCGTCAGATGCACCTGGTAGGTCCCGCCGCCTGCGAGCTGGGGGACACGGCCGGCAGCGCGTTCCACCGGGCGGGCATTGGGAAAACCGGTACCGGGCTCCAGACCTGTGACATAGCCGGCCTTGGCCGAAATCTCGTTCTTCCATAACGACATATAAGGCAGGCCCTTGGTGTCGAAGCGCATCAGCACGCCGCTCGCCCCGTCCGGCGCTTTCAGCATGGCCTCGGTCATGCCGGCGTTATCCGCCTGAAGCTGGAAGTTGAAGACCTTGGCGATGTAGCCCGGCTGCGGGCCGCCATACCTGTTCCAGTCCTTGAGGCCGCCCGCGGCAGAGGCGGGATTCATGGGCGCCATCCATTTTATCGGCGCCACAAACTGCGCGCCCGCGCCCAGGATCGGCGGGCCGAAGTTGGTGTGATAAAGCAGTTCCATCTCCTGCGGCACGTCCGACAGGTTGGTGACGACATCGTCGAAGCTGATCTGCGGCTTGCCGATCGGCGTGGAGATTTCCGAGGTCAGGCGCAGCTGCGGCCCGAAGGTCTGAACGTCGTTGACGATGCCACGGAAAACCAGCCGCGGCTGCGGTGACGCTTCATAACGCACGCTGACATAGCTGGCGGGCAGGTAATCCACATGCCCATGCAGGGACAGTTGCTGGTTGCCGTCCTGCACGGGCGAGCCGAAGGAGGCCAAGCCCCCGCGAACCATCAGGCCGCCAAAGCCGGCCACCCAGCCTTGGCCGCCATTGTCCGTCAGGCGGATATAGGAGGGATGGATGATCTCGCCCACCGGCGAATCCCAGCCCAGTCTCAGGCGACCGGCTTGTGCTTTCCAGATTTCGAAGCCACGCGTGGGAACGATGGTGAAATGCATCGCGCCATTGTCCACCTCGATGACCTGCACGCCGTCCTGGCGTCCGCCATGCAGGGTCTTGAGTTCCACGCTCCAGGCCGGGCCGCCTTTCGCCCAATCGGCCGAGGTGACCTTCCACTGGGCCGTGGAAAGATTGGCGTTGCTGTCGGTGAGAACCTTGCTCGGATTTTCCGCCGCCGGGGCTTTGGCAGACAAGGCCAGAAACCCCAGCATGATGATCATGATCCGCCGCATGCCATCCCCTCTTTCGATTTGGTGCATTTTCCCTCTTTTCCGGCGCGCCTTGTCAACGCCTTCTCGGGGCTTCAAACTGCTCTGGAGCGGGGGCGGCGAAGACCGCTGGACGACAAAGGGGGCATTATGCGTCGGCTCTGGTGGATCATGCCTTTGCTGCTTCTGGTGGCACAGCCGGCGGCGGCCCGGCCGCGTGATGATGCCCTGGCCGGCGCCTTTCGCTGCTCGGTGATCTCGGATTCGCATCAATGGCTGGATTGCTTTTACGGCGCCGCGCAGCCGGTTCGTGCCGCGCTGAACCTGGCGCCGGCGCTGCCGGCCCAGGTGCGGCTGGCCAGTTCGCCGCCCGCGGGCGGTGTGCCGCGCGATGAAGCGGTGCGCGACGATGTGATGGCGGCGGCGGCCGGCTGCATTCATGTCAGCGGCGATCGTGCCTGGCTGGATTGCTACTACGGCGCGGCCACGCCCATGCGCGGAGCGCTGGGTCTGTCGGTGCCCTCCCGGGTTGCCGCGCCGATGCCGGCGCCGATGCCGCGCATGGCCTCCGCCGCGCCGCGGCCGCAGCCCGTGCCATCCGGTCCGCCGCCCATGCCCAAGACGGGCGGTCTTTTCACCGGCCTGTTGAGCGAGGCCAAACCCATCGTGCGCGCCATGCCCATGCAATCCTATTCGTTCAACCGGTCGGGCGGGTTTGTCGTTACCCTGGCGGATGGCCAGGTGTGGGAGCAGGTCTCCGAAGACGAAGTCTATCACCCCGCCCGCTGGCGCCAGCAACCGCAGCAGATGCTGGTCACCATCAGCCCGTCGGTGATGCGCACCTTCGCCCTGAAAGTGTCGGGCGAATACGGGCTCTATAAGGTCAAACGGGTGCGGTGATCAGACTCTAGACTGCCAGGAGCTTGATTCTCGGATCGCGCCGCGCAAGCCGGTTCAGCAGATAATCGACGTCGGCGCGGCTTTCCTTGGAGAAGGCCGGCGCCGGCTTGCGCATGGCGGGGCTGGAAAGGATGCCCCGGCGCACCAGCATGTATTTGCGCACGGCAAGGCCAACGCCGGGCTGCTGGTCATAGCGGATCAGCGGCAGATGGGCGTCGAACAGGTCATGCTGCTCGTCGCGCTTGCCGGCCTTCGCCAGCCGCACCATCTCCACCAGCATGTCGGGGAAGGCGTAGCCGGTATTGGCGCCATCCACGCCGCGGTCCAACTCGAAATCGAAGAACAGGCCATTGTTGCCGACCAGGATGGAGATCTTGCGCATGGAGCCGTCCTTCTCCCAGCCGCGCAGGGTGGTGATCTTGTCCAGGCCCGGCCAGTCCTCATGCTTGAGCACGGCCAGCGAAGGGTTTTCCGTCACCACCCGCTTGACGACGTTGGTCGACATGGTGACGCCGGTGGATTGGGGATAGTCCTGCAGCACCCAGGGAATGTCGCTGCCGATGGCTTCCATCGCGTTGCGGAAATAGGCGCTGATCTGGTCGTCGGTCTTCATGCCCGTCCCCGGCGCGATCATCACGCCGGCGGCGCCCAGGTCCATTACCTTGCGGGACAGCGAGCGCATGGCGGCGAAGCCCGGCGCGGAGACGCCGACGATGATCGGCTTGCCGTTCGCGCGTTTGATCACGCGGGAGCACAGCGCCAGCGCCTCTTCGGCATCCAGCTTGGGCGCTTCGCCGAGCACGCCCAGGATGGTGAAACCGTCACAGCCCATCTCGAAATAATAATCGGTCATGCGGTCGACCGATTTCCAGTCGATGCTGCCATCGTCCAGAAAGGGCGTGGGCGCGATGGAATAGACGCCAGAGGCTGTGTGATCGATCTTCATGTCTGTCCTTCCTTCTTGTCCTGACACTAGCCTGCCAGCCTGCTGGCGGCCACCCGGCTTGCCAGAAAAACCAGAAAAGTCAGACCCTTGCGCATCAAATCCCCGCACCGGCACGCGGGCCAGCGCTTTTTTGCGAGCGAGCTTAGCGGGGGCGCCCCTGTTGCGCCATTCTGGCAACGCCTCTGCTTGACGCGATACCTCGCGAGCCTAGACTTTGGGGAAAGAGGGCGCGGCCGACGCCGGCCAACGCAGAAAAGAAGAACAAGGGGACACCATGCAACCGGTACTTTCATCCCAGGCGCGCCTGCTCTCGCTACTGCTTCTGTCTTCAGCTCTGTGCGTGCCGCTGGCGGCATCGGCGCAGAACGATCAGGCCGACGTGCTGATCACCGGGGGCAAGGTCTATGACGGCTCCGTGGCCGCGCCCATCACCGGCGATGTCGCCATCAAGGGCGACAAGATCGTCTATGTCGGTCCCAAGGCGCCGATGACGGCCAAAAGGACCATCGACGCGCATGGGATGGTGGTCTCGCCCGGGCTGATCGACGCCCATACCCATGCCGACCACTTCCTGGAAGACACGGACAAAAGCCAGCGCGCCAATCCGGCCTGGGTGATGCAAGGCGTCTCCACCGTTTTTATCGGGGTGGATGGCAATGGCCCGCCTGATCTCAAGGCCAAGTTCGCCAAATTCAGCAGCCAGGGCATCGGCACCAATGTGGTCTCTTATGTCGGCTTCGGCGCTGTCCGCAAGGCCGTGCTGGGGGAGGCGGCGCGCGCGCCCAATGCCGCGGAGGCAGAAAAAGAAAAACAACTTGTCATCCAGGGCATGTGCGAAGGCGCCATCGGCCTTTCGGCCGGTCTCTTCTATGCGCCGCAGAATTTCGCCAAGACTGAGGAAGTTATCCCGCTGGCCAGGGAAGCGGGTTTGCGTGGCGGCATCTATGATACCCATCAGCGCGATGAATCCTCCTATTCGATCGGCCTGATGGCCTCGACCCAGGAAGTGCTGCGCATCGGCCGCGAAGGCCATATCCCCGTGCACATCTCTCACATCAAGGCGCTGGGCCATGACGTCTGGGGCAAGTCGGTCGATGTCATCAAGCTGATCGACGAGGCCCGCGCCAAAGGCCAGAACGTGACCGCCAACAATTATCCCTGGCTGGCCTCGAACACCGGGCTGGACGCGGCGCTGGTTCCGCGCTGGGCCTCGGATGGTGGCGCGCCGGCCATGCTCAAGCGCTTCGACGATCCGGCGCTGATGCCCAAGATCAAGGCGGAGATGGTCAAGAACCTGGACCGCCGCGGCGGCGCCAAAGCCATCCTGATTACCAGCGGCCTGACCATGGACGACAGCACAGGCATGTCCAAGGGCAAGTCAGCGCCCTGGACAGGCAAGTATCTCTCCGAAGTGGCCAAGATGTGGAAGCTGGATCCGGTTGACGCGGCGGTGCGCGTCCTGCGCGAAAGCAAGGGGCATGTCTCGATCGTTTCCTTTGTGATTTCCGAACCCGACCTGGAAAATTTCATCAAGCAGCCCTGGGTGGTGACCAGTTCCGATGGCAGCGTCGGCCATCCCCGTCAATACGCCACCTTCCAGACCAAATACGCGGTCTATGTCAAACAGAAGCATGTGATCGACGAGGCGTTTTTCATCCGCCATTCCACGGGTCTGACGGCTGATATCTTCAAGCTGGACCGGCGCGGATATCTGAAGCCCGGCTATTTCGCCGATGTGCTGGTGTTCGATCCGAACCGCTATATTCCCAAGGCCACCTACATCCATCCGGCGGTGCTCTCGGAAGGGGTGCAGGAATTGTTTGTCAATGGCGTGGCTGCGGTGGATAACGGCAAGATGACCGGATCGCTGCCGGGCCGGCCGCTGCCGCATACCCCGCCTGCCGGGACCTGCAAATAAGGCCGCTCAAAGAGGAAACCCCATGCGCAAATTCGTTTTGGCCGCCGTCCTGATTGCATTTGTCGTGCCGGCCGCGCAGGCCCAGACCGCTGAAGTCCACGTCTTCACTCCCGGCGTGGTCTATAACTCCGGCATCAAGGAGCTGGCCGAGTCCTACAGCAAGGAGACCGGGGTCAAGGTCACGGTCACCTCCAAGGGCATGGGCGCGCTGATCAATGACGCCAAGACCGGAACGCCGGTCGCCGACATCATCGTGGCGCCGGTTTCTTTCATGGACGGGCTGGAAGCGGAAGGCGCGGTCGTGCCGGGCACCGCCGCCGATATCGGCCGCGTCTATATCGGCCTGGCGGTTCCCAAGGGCAAGCCGCATCCCGATATCTCCACGCCGCGCAAGCTGGCGGCGGCGCTGAAGGCCGGGGGTACGGTGATCTATTCCAATCCCGCGCCCGGCAGCATGGAAGCACGCATCATCAACGACATGCTGCACCAGAACGCCATCTTCAAGGGCGTGAAGACCAGGATCAGCACCAAGGGCGAAGGCGGCCAGGCGCTGGTGCGCGGGGAAGGCGACATGGCGCTGCAGCTGATCTGCGAAGTGCTGAACCATCCCGAGCTTGATCTGGTCGGCACCGTGCCGGAAGAGCTGCACGCTTATATCGACACCAAGGTGGCGGTATCGACGCGCTCCACGCAAGCGGACGCAGCCAAGGGCTTCATCGCCTATATGCTCAGGCCCGACCACAATGGGCTGTGGAAGTCCAAGGGCCTGGAGCGGCTTCCTTAATCTTTGGCGATGCGAATGGTGAGGCTGGCGACACCCGCCACCTCGCCCTTCAGCACATCGCCGGGCTGCACCGGACCCACGCCCGCCGGCGTTCCGGTGTAGATCAGGTCGCCCGCCTCGAGCCGCATGGACTGGGAAATGAAGGCGATCACATCGGCCACCGGCCAGATCAGCTGGGACAGGTCGCCATCCTGCTTCACCGCGCCGTTCACGGTGAGATGGATGCGCCCCGCGGCGGGATGGCCGATCTTGCTTGCCTTGCTGAGGGCGCTGATGGGGGCGGAATTGTCGAAGCCCTTGCCCCAGTCCCAGGGGCGCTTCTTGTCCTTGGCTTCCTGTTGCAGATCGCGGCGGGTCAGATCGATGCCCACGCCATAACCGAAGACATGCGACAAGGCGTCCTCACGCGCGATGTTGCTGCCGCCTTTGGCGATCGCTGCCACCAGTTCGATCTCATGCTGCAGATCCCGCGTCTGGGGCGGATAGGGGATGGTGCTTCCGTCGGCGACCAGCGCATCGGCCGGTTTGCAGAAGAAAAAAGGCAGCTCGCGGGTGGGATCGGCACCCATTTCGCGGGCATGGTCGGCGTAATTGCGCCCCACGCAGAAAATCCGCCGCACCGGAAAAAGCCGCGTCTCGCCTTCGACCTTGACGGCAGGCTGGGTGGGCCTCGCGAAAACATAGTCGGTCATGTCATTCTCCGTGCTGCGTCGCAGCAATCATCTTAAAGCGTGAAGCGGCGGAAAACTTGCCGTATAGGCGAAGGGCCAATTACGGTCTTTTGCAAACTGGGGGAAGGGAAATTCCTATGCGTAGACGCGAATTTTTTCGGATGGCCATGACCAGCGGTGCCGCGGCGGCCTTGCTTAGCCAGAAGGAGGCTCAGGCCCAGGAAGCCGGCACGCGGGCGGCGCGTGGCATGGCGATGCCGAAGATCCGCGACCTGAAGGTGATCGAATGCCAGCCCAAGGGCTCGCGGCTGACCGTGGTCAAGGTGGTCACCGACCAGGACGGCCTTTACGGCTATGGCTGCGCCACCTTCACCCAGCGCGCCGACCTGGTGAAGCCGGCGGTCGATATGTATCTCAAGCCGCTGCTGGTGGGCCGCACCGTCGACCGCATCGAGGACATCTGGCAGATGGCTTACGATTCTTCCTATTGGAAGAACGGTCCGGTCCTGAACAACGCCATCTCGGGCGTCGACCAGGCGCTGTGGGACATCAAGGGTCGCATGGCCGGCATGCCGGTCTATCAGCTTCTGGGCGGCAAGGCGCGGGAGGCCGTGGATCTTTATGGCCATGCGGAAGGCGCCGAGATCCAGGAGACCATCGACAGTGCCAAGCAGTATATCGCCCAGGGCTTCCGCCATGTGCGTATCCAGGTGGGCGTGCCCGGCATGGCGGGCTATGGTGCCCGGCAGGCGGGCCAGCGTTTTCCGTCCCTCCACAACGAGCCGGTGTTCGAGCGCGAAGCGGCCAAGCGCCGGGCGATCGCGCTGTTCGAGGAAGCCCGCAAGCAGCTGGGTCCGGAGATCGAGCTGCTGCATGACGCCCATGAGCGCTATACCCCGACCGAAGCAGTGCAGCTTGCCAAGGACCTGGAAAAATACCGCCTCTTCTTCCTGGAAGATCCGCTCTCGCCGGAAGATCTTGTCTGGTTCCAGAATATCAGGGCCCAATGCTCGACGCCGATCGCGATGGGCGAACTGTTCAACAGCCCGCATGAGTGGACGCCGCTGATCAAGGACCGGCTGATCGACTATATGCGCATGCATATCTCGCAGATGGGCGGCCTGACCCCGGCCCGCAAAGTGGCCGCCATGGGTGAGATCATGAATGTGCGCACCGCCTGGCACGGTCCGGGGGACGTCTCGCCCATCGGTCACGCCGCGATGGTGCATCTGGATCTCAACATCACGAATTTCGGCATCCAGGAATACACGCCCTTCAATGACGCGGAAAAAGCGATCTTCAAGGGCGTGCCGGAAATGCGCGGCGGTTATTCCTATGCCAATGACCGGCCCGGCTGGGGTATCGAGATTGACGAAGCGGAAGCGGCCAAGCATCCGTTCAATCACAACCAGCCGCTCAATGGCGGCTGGGGCGTGGTCCGCCTGCCGGATGGGCAGGTCATCAAACAGTAGGCGCAAGCCTCGAAGAAGAAGCCCCGTATCCTGCGATGCGGGGCTTTTTCCTTTCCGGTTCAGGGAACGCCGGCCTTGTCGCTGGCCCGGCGCCGCGGACCCTTGTGATTTTCCCTGGTCGACCGGCGGCGGTCGGGGCCGCAATAATTCTTCGAACTGACCCGTTTCTTGGGCGACCGGACGATAGCCAGCAAACGTGCTTCCAGATTCGCGGGGATGATCGGCTTGGCGAGAAATTCGGTGACACCAGCGGCGATCGCGTCCCGGACGCGGGCGACCTCGGTATGGCCCGAAACCATCAGCACCGGCACGTAAGGATTGAGACCGTTGCGCGGCGTGCGCAGGCGGCGGGTGAATTCGACCCCATCCATCGGCTCCATGCACAGATCGCTGATCACGACATCGATGTGGCGCTGGCCCAGCACCGAAAGCGCTTCCTGGCCGTCCGCCGCCTCCACCACATCGTTGATGCCGAAGGACCGCAGAATTGTGCGCACGATTACGCGCGTGGCGCGCACGTCTTCCACCACCAGGACGGACAGATGGGCGATCTCTGAGGTGGGCATGACAACTCGGGTGAGGAGCAGCGAACAAAAGCGTATGTCTTAAGACTTAAGAGAAGTTTAGTGCATCCAAGCTCTTGTTTTTGTTCTGTATTGAAACGTACCGAAACGTGCCAACCCGTTCTTAATGTTTATCCCGTTATCCTGCCGGGGAAAGTGAAGGTGCGACCCATGATAAGAAAAAGCCAGAGAGGCTTCACGCTCGTCGAGTTGATGGTGGTGGTTACCATCATCGGCATTCTTGCCGCGATCGGCATTCCGCGCGTCTTCTCTTACATCCGCACCAGTTCGACCGCGGAAGTGGCGCAGGATGCAGCCAACATCACGGGCGCGATTTCCGGTTATGCCCAATCGCAGCTTCAGACCGCGGCGGCGATCCAGACCCAGATCGACACCACAACCGCCAC
>Ga0134126_10005802_pt1 | contig 15454 bp, 16 predicted proteins | sample KB31752_FD_96881 | JGI IMG/M metagenome (GOLD analysis project Ga0134126, IMG submission 96881) | Terrestrial soil microbial communities with excess Nitrogen fertilizer from Kellogg Biological Station, Michigan, USA - KB3-175-2 | ecosystem: Environmental > Terrestrial > Soil > Unclassified ...
ATCGGGCTGATTCAGGACAAGGCCTCGCTCAGCCTAGAGCCCGGCGGCCAGTTCGAGCTTTCCGGCGCGCCGCTCAGGACGGTGCACGAGACCTGCGCCGAGGTGAACACGCACCTCGTCCAGGTGCGCCAGGTCGCCGACGAGATGGGCGCCGGTGTCATCGGCATCGGCTTTGCGCCCACCTGGTCGATGGCCGAAACGCACCAGATGCCCAAGGGCCGCTATCAGATCATGCGCCGCTACATGCCGAAGGTCGGCGGCTATGGCCACGAGATGATGTTCCGCACCTGCACCGTGCAGGTGAATCTCGACTTCTCCAGCGAAGCCGACATGATCAAGAAATTTCGCGTCGGCCTGGCGCTCCAGCCGGTGGCGACGGCGCTGCTCGCCAATTCGCCGTTCCGCGAAGGCAAGCCCAACGGCTTTCTCTCCTACCGCAGCCAGATATGGACCGACGTCGACAACGACCGCGCCGGCATGCTGCCCTGGGTGTTCGACAGCGCAATGTCGTTCGAGCGCTATGTCGACTACGCGCTCGACGTGCCCATGTATTTCGTCTATCGCGACGGCAAGTACATCGACGTCGCCGGCAGAAGCTTCCGCGATTTCATCGCGCACAAGATCCCGGAGGTGAAGGACATCGAGCCGTCCATGGCCGATTGGGCCGATCATCTCACCACCATCTTTCCGGAAGTGCGCCTGAAGAAATTCCTCGAAATGCGCGGCGCCGATGGCGGCCAGTGGCGGCGCATCTGCGGCATGCCGGCGCTGTGGGTCGGCCTCTATTACGACCAGGTGGCGCTCGACGCGGCCTGGGACCTGGTCAAGGACTGGACCGCCGAGGAGCGGCAGGCGATGCGCGATGCGGTGCCGCGGCAGGGCTTCAAGACGCCCATTCGAAATACAACGGTGCACGCCATTGCGCACCAAATGCTCGAGATTTCCTCGGCCGGCCTGAAGCGCCGCGCCGCGCTCGATTCAGGTGGGATGAGCGAGGACGGGTTCCTGAATCCGCTGCGCGAACTCGTTGCCCGCGGCTATACCCGCGCCGAGGAGCTGCTGAAGTATTATGATGGCCCCTGGAACCGCGATCTCACGCCGCTCTTCAAGGAATACAATTTCCTCTGACGCGCGCTCAAATCCGCCGCGACGCGACGGCGAGCGCGACACCGAACGCCGCCAGCACCGCGCCGCGATAGGCCCATTGCATGTGATGCGCCATGAAGCCGATGGGCGCCAGCCCGGTGCCCTGGGCGACCCACCAGATGCCCAGTGCGATCGACAAGACACCGATCGAAAGCAGGAACATTCGAAAAAATCCGCGCATCGCTTCTCTCCTATGGCGTCCGCCTATTTCGGCTGCGGCACGCGCTCGGCGCCCTGGCGGTTGACCATCCAGCCTGGATATTCCGGCGGCAGCGCGCTCACCTCGTCGAGCCGTTTCATCTCGTCGGCCGAAAGCGTCAGCTTGGCGGCCTCGAGATTGTCGTCGAGCTGCTCCATGGTCTTGGCGCCGATGATCACGCTCATCACGAAGGGCTTGGCCAGCACATAGGCCAACGCAACACGTGCCACCGACGCACCATGCTTCTCGCCGATCTCGCGCATCGCCGCGATGCAGGCCCAGGCGCGGTCCTTGTTCACCGGCGGGAAGTCGAACGCCGCGCGGCGTGCGCCTTCCGGCCCGTTGCTGCCGGGTCCGAACTTGCCTGAGAGCAGCCCGCCGGCGAGGGGCGACCAGACCATCAGCCCGACCTTCTGGTCGGCCATCATCGGCACGATCTCGCGTTCCAGATCGCGCCCTGCGATCGAATAATACGACTGGATCGTCGCCAGCCGTGCCCAGCCGCGTTGCTCGGCGATGCCGTTCGCCTTGGCGACGCGCCACGCCTGCCAGTTGGAGCAGCCGATGTAGCGCACCATGCCGGAGCGCACGAGATCGTCGAGCGCGCGCATCGTCTCCTCCACCGGCGTCACCGAGTCCGTGGCATGGATCTGGTAGAGATCGATGCGATCGGTCTTAAGCCGCTCCAGGCTGCGCGCCACGGAATCCATGATGTGGCCGCGGCTGGCGCCGATGTCGTTCGGTCCCGGTCCGACGCGGCCATAGCACTTGGTCGCGATCACGACGTCCGAGCGTTTGACGCCGATGTCCTTGAGCGCCTGGCCGGTCAGCGTCTCCGAATTGCCCGCCGAATAGACGTCGGCGGTGTCGAGGAAGTTCACGCCGGCTTCCAGGCTCTTCTGCACGAGCGCGGAGGCGCCTTTCTGGTCGACCTCGCCGACCACCTTGAACATGCCCTGGCCGCCGAACGTCATGGTGCCGAGGCAGATTTCCGAGACATGGAGGCCGGTCGGGCCAAGTTGCTTGTACTTCATGGGTTTCACCTTCAGTCGGGCAGGGGGATGAATTCGACGGCGTCGCCGGGAATCTTGCCGAAGCGGCCTTCCGTCCAGTCGCGCTTGGCGCGCTCGATGCGGTCCTTTGAGGAGGAGACGAAATTCCACCAGACATGGCGCTCGCCGTCCAGCGGGGCGCCGCCCAGGAGCATGACGCGCGCATCCCCGCGCGCCGTGATGGCCGCGGCCTCGCCGGCATCGAACAGGATCATGTCGCCGTCGCGATGCGCCGCGCCGCCAGCCTCCACCGTGCCGCCCACCACCATCGCGCCACGCTCTGCATAGCCCTCGGGGAGCGCGACCGTGCTGCCGGCTTTCAGTTGCGCGTCGACATAGAATATCTCCATCTGCACGCGCACCGGCGAAGCAAGCCCAAAGGCCTTGCCCGTGACAACACGCAGGACTGCGCCGTCGCGCTCCAGCACCGGAAGCGCCGCTTTCGCGACATGCTGGAAACTCGGCGGGTCTTCTTCGTTCGCCCTGGGCAGGCCGACCCAGCTCTGGATGCCGTGCATGCGATGGCCGCGCGCGCGAATCTCGGGTCCGGTGCGTTCGGAATGCGCGATGCCGCGGCCGGCCGTCATCCAGTTGACGTCGCCGGGCAAGATCTCCTGACGGTTGCCCAGCGTGTCGCGATGCACCTGCGAGCCCTCGAACAGGTAGGTGATGGTGGCGAGCCCGACATGCGGATGCGGCCGCACGTCGATGCCCTTGCCCGGCGGGAAATCCACGGGGCCAAAATAGTCGAAGAACACGAACGGCCCGACCGTGCGCTGGCCGATCTGCGGCAGCACGCGGGCCACGCGGAAACCGTCGCCCAGTTCGCGCGCTTTGCCTTTGAGATCGCGCATGCTCACTCCCACCGTCAGGCGGGCAGGATGGTAATCTCCGGCCATACGCCGCGCCAGCGCGCCGCCTTCTCGACATAGCGATCGGGATGAAAATTCGCCATCCGGTTGGGCCGCACCGTCATGCTTTCGATATCCGCGAAGCCTTTGGGGGCATAGACTTCGAAGCCGTCGCCGTTCGGTCGCATTCCGACCATGGCGCATTCGCACAGGAAGCGGTCGATGCCATCCGTGGCACGCGCGAGCCTCGGATAGGGCGTGCCGAATTTTTCCTGGTACCAGATATGGACACGTCCCTGGTTGCGCACTTCGATCTCGACGCCGAGATCGGCGAACAAGGCGTCGGCGCGGCGGATGACGGCATCCTCCCCTTCCCATGACGGATCGGGATCGAAGTAGAAGATGTCGTAGTCCTTGATGCCATGGGTTGGCGCGCGCCCGGTCTTCAGGTTCCAGGCGGTCTGGAACAGCGCACCCGATACCAGCCAGCAGTCCGGCGCGCCCAGCGCCGGAAGCCGTTCCAGGATCGTGCGATTGACGCAATTGGTCAGCACGGTGGACGTAAAGTCATGCTCTGTCATCTGTGCCAGTTTGCCATCCAAAGCGGAGCGAGGCACGCTCGCGCCGATGCATTCTTGGGGATGGCCGTGACCTTGATGTCCGCGGTGGGATTCGGCGCCGCGTTCTGCACGACGTTCGCGCTGGTGCCGCAGGTTCTCAAAGCCTGGCGCTCGCGCTCGACCGCCGACGTTTCGATGGGATGGATAGCGGTGCTGTCGACCGGCACGCTTCTATGGTTCATCTATGGAGTCATGGGCAACGACGCGCCGCTGATCACCGCCAATGCGACGAGCTTCGTGCTGGCCGCGGCTATTCTCGTGCTCAAACTGCGGCACGGTTAGCGGGGCTCAGAGCAAGTCCAGAACGCCGCGAACGTAACGTTCGGTCCAGCCGCGAAAGGTCTTGCCCTCCAGCCAGTCTGGCCGGTTGTCCGGACGCGCGAAGAATTCCCAGAACTTCAGCCGGTCGTTTATTACGTAGAGCGCCATGCGGTCGGGCGAAAATTCGCCGCGTCCCGCCCCCGCGGCATAGGTCTCGACGAAGATTTGCGCCGATGCCGGTTCGGTGTCGAGATAGATGCACGCCTCCCGCACGATATCGCGCGCGCCGTCGCTGAATTGCCCCTCATGCAGGTCGAACAGTCCGCTCACCCGCCAGCGGCCGCGATCCTTGGACAGCGTCAGATTGTTCAGCTTGTAGTCGACATGGACATAGGCGTTGACGGCCGGATCGGACGTGGCAAGGGCACGCGTCGCGGCGTGCGCGATCCAGGCGCGGTCGTCATCGGTGAGCGTGCCGGCGGCGGCCATTTCGAGGGTCTCGTCCACCACGCGCTGCATCGCGCCCCCCTGGAAAGGCTCCAGCGCGATCGACGTGCGGTCGAAATCGCCGGCAATGTCCCAGGTCAGCCTTTGCATCTCGAGCAGATTCTCCGCGAGCGCAGCGGCGACGTCGCGCCGGTCGTCGGGTGTCAGAATCTTGAGGATGGCGCGCTCGTCGGTGCACAGGCCCGGCATGCGCGGCATGACGAGATAGGGCCAGCCGAAGATGTCGCTTGCTTCGTCGTGCAGCATCGGCCAGGGCACCGGCGTCTTCGTGCGCTCGTGCAGGTGACGTGCGAAGAATCTCTCCTTGGTGAACTGCCAGCGGTCCTCGCGCCGCCATTCGGTTTCGCCGCGGCCCTTGACCCAATGCGGCGCGCCGCGAAGTACGAATTCGCCCCCGGTGGTGGCGACGAACACGTTCTGGCCGAATAGCCCGCTGGCGATCGGCGTCGCGCTGACGAAGCGCCCAAGTCCGAACCGCTCCGCGACCGCTTCGAACTGCGCATCGCTGATGGCACCCAGTCGTTCGGAATAGACCCGTGCCTCCCCCATGCGGGGCAGGATGCGCTCAACCTGCGGCGAAAACCATATCGGGCAGCACAGCCGTGCCTTGCGCGTCGCGCGCGAGCCGGTGCGTCCATGTCACGGCCGACAAAGGCAGGGCGCCAAAGAGATGCGGAAAATCCTCGCCGCGCGACGGCGCATGTTCCCATTTGAGCGCCGGGCCGAGCATCGCCTCGTCCACCGCGATCAGCAGGATGTCGTTCTGTCCGGCATAGTAGAGCCGCAGCGTCTCGGCGAGCTGCGGGGCCGTCGAGAAGTGGATGAACCCGTCCGCCTTGTCATGCGCCGAGCCGTCGAACCGGCCCGCGCGCTCGGCCTCGCCCCAATCCGCCGCCGTCGCGATCTTGAAGATCGTCATGCGGCCTGCGCCGTGCCGCCGACGGTCAGCCCGTCGAGCCGAAGCGTCGGCTGGCCGACGCCGACCGGCACGCTCTGACCGTTCTTGCCGCAGGTGCCCACGCCGCTGTCGAGCTTCATGTCGTTGCCGACCATCTTGATCCGGGTCAGCGCTTCGGGTCCGCTGCCGATCAGCGTCGCGCCCTTGATCGGCGCGCCGACCTTGCCGTTTTCGATCAGATAGGCCTCGGTGCAGGAGAACACGAACTTGCCGCTGGTGATATCGACCTGGCCGCCGCCGAAATTGGTCGCGTAGATGCCCTTCTTGACGCTCGCCAGGATCTCGCCGGGCGCCGTGGTCCCGCCGAGCATGTAGGTGTTGGTCATCCGCGGCATCACCGGGCTGCCATAGGATTGCCGCCGCCCGTTGCCCGTCGGCGCCACGCCCATGAGCCGCGCATTCTGCCGGTCCTGCATGTAGCCCTTCAGGATGCCGTCCTCGATCAGCACCGTGCGCGAGGTGGGCGTGCCCTCGTCGTCGACCGAGAGCGAGCCGCGTCGTCCCTCGATCGTGCCGTCGTCCACCACCGTCACCCCGGGCGCCGCGACGCGTTCGCCGAGCAGGCCCGCGAAGGCGCTCGTCTTCTTGCGGTTGAAGTCGCCTTCCAGCCCGTGGCCGATCGCCTCATGCAACAGGATGCCGGGCCAGCCCGGACCGAGGACAACGGTCATCTCGCCGGCCGGCGCAGGGATCGACTCGAGATTGACCAGCGCCTGGCGCAGCGCCTCGTCGACCGCGGCCTGCCAGTAACCGGGCGTCAGATAGGTGTCGTAGCCGCTGCGCCCGCCGCCGCCGAAATGGCCGGACTCCTGGCGCCCGTTCTGCTCGGCCACGACCGTCACGTCGATGCGCACCAGCGGGCGGATGTCGCGATACACGGCGCCGTCGGCGCGCAGGATCTCCACCTGCTGCCACTCGGCGGAGAGATGGCAGGATGCCTGCCGCACCCTCGAGTCCTTCGCCCGGGCATAGGCGTTCATGTCCTCGAGCAGCTTCACCTTCGTCTCGAAGGCGGCGCTGCCGAGCGGGTCGATATCGGTATAGAGCTTCACATTGCTGCGCGCAGGCGCCAGCGCGGCTCTGCCGCCATGTCCGCTCGACACCGCCCGGACCGTGTCCGCGGCGCGCTTGATCGCCTCCTCGGAGAGATCGGTGGCGTGGGCATAGCCGGTCGCCTCGCCGGCCACCGACCTGAGCCCGAATCCCTGCGTGGTGTCGAAGGACGCGGCCTTCAGCCGGCCGTCGTCGAAGGAAAATGATTCGCTCTGACGGAATTCCAGGTACAGCTCGCCGTCATCGCTGCCCTTCAATGCCTCGCCGACCGTGCCCAGAACGCGGTTTCGGTCCATGCCGGTGCGGGAAAAGAAGAGGTCGCTGGTGTCGCTCATGGCGGGCTCCGAGACGCGTGTTTTGGCTTGCTTGTAGATATAGGTGCTTTTGCGGCGCCTTGCCCATGGAACATCGGACCGCTCCCGGAGCGGTGCCGAACCCACCCCGTGCCAGAAGGTCGCAATGACTTTAGGGGCTTAGCGCCTCTAAATCGCCGGCAAGAATCTGAAAGCGGGGGTTTCGGACGCCCCGCCGGCTCATTTTGTGAGGAAGACCTCATGTCCCTGAGAAAAACCGGCATCGGCTTAGGGCTGATCGCGAGCGCGCTGGCCTGGTCCGGTTCGGCTTCGGCGCTGCCCTACGACTACCAGCTCGGCTTCCAGTCGGCCGCTTCGCCGGTGATGGAACGGATCGAGAGCTTCCACAACCTGCTGCTCTACATCGTGGTGGCGATCAGCCTGTTCGTGCTGGCCCTGCTGATCTGGATCATCCTGCGCTACAACGCGCGCGCCAACCCGATTCCCAGCAAGACGCATCACAATTCGCTGCTCGAAGTCATCTGGACGATCGTCCCGGTGATCATCCTGGTGATCATCGCGGTCCCCTCCTTCAAGCTGCTGTACTACGAAGCGGAGATTCCCAAGCCCGACGTTACCATCCGCGTGATCGGCAAGCAGTGGTACTGGACCTATCAGTACCCGGCGAGCAATCTGTCCTTCGACTCCACCGCGCTCAGCAAGGCCGACGCCGAAAAGGCGGGCGGGCATTATCTGCTCAGCGTCGACAATGTCGTCGTCGTTCCGGTGAACAAGGTCATCGCCATCGACACCACCGGCGCGGACGTCATCCACTCCTGGGCGCTGCCGCAGATGGGCGTGAAGATGGACGCCATCCCGGGCCGCATCAATCACACCTGGTTTCAGGCGACCAGGATAGGCACCTTCTACGGCGAGTGTTCCGAACTCTGCGGCGCCAACCACGATACGATGCCGATCGAGGTCAGGGTCGTTTCGGACGCCGACTATGCGGCATGGCTGGCCGCCGCCAAGAAGAACACCAAGGTCTATTCGCCGATCGCAGACGCGGGTGATCCCACGCGCCTGGCCGCGAAATAACAAGGACAGAGTCCATGGCTGATCTCGCCCACGCTGCCGACGACCACGCCCACGGTCACCCGACCGGCTGGCGCCGCTTCGTCTATTCGACGAACCACAAGGACATCGGCACGATGTATCTTGTCTTCGCGGTCATCGCCGGATGTATCGGCGGCTTCATGTCGATGATGATGCGCGCCGAGCTGATGGAGCCCGGCCTGCAGATCTTCAAGGACCCGCACACGTTCAACGTGTTCGTGACCGGCCACGGCCTCATCATGATTTTCTTCATGATCATGCCGGCGATGATCGGCGGGTTCGGCAACTGGCTGGTGCCGCTGATGATCGGCGCGCCGGACATGGCGTTCCCGCGCATGAACAACATCTCGTTCTGGCTGCTGCCATTCTCCTTCGCGCTGCTCCTGCTTTCGATGTTCGTCGAAGGCGACTCGGGCGGTATCGGCGTCGGCGGCGGCTGGACGCTGTATGCGCCGCTCTCGACCTATGGCTCGCCCGGACCGGCGATGGATCTGGCGATCTTCTCGATTCACATCGCCGGCGCCTCCTCGATCCTGGGCGCCATCAACTTCATCACCACGATCTTCAACATGCGCGCGCCCGGCATGACGCTGCACAAGATGCCGCTGTTCGTTTGGTCGATCCTGGTGACGGTGTTCCTGCTGCTGCTCTCGCTCCCGGTCCTTGCCGGCGCGATCACCATGCTCCTGACCGACCGCCATTTCGGCACCTCGTTCTTCAATCCGGCAGGCGGCGGCGACCCGGTCCTCTACCAGCACCTGTTCTGGTTCTTCGGGCATCCGGAAGTGTACATCCTGATCCTGCCGGGCTTCGGCATGGTCAGCCACATCGTCTCGACCTTCTCCAAGAAGCCGGTGTTCGGCTATCTCGGCATGGCCTATGCGATGGTGGCGATCGGCTTCATCGGCTTCCTGGTCTGGGCGCACCACATGTACACGGTGGGGCTCAGCGTCGACACCAAGGCCTATTTCGTCTTCGCCACCATGGTCATCGCGGTGCCGACCGGCATCAAGATCTTCTCCTGGATCGCGACGATGTGGGGCGGCTCGCTCGAGTTCAAGACGCCGATGCTCTGGGCCGTGGGCTTCATATTGCTCTTCACGATCGGCGGCGTGACCGGCGTGGTGCTCGCCAATGCCGGCGTCGACGTTGTGCTGCAGGACACCTACTATGTGGTGGCGCATTTCCACTATGTGCTCAGCCTCGGCGCGGTGTTCACGATCTTCGGCGGTTTCTATTTCTGGTTCCCGAAGATGACCGGCTACATGTACAACGAGTTCCTGGGCAAGCTGCACTTCTGGATCACCTTCATCGGCGTGAACATCGCGTTCTTCCCGATGCATTTCCTTGGCCTGGCGGGCATGCCGCGGCGCTATGCGGACTATCCGGCGGCATTCGCCGGCTGGAACTACGTCTCCTCGATCGGCGCCTTCATCGCCGGCTTCGGCGTGCTGGTGTTCCTGTTCATGCTGGCCGAGGCGTTCGCGCGCAAGCGCGTGGCGGGCGACAATCCCTGGGGTCCCTACGCGACGACGCTGGAATGGACACTTCCGTCGCCGCCGCCCTTCCACCAGTTCAACGAACTGCCGAAGATCACGTGATGGCTGCCCGTCCGCGCTCACCTGACGAGAAGAAGCGTCTCAGCTACGAGCGGGACGGACGCAACACCTATGGCGAAACCGACAAGGGCTCGCGCAAGTCGATTCCGCGCTTCAAGGCGAAGTCGCATCGCAAGGCGCGGCATATCGCAACGCAGGAAGTGACGGTCGCGAACGTCACTGGCGATTTGCTGGACTCGGCGGACAAGCGGTTGAACGACCGCCTCGGCAAGCATGCGCGCACGATGCATCGCAAGGCGCCCGATACCCCGCTCGGACTGACCCTCGCCATCGACGGCAAGCTGCCGCTCGACAAGGCTGCGTCGAAGCGTACCGCGAATAAGGCCCTTCGGCGCGGGGAGCGGTTCCAGCTGCCCCAGACGGAGAGGCAGTGATGGCGAACGCCGCGACATTCTCGGCCGAGACCAGAGTCGCCACGGTCGGCGACTATTTCGCGCTGCTCAAGCCGCGCGTGATGTCGCTCGTGATCTTCACGGGTCTTGCCGGTCTCGTTGCGGCGCCGGGGCACATCGATCCGGCGACCGCGTTCGCGGCGCTGCTCTGCATCGCCGTCGCGGCAGGCGCATCCGGTGCGCTCAACATGGCCTATGACGCGGACATCGACCGGCTGATGGCGCGCACTGCCAATCGCCCGATCCCGCTCGGACACATCGCGCCCGGCGAGGCGCTCGGCTTCGGCTGGACGCTGGCGGTCGCGGCGGTGACGCTGATGGGCCTCTTCGTCAACCTGGTCGCGGCAGGACTGCTCGCCTTCACCGTCTTCTTCTATGTCGGCGTCTACACGCTGTGGCTGAAGCGTCGCACGCCGCAGAACATCGTGATCGGCGGGCTCGCCGGTGCGCTGCCGCCGGCCATCGGCTGGGCTGCGGTGACGGGCTCGCTGTCGCTGGCGCCTATCCTGCTGGTCGCGATCATCTTTCTGTGGACGCCGCCGCATTTCTGGGCGCTGTCGCTGTGGCGGTCGGGCGACTATGCGCGCGCCGGGGTGCCGATGATGCCTGTGGTGCGCGGCAAGGCTTCGACGCGCCGCCAGATCCTCGCCTATACCGCCGCCCTGGTCCCGCTTGGCCTCGCGCCGGCCGCGATCGGCCTGGCCGGCCCGCTCTATCTCGCCGCCGCCGCCGGAATCGGCGCCTGGTTCGCGGTCGAGGCGGTCGCGGTGGTCCGCGAGCGCGACAGCGAGAACGAGCCCGCGGCCCACCGCCTGTTCCGCGTCTCGCTTGTCTACATGTTCGCCCTGTTCGCCTCGCTGATCGTCGAGCGCGTCGCCCATGTCGCGGCGTTCGCGCCGTGGCTGTGATCGCGATGGACGAGGGCGGGAAGGCGAAGCGCCGCCGCAACATCGCATTGGCGCTGGCGCTGGGCGCACTGGTTGTATTGTTTTACGTCATGACGATGGTGCGGGTTCACCCGTAGGAGAGGGCATTCACGATGGCCAATTCAGAGGTCAAGCACGACTATCACCTGGTCGATCCGAGCCCCTGGCCGATCGTCGGCTCGATCGCCGCCTTCACCATGCTGGTCGGCGCCGTGTTCTGGATGAACAAGGACTACACCGGCTTCTTCGGCCTGCCGGTGAACGGCCAGCCCTGGATCTTCGCCATCGGCGCCTTCCTGGTGCTGTTCACCATGGCCGGCTGGTGGCGCGACGTGGTGTCGGAGTCGGTCGTGCGCGGCCAGCACACGCCGGTGGTGAAGCTCAACCTGCGCTACGGCATGCTGCTGTTCATCGCGTCGGAAGTGATGTTCTTCGTCGCCTGGTTCTGGGCCTATTTCAATTCCGCGATCTTCTTCAACGACGTCGCGATCGGCTCCTGGCCGCCGTCGGGCATCGTGACGCTCGATCCCTGGCACTTCCCGCTGCTCAACACGCTGATCCTGCTCACCTCGGGCACCACCGTCACCTGGGCGCATCACGCGCTCCAGCACGGCGACCGCAAGAGCGCGATCCAGGGCCTGCTGATCACCGTCCTGCTGGGCGCGTCCTTCACCGGCGTGCAGGCCTATGAATACGCCCACGCGCCGTTCACCTTCGGCTTCAACCACGCGGCGCTTGCCGCCTTCACCGATCCGGCGCACGTCAATCTCGCGGCGGCGAACCTCAATCCGGTTATCGACCTCATCAACCCGGCGTCGAAGGCGCTGATTGCCGGTGGCGGCGATCTGGGCGCGATTTACGGGTCGACCTTCTTCATGGCGACGGGCTTCCACGGCTTCCACGTCATCATCGGCACGATCTTCCTGTCCGTCTGCCTGTTCCGCGCGATCGCGGGCCAGTTCACGCCGACCCGGCATTTCGGCTTCGAGGCGGCGGCCTGGTACTGGCACTTCGTCGACGTGGTGTGGCTGTTCCTGTTCGCCTGCATCTATGTCTGGGGCGCCGGCCCGGTCGTTGTCGGCTGACATGGCATGACCGCGCCCAGCACGCTGCGAGCGAGCCTGCTGGGGCGGTGTCCGCGCTGCGGACAGGGCAGGCTGTTCGACGGCTACCTCGCCATCGCGCCGTCCTGCTCGGCCTGCGGTCAGGATTTCCGCAGCTTCGACGTCGGTGACGGCGCCGCGGCCCTTGTCATCCTCGTCGTCGGCGCCATCGTCTGCGGGCTGGCGCTCTGGGTCGAGTTCACCTTCCAGCCGCCGCTCTGGGTCCATGCCGTTCTATGGGCGCCGGTCATCGCGCTTCTGACTCTGTTCCTTCTGCGCGTCACCAAGTCGGCGCTGCTGGTGCTGCAATATCGGCACAAGGCCGGCGAAGGACGGATCGTAGGGTGAGATGCGCTTTCGTCCGCTCCCCGGCATCACGATCGCCTGCGCCCTTCTGCTCGTATTTCTGATCGGTCTGGGCGTCTGGCAGCTTCAGCGCCTGCAGTGGAAGCTCGCCCTGATCGAGCAGGTGAACCACAACCTCGTGGCGCCGCCTCTATCGCTCGATCGCATTCTCGCGCTGGGCAGCGATGCGGAGTATCGCCGCGTTGCGCTCCACGGGCGCTTCGACAACGCGAAGGAAGCCTATGTCTATGGCACCGGGCCCGAAGGCGCGCCGGTCTATCGCGTCGTCGTGCCGTTCCGGACCGATGACGGCCGCGAGCTGCTGATAGACCGCGGGATCGTTCCGCGCGACCTGCGCGATCCGGCCACGCGTCCGCAGGGAATCGTCGCCGGCGAGACTCATGTCGTCGGCGTGTGGCGCACGTCGCAAGGCGCAGGCGCCTTTACGCCGCCGCCCGATCTGGCCCACCGCATCTGGTATTCCCGCGACGTCGCCGCCATCGCGCGCGCCGACGGCATCGTCCTGACGGCGCCCGCGCTGATCGAGGCCGACGCCACGCCCAATCCGGGCGGCTGGCCGAGAGGCGGGCAGACCGTGGTCACCTTCCGCAACGAGCACCTGCAATATGCCATCACCTGGTTCCTGATGGCGGCAGGTCTGCTGGCGGTCTACATCGCCTATCATGTGTCGGTGGGCAGACTGACATTCGGAAGAAAACCGTGAGCGGCGCACCGCACTACATCAGCACGCGGGGCCTCGCCCCTCGCGCGGGGTTCGAGGACGTGCTGCTCGCCGGTCTCGCGCCCGATGGCGGGCTCTATCTGCCGGAAACCTGGCCGCGGTTCACAGCGGCCGAGATCGCGGGTTTGCGCCGCCGCGCCGCTGCCGACTACGACGGCGTCGCCACCGATATCCTGGCGCGCTTCACCGGCGATGCCTTCACGCGCGGCGAACTTCTCGCCGATGTCGCGGCAGCCTATGGCGGTTTCGACGATCCCCTCATCGTTCCGATCCGGGCGATCGCGCCGGGCCTCTACATCCTGGAGCTGTTCCACGGTCCGACATTGGCCTTCAAGGATCTGGCGCTCCAGGTCCTGGGCCGGCTGTTCGCGCGTTCGCTGGCGCGCCGCGGCGGCCGTGCGACGGTGGTGGTGGCGACGTCGGGCGACACCGGCTCGGCCGCCATCGCCGCGCTCGGCGGCCTCGCCAACATCGATGTCTTCGTGCTGCATCCCAAAGGCCGCGTCAGCGAGGTTCAGCGGCGCCAGATGACGACGTCGCCGCACGCCAACGTCCACAATATCGCGCTCGAAGGAACCTTCGACGATGCGCAAGCCCTGGTGAAGGCGCTGTTCGCCGACGCGCCGTTTGCGCGGGCGGTATCGCTCACCGCCGTCAATTCGATCAACTTCGTCCGCATCGCCGCCCAGGCCGTCTACTACTTTGCGGCGACGCAGATCGGCGGCAGTCCCGTCTTCGTCGTGCCGACCGGCAATTTCGGCGATGTCTTCGCCGGCGAAGCGGCGATGCGCATGGGCCTCGACATCGAGAAGCTCGTGGTCGCGACCAACGCCAACGACATTCTTGCCCGCGCCCTGAACGACGGCGTCTATGCGCGTGGACCCGTGCACCCCTCGCTCAGCCCCTCGATGGACATCCAGGTCGCGAGCAATTTCGAGCGCGCGCTGTTCGAAGCCGCCGACCGCGATGCCGGCTGGCTGCGTCGCGCCATGTCCGATTTCGCGCAGGACGGCCGCCTCGTCATCCCGGCCGGCGTGCTTGCCGCACTCCGCGCGCGCTATGCGGCCTTTTCCTGCGACGACGCGAAGACGGTCGAGACGATGGCGCTCGCCAGGCGCGATTTCGGCGAGACAATCGATCCGCACACCGCCGTCGCGCTGGCGGCGGCGATGCCCTGGTGGGAGCCGCGGGAGCGCAACGTCATCGTGCTCTCGACCGCCCACCCGGCAAAGTTCCCTGACGCCGTCGCGCGCGCGACCGGGACGGCACCGCCGCTTCCCGAGCGCCTGGAGGGGCTTTTCGAGCGGTCCGAACGCCTCGAAACCCTGCCGAATGACAAGGGCTTGGTCCGCGCCTTTATCGAGTCTAAGCTGGGCCGATGAGACCTGAAATTACAAGACTTTCCAACGGCTTGACCGTAATCACCGATCCCATGGCGCAGCTCGAAAGCGCCATGCTCGGCGTTTGGGTGAATGCCGGCAGCCGCAATGAAACCGCGCCGCTCATGGGCGTGAACCACATGCTCGAGCACATGGCCTTCAAGGGCACGACGACGCGCAGTGCCCGCGATCTTGCGGAAGAGATAGAGGCGGTCGGCGGCTATCTCAACGCCTACACCAGCCGCGAGCAGACCGCGTTCCACGCCCGCGTGCTCAAGACCGACGTGCCGCTCGGCATCGATCTGCTGGCCGACATCCTGATCAATCCGACCTTCGACCCTGCGGAGCTCGAGCGCGAGCGCCAGGTCGTCCTGCAGGAGATCGGTCAGGCCGCCGACACGCCCGACGACATCATCTTCGACCACCTGCAGTCGGTGACCTATCCGGCGCAGCCGATCGGCTGGCCGATCCTGGGCTCGGTGGAAACTGTCGGCGGCTTCACGCCCGAACACCTGCGTACCTATTCCGCCGCGAATTATCGTGCCGGCGGCATGACCTTCGTCGCATCGGGCGGGGTCGTGCACGACGAGATCGTGAAACTGGTCGCCGAGAAGTTCGCCAATCTGCGCAGCGGCCCGACGCCCGCGCCGCTCGCCGCGCGCTATGCCGGCGGCGACATCCGCGTCGAGGAAGACCTCGAACAGGCCCACATCGCCTATGCGCTTCCCGGCGTGTCGAGCGTCGATCCCGATTTCTACGTGGCGCAGGTCTATGCCACTGCGCTCGGCGGCGGCATGTCCTCGCGTCTGTTCCAGGAGGCTCGCGAGAAGCGCGGCCTGTGCTATGCGATTTCCGCCTTTGCCCAGACGGCGAAGGATTCCGGCACGATCGG
>Ga0134126_10005804_pt1 | contig 15447 bp, 11 predicted proteins | sample KB31752_FD_96881 | JGI IMG/M metagenome (GOLD analysis project Ga0134126, IMG submission 96881) | Terrestrial soil microbial communities with excess Nitrogen fertilizer from Kellogg Biological Station, Michigan, USA - KB3-175-2 | ecosystem: Environmental > Terrestrial > Soil > Unclassified ...
ACCGCTTCGTACCGGCGCTTCTCCAGGTCAGCGATCTTCCCGGCGGTGGTGTGGATGTCGATCGTCGGGTCAGGCGCGTCCAGGCCACCCGCCTGCTCGGCAGCATCTATAGCCATGCCGCACAGGGTAAGCCAGCGCCACGCCCCACCATCGCCCGCCTCCCCCCGCGCGCCTTGTCCCTGCTAGGCGGACTGGATGGTGAGTACGGTCCAGGCGCCTAGGCTGACGCGGTCGCCGGAGTGAAGTGGTACAGGCACTCCGGTGATCATGTCGGTGCCGTTCACCTGGGTGCCGTTTGACGAGCCTGGGTCAAGTACCGACCAACTGCCGTCAGGCTGGGACATCAGCACGGCGTGCAGGTGCGAGATGCCCGGATCGGTTGGTGGTCCGGTGAGGTCGATCTCCGGGTCAAGGCCGCGCGAGGCGCTGCGCCGGCCGATCCGCATCTCCTTGCCGGTCAGGGTGAACCGGCGCTCCGGGCAGTACCCGGGGAACTCGATCGATGCGGCGTCGGGACTGCTCGCGGCGATCACGGAGTCGAAGTAATCGCGGTCGGCGGTCACCACCGCGGTCCAGGCTTGGCTGGTGGCTTGTTCTGCGGCGGGCGGCGGCGTCGTTGCGGCAGCGGCTGCCGCGTTCGTGGTGCTGGTTCCCGAGGCGTAGTCGAACCCGCACACCTCGCAGAACATGCCGGTCTTGTCGGCACCGCATTGCGGGCAGGTCGCGCCCGACGCCGGGGTAGCTGAGGCAGCCGGGGTACCGGAGCTAGGCGTGCCCTCGATACGCATTCCGCATGTGTCACAGAAATCCGCTGAAGCCGACTCGTGGCCGTCTGGGCATGTTGGCATCGCCGGGCCTGCCTATTTCCTCGTCCTGACGGTCTTGGTTGACCGGGTGTCGAGCGCCATCTCGTCGGCGTCGTCGATCTTCTTCTTGAGCCGCACCGTGCCGGTGGCGGCGTCGACCACGTCGACGACCTTGGCGAGCAGCCTGGCTGTGTCCTCGTTGCCTGATTCTTGTGCCAGCGCGACGGCCCGGCCGAGCTTCGCGGTCGCGATTTCCTCGTCGCCTTGCTTGCGTGCCTCTAGTCCGTCCTGGATCGCCTTCGCCAACTCGGCCTGACCTGTGTAGTGCGCGACATTGGCGTTGATCCTGGTGGACAGCGCCTCGTCGTCGGTCCACACCGCCCTGACCAGACCCTGACCCTGCACCTGGCCGCCGACGATCAGGCTGATTCGGGACGCGAGCATTTCCTGGCCGACGGCGGCCGCGTTCACCTGCACGCACACGTGATAGTCGCGGCTCTCACCGCCGCCCCAGGCGCCGGTCGGGTAATCCCCTGCTTGCGGGCCTGACTGCGTGCGCCTGCCAGTCAGGTCGTCTACGGTCGGCGCGACCTGCTTGACAAATTGCAGCTCGGCGCTCTGCGGCGTCCAGACCCGCAGCGCGACGTCGGCGACCGCCTTGCCCATCGCCGTGGCCATCATGGCCTCGAAGTCCGCGGTCAGCCCGGAAGGGTCAGGCACGATGTCGACCGTCCCGAGCAGCGCGGTGGAGATCCGCCGCAGCTCGGCGACCTGCCAGTCGGTGCCCACCCCGCGGCAGTCGCAGCTGAACACCCCATCGCACTCGCTGATGGCCGTGGTGAGCTGCTCGGGCGCTTCGTGCTCGTTCTTGCCGTCGGTCAGCAAGATCGCGTGCCGCAGGCCAGCCGACCCAGAGGTCAGCATCTGCCGCGCCAGCCGCAGCCATGAGCCCATTGCCGTGCCTCCGCCCGGGCGCAGGTTCCCCACCACCTGCTTGGCGGCCTGCCTGGTCTGCGGGCTGGCGATGACCAGGCTTCCGTCGTTAGGGAACACGGGCCGTGCCACCTCGGTCCCGGCGATCACTGCGAACGCCACGCCGTCCCGCACCACATCGAGCGCCGCCTGGGTGGCCGCCCTGGCCTGCACGATCTTGGCATGCGGGTAGTCCATCGAGCCTGAGCAGTCGATGATGATGGCCTCGGCGCGGCCGGTGGTCGCGTCGGTCGCGCGAGCAAGGTCGTCAGGCGCGGTGACCGTGACGATCGAGTTGACTTCCCTGGCGCCAGCGGTCAGGTACTCGTTCTGGAAGATCTCGACGGTGAAATCGGACTGGCTCATCAGCGCGGGTCTCCTAGGTCTGTCGCGGCAATCACGGAGGTGTCGCCTGGCCGGGTGCGGGTGCCTGGCGGAAATGGGATCAGCACGACGGTCACGTTGTCGCTGCCGCCGGATTCGATGGCGAACTTGACGAGTGTCGCGGCGGTGCGGAGCGGGTCGCGCACCGCATCGGGCAGCGCCATCTCGGCGAGACCGGCGACGTCGGGCTGGTAGTTCCACAACCCGTCCGAGCAGAGCAGCACCGCACCAGCCCCCTGCGGATCGAACACCGTGACGTGCGGCTGGGCGTCGCTGGCGTCCGCGCCGATCCAGCCGGTGACCACGTGGGCCTGCGGCAACGCCATGGCCTCCGCCTCGGACAGCCCGCGCGCGACGAGTTCGGCGGCGATCGAGTCGTCAACCGTGAGCTGCCGGGAGGTTGCGGGACCGTCGGCGTCGATCCAGTACGCCCTGCTGTCACCGAGCCAGCAGACCGTCACCTGCTCGGCGGTCACCACGGCGGAAACGAACGTGGCCGACGGCGCGTTCGCGTGCAGCCTGGCCGAGTCGGCGAGTTCGGCGAGAGCCTTCTGCGCGGCCTTGACCGCGCCGACCGATGAGACGCCGAGGTCGGAGCCGCCCCTGACCGCCGCGAGCAGGACCTGGACGGCCGCCTGCGATGCCGCCTGTGACGCCTCGTCCGGGTGGCTAGACGTGGAGACCCCGTCGCAGACAACGGCCAGCGCCACCGGCCCGGCCTTCGACTGCGTGGTGGCCAGCGCCATCGCGTCCTCGTTTCGGCTGTGCCGCAGCCCTTTGTCCGTGACGCCGGCGACGAGGTCGAGCTCAAGTTCCACGTGATCGTTGCCGGCGGGCAGCTTGCGGCCGCAGGACTCGCAGTAGCCCTCTGGGGTGATCGAGGTACCGGCGCAGTTCGGGCACTGGCGAGTCGCTGGCTGTGAGCTGTCGCCGCTCGTTACCGCCGGCGCGAGGTCGGTGCTGCAGGCTTCACAGAAGTTGTCGTCCGGCCAGACCGGCTGGCCGCACGTAGGACAGCTGACACTCTCCCCGGCGGCCGTCATGACCAGGTACTCGGGCGGACGCTGTTGGCCAGGTCGACAAGCTCGGTCCTGCGTCGCCGATCGGAGGTGAGCTGGGCTTGGGTGCGGTAAGTGCGCTCGAGCCCGAATCGCAGCGAACGCTCGTTGTTGTCGCAGCCGAGCAACTCGCCGCTGCCCAGCGCCTCGCCGGCGTGCAGCCGGGCCAGCGCGGCCTTCAGCACCTCGGCGGCCACCTGCGCCAGAGCGATCTGATCGAGCTTGAGCCTGCTGACACCGCGGCCTGCCTCCTGCAAGTCGGCCGCGGAGACGCATGCCAGACCCGCCGGCGGCGACACCAGGATTCGCACCGCGGCGACCCGCGCGGCGATGTGATGACTCGACGAGTCGGGCACAACGGACAGCGCGGTGATCGCGCCGGCCCGGTCACCTGCCTGCAGCAGCGTCCTCGCCAGCCCGAATGCCGCGCTGACGAACGACCGGTCAACGGTCAGTACGAGACGGAAGTACCTGGTCGCGAGCATCTGGTCAGCGGCGGCCTCGGCGGTGAACGCGAGCGCCAGCTTGGGCGCGAGCTCGCCAGGGAGCATGTCGTAGACGCGGTCGAACGCTTCGCGGGCGGGGCTGAACCTGTGCGCGGCCAGCTCGATCAGCCCGCGGTACCAGTGGATTCGCCAGTCGCCTTCGTCGCTGGCCGCGGCCTGCCCGAGCGACTGGGAGGCGCCAGCGAGGTCGCCGGTCACGATCCTGGCTCTGGTCAGCGCGAACAGGGTCTCGGCCGACTCGGCGACGGCCTGGGGCGTGCCTTGCTCTCCGGCGACCGCGGCCGTGAGTACGGCGGTGAGCTGGGCGGGCTCGAGCGTGCCGAGCGTGGCGAGATAACCGGCCGCCGGATCGTCCCTGTCGACGTTCGGCACCGGCAAGCCGGTGATGATCTCGGCGGTCCCCGGCCGCACCAGCGCGGGCGCTGAATCGCCGGCCAGCAGCGAAGCCGCGCCGATCGTCCTTAGCTCGGGACTGAACAGAGCGGAGAACGCCGGCCTCGGCCGCTGGTCTGCGACCGCGAGCACCTCCCGAAGCACGCCGGTGAGCTGCGCGGTCATGTCGGCCGCCGACTCGAACCTGGCGTCGGGATCGGTATTGGTCGACCGCCTGAGCGCGCGAAGGAACGACTCGTTGTCGGCGAGCACCGGCACAGAAGCCGGGTCGGGCAGGCTGCTGGCGTACGTCGACTGGTAGCCGTTGAACTCGAAGGTGAGCACGGCCAGCGCCCGGCCTACGGTGTACAGATCCGAAGAGACCGACGGACCCTCGTCGGCGATCTCCGGCGCCTGGTAGCCGACTGTGCCGTAGATCGCGCTGTCCTCGTCGTCGATCCTGCGCACCCCGCCCATGTCGATGAGCTTGAGCTGCTCCTCGGTCTGTATCACGTTGTCTGGCTTGAAATCGCAGTACACCAGGCCGCGCCCGTGCAGGTAGCCGAGCGCCGGCAGCACCTCGATCATGTAGGCGAGCGCTACGGGCAGCGGCAGCGATCCGCCCGCCTTGCGCCGGTCGAGCAGAAGCTGCCGCAGCGACTGACCGCCGACGTACTCCATCACGATGTAACCTGCCTGCTCGCCGGTGGCCTGGTCGGCGTGCTGCACGAAGTTGTACACGCCGACAATGCTCGGGTGCTCGACCTCGGCCAGGAACCGCCGCTCGGCCACCGCCGCCTCGACCGCCGCCGGGTCAGTCGTGTTGAGCAGGCCCTTGAGCACCACCCAGCGGTTGGACAGATTGCGGTCCATGGCTAGATACAGCCAGCCAAGACCGCCGTGGGCCAGGCAGCCGAGCACCTCGTACTGACCGGCGACAAGCTCGCCCTTACGCAGCTTCGGCGAGAACGAGAACTTGCTGCCGCAGTTCGGGCAGAAGCCGTCGGCAAGTCCTTGCCTGCCATCCCTGCCTCGTCCGACCGGCCGCTCGCACACGCCGCAGAACCGCTTGTTCTCGGGAACCTGCGGGTTCGTGAGTACGGCGGTGGACGGGTCGCGCGCGGGGACCGGCGGTATCTCGATCAGGCCGGCGCCAAGGCTGCCGCGTGAGGGCCGCGACGTCCGGCCCGACCTGGTTGTACCCGACCTGGTCCGGCCGCTGCCCGTGCTCCGGCTGCCCGAGGACTGCGCCACTGACGCGGCCGGAGCGGCCGCGACGCCGCAGACGTCGCAGTAGCCGCCGTCGATGGTGCCAGTGCAGCCAGGCTGCGTGCACTTAATGGGGGGCGATGTCATCGTCGGCCTCCGCTCCGGCGCAGGCGAAGCACTGCCTGCTGGTAGCTATTCACGGCGGCGGTCGCCGCCTCCAGGTCGCAGGGCGCGGTCCACAGCAGAGCCTTGGCCTGCTGATAGATCGCGTCGAGTTCGGTGTTCTCCGCGGCGCCGAGACCGCCAGCCATCGCGTGGTAGGAGTCGAGCAGGCCGCGCAGTTCGTTGCGCTGGCCGATCAGCCCGGCTGCCGCCTGCTCAGCCTCCTTGCACTGCCTGGTGACAATGACTGCCTGCTTGCCGATCACGTCAAGCTCGGACGCCAGCCTGGTCCACCGCCCGCCGGCCTTCATGGCAGGCAGCGCGCCGGCCCGGCTGGCGAGGACGGAGACGTCTGGCAACGGCCCGAATGCGTTAAGGGCGGAAAGATTGATCCGGCTAGCCGCTCGCTCGCGCGCCGCCGTCGCGTCCTGATAGGCCTGCTGGGCGGCGGAGACCGCCGAGGCGACCTCCGCGAGCCGCTGGTCAGCGTCCGCGCGCACCCGAGCAAGCTCGGCCACCTGCGCGGTGACGGCGGCGGTCTGCTTTCGCAGCCGGTCGAGCGATGCCGTATCGACCGCGCCACCGCGCCAGAGCGCCAGCGGATTGGTGTTCAGCAGCTCGCGCAGATCGCGCAGGCTGGCGTCGGCCTGATCGACCGAGCCGGTCAGCTCGCCGCCCGCGCCAAGTTCCCGCAGCTGAGCCTTCGCCGTCTCGAGGTCGGTGGTGACCAGGCGTATCCCTTCGGATATCTCGTTCCATACAGTCTCGGCCGCCGTCACCACCGAGGCGACTTCGGAGAACGAGCGACGCATCTCGCGCACCGTGGTCAGCAGCGTTTGCTTGGTCTGCCCGCTCGACGTCAGCTCGCGCTGGCTGAGCGGTGCGACCGCCTTGGTCAGCGTGACCGACGGACCGTTGAGCAGGGCAGCGACCTCGCCGAGCCGGGCGGGGGTGATCCGGCCAGGTACGATGAGCATCTCGTTGGCGCGGTCGATGACGGCCGAGTACGCGGTGAAGGTGTCCCACAGAGCGGCGAGACCGGTGGACGCGGTGTCCCAGGCGGCCCGGCTCTCGCCGGTGAGCGTGGCGCCGGCGAGCAGCCGCTTGCCGAAGCTGTTGTCCAGGTCGAGCAGGTTCGCCTGGATCGTGTCGCGCTCAGTCGCGGCAGCTCTGGCCGCGGCCAATGCCTGCTCGCGAGTAAGCGGAAACGTCATCGGTACTCGGCCAGGCGGCGTGAAAGACTCCATGCGCTTCCCGTGGCGATGAGCAGAGTCGCGATTATCACGCCGATCTCAAGGCCGCCGAAAGCGCCGCTGCCAGATGCGGCGTTGGACTTGAAAACCGCCTGATCGGCGTCGATGCCACGGCGCAGGTGCGCTACCAGCGTCGTGAAACCAGGCTCGGAGCTGCCCGGTCCCGTGCCGATCACGCGCGCGATCTCGGCCGCGTACTGGTGCGCGTTGTCGAGCTGGAATACCTGTGCCGACACGGAGTACCAGGCGGTTGCCGCGCTGGCGGCGGCGACCGCTTCGGCGGCGCCCACTCCTGTGGATGACGCTCTGGCCGTAGTCAGCAGTGACCCGGGGCGTGGCCCGATCTTCTGCGTCTCGGCGGTGAAGTCCGCGCTGAACGACGTGCTGCCGGTACGCGAGATCACGTTGAGCACCTGGTCACCGCGCGCCTGCTGGGCTGCGATGACCGACTGGGCGAGTTCTTCGGCTGGCGTCGATCCGTGTCCCAGTCCCTTGTTGAAGTCCGAGCGGACCGACAGGAAGACGGCAACCAGCCAGATGGTGCTGATCAGAACGGCCGCGCTGGCCACCAGCAGGCCAGGGTTGATCCTGCGGTGGGTGCGGCGGGTGAGCCAGCGCTGGCTGCGCAGCAGCACATAACCGATGGCGACGGCGAACAGGACGGTCACGACGATCCACGGCAGCCCAGTCGCCTGAGCGCTGGCCGCGGTCAGGGCCGCTGACTGCCGCACGTAGATCGCGTTGGCCGCGGGCAGCAGCGTCACGTGCATCACGTCGGAGGCTGCCTGCATGGACGAGCCCGCTGTGAGCGGCAGGCCGTTGGTGTCCCAGTTCAGCGCCTCCTGAACGTACTGGGAATAGACCGGGAGTCCCGTCGAGACGGCCGTGAGATCGGCTGTGATCACGCTGTCGCTAGATCCCGCCGAGGCACTCCGCAGCCTGGCCAGGTCAGTGGCCGCGTTCGCGATATCGCCGTCGAAGCGCAGCCTGGCGGTCAGCGACTCTGGCGGGCCGACCAGGATCGCGGTGGTCGCTGTGACGTCGGCGTCGGACAGCGACTGATACATCTGCTGTGCGGCCAGGCTGAGCGGCTCGCTCGCGGCGACGACCTCGCTAGCAGCCGAGGCGTGCCGGCCAACCGTCCACGCGCTAAGAGCTCCCCACACGACGCAGGCAGCCACCAGACCGGTGAGCAGCAGCCGCAGGACGCCGGGAGTCCCCGCGCCGGTCAGGGAGCGCCGGGTCCTGATCGGCGCCGCGTGAGTCGCCTGCTGTCTTTGGTCCGGCACGAACGGCGCGATCCTGACCTGCCTTGCTGGCGCCGACGGCTCCGCGCGGCGCGGTCCGGGCGCGGGCGGCGCCGGGGCAGTCACTTTATCCTCGCGATCTGCAAATCGGCCAGGTACGCCACCTCGGCTGGCAGCGGCTGGAACATGATGTCGCCCCCCAGATATTTCGGCGCGTTTCCCGTGGTGATGACCCAATGCAAGAAGGCCTTGACGTCGCGCGCGGTTGTCGGGTTCGCGAAGTGGTCGGGCACTATCGCGTACTCGAAGTTCACGATCGGATAACCATTCGCGGCTGGCCCGTTGACCATCGAGATCGCTTCGTTGGCCGGTATATCGGGGACGAACGGCTTGACGGCCGCGGCGACGCTCGCCGCATCCGTCGGCAGCAAGAAGCGGCCAGAGCGGTTCGCGAGCGCCGCGTAGCCAAGCCCGTCTGTCGTGGCTTTATGCAGATAGCTGATGCCGATGTAGGCAATGCAGCCGACTGTGGACGCGCAGTCTGCCTCGATGCCCGAGTTCCCCTGCTGCGGTGGTGCGGCGCCGACATGCGCGGGCCAGGCGACCGACGTGCCGTAGCCGATGTTCTTGCTCCATTGCACATTGGTCGGCGACGTCTTGGCCGACAGATAGCTGGTGAACAAGAACGTGTCGCCTGAGCTTTCCGCCCGGTGCAGCGGCACGATCGAGATATTCGGTAGCGAGATCTGCGGATTCAGTCCCTTGATCCGACCGTCGTTCCACCTGGTGATCGTGCCGTCGTAGATCTCGGCCAGTATTTGGCCATCGAGCCTGAGATGCTTGGCGAGCGGCACTGTCGGCAGGTTGTAGTTCACCTGCTGGGCGGAGATCGCCAGCGGGATATTCAGCAAATCGGGATGCTGGACCAGGTTGCCGCTCGACAAGAAGGCGTCGGAGGCGCCTATATCGACGGATCCTTTCGACGCGTCATCGATCCCTGTGCCTGAACTCGTCGAGGCGACCCTAACCGTCACGTTGTGGTACGTGGCCTGGTAGCTCGTCGCCCAGAGGCTGAACGCCGGGAAGAGCAGCGAACTGCCGGTTTCGGTGATCGTCGCGGTCCCCGGCGCTGGTGACCTTGGGACGGTGCCCGCGCCTGGGCCGCTGAGGGTGACAATGGGGCCTGACGCACCGCCGGCCGAACCGCTGCCTTGGCGCGACGAGCCTGAACAGGCCGCAACGAGCGCAAGTATCGCGGCACTGACAGCCAGCAGCGAACGATTTCGGAACGCCACTCGCGAACTCTCCTTTTAGGCCGGGCCCCGATGCCGACAAGGCGATAGCAAGCGTACCGCCTATGGAGAGCGATTTACCGACAAGACGGAGCCGTCGCAATTGGTTCATCGGGTGTTAACCTGCCGGGCTCGGCGACGGCCTGGCGGCGTCATCGAGCACAATGGATCGCATGCCACCTGCCGGGTCAACAGCCGCTTCGCATCCGCAGCTCGACGCGCGGCTGCTTAATGACCGACTGGTAGTTTCCGGCGGGCTGTGGACAGACATCCGGTCGGTGGTGAGGACCGGGTCGACCAACGTGGATGTGATGGCGCTGGCCCGTGCCGGTGCGCCAGAAGGCCTGGTGATCGCCGCCGGGACGCAGAGCGCGGGGCGCGGCCGCCACGGCCGAAGCTGGCACAGCGAGCCTGGCGCGGCGCTGATGTTCTCGCTGCTGGTCCGGCCTGCCTCGACGGCGAATGTGGGCTGGCTGCCCCTGCTCGCCGGGGTCGCGACCGCTACCGCCGTTCGCTCAGTCAGCGGGGTCCGAGCCTGCCTGAAGTGGCCCAACGACGTGCTGATCGACGACGGCAAGCTGGCGGGCATCCTGGCCGAGCGGTCGGGCAGCGCGGTCGTCATCGGGATCGGCCTCAACCTGATTGGCCGGCCGGACACCCTGCCGGTGCCCACGGCGACCTCACTTGAACTGCACGGGGCAGGGGACACCGACCGCGCCGAGTTGGCAGCCGGGATCCTCGGTCAGTTCGAGCACTGGTACCGGCGCTGCGCCGACGCCGACGCCGACGCCTGCGGCCTGCGGTCGCGCTACCTGGGGCTCTGCCGCACGATCGGCAAGCAGGTCAACGTGGAGCTCCCCGACGGCCGAACGCTGTCCGGCCTAGCGGAAGACGTCGACGCCTCCGGCCGGCTCATAGTCGAGTCAGGCGCGGGTCCGGTCCCGGTAAGCGCCGGCGACGTAACCCACGTCCGCTAGCGCCGCTGTTCACCCGGCTGGGGTGAGGAAGAAGCCAGCGCAGCCGGGAAAGGATGGCGGCAGGCGGGCGCGGGGGGAGCGGGCTGGTTGGCTACACGCGGGGCGAACGCGCCGTCGGCTGCCGCGGTCAAGGCGAGCGGGCTGGTTCTGCCGCTGGCGCTGGCACAGTTCATCGCCAGCTACGCGGCCACCAATATGAACGTGGCGATCAGCTCGATCGCTACGGACCTGAGCACTACCGTCATCGGGCTGCAGACCACGATCACGCTGTTCACGCTCACGATGGCGTCGCTGATGATCCCGGGCAGCAAGCTGACCGACATCTGGGGCCGCAAGTTCTGCTTCGTGCTTGGCCTGGCCGTATACGGTATCGGCGCGCTGCTGGCCGCGTCCGCGCAAAGCCTGGGGCTGATGATCTTCGGCTATTCGGCACTCGAGGGCATCGGCTCGGCGCTGCTCATCCCGCCGGTCTACATCCTGATCACGGTCACGTTCGACAACGTTAAGTCCCGGGCCAAGTACTTCGGCGTGGTCAGCGGCGCGGGCGGGCTCGGAGCCGCCGCCGGTCCGCTGATCGGCGGGCTGATCACCTCGGCTATCAGCTGGCGAGCGTCGTTCATCCTGCAGGCGCTTGTCGTCGGCTGGATCATCGTGATGGCGCGACGAATCAAAGACCCGCCCAGGCAAGGCGGACGGCCGGCGTTCGACCTCAAGGGTGCGGTCCTGTCCGCGACCGGGCTGTTCTTCGTGGTGCTCGGGATCTTGCTGACCAGTTCCTACGGCTGGCTGGCCTCGCGCAAGGACTTCAAGATCGCGGGCACCGTGATCATCTCCGCGGGCGGGGTGTCACCGATCTGGGTGTTCGTCGCCATCGGCTTGATCATCCTCGCGTGGTTCTACCTGCACATCCGCGCCCGGGAGCGGCACGGCAAAGAGCCGCTCCTGCACCGCAGGCTGTTCCGCGATCGCACGGCGAATCTGGGGCTCGCCACGCAATTCTGCCAGTGGCTGGTGATGCAAGGGTCGTTCTTCGTGATCTCGGTCTATCTGCAGGAGATCTGGAAGTACAGCGCGATCAAGACCGGCCTCATGCTCACCCCGGCCACCGCCGGGATCCTGCTCACATCGGCGATCGCCGGGCGGCTGGCCAGGAGGCGTAAGCAGCGGTCCCTGATCGTCGCCGGGTTCGTGCTCACGGTGGCGGGGATGGCGCTGATACTGGCGCTGGTCAGGCAGGACGCGGGGATCGTGAGTTTCGTGCCTGGGCTGCTCCTGATGGGTTGCGGCGTCGGGGTGATGCTGACCGCGTCGGTGAATGTCGTGCAGTCCAGCTTCCCCGACCCCGACCAGGGCGACATCTCGGGGCTCTCCCGCAGCGTGTCCAATCTTGGCTCGTCATTCGGTACTGCCCTGGTCGGCTCGGTGCTCGTGGCAGCCAGGCTCCCTGAGGGCAAGCCGTTCGCTGTCGCGCTCGGGGTACTCGTCGGCTTCGCGCTCGCCGGGCTCGGCTCGGCCCTGGCCATTGGCCGGCACCGACCTACACAAGGAGTTATCCCATGAAGCGATACCCGGACATCAGCCAGCACGGGCTGATCGGAGATCTGCAGACCGCGGCGCTGGTGTCGACCGACGGCACCATCGACTGGTTCTGCTGCCCGCGATTCGACTCGCCGAGCGTTTTCGCGTCCCTGCTCGACGCCGACAAGGGCGGCTACTTCCGCATCGCGCCTGAGAACGGCGATTACGTAAGCAGGCAGCTCTACTTCCCGGACACCGCGATGTTGATCACGCGGTTCATGACCAAAGATGGAGTCGGCGAGGTCACCGACTTCATGCCGATCGCACCGGCCCGCGCCACCGACCAGCATCGGCTGGTCAGGCAGCTCAAGGTGGTGCGCGGCTCGATGAAGTTCGTCGTCGACATCAAGCCGAGGTTCGACTACGGGCGCGCGAAGCACAAGCTCGACATCACCGAGCACGGCTACGTCTTCTCCGCCGACGGCATGCAGCTCACGCTGAACCCGACCAGCGAGCGCGACGTGTCGATCGGCGACCACGGCAGCCACGCCGTCCAGCGGATCGGCGATGACCTGCGGCTGACAAGCACCCTGTACGAAGGCGAGACCGCCGGGATGGTGCTCGAGTCGATGGGCGGTCCGCCGCGGCGCATCTTGTCGGCCGAGCTGGCCAGGCTCGGCGACGACACCAGCGAGTTCTGGCGTCGCTGGCTGCGTAAGTCGACCTACCGCGGCCGATGGCGCGAGATCGTCAACCGGTCGGCGATGACGCTGAAGCTGATGACCTACGCGCCCACCGGCGCGCTGGTGGCGGCGCCGACCGCCGGGCTGCCAGAACTGACCGGCGGCGAGCGCAACTGGGACTACCGCTACACCTGGATCAGGGACGCGTCGTTCTCGGTCTACGCGCTGCTCGGCCTCGGCTACGCGGGCGAGGCGGCCGCGTTCGGGGAATGGGTCAGGGACCGGGTCATCGAGCACGCCGGCGACGGCATCAGTCCCCTGAAGATCATGTACAGGGTCGATGGCACGTCGGACCTGACCGAAGAGACACTTGACCACTTCGAGGGCTGGCGCGGCTCGCGTCCGGTCAGGATCGGCAACGGCGCGGCCGACCAGCTGCAGCTCGACATCTACGGCGAGGCGCTCGACGCGATGGCCAAAATCGAGTCCCGCGGGCTGCACCCCGCCTACCGGGGCTGGAGCGCGGCTGCCAACCTGATGGACTGGCTGTGCGATCACTGGGACCAGCCAGACGAAGGGGTGTGGGAGACCCGCGGCGGCCGCAAGAACTTCACCTACGGCCGGGTGCAGTGCTGGGTCGCGTTCGACCGCGCGATCAGGCTCGCCGAACAGCTCGGCCGCCCTGGCGATGTCAACCGCTGGCGGCGCGAGCGCGACGCCGTCTACGAGCAGGTGATGACCAGGGGATGGCATGAGGGGCGGCAGGCGTTCGTGCAGCACTACGACACCGACGTGCTCGACTCCTCATTGCTGATGATGCCGCTGATGGGATTCGTCTCGCCGGTCGACCCGATGTGGCTGTCCACGCTCGATGCGATGAACGGCGAGCTGGTGTCTGACAGCCTGGTCTACCGGTACAACCCGAGCGCCTCGGCCGACGGTCTGCGTGGCAGCGAGGGCACGTTCTCGCTATGCACGTTCTGGTACGTGGACGCGCTGGCACGCTCAGGCAGGCTCGCCGACGCCGAGCTCGTTTTCCAGAAGATGCACACCTACGCCAACCACCTGGGCCTGTACTCGGAGGAGATCGGCGTCACCGGCGAGCAGCTAGGTAACTTCCCGCAGGCGTTCAGCCACCTGTCGCTGATCAACGCCGCGATCAACCTCGACTACCAGCTCGATCACGGCGCTGGCGACGTGCAACCGGTCCTTGCGCGCGCGACAGGTGCCATTATGTGAGATGTGGCCGGTACAGAGGGGTTGGCCCCCGGTGAGGAGCTTGTCCTGCGGCTGCATGCTCACGGCAAGACGCTGGTCAGGCCGGCCGCGGTCTTGCTGCTGATCATCGCGGCGGCACTGATCGCGATCTTTTTTCTCCCGCAAAATTCGACCGATCTGTGGCCGGTCCGGGTTGTGGTCGGGGCAGCCGCGCTGGTCGCCGCCATCGTATGCTTCGGCATCCCGTTCTTGAAGTGGCGCACCACGACCTACGAGATGACCAACCGGCGGCTGCGGCTGCGCACGGGCATCGTGAGCAGGTCGGGCCGGGACTTCCCGCTTAACCGGATCAGCGACGTCTCGTTCAGGCAGGGGCTGATGGACCGGCTATTCGGCTGCGGCCGGCTCATCGTCGAGTCGCCAGGCGAGCAGGGTCAGCTCGTGCTCACCGAGATACCGCACGTGCGGCACGTGCAGGGGATACTGTTCCAGCTCGTGGATGACGAGGCCGCTCGGGTCGGCCGGCCTGACCAGCAGGGGTTCCTGCCCGGCGGCTAGGCCGGCAGCGTCACCGTGAACGTGGTCAGGCCGGGGCGGCTGGTCATGTCCACCTGACCGCCGTGCGCGGTGGTGACCGCCTCGACGATCGCCAGGCCGAGCCCGGTGCCGCCCGCCGACCTGGAGCGCGACGGGTCGCCGCGGACGAACCGCTCGAACAACCTCGACCGCAATTCTGGCTGTATGCCGGGGCCGTCGTCGGTGACGCTCAGCGTGGCGACGCGGGTCTGGTCTTTTTGGCCGGCGGTCAGCGACACTGTCACCGTCGTGCCGCTCGGCGTGTGCTTGGCCGCGTTGCCGACGAGGTTGCCGAGCACCTGACGGAGCCTGGCCTCGTCGCCTTGTATCGCCACGGGTTCGGGTGGCAGATCGAGCAGCCAGCGGTGGTCGGGGGCGGACGCTCTGGCGTCGCTGGTCGCGTCTATTGCCAGCCTGCTCAGGTCGACCTGGTGCCGCTCAAGCGGGCGTCCGGCGTCCAGCCTGGCCAGCAGCAATAGGTCGTCGACGAGCACGCTCATCCGCGCTGACTCGGCATCCACCCGCTCGAGAGCGCGCCGCACTTCTGCCGGCAGGTCATCGGCGCGCCGGCTCGCGAGCTGGGCATAGCCCCTGATCGCAGCCAGCGGCGTGCGCAGCTCGTGGCTGGCGTCCGCGGCGAAACCGCGCAGTGTTGCCTCGCTCGCGTGCCTCCTGGCCAGCGAAGACTCGACGTGGCCGAGCATCGCGTTGAACGCCTGGCCGAGCTTGCCGACCTCGGTTCGCGGATCGACGAGTTCGACCCGGTGCGGCAGCTCCACTTCGCCGCTGGCCAGCGGGAGCCTGGTGACCTCGGTAGCGGTCGCCGTCATCCGGCTGAGCGGGCGCAGGGACAGGCGCACCCACGCCGTTCCCGCCACTGTGGCCAGGGCGAGCGCGAGGCCGAATACGACGACCTCGGTCAGCGCGAGCCAGCGCAGCTGGGACTGCAACGAGCTGAGCGGCAAGCCGGTCACCAGGACGTCGCCACCATGTTCCCTGGTCGCTGACAGCAAGTAGTCGCCGTGCGCCGACATCAGATCGCGGCTGACTGGCCGGCCGTCGGTCGGGAGCGCCGCGATCAAGGCTTGGTCGGCCACGGATAGATGGCAGACGTCCAAGGTCAGGTTGGCGTTGGTCACCGTGAACTTGACCAGCCGCGCGGTAAATGTCCCGGCCGCCTGCCCGCTGATCTGGTTGCCGCAGTTGGGTACCGG
>Ga0134126_10005805_pt1 | contig 15445 bp, 9 predicted proteins | sample KB31752_FD_96881 | JGI IMG/M metagenome (GOLD analysis project Ga0134126, IMG submission 96881) | Terrestrial soil microbial communities with excess Nitrogen fertilizer from Kellogg Biological Station, Michigan, USA - KB3-175-2 | ecosystem: Environmental > Terrestrial > Soil > Unclassified ...
CCCAATGCGCAATCCCCAATCCGCAGCACGCCTGCGTCGCCACCTCTGCCGCCCTTCGCAGCGAGCCCTCAAACTCCCCCGTCTCCGGGTAAAACCGGCAGAACGCCCCGTGCAGCACATCGCCCGCGCCAAGCGTATCCACCGCGTCGACCGGTTCGATCGCAATCTCAAATCGCCGCCCGCGCTCGAGGCCCAAGATCGGACGCGGTCCGCGCGTGACGGCCGAGTACAAGACTCCCTGCGATGCAAACCAATTCAGCGTCGTTTCCGGCTGCGCAGCTGCGCCCGGCAGGGCGAATCGCTCGCTGCAGATGGCTGCCGTGAGCAGCGGAGCGAGCTCTTCGGTGCCCGGCTTCCAGCTTCCGCCATCGAGGACAAGCGCCGCACCCGCTCTTCCCAAGCTAGTGAGCAGCGGCAGAGTCTCTCGCAGATGAAATCCATCGGTCAGCGCAATCCGCGGCGCCTCTCCCCAGGCGGCATCCCACTTGTCTGGAATTGCGGTCATGTCGCATTTCGCCATCGGCGGGTTCACGATCGTCCGCGAGGAGGCGGATGCGCTCGCCAGCACGGTGGTCAACGGAGTCTCGTAGTCGGTGCCAGCGGCCAGGTCGGTTAGCGCTATCCCGTGCCGCTTCAGCTCCCGGCGCACCAGCTCGGCCCAGGGCCCGCGGCCCACCGCGCTCAGCAGGGTGGCGCGTCCGCCCAGCGCAGCATGCGCGATCGCCGCATTGCACGCCGGCCCGCCCAGCGCAATGCGAAACGCCCGGGCAAACACCTTGGTGTCCTCGCGCGGCAGTTCATCAAGCCAGTAGAGGGCATCCACCGTCGTGCGCCCGGCAAACAGAACGCGGTTCCTCTTCAACTCTCCGGGCGAGTTCATTCCATCATGGTACAAAGCGGCGCGCCGGCACTCACGCCCGCCCATTCCGATATCGGGAGAATAGGGATGGAGAGCCGTAGACTCCCGGGTCCGAAAATCCGGACCCGGGCACCCAAATCTGCGTTGAACGGACATCGCCCGGGGACGTGGGCCGCCGTCGTCTGCTCAGAAGAAAGCAATCAGGCAGTCAAATGGTCGTACCGGGTTGGGGTGCCACCACCCCACGGCACGGTGAAGTATTCAAAAAGAAGTTTCCCCGCGCTGGCCGTGACCAGCAGGAACCCTGGATCGACGCAATTGAACGCCTCGAGCTTCACGCCGGCTACGGTGGTTTTGTAAGGCAGTGACTCTGTTGAAATGCCCTTCTGCAGCTTATGCATGCTGCGTACATCGTTCGCGTAGCCGCCCGCCCCGGCGACGATGAACGGGATCTTGGTCCGCCCCACCAGCCGTGAGAATCTCTGGTAGTTGTGCACGTGACCGGTGAGCACAGCGTCAGGTTGCCGCTTGCTCTGCTGTACTGCGTAATCGATCGCGTTGAGAATGTCGGGGCTTCCACCATGCGCCGAGTCGAGCGAGTAAGGCGGGTGGTGCACCGTGACAATAATCTTCTTGTTCTTATCCGCTTGCTGAAGTTGCTCGATCAGATAATCCTGCTGTTCGCTGCGTCCGCGGGCGTCGAGCGAACCCTCCACGTTTGAATACAGCCCAATCAGCGTGACGAACGGCGCGTCCATTGTCCAATACGCATAGGGCTGCGTCATGCTCATGCGGTACGGCGTTACATGCTCCGGCATAGCGGCACAGAAGTTTGAGTTGAACCCCAGCAGCGATGGTTCGGTATCCGGAGGATCGTTCTTGAGCACTCTGGTGTCGCCGTCGTGGTTGCCAGGAATGGCGAATATCAACGCCGGGTAGTACTGATACGGCTCGTAAAACTCGGTCTTGTAGAGCCTGGTTTCGCCGTTGTAATAAACCACATCGCCCAGGATGTAGAGGAACCGTGGCGCGGCGTCGGCGGGTGCGGCTTTGATTTGTTCCTCCATGCCCTCGGCAACCGCCTCTTGCGTCGCAGTGCCGTTCACGCCGCCGACGTCTCCAACGCAATGGAAGACGAGCTTTCCGGCATCCTCAGCGGCCTGGGCGGCGCCAGGATCGAATGTTGAGAGCTTCGCTTTCAGAGTTCGAGGCGCGGATGAAGGGTTGGGAATGAAGCGCGTCATCTCCTTCAGAGGAGAGACAGGATCGCCCAGCGGCCGGCGGGGCTTTCCGACGGAGTTGTGGCGAGTGAGATGCGATGGGATCGGATGGACGAGGCTCACGATTTCCCCCTGCAAAGGTGATGGATGATGCCGGTCGTGCATGGACTCTGCTTATGGCAGCTTTTGCACGTCTGTCGCAGAACGGGGAAACGCGAAGCAGTTGGATGTTACGGCATTCAGACTCAGGGATCAACCATAAACGTGTGAACGAAACTGAATTGGCGAAAGCAGCCGACCGCCTGGGTACCTCGTGAGAATCGCAATGCGTTCACCGTGTCTCAGTCAACGCCTCAGTCTGCTTGCTCATCCTGGCCGTCCGCTCCAGCTTGTCCCAGTTGAACGGCTTGCCATCAATCGCTCGCATCAGCGTCTTGAACAGCACCAGGCTGAACAACTGCCGATAGCTGAACCGCTGCAGCCAGATGTGGAACAGCAGCCAGCCATCTCCCTTGTTCGCCGGATGCCGCCGCTCCAGGCTGAACGCTACCGCCGAGGTGAAAAAGTCGATCACCAGGAACGCCAGGAAGTACACCAGCAGCTTGTCGAAGTTCGCCGCCGACACCGACTCCGGATGATAGTGCCGGTCGATGAAGTAGTGCGCGATGCCATACACAAACATCAGGTCAATAAATGGCGACACCAGCGGGAGCAGCATCTGGAAGATCAGAATGTTGGGGAGCGCAAAGAACCCCATGGCCTTGTTGCGCAGGAACGCCGCGCGATGCTTCCATACCGCCTGCAGCGTGCCAAACGACCACCGGAATCGCTGACGCATCAGCCCGTTCGCATCCACCGGCGCCTCGGTAAACGCCAGCGATCGATCTTCGTAGACCACCTTGAGCCCATGCTCCAGCAGGCTCATCGTCAGGTCGGCGTCTTCGGCCACCGTGTTCACCGGGTAGCAGCCCGCCTCCTTCACTGCGGCGGTACGCCACGCGCCAATCGCCCCCGGCACCACCGTCACCACGTGAAACAGGTCCAGCGCGCGCCGTTCGAAATTCTGGCTGGTAATGTATTCGAGTGCCTGCCACCGCGTCCAAAGGTTCACGCGGTTGCCTACTTTCGCGTTCCCCGCCACCGCCCCAATGTCCGCATCCTCAAAATGCGGAATCAGCTTCGATACCGCATCCGCCGCAATCACCGTGTCCGCGTCGATGCCGACATAAATCTCCTCGTCAATCAGGTTCAGCGCGTAATTCAGCGCCTCCGCCTTGCCGCCGTTCGGCTTTTCCAGCACCGTCACGCGGCCCACTCGAATCTCCCTCGGGTAGGCCTCCCGCGCCACTTCGGCCGTCCGATCCTTCGAGCCGTCGTCGATCACGATCACCCGGATGTTCTCGTAATCGGAATTCAGCACCGAGCGGATCGTCCGCACGATCACCTTCTCCTCGTTATAGCTGGGCACCAGCACCGCCACGCGCGGATTGAATCCCGGAGACGCCTTGCGATGCGGCCTGCGCAGCCGGTCGATCACTGCAAAAATTCCCACCAGCACCAGTCGCGCGCTCATCAGAATGTCGCCGAGGAAGAAGACGAACACGATGAAGTTGAACACGATCGCCAGCATGGAAAATGCCACCGCGTCGGGCCATGTCCGCACCCGCTCCCAGAACGTGAGCTTAGGCATCACGTCTGCCGTGGTCTTGCCCATCAGTGCTGAAACCTGAACAATCTGGTACCCGTGTGCCCGCAGCGTATCGATGAGCACCGGCAGCGCCGCGACCGTGACGCTCCTGTCGCCGCCGCCATCGTGCATCAGGATGATCGAGCCACGGAACTGCGGAGCCTTCTTCATCCGGTTCAGCAGATCCAGTACCGTCTGCGAGATCTCCGCCGGAGTCTTGCGGGTACGCTCGTCCCAGTCGTCCGTATCGATTTTGTTGCCGATCACCGTGAGCCCGTCCTGCTGGATGCGCACCACGGGCGCTGCCTGGTCGTCTGTGTCCGGCTCCTCGTCGATGTCGTATGGCGGCCGGAAGTACTTCGGCTGCACCCCCAGCTTCGACGCAAACAGCCGGTTCGTCAGGCTTATCTCGAAGTCCAGCTGCCGCTGCGAGATTTCGCTGATGTCCGGGTGCGTGTACGTATGATTGCCAATCTCGTTGCCTTCCCGCACCACTCTCTGCAACAGGCCGATGTTCTGCTGCGCCTCTTCGCCGATCATCATGAACGTGGCGTGCGCGCCTTTTTTCTTCAAGATGTCGAGAATCCGCGGGGTCCACCTCGGGTCCGGGCCGTCGTCAAAGCTCAACGCCACCTTGGTTGGGTGATAGCCGTACTGCTGGATGCTGTACTCGTTGGGGTACACATCCATGTGCTCGTCTACGATCAACTTTTTCTGCGGGTCGGGCTCGTCGGTGTCGATCTCCACCGTGCGCTTGCCCGCCTTGGGCAATCCCGTCACCCGGATGATGTCGCCATCGCCCTCGGTGTCCACATTGTGGCCGGGCTGCACTGTTCCCAGCGCATGCAGCGACGCCGGACTGTTGGGCTTGTCCCAGACGTTCCACAGCGACGAATCTTCTTCGCCCAGCCTCCACAGCGCAAATGTCTGCAGTCCCAGCTCCCGCGCAGCCCGCATTTCGTCCAGCACGGTTACCGCATCCAGAAACCACACTACGTGCCGCTGGTGACTGTCTTCGTCGATGTACTCAAAGTGCGGATTCAGCGTGTCGTAGTCAATGTTCAAATCGGCGTCGGCGTCCGATGCCCGCTGCCACACGTCGGAAACAGATAGATCGTCCGTGTCCACCACCTGCGGCTTCGGAGCCTTGCCCCGCGGGCGCCCGTGCTTGTCCTTCGGCGCTTCGGGCATTGACATGGTCCAGTCATACCCATAGTTGCCGATCGCGCAAATGATCTTCTGCCGCGGCACAATCTTCAACGCTCGCTGCAGGTTGGCTATAAACCAGTTCTGCGCCGCTATGGGTCCGGGATCGCTCTCCACCTCGTGCTGGTCGTAGTCCATCAGGATCACGCCATCGGTGTTCGCTCCCAACTGCTTCAGGTAGTTGTCCTGGAGCGATACCGGCGTATTCACATACAGGCGCAGATCGCGCGCGTGAAGCTGCGCGTACAGTTCCTCGACGAATTTCACGTAGTTATCGATCGAATTGCCGCCCAGGTTCTCAAAGTCCAGAGATAGCCCGCGGTATACGGGCAAGGCTGCAAAAAAGCTCAGAATCTGCTCTTCCAGCGCTGCGCGCTTGTCGTTATCCGCCAGCATGTCGCCCACCGCCGGATCCCACGTCTGCGTATGCGGATTGAAGTTGTTCAGGTGCGGAAAGATCTCTGTATCGACCCGCGTGTCCTGGATGACGTGCTTGATCTTGTTCAGCTCGTCCGGGTCGTGCACCACCCCGTGGTCGATGACCTTGTACTCCTGCAGGGTATTCTCGCCGCTCATCGAGAGCAGCACCGGATCCCCGGCATCCACGTGCATCCAGTCGGGGAACAGCATGTCGATCTGGTGCACATGCTCCTTGAACGACGAATAACTCGTCGCGTCGTACGGCACGTAAAATGCCGCCCGCAACCCCTCGCCCGTGTTCAGCGGAATCTGCGAGGGTTTGCGCTTCGTCTTCCGTCGCCCTGCGGCTGCCTGGCGCGAGTTCTTCAGCAGCGGTGTGCGGTCGTGCGCTCCGCGATACGTCCGGTAGTCCAGCGCCTTGAAGTTATGCCGCGTTTTGGGAAGCAGCAACTCGGGGATGGGCTGGCTGCGCAGCGTATTGAAAACGAAGCCCGCCACCACCAGCGTTGTCACCACCGCCACCGCATCGATAATGCGGCGCAGCCGCTTCCATCGCTTGCGTTGCGGATCGTAGAAAATTTGCTTCTGGGGCATGGTCGGCGCTTTGTCTCACGTGCGCGAAAACCTCTTGAGGGTCTACGCTATACAGTACGAATCGTATGGAACCCGCCTCCCTGAGTCAATCAACCCGCCCCCCTCGCGGACTCCTCCATATGCCTCTGCGTTCTCTCGTCTCCGCTCTCTTCGCCCTCGCCGCCGGGCTTGCGCTCCGTCTCTGGATGCTGCTGAAATTTTTCGAGGTCAGCGGCGACTCTCAGCTCTACGGCTCGATGGCCAAAAACCTCATCCTCCATGGCCGCTATGCGCTCGACAGCAACGGCGTCCTCCACTCCACACTGATCCGCCTGCCCGGCTACCCGCTCTTCCTCGCTGCCTGCTTCCGCCTTTTCGGCGTCGAAAACTACTTTGCGCCCGCCTGCGTTCAGGTGGCGCTCGACCTCGGCGCCTGCGTTCTCGGTGCGCTCTTCGCCTGGCGCATCACGCGCCGCATGGCTGCCGCGCAAGCCACACTCTGGCTCGCGTGCCTCTGTCCATTCACGGCCATTTTCTGCGCATTCCCGCTCACCGAAACCCCTACGCTGTTCTGCATCGCGCTCACCCTCTGGGCCGTCGCCCGCTTTCAGGATCGCGGCGACTGGCGGTCGGCCCTCGCGTTCACGTTTGCCGTGACGTGGGCCGCGCTCCTCCGGCCCGACGGCGCGCTGGTCGGCATCGCGTTCGCAGTGCCTATGGCGATGACGTATGCAGGTCGAGTTTCCGGCAAACGCCTGCTGCTCTTCAATGCCGCTCCCCTGCGAAAGCTCCTCGTCTGCCTCCTCCTCGCCCTCGTCCCTTTCGCCGCGTGGACATACCGCAACTGGCGCGCCTTCCACGTCCTCCAGCCGCTCGCTCCGCGCTACGCCACCGATCCCGGCGAGCCGACATGGCCTGGCTTTCAGCGCTGGACCAAAACCTGGTGCCTCGATTTCGTATCAACCTTTCAGGTCTACTGGAATATGCCGGGCGCGACCCTCGACGTCGGCAACCTCCCCGCTCGCGCCTTCGACAACCCCGCCCAGCGCGCTCAGACCGCCCAGCTCTTCGCTCAATATGAAGACAATGGCGAAGAGCTCTCGCCGGCCATCGACGCGGGCTTCGCCCAGCTTGCCCAACACCGCATCGCGGCCCACCCCCTGCGCTATTACCTCTGGCTCCCCACCGGCCGCGTCGCCGACATGCTCTTCCGGCCGCGCGTCGAAAACCTTCCCATCGACCTCGACTGGTGGGTCTATGGCCACCATTGGGCAGAGACACGCTTCAGTTGGTTCTACGTCGCCCTCAATGGACTCTATTTCCTGCTCGGCGCAATCGGCCTCTGCCTGCGCCCCCGCCTCTGGCCGTGGATGCTCCTCTACTTCGTCCTCCGCTGTGTGCTGCTCGCCACCATCGAAGCTCCCGAAGCTCGCTACACCATCGAATTCTTCCCGATGCTCTTTGTTCTCGGAGGAGTTGCGATCAGCAAAATCAAACGGCCCGGGAGGCTACCCTCCCAGGCCGCAACTGACAACTGTGAACTTTGAACTACGAACTGTGAACTAGCGTCTCACGTACTGCGTCTTCTTATCCGTGGGGAACGTAAACGCATCAGAGGGCAGCGACTGGTTCATCTTAATATTCGAATAGGTCGCTGTCCGCGACTGGCCCTGTCCCTCATCGAAGTACTGCTTCAGGCTGATTGCCCGCGTCATATCCATCCAGACGATTACCTTGGGCAGATTGCGGCGCACAGCCGGATCCTTGGGCACCAGTTCCAGCTTGGCCGTCTTCACGCCCTCCACCGTGTCGTCGCCGTCATACTTGACGTCCCACTTCGATTCCAGATCCTTGCCGCTCGCCCCGAAGCCCAGCATCAGGTAGCTCTCGAACTTGTTGGCCTTGGCGATCGTAGTCACCTGGTCCAGCGCGCCGCCTTCCCACAGCTTGAGCTCGCCGCCGGCGAACATATAGGTCTTCGGCACCGGCTTCCCGTCCACTTGGTGGATGTGCGCCGCCGTCTCAAAGCTCGCGCCCTTGCGCTCGTAGTAAACCGTTCCCGTCTGCACTTCGGTTTCGGGAATCGGATCGGTGGTTATGACCTCAATCTTGAAATCGGCCTGCGTGGAATGAAAATTCGCCGCCGCCACATCCAGCTTGTGCAGCACCGATTTCAAATCCTCCGCCCGCGCGCCAGCCGCCCCCGCGCCGGCTAGGGTTATCCCAGCCACCGCAGCCAACACCAAACCAAGCATCTTCCTCGCCATAAACTTCCCTGCAAACACTATTGGACGCCGAACCGCCCACCCAGGCACACTTGAACCCCGCACCCTGTCCCTTGAACCCTGCTCACCGATGCGCCCACACCTGCCAGGCCTGCGGATTCCCCTTCGCATCGCGCACCAACTGCCACCGCTCCACCACGACGGAATCGCCTGCCACGGGCTCCACCGCGGTGCGCAAAGCCTTCTTCACCGTCGCGTCCGGTGCATCCGGCGCGAGATTCAGGTCTGCCGCCTGCACCGCGATCACCATTCCGCGCTCGCCGTCACTCGTCACCGTCATGGGATGCTCGGGAAATTGCAGCACCGAAGGCTTGTCGCCGTAATTCCACAAAAACGGCGTGACAAAAATGAACAGCAGAATCAGCGTCACCATCACGTCGTAGTGAAAGTTGCCTCGCGGATACGTCCAGTAGAAATAGCTCTTCAAAATCCGATTCATCTTCGTCCTACACCCTTCGATCCATTCGAGAAGTGGTCACCCGACCACAAGATCCCCTGACCACTACACCACCCGACCACTCGTCACTGGCCGCTCAATTCTCTCCAGCCCGCCCATATACGGCCGCAGCGCGTCCGGTATCAGTACCGACCCGTCCGCCTGCTGATAGTTTTCGAGAATCGCGAGCCACGTCCGTCCTACCGCGAGGCCGCTCCCATTCAGCGTGTGCACGAACTCGCTCTTGGCCTTGCCGCCCGCCGGCTTCCACCGGATATTCGCCCGTCGCGCCTGGAACGCCTCGAAATTCGAGCACGACGATATCTCGCGATATAACTGCTGCCCCGGCAGCCACACTTCCAAATCGAACGTCTTCGCCGACGAGAATCCCGTATCGCCCGCGCACAACAGCATTCGCCGGTAGGGGAGTTCCAGCGCCTCCAGAATCTCCTCGGCATCGCGCGTCAGCCGCTCGTGCTCGGCGTCCGACTCCTCCGGCTTTACGAACTTCACCAGTTCAACTTTTTGAAACTGATGCTGCCGGATGATTCCGCGCGTGTCTTTACCCGCGGCGCCCGCCTCCGCACGGAAGCACGGCGTATACGCCGTCAGCGCAATCGGCAGCCGAGCTTCATCCAGAATCTCGTCGCGATACAAATTCGTCACCGGCACTTCCGCCGTAGGAATCAGCCAGTGGTCGGCATCGCGAAACTCCCCGCGCGATGCCTCTTCGGCGCTCGCATCCGAGCAGCGAAACAGGTCCTCGGCAAATTTCGGCAACTGGCCTGTGCCGAACAAACTGCGGCTGTTCACCATGAAGGGCGGGAGGACCTCGGTGTATCCATGCTTCGCCGTGTGCAAATCGAGCATGAAGCCGATCAGCGCCCGCTCCAGCCGCGCCCCTGCGCCCATGTACACCGCAAACCGCGCCCCGCTCAGCTTCGCCGCGCGCTCCAGGTCCAGAATCCCAAGCTGTTCGCCCAGTTCCCAGTGCGGCTTGGGCTCGAAGTCGAACGTCCGCTTCTCGCCCCACGTCTTGACGACGACGTTGTCCTCTTCTGACCTTCCCGCCGGGACCTCGTCCCGCGTCAGGTTGGGAATGCTCGCGAGCGAAAACCGCAGCTCGTCGTCCAGCTTCGCGGCCCGCTTATCCAGCTCGTCCTGGGTCTCCTTGAGCTTCCGCGTCTCGTCCATTTGAGCCGATGCGTCCTGCCCCTGGCGCTTCAACTGGCCCACCTGCTGGCTCAGCTCGTTGCGTCGCGCCTTCAGGTTCTCCGCCTGCGTAATCGCCTGCCGCCGCTCCTGATCAAGGGCGCGGAAATTGCCCAGCAACGCCGCCGGGTCCGCACCCCGCGCGCGCAACTTTTCTTCCACCAGGGCGAGGTTTCCCCGCACAAAATTCAGGTCGAGCATGACTTTTCAGTTTACCAGCCACCATCGCAGCCTTCATTGGAGCGCCCCCGGCCTACGAATCTCTATCGCGCGGATCGCCATAGCGGATGACCCACCGAAATACCAGGGCAAAACCAGCCGCTCCCGAAACGAGCACCGCCGGAACTCCCCAGGATAAGGGCGCCCACGCCGCTCGTTCGCTGCTGTACACCAGGTCGCATAGAAACGCTGCTGCGAGGAAGCCGGCCACAGCCGAGAAAACTGCGGCGACCAGCCCAACAGCCCCGCCACCATGATTTCGCCTACAGTCGAGGTGCCCAGCATGATGGATTTCATGACCGCCATTCTGTCACGACTCCACGATGCTCTGTAACTTGGCTCCTTAATCTGCCGCCTGCACCGACCCCGGATCGTGCGCCGCCGACGGCCGCGCCGGCCCCGCTTCCACCTGCTCCGTCCAGCCCGGCAACCGCTGATCGCCGGTGATCAGCCGCGCGCTGCGCGTGAAGGTCACATAGCTCCAGGCCCAGGAAAATATCACAGCGATGCGGTTCCTGAAGCCGATCAGGAAGAAGATGTGCACCACCAGCCAGGTGAACCACGCCGGAATTCCGCCCATGTGGGCCTTGAACGGCCACTTCACGTCCGCCACCGCCGACATGCGCCCGATCGTCGCCATGTCGCCCTTGTCGAAGTACCTGAATGCTGGCCGGTTACGGCCCTTCAAATCTGCCCCGATCATCTCCCCGATGTGGTCGCCCATCTGCATCGCCGGCTGCGCCACGCCCGGAACCTGCTTCCCGTCCTGTTCGAAATGCGCTAAATCTCCCAGCACGAACACGTTAGCCATGCCCGCAGGGTTGAGCTGGCCGTCCACCATCACGCTTCCGCGCTTGTCCGTCGGCGCCCCCAGCATCTTTCCCAGCGGAGAAGCCTGAACCCCTGCCGCCCAGAGCGTTACGGCCGACTCCACCCTCCCGATCGGATGCGGCCCGCCGGTTTCCACCCAGCCCGGCTCAATGCCCGTAACATGGCATCCCAGGTGGACCTCCACCCCCAGGTGCTCCAGCGTCGTTTGCGCCTTGGCACTTAGATCCGGCGGATAGGCAGCCAGCACCCTGTCGCCGGCGTCAACAAGTAAGACCTTTGCTTTCTGAGGGTTGATGTGCCGGAAATCGTGCCGCATGTAGTGCTGGGCGATGTCCCGGATGGCCCCAGCCAGCTCCACCCCCGTTGGCCCGCCGCCAATCACCACGAAATTCAGCGGCGGATGCCACCCATGCTCCTGCATCTGTCTTTCGGCCAACTCGAACGCCAGCAGTACCCTTCGCCGGATCTCCGTGGCGTCCTCAATCGTCTTGAGTCCGGGGGCAATGGGCGCCCACTCCTCGTGTCCGAAATAGGAATGGGTCGACCCGGCGGCGAGCACCAGGTAATCATAAGGAAGCCGCGCGCCGCTTTTGAGGCTCAGGATCTGCCCCGCAACATCGATGCCAAGTACTTCGTCCATAAGCACTTGCGTGTTGGCCTCGCGACGCAGAATGCTGCGGATTGGCGATGCGATATCGGCTGGCGAAAGCACCGCCAGCGCCACCTGGTAGAGCAGCGGCTGAAATGTGTGATGGTTCTTCCGGTCGATCACCGTCACGTCGACCGGCAGCTTTCCCAGCCCTTTGGCGGCGTGAATCCCGGCAAACCCGCCGCCCACGATCACCACCCGTGGCCGGCGTCCCGTTGCCTGAAGCGGTGCAGCAAGTTGGCTCAAGCGGCGCCTCGCTTTCTACTGTGAAGATGCCGCCCGGCGCCGATTGGTTCAAAACGGTTCTACGCGCCTCACCTCCCCAGCGCGGCCCAATCCCTCAAAAACGAGCTCATGGCAGGCGGCAACAACCGCTCGCGCTCGGCATCGGACCAGTCGCTGTTCCACACCAGGTAACCTCCCGGCAGGGCGAGCGTCTTCTCCTTGCTCTGGATCGCCGTGAGAATCGACGCTGCCCAGGCATGCGCCTCCAGTTGCAGCAGCGTACGTCCCCCGGGGGTTTCGCGCAAATCGGCAATGTGTGTTCCCATATGCGCCATCGCCTCTCCCAACGCCGGCCCCTTCAGCCGCTCTGTATCGATGGTCAAAAGCAACAGCAGCCCATCTGGTGAATCCTGTTTGCCCTTGGCGCCATCGTCTTTAGGAATTGTGTTCGCCACTCCAAAACTCACAACGACGCCGTTATCGTCGCCCTCACTTCCAAACGCCGCCGCGGCGCGAGTCACCTGGTCGGCGCTCAATCCCAGCGAGATGCCTGCGGCAGTGGCAGCGGCAGGTTTGGAATAATCAATTTCTGTTTCGGAAACATTCGACACCGATTGCAGCACGATCCGCGCCGGATACCGGTTCAAATTGCCAAATCCCCGCAGTAAGCTGAACTTCCCTCCCTCGCGTGCGATCGCCGGTGCATCCACGGCATCGATACGTCCCATAAGCGTCGCGGTTACGGCGTACCGCGGGCACCCAAGACACTGCCCCTTTGTCTTTGGCTGGGCAGCCAATGCGTCGTCGAATCGCTTGAATTGCTTATTCTTGTCCAGACTGATTGGCGCGCGCGTTGCCGCGGAATATTTACCGGGACTGTTATCGGCCAGTTGCAGCGTCAGCATCGCCGCGGGTCCTGCCTTGGCCTTCGCCCCTTCGGGATACGAGATCCAGATTCCGTCCACTTCCTGGCCGCACGACCGGTCCTTGACTACGAACTCATCGAACCCGGCCACCACCGTGCCAGTAATCTGCACAATCTTGCCGTCATAAGCCGACGGATGCGCAAGAATTTCGCAAATGGAAGTCGGAACACCCTGAGCCCAACCGGTTCCGGCTAGAAGAAGAAAAACGCATGCCAATAAGACGCGCATAAAAGATCCTCTTGCTGAGGCGACTCATTGTAGCAACTGCCGGGATTCGCTTCGCCGGACGAAACGCGATCCGTGATTCGATTCCGCAAAATACTCGCCCACTTCCGGTCACGGATGTTGCTCGATGCCAATGTTCACCGTGGCGGAAGTACCAGTTGTAGCGACCGCCAATGTGTTCGTCGCCGCTCCCGCGATTCCCGCCGGCGAGAAGGCGACACTGCCATCCACGGCCGACACGGCGCTGGCCGACTGCATGGAAAGCAATTCGGATTGAGCGCAGCGCCCGTGCGGCGCGCAAGGCGGCGCCCAGGCATACAACGCCTGCGACACCGTGACGGTGGCGCCGGAAAGCGGATTCCCCGACGCATCCCGCACGCGAAGAACGATCTGCTCAGGGGTCTGCCCGAGGGCAAGACTCTGGCTGGTTCCGGACACTGCCGATAACGTGGCTGTGGCGGGATCGGACCCGGTGGCCGTGAACGTAACACATTGCGATGTTCCATTCAGGCATGCGTTCACCGTAGCCTTTTGACCCGCGGTTAGCGGACCTGCGGAAAAAGTCTTCGCCGCAATCCCGTTTGCGCCAGTGGTTACGGGTCCTGAAGCGCTTCCGCTGAAGCCGCTGCCGTTCTGCCATGCGACCACCTGCCCGGGCTGGGGAACTCCTCCTTGGAGCACCAGTGCCTGGGTGGTCCAGGTCGCGCTGGCCCCGGCTGCCACTGACAACGGACCCTGGTCGACGTAATAGTTCACCTGTCCATCCGGCCAGTGAATCGGCTGGCCCATTACCACGGGATCAAAGTAGGTGGAACCGGCGACCAGGCGAGGCCCTCCGGCGTAGAGCAGCGAACTGGAAGCAAGGGCAAGGCAGGCAAGGATCCGGAGGTGCGGCATGAGTGCTTTCTCCGTCTCGGCGAGAAAGCATTTCTAAGACCTTTCTTAGAACTGAGCGGATTAGGTATTTCTAATCCAGGCACAAATGTGAACGTGCAGCAATTGCAATAACTCTTTTGTGATAGGCGGAGGAGTGCGGAAGATACCGCTCGAAAGCCGCGATTTGGCTACAATGGGAACCGTTCCTGCGTAATATCCGTGTCTTTCCCCAAGGGCGTGGTGTGCCGGTGAGTCGGTGCGCGGGAGCGAACCATTGGGGTGGATGTGTGGCTATGGGAACGGGAATTCGATTGGGAGATCTGCTTATCCGCGCCAGGCGGGTGACGGCAGAAGATGTGCACCGCGCCCTGGCGCGCGGGCGGGAGTTGGGCGGGCGCCTTGGCGAGAATCTTGTGGCTCTCGGTGCCATTGACCAGCGCACGCTTTCCAGCTTTCTCAATAAGATCCCGGTGGAGCCGGCCAAGATTTCAGCCACTGGTATCGATGAAAGCGAACTGGTGGAGCTTTTGCTCAAGAACATCTACACCTCGCGCCTGGAAACGGTGCGGCAATTCATGGAATCGATCAAATTGCCGTATCACATCGTAAGCGAGCTGGTGCAGACGGCCGTGGACCGCGCGTATCTGCAGACCTTGGGAAGGCGAAATAGCGACAACCTGCTGGACATGGCCTATACGTTTACCGAGGCAGGGCGCAAGACCGCGCTCGACGCCATGGACCGTTCACGGTATGCGGGCCCTGCACCGGTGACGATGGAGGTCTATGCCGAACAGGTGAACGCGCAGAAGCCCACGAATGAAGTGATTACCATGGCGCGCATCAACGAGGCGCTCGGCAGCCTGGAGATGGGACCGGACGTCATCGAGCAGGCGGGTCCGGCCCTGAACTCCGGCCGCGCCATTCTGATGTACGGTCCCCCGGGAAACGGCAAGACTACGGTTTCGCTGCGTTTCGCCGGCGTGTTCCAGGACGTGGTCTATATCCCCTACGCGATCGCCATCGAAGGCCAGATCATCCGCCTGTTCGATCCCAGCATTCACACCCAGGTGGCGCCGGCTGACGTCGAGGATGACAGCATGACGTTCGTGCGCCAGAGCGAGCCCGATCTGCGCTGGGTGCCGTGCCGCCGCCCGTTTGTGATCGTCGGCGGCGAACTCACGCTCGAAATGCTCGACCTCCGCTGGGATACGGTGGGTAAATACTACGAAGCGCCGCTGCATATGAAGGCCCTCGGCGGCTGCTTCCTGATCGACGACTTCGGCCGCCAGCTCGTCAGCCCCACCAACCTGCTAAACCGCTGGATCGTACCGCTGGAAAGCCGCTTCGACTTCCTCAAGCTCAACTCCGGCAAGAGCTTCAAGATTCCGTTTGAAGAACTGGTGATCTTCTCCACCAATCTCGACCCCGAGGATCTGATGGGCCCGGCGTTCCTCCGCCGCCTGCCCTACAAGATCGAGGTCGGGGGGCCTGACATCGGCCGCTACTGCCGCATCTTCAAAGCCGAGGCCGAGACCCATGGCGTGGAATTATCGGAGGAAGTCCTGCGCTACATCGTGGAGGGGGTCACGATAGGAA
>Ga0134126_10005806_pt1 | contig 15445 bp, 15 predicted proteins | sample KB31752_FD_96881 | JGI IMG/M metagenome (GOLD analysis project Ga0134126, IMG submission 96881) | Terrestrial soil microbial communities with excess Nitrogen fertilizer from Kellogg Biological Station, Michigan, USA - KB3-175-2 | ecosystem: Environmental > Terrestrial > Soil > Unclassified ...
CTTGAGCGCAGGCTGCGAGAGCTCTAGACGGCGGCGCTGCAGCGCCGTGGCGTCAACCGTCTACGCCAGCACTTCGTCGGCTGTGGCGAGCGTGCGCAGGTGCTCGCCCACGCCTGTCACGCTGAGCAGGCGCTGGACCTGCTGCGAGCCGGGTGTGACCGCGAACTCCTGCCCGCGGCGCCAGCACAGCTCGCGGGCCGAGAGGATGATCCGAAGCCCCGTCGAGTCCAGGAACGTCAGCCCCTGCAGGTCGAGGACGACGGTCTTCGTCTCCTGCAGCTCGGGCGACTCGATCGAGCGCTGCAGCAGGGGGGAGTTGGCCATGTCGAGTTCCCCGACCAGGGCCAGGACGACGCGGTCGGCCTCCTGACGCGAGTCGATGCGGAGCTGATCGGGTGCCCCCATACGGGGGATTCTAACGGGCTCCGACGGTCACGACCATGACACCGCGTCGCGCTCGGCGACGCGAGGCCGCTCGTGCGTCAGTCGAGCCGCTTGTGCATCCGCACCTGGCTGCCGCGCGGTGAGGAGGCGATCTCCACGAGGTCGCAGATCTGCTCGGTGATCCACAGCCCGCGGCTGGCGGCCGCCTCGCTGCCGGGCAGGTGCCTGGGCCCAAGTGGATCGCGGATGTAGCCGGCGTCCTGGATCTCGCAGACGAGCTCCTCGCCGGTGCGCCAGAGCCTCAGCATGCCCACCCCGCCGCCGTGACGCACGCTGTTGGTGGCCACCTCGTGGACGGCCAGCACCAGCTCTTCGGTCGCTTCGCCGCCGAGCGCCTCCTTGGTGGCCCACGACCACACCAGCTGGCGCAGCTCGAACAGGTCGGCGCCCGCGAAGGGGATCTCCCAGATGTCGCCACGCGGGCGCGGGAGCCCGTCGGCAGGCAGACACGCGTCCTGCAACGGCCCCTCCGTCACACAAAGACGCCCGTTGCTCAGCGCGTTGGCGCTGCTAGCGGCCATACCACCTTCTTCTGCCCGCACCCTCGACGCCTCCGATGAAGAAGCCGATGAGCCACAGGATCAGAGCAACCACCAGGACGATCCACAGAACGTGCGCGGCAAAGCCGAGCCCACCGAAGATCGCAAGTATCAGCAACAGCGCAATGAGAGCGACCACGCTGCACCTCGCTTTCTCTGTTGGTACCGCGCCCGCCGCCTCTCGTCGTCGGTGCGCTCTCTCTGGAATGCCCGAATGGGCTGCTCGCCAAACCAACTCGGACCCTCCTCGCGAGACTCTGCAACGACGCTGACAACAGCTGGTTCGGCGGCTGTACCTCACGGACAACCGCCTCGGCGGGCGGCGCGGATCAGGAACCGGAGATTTGCGTTTCAGCGGTTTAGAGGATCGCCGTTTGGGCAAAGAGGGACTACCGGTGTTGCCCAACGACGGATGGCCGCGCGCCCCCTGCGGTCTTCGTCACGAACGAGGGTGACAAGGAGTGGCATGTCGGCCGGTCTGCCCCGACGCGGACCGGCCGGCACGCCGCATGAAGCCCTCGCAACCGCACTGTCAGGCGGTGGGCCGATCCCACCGGGACCGACGGTCGTCCCGACCGGAGCGGCTCAGCCGCGCTGGGCCAGGCGCAGGTCGAGGATCTCGGCGGAGCCGGCGGGGGAGACCGTGTGCCCGTCGGTGAGGCGCTCGAGCACCGGGCCGAGGCCGTCGATGGCGGCGTCGCCGAAGATCGCATCGCCGCGACCGGCGCGCAGCGGGCCGACCTTGATCTCGAGGTTTCGCGGCGCCACGCTGACACCCATCGCGAGGTGGCCCGAGAGCACCTGGCCGTCGGTATGGGCGACCAGCGCGTCGGCCAGCATCTGCGTGTCCGAGATGCGGTCGGTCGAGAAGTAGGCGCGCGCGGCGAGCGTCGAGAGCACGCGCGGCACCACGCCGCGGGCGACCGAGGTCGGTCCCACGGCCATCAGCGTGACGTCGCCGGGCGTGCCGTGGTCGATCGCCTCGAGCGTCGCGCCCTCCTCGGCGGCCGTCTGCACGGGCGCGTTCCCGGCGGCGGCCTCGAAGTGCATGGCGACCTCCGTGCCGCCGGTCGGCAGGTCGCGGAACTCGACGGTCTCGCTGAGCGCCTGGATGACCGGCAGACCGATCCCGCCCGAGATCTCCTCCGCGTCCTTGACGCCCGGGCGGATGCCGACGCCGTGGTCGCGCACGACGGCGTCGAGGCCGCCGGGCACGACCGTGAGCTCGACTTCGAGCGGGCCCTCCTCGCCCTCGTAGGCGTGGAGCACGACGTTGTTGGACGCCTCGGTCACGGCCGTGGAGACGTCGTTCAGCGCGACGGGATCGAGCGCCACGGCCTCAGCAAGCCCGCTCAACGCCTGCCTCACCAGCAGGACGTTCTCGGCTCTGTTGCCGAGCCTCAGCCGGACGTTCGGCGATCCCGCCATCGGTCCGACCGGTCCTTTGCACGATCCATCGGCCCCAGGCCGGCGCCCGGAAGCGGTTCCCGATCGTCCCTCGCGGCGCGCAGCAGCATCGCTGCTTGGAGGTTAGCGCGCCTTAGCGCGCCTGTCCGGGCGCGTCAGTGAGCGCGCGCAGCTGCTCGAGCGAGCGCCGCAGCAGGCGCGAGACCTGCATCTGGGAGATGCCGACGCGCTGCGCGATCTCCGTCTGTGTCAGGTCGTCGACGAAGCGCAGCTGGAGCACCAGCCGGTCGCGTGCCGGCAGGTGGGCGAGAGCCGAGCTGACGGTCGCGTCGAGCTCGACCAGCTCGTAGCGGTCGTCGTCCTTGCCGATCGTGTCGCCGTAGGGGACGATGTCCTCTTCGCCGCCGCCGCGCGGGGCGTCGAGCGAGACGGTCTCGTATGCGCGGATCGCCTGCAGCGCGTCGATGACCTCCTCGACGTCGATCTCCAGGTACTCCGCGAGCATGTTCGCGGTCGGCGCGCGGCCGGTCTCGTTCGACAGGCGCTCCTGCGCGTCGCGAACCTTCAGCGCGCGCTCCTGGGCGCCGCGCGGGACGTGGATCGCCCAGCCGGAATCGCGGAAGTAACGGCGCATCTCACCGAGGATCGTCGGCACCGCGTAGGACTGGAACGGGTGGCCGCGCTCGCCGTCGTAGCGGTCGATCGCCTTCAGGAGGCCGAGCGAGGCGACCTGGAGCAGGTCCTCGAAAGGCTCTGAGGAACGGCCATAGCGGCGGGCGAGGCTGCGTGCGAGCGGCATGTAGCGCTGGACGAGCTCCTCGCGGGCGCTCTCCTCGCCGTCGCGCTGCCAGCGCTCGAAGAGGCGCGCCGTCTGGGCCGCGTTCGCCGCTCGTGTTCCGATTGTGGGGGTGGATGTCTCCTGCATCGCTACTCCCTTCGGCGTTCCTGCATGCTCCTCGACCGGTCTTCCCCGCCGGTCGGGTGCAGTCTAGGGCATCCGGGGGCTTGAAGCAAACACACCAGTCAGGATTCATACGTCCAGTGGACAAAGATGCCCCTCCGTGTCCACGCAGGCGGCGCGAGCTAGGCTGAGGCCGTGGCGCAGGACGGTGGAAAACAGGGCCCCCCTGCCCGGTCCGGGCCCGGCATCGCGGAGATCCTGAGGGCGCGCACCGGCGAAGAGCTCGAGCTCAACGATCGCTTCCTGAACCCGCAGCTGGGCAGGATCCTGCGCACGCTCGGTTTCGACAAGGTCTGGACCGGCGGCGAGGGCGCCCACCTGATCGACCGCGACGGCGAGCGCTATCTGGACCTGTTCGGCGGTTACGGCGTGTTCGCGGTCGGCCGCAACCACCCGGACGTGATCGAGGCGATGCGCGAGACGCTCGACGCGCACACCGGCAACATGCCCCAGCTCGGGGTGACGCTGCTGAGCGGCGTGCTGGCCGAGGAGCTGGTCGCGCGCGGACCGGCGAGCGTCGCCGCGATGGTTCCGGCCAACAGCGGCGCCGAGGCGGTCGAGGCGGCGATCAAGATCGCCCGAGCGGCGACCGGCCGCCCCCGCGTTCTCTACGCCGAGCACGCCTTCCACGGCCTCACGCTGGGCGCGCTCTCGATCAACGGCAACGCGGAGTTCCGCGACGGCTTCGGCCCGCTGCTGGGAGGCTGCGATCCGGTCCCCTTCGGCGACGAGGACGCGCTCGCCGCGCAGCTCGCGCGCGGGGACGTCGCCGCGCTCGTGCTGGAGCCCGTGCAGGGCAAGGGCGTGAACCTCCCGCCGCCGGGCTACCTCCAGGCGGCCCAGCGCCTCTGCCATGAGGCCGGCACGCTGTTCGTCTGCGACGAGGTCCAGACCGGCGTGGGCCGCACGGGACGCTTCCTGGCGCTCGAGCACTGGGGGCTGGAACCCGACATCGTGTGCATGGCCAAGGCGCTCTCGGGCGGCTACGTGCCGATCGGAGCGGTGCTCGTGTCGCGGAGCGTCTTCGACGCCGTCTTCGACGGCATGGAGCGCGCGGTGCGCCACGGCTCGACCTTCGGCGGCAACGACCTCGCGGCCGCCGCCGCGCTCGCGACGCTGCGCGTGCTCGACTCCGAGCGGCTGGTCGAGCGCGCCGATGCGCTCGGTCAGCGGCTGCTGGAGCTGACGCGCCCGCTGGCCGAGGAGTTCGAGGTCGTCCGCGAGGTGCGCGGGCTCGGCCTGATGTGGGCGATCGAGTTCGGCCCGCCCTCGGGCGCGGTCGGGCGGCGCCTGTGGGACCGCGTCGAGCGCCGCCAGCCGGGGCTGTTCTCGCAGCTGATCACGGTGCCGCTGTTCCACCGCCACCGCATCTTCTGCCAGGTCGCGGGCCACCGCATGAACGTGATCAAGGCGCTGCCGGCGCTGACCGTCTCCGAGCAGGAGCTCGAACGGTTCGCCGCCGCGCTGCGCGAGACGATCGCCGCCGCCGAGCGCTACCCCGCGGCGCTCGCGCGCTTCGGGCTGAGCACCGGCCTGCGCGCCGCGCGCGCCTAGCGTTACCTGGTGAACACGTCCGCGCCGAACTTCGGCGCGGAGGCCGCGTCCGCCAGAGCGGGGAGCCCGAACAGCTGCTCCCAGCTCCCCAGCGAGGAGTAGTGGTTGTATTCGGTCGTCACGACGGTGCCCGGCGCGATCTTCGGCGAGATCAGCACGGCGCCGACCCGCCCGCCGCCCGGCCCGCTGATCCCCGGGTCCGGCGAGCCCGGCCCGGGTTCCTCGCCACAGCACGCCGACGAGTCGGATTCAGGTCCGTCGGACTCGTCGAAGGTCACCTCGATCAGCCCGCCGTGCTGGTAGGCCTTCGAAGCCTCGATCTTCGGGATCCAGGTTTCGAGGAAGCCGTCGATGTCGGCGAGCGCAGAGGTCCCGCCGGTCTGGTTCGTGCAGGGGAAGTCGTGGCCGTCTTCGCAGAGGTTCGGCGTGATGAACGAGAACGCGGGCGTGCGTCCCGCGTGTTCCAGGTCGGTCGCGAGTCCGGTCTCACCCTTCAGCGCCGCGGCCGGCATCTGGCCGACCGGCGTGCCGAGCGCCACCACATGCGCGTCGCAGTAGGCGGCTTCGTCGATCACGGAGTGGAAGTAGACGAAGGGGTCGTGCCGGGTGGCGTAGCCGTCGCCGGCCTCGGCTTTCTGGGTTTCGTCCATCGCGTTCAGCGCCGGGTGCCCGCACGCCGCGGTCTCGCGGTTCGGGTCGTTGCCCATGTCCTGCATGTAGCCCTTCCACTTCTTGCCGGCCGCCGACAGCTGCGTGCCGATGTTCTGCACTTCGGCCGGGTAGACGCAGCCGGCGCCGCTCTCGACGCCGCTCGGGAGCATCACGCCACCCGCGAAGTCGCTGAAGATCTGGCAGTCGGCCTGGTTCTCGGCGTTCGGCGGCTGGCCGGAGACCATCGAGATGTAGTTGTCGTTGCTCTCGTGCCCGGTTGCGTAGTAGTTCTCCAGCAGCGCGCCCTGCGCGGGCAGCGTCTGCGCGAGGTAGGGGTCGGCTTCCGGGTCGCCGAACGTCGAGGCCCAGCTCTCGTTCTCGAGCACGATCACGAACACGTGCTTGACCTTGGGCAGCTTGAACGCGCGCGTGCGCGCCTGCGCCGCGCACGAGGCGGCCAGGCAGCAGGCGAGACCGATCAGGGACGTGGCGAGCGCGCGCCTCATGTGCTTGCCGCCGTTCCGACGGGGACGGGCGGTTCGATCACCGAGCTCACCGGTGGTTCCAGGTAGGCGGCGCTGCCGAAGTCGAGGAAGTCCTCGACGGTCCTGGCGTTCGCGTCGCGGTAGGTCAGTGCGGGGAGGTTCCACTTCTTCTCGATCGTCGCCAGCACGGAGGTGTGGTCGTGCACGACGTTGGTGACGCCGTTCGGCTTGGAGTACGGCGAGGCGACGATCCCGGGCACGCGCGGGCCGTAGATGTCATAGCCCCCGGGCACGTCGCCGGGCTTCAGTTCGGGAGGGATCGAGTCGGGGGCGATGGCGGCCGGCGGCGGCACGTGGTCGTAGTAGCCGCCGTGCTCGTCGTAGGTGTAAACGAGCAGCGTGCGCGGCCATGCCGGCGATTCGAGCACGGCCTTGACGGTCTGATAGGCCCAGTACTCGCCGTACGACATGTCCTGCGGGTTCTCCTGGTCGCCCCCGGTTTCGCCGATCTTGGCGCCGAGCGCTTCCAGTCCCGGGAGTTTCGAGAGGGGGCCGCCGACTTCCCCGAGCACGCCGAACTCCGGGTCGACGAAGCTGACGGCGGGCAGCGTGCCCGCCTTGCAGTCGAGCACGAATTCGGCGTAGGGGCGGATGTTCGCCGGGTACTTTTCGACGGTCGACCGGATGATCCCGGTCGCGGGCAGGTCGGTGAAGTAGTTCTTCCATTCGATCCCGTAGGCGTGCAGGCGGTCGAAGATCGTGCCGTTCGGCGGCGGCGGACTGGAGAAGATGCTTTCGAAGTCCGTCGAGATGTTCCCGTAGGCGGTGCCCGCCATCAGGAAACGGCGGTTGGGGTAGGTCTGGCACGGGGCGGAGCAGAACCAGTTGTTGGCGATCGTGAAGGTGCGCGCGAACGAGTAGGCGAACGGCAGCTGCTCCTCGGTCCAGTAGCCCATCGGCTGGGTCGATTCGGTCGAGCGCACGAAGCCGTCCATGCGGCCGCCGTCGATCTGCTGGTGCGTTGCGTTCCACGACTGCGAGACGCCGCTGCCCTGCGCGGTCGTGGTGAACGGGAACGAGTGGACCGCTTCGCCGGCGGCGTTCGGGTTCGAGTTGCGCGCGATGCCCTTGCCGTTGATCTTCAGGCCGTGCGCCTTCGGCTGACCCGAGCGGTGCAGCGCGCCGAGCAGGTTGTCGAAGGAGTGGTTCTCCATCATCACGACCACGATGTGGTCGAACTGCATCGAGGCGTCAACGGTGCCGGCGGGGACCTTCGGGTCGGGCAGGCTGTCCGGCCGGCGCACCGGACGGGCGAGCGCGCTCGCGGCCCGCAGCAGCGGGTCGGCGCTCGCGAGGCCCGCGGCGGCGACCCCGCCGTAGCGCAGAAGCTTGCGGCGCGTGATCGGTCGAAGCTCGAATGGCTCAGGCATGTGGCTCCTTGCTCGGTCCCGCCTCGCGCGGGCGCGCTTTCACGGTCTTGCGACCGGGCGGGTGGGCCCCCAATCCGGTTTACCTGGCATTTCCCGTTCTCAAACCCCGACCGGTGAAGATCTCGTCAGCGGGCGCTCCCACCGTTGCGGGTTGCAGCCGGGGAACGTGCGCCCGCGCCGCTAGCCTGTCGGGCCGTGCCAACGGCCAGAGAGGACATCCGCAACGTGGCGATCGTCGCCCACGTCGACCACGGCAAGACCACGCTCGTGGACGCGATGCTGTGGCAGTCCGGCGCCTTCCGCGAAGGCCAGGAGGTCGTCACGCGCGTGCTCGACTCGATGGACCTCGAGCGCGAGAAGGGCATCACGATCCTCGCCAAGAACACCTCGCTGCGCTACAACGGCGTGAAGCTCAACATCATCGACACGCCCGGCCACGCAGACTTCGGCGGCGAGGTCGAGCGCGGGCTGACGATGGTCGACGGGGTGCTGCTGCTGGTCGACGCCTCCGAGGGGCCGCTGCCGCAGACCCGCTTCGTGCTGCGCAAGGCGCTCGAGGGCGGCCTGCCGGTGATCCTCGTCGTCAACAAGGTCGACCGGTCCGACGCCCGCGTGGCCGAGGTGATCGACGAGGTCTACGAGCTGTTCCTGGACCTCGACGCCACCGAGCACCAGATCGAGTTCCCGATCGTCTACTGCAACGCCAAGGCGGGCGCCGCCTCGCTGTCCTACGAGCCGGGGGACAAGCTCGAGAGCGGCACGCTCGCGCCGCTGCTCGACCTGCTGCTGGAGCGCATCCCCGCTCCGGTCTACGAGGAGGGCCATCCCCTGCAGGCGCTCGTCACCAACCTCGACGCCTCGCCCTACGTCGGGCGGCTCGCGATCTGCCGTGTGCGCAACGGCACGGTACGCAAGGGCCAGCAGATCGCATGGTGCCGCGCGGACGGCTCGATCGAGAAAGCACAGGTCGCCGAGCTCTACGTCACCGAGGCGCTGGAGCGGGTCGATGCCGCCGAGGCCGGGCCCGGCGAGATCATCGCGGTCGCGGGCATCGAAGAGGTCACGATCGGCGAGACGCTGGCCGACGCCGCCGACCCGCGTCCGCTGCCGGTGATCACGGTCGACGAGCCCGCGATGTCGATCACGATCGGCGTCAACACGTCGCCGCTGGCGGGCCTGGAGGGGGACAAAATGACCGCCCGGCAGATCCGCACGCGTCTCGACCAGGAGCTGGTCGGCAACGTCTCGCTGCGCGTCTCGGACACGGAGCGCCCCGACACCTACGAGGTGCAGGGGCGCGGCGAGCTGCAGCTGGCCGTGCTCGTCGAGATGATGCGGCGCGAGGGCTTCGAGATGACCGTCGGGCAGCCGCACGTCGTGGAGAGGGAGGTGGACGGCAGACGGCACGAGCCGGTGGAGCGTCTCTCGGTCGACGTGCCCGAGGAGCACGTCGGCACCGTCACCCAGCTGCTGGCCGCGCGCAAAGGGCGCATGGAGCACATGACCAACCACGGCACCGGCTGGGTCCGCATGGACTACCTGGTGCCGGCCCGCGGCCTGATCGGGTTCCGCACCGAGTTCCTCACCGAGACGCGCGGCACCGGCATCATGCACCACGTGTTCGAGCGCTGGGAGCCGTGGGCGGGCGAGCTGCTGACCCGCCAGACGGGCGCGCTCGTCGCCGACCGCCGTGGCCAGACCGCGACCTACTCGCTGATGACGATCCAGGAGCGCGGGAACCTGTTCATCGGCCCGGGGGAGGAGGTCTACGAGGGCATGATCATCGGCGAGAACGCGCGCTCGGAGGACCTCGACGTCAACCCGACGAAGGAGAAGCACCTGACCAACATGCGCTCCTCCACGGCCGACGTGCTCGTGCGCCTGGACACGCACCACCGCCCCACGCTCGACGAGGCGTTGGAGTTCGTGCGCGATGACGAGTGCGTCGAGGTCACGCCCGCCGCCGTGCGCCCCCGCAAGGTGGAGCTGACCAAGCTGCACCGCCAGAAGGCGCTCAAAGCGGCGCGCAAGTGAGCAGCGCCCCGACCGTCCCGGCCTCCGGGCTCGCGGCGGGCGAGGGCATCGCGCTCGACCATCTCGTCAAGTCATTCGACGGCCCCGAGGGCCAGATCCGCGCGGTCACCGACCTCAGTGTGCGGATCGCAGCCGGCGAGACCGTCGCGCTGCTCGGCCCCAACGGCGCAGGCAAGTCGACGACGATCGACATGCTGCTGGGGCTGCTGGACCCGGACGAGGGCACGGTCACCGTGTTCGGCCGCCGGCCGCAGGAGGCCGTGGAGGCCGGCGCCGTCGGCGCGATGCTGCAGACCGGCGAGCTGATCCGCGACCTGAAGGTGCGGGAGCTGATCGCGATGATGGCCTCGTTGTATGAGAGCGCGATGCCGGTCGAGGAGGTGCTCGCGATCACGGGCGCCACGGGCTTCGCCGAGCAGCGCACGCAGAAGCTCTCCGGCGGGCAGACGCAGCGGGTGCGCTTCGCTGTGGCGCTCGTGAGCGATCCGGAGCTGCTCGTGCTCGACGAGCCGACCGCCGCGATGGACGTCGAGGGCCGCCACGCGTTCTGGATGACGATCCGCGAGTTCGCCGCGCGCGGGCGCACCGTCCTGTTCGCGACCCACTACCTCGAGGAGGCCGACGACTACGCCGACCGCGCGGTGTTGATGTCCCGCGGCGCGATCGTCGCCGACGGGCCCACCAACGAGATCAAGGCGATGGTCGGCTCGCGCACGATCCGGGCGACGCTGCCGGCCGCCTCGCTCGAGGAGCTGCGGGCGCTGCCCGGGGTCAGCGCCGCCGAGCGACGCGGCGACGCGGTGCTGCTGACGTGCGCCGATTCCGACGCCGCGATCCGGGCGCTGATCGCCGCCCACCCACAGTCGCGCGACATCGAGATCGAGGCGGCGGGGCTCGAGCACGCGTTCCTGGCGCTGACCGGGGACGAGGGCGGTGCGACTTGAGCCGCCCGGCCGTCCTCTACACGCGCTACGAGCTGCTCCGCACGCTGCGCAACCGCCGCTTCTTCTTCCTCTCGCTCGGGTTCCCGCTCGTCCTGTACTACCTGATCGCCGCGCCCAACCGGCACCTCCACGACCTCCAGCACACCGGCATCGACGCGCCCCTCTACTTCATGGTGGGCCTGGTCTCCTTCGGCACGATGGGGGCGATGCTCTCGAGCGGCGTCCGCATCGCCTCCGAGCGCCAGGCGGGGTGGAACCGGCAGCTGCGGATCACTCCGCTCTCCACGCGCACGTACTTCCGCACGAAGGTGCTGACTGCCTACATGATGGCCCTGATCAGCATCTGCGTCCTCTACGTCGCCGGGGCGACGCTGGGCGTCAGCATCGGCGCGGGCCGGTGGGTCGAGATGACCGCGCTGATCCTCGTCGGCCTGATCCCGTTCGCGGCGCTGGGCATCCTGATCGGCCATCTGCTCACGCCCGACTCGATCGGCCCGGCGATGGGCGGCGGGATCGCCCTGCTGGCGATCCTCGGCGGCACCTGGGGGCCGATCGCCCAGCACGGCGCGCTGCTGCAGATCTCGCAGCTCGTGCCCTCCTACTGGCTCGTGCAGGCGGGCCACGTCGGCGCGGGCGCCGGCGCCTGGCCCGCGAAAGGCTGGGCCGTGATCGTCGTCTGGACGCTCGTGGCCAGCCGCCTCGCCCAGCGCGCCTACAGGCGTGACACGGCTCGCGTGTAGCCACTAGGGTTACCCACCGTCCACCCCCCGGACGCAGGAGGGCGCCGCTCACGGCACGCTTCTGCCAACGTGAATCAGGAGCGAGAGATGACTGCAGTGATGCAGAAGCGCCGGTCGGCCCTCGTCGTGCTGCTGGCGCTGTGCATGGTCCTCGTGATGCCGGCCGCGGCAATGGCCGAATCCACATCCGAATACACCAAGGAGAGCAAGGAAGCCTTCGAACAGCAGCTCGCCAAACACGAAATCGAATCCGCGGTCTTCAACAAGAAGCTGCGGCGGCTGCACATCAAAACGAAGAACGGCAACCTCTACCTCTACCACTACGAGAAGAAGGGCTCGGCGCCGCTCGAGGCCAAACTGAAAGCGAACCACGTCACGGTGACGGTGCTGACGCCGTCCCAGGCCGCCAAAGAGAAACCCGGCACCAAGAAACACAAAATCCGTTACATCGTCGGCGGCGTCGTGATCGTCCTGATCATCATCGGGCTGATCGTCTTCTTCATGCGCCGCCGCGGGCTGCGGGACTGACCGGCGCGGGGGCGGCTCTGCCGGCGCGGGGGGCGCCGGCGGGCCGGTTCCACGGGGCGGCGTCCTCACGAAAACGAGACTGAGTCTTGATAACTTGGAGCGGCCGTGGGCCGATCCGATCCTCCCGCTGTCGAGCTCAGCGCCGCCCGCGTGCGGCTCGGCGGGCGCGTGGTCTGGGGCGAGGTCTCGCTGCGCGTCGAGGCGGGGGAGTTCGTCGGCCTGCTCGGCGAGAACGGGTCGGGCAAGTCCACGCTGCTGCGGGTGCTGCTGGGCGCGCAGGCGCTCGACCACGGCAGCGCCCGCGTGCTCGGCCGCCGGCCCGGCGAGGCGAACGCCGAGATCGGATACCTGCCGCAGCGTCACAGCTTCGGCGCCGGGATCCCGCTCCGCGGCGTCGATCTCGTTCGCCTCGGACTGGACGGTGACCGCTGGGGGCTGCCGCTGCCGCTGCTGCCGGGCGCCTCGCGCCGTCGCGCCGATGCGCGCCGGCGCGTCGAGGACGCGATCGAGATGGTCGGCGCCGGCGCCTATGCGGAGCGGGCGCTCTCAGAGCTCTCCGGCGGCGAGCAGCAGCGGCTGCTGATCGCCCAGGCGCTCGTCGCGCGCCCGCGCCTGTTGCTGCTCGACGAGCCGCTCGACAGCCTCGACCTCCCCAACCAGGCGGCCGTGGCGGCGCTCGTCGACCGCATCTGCCGCGAGCACGGGGTGGCGGTGGTGCTCGTGGCGCACGACGTCAACCCGCTGCTCGGGTACCTCGACCGGGTCGCCTACCTGGCGGGCGGGCGCGCCGTCGCCGGCCCGGTCTCGGAGGTGATCACCAGCGAGACCCTGAGCGCGCTCTACGGCGTGCCCGTCGAGGTGCTGCGTGCCTCGGACGGACGCCTGGCGGTGATCGGGCAGCCGGAGCCCCCGGCGCACCATCACGATCGCCACGCCCACGCCGGGGAGGGCGCCGCCGCCGTCCATGCTCACTGAAGCGCCGGCGCCGAGCTGGAACCCGCTGCGCGACCTGTCGCAGATCCTCGAATACCACTTCATGATCAACGCGCTGGCCGCGAGCAGCGCGGTCGCCGTCGTGGCGGCGCTCGTCGGCTGGATGATGGTCATGCGCCGCGAGACCTTTGCCGGCCACACGCTCGCGATGATGGCCTTCCCCGGCGCGGCTGCCGCGGCGCTCGCGGGCGTCCCGGCGGCGCTCGGCTACCTCGTCTTCTGCGGCGCCGGCGCGGTTGCGATCGCCCGCCTGCCCGGAGCGGCCGGCTCCTGGCGCGAGGAGGCGGCCGGCGTCGGCGTCGTGCAGGCGATGGCGCTCGCGCTCGGCTTCCTGTTCGTGAGCCTCTACGGCGGCGTCCTCGGCGATCTCGAGACGTTGCTCTTCGGCGACGTGCTCGGCGTCTCAGACGGCCAGGTGGTGGTGCTCGTGTGTGTCGCGCTCGGCGTGCTCGTCCTGCTGGCGGCGATCGCGCGACCGCTGCTGCTGAGCAGCGTCGACGCGCCGCTGGCGGCCGCGCGCGGGGTGCCCGTGCGCCGCCTCGCGCTGGTGTTCCTCGCGATGCTCGCGCTCGCGGTCGCGTCGGCGAGCCAGGTGACGGGACCGCTGCTGGTGCTCGCGCTGCTCGTCATGCCTGCGGCGAGCGCGCGCGTCCTGACCGTGCGCCCGGTCGCGAGCCTCGCGCTCAGCGTGGCGCTGGGGCTGGTGGCCGTGTGGCTCGGTATGGGGATCGCCTACTTCTCGGTCTACCCGCCGAGCATGTTCATCGCGTTCACGGCGTTCGCCTGCTACCTGGCGGCACGGCTCGCGGGGCTGGCGCGCGAGCGCAGGCGCAGGCGCGCACCGCAGGCGAGCGAGCCCGTCCCACCCGCGACGGGACTCGCGGGAGCGGGCGGCTGATGCTGGGGCAGGAATACATGCGCAACGCGCTCCTGGCGGGCGGGTTCATCGCGCTCGCCTGCGGCGTCTGCGGCTGGTTCGTCGTGCTGCGCGGCCAGCTGTTCGCCGGCGACGCCTTGAGCCACGTCGCGTTTCCGGGCGCGCTCGCGGCGGCCGCCGCGGGGATCGACGAGCGCATCGGCCTGTTCGCGGCCACGATCACCGCGGCCGTGGGGATCGCCCTGCTCGGCCGGGGCGCGCTGGCGGGCCGCGGCTCGCGCGCGGCCGGGGCGGCGCTCGCCGACGACGCGGACATCGGCGTGCTGTTCGCGTTCGTGCTCGCCGTCGGGCTGTACTTCCTGACGCGCTTCAGCCTGGGCTCGGGCGGCAGCGCGGGTGTCCAGGCGTCGCGCACGCTGTTCGGGTCGATCTTCGGCCTCGGCGCGGGCGAAGCGCAGTTCGCGGCGATCGTCGCCGCGCTCGTGCTGGTGGCGATGGCGGCGATCGCGCGGCCGCTGCTGTTCGCGTCCGTCGCGCCCGCGCTCGCGGGCGCGCGCGGCGTGCCGACGAGGCTGCTGTCGATCGGCTTCATGGCGATCCTCGGCGTCGTCGCGGCCGAGGCCACGCAGGCGGTCGGCGCGCTGCTGCTGCTCGGCCTGCTGGCCGGTCCGGCCGGCGCGGCGCAGCAGCTGCGCGTGCCGTCGGCGGCCGGCGCGCTGCTGGCATCGGCGCTGGCCCTCGCCGCGATGTGGGGCGGCCTGGTGCTCGCCTACCTGGTGCCCTCGCTGCCGCCGAGCACGTCGGTCATCGGTCTCTGCATGCTCGCGTACCTCGGCGCGGTCGCGGTGCGCCGCGGCGCCGGCGGCGCCCACAGGTAGCTCAGCACGCAGCCCAACGCGAACACGGCCACCACCAGCAGCACCGGCCCCGAGTCCTCGACGAGCGCGCCCACGACCCCGGCCGCGAGCCCGCCGGAGAGGGCCGCGAGCCAGAGCTGGTCGCCGCCGACGGGAACGAGCAGGCGCTCGCGCGCCTTGATCGCCCAGCCGGCCGCCAGCAGCGAGAGCGCGGTGGCCACCGGCATCGCGTGGTTGTGCAGCTCGCCCCAGGCGGCCTTGTAACGCCGCACGAGGATGTCGCGGACATCGCCCGCCGAGCGCGCGTGAAGCACGCTGCCCGTGAAGTGGCCGCTGCCGTGCGCGGTCGCGAGGTCCACGGCGGCCAGCACGACGAGCCCGGCGACGGGGGCGATCAGGGCGATCAGCGCGCGTCGCCTCGCGGGGGCGCCGGGGGCGAGCAGCACGGCGGTGACCGCGGTTCCCGCACAGACCAGGATCACGCCCCCGACTCCCGCGCCGATCCGGGCCGAGCCCTCGATCAGCGCGAGCACGGCGCCGGCCCCGATCACGCTCGTGAGCACGCTCCGGCGCGAGTGCCGCGCCGAGGGGTGGATCGCCGCTGCCACCGCGGCCAGCACCAGCACCGCCAGGCCGGACTTCAGCTCGTTGCCGACGCCGTAGAAGCGCGCGCCGAGGATGGGGTTCGGCCCGAGCACAGAGCGCACGAGCAGCTGTGTGTGGGCGAGCGCGTCGAGGACGATCGCGACCGGCGCCGCGAGCGCGGGCGCCAGGAGCGCGCGCGGCCAGGGGAGGAGGAGGTCGGTGAGCGCGCCGAGCGCCAGGCAGAGCGCGGCGATCAGCGCGTACTCGACCGCCGCGGACGGCTCCAGGGCCGCGGGCACCAGCACCGCCACCGGCGCCCACAGCACTCCGACGGCGCCGATGCGGACGGTGCGGGCCCGTGTCTCTCGCGCGCGCGTGAACAGGAGGGTCAGGAGGATCAGGGCCGCCCAGACGCA
>Ga0134126_10005807_pt1 | contig 15444 bp, 15 predicted proteins | sample KB31752_FD_96881 | JGI IMG/M metagenome (GOLD analysis project Ga0134126, IMG submission 96881) | Terrestrial soil microbial communities with excess Nitrogen fertilizer from Kellogg Biological Station, Michigan, USA - KB3-175-2 | ecosystem: Environmental > Terrestrial > Soil > Unclassified ...
AACCGAAAGTTTTGATGATTGTTTTCCATGCAAAAGAAAGAAATGTAAATTAAATTATGTAAAGAAATGTCTTAACCTGTTTGCTTACCTCTAAAATAAAGGAAAAAGCGCTTATGTTAACAGAGCCTAATTTCCAATAGATTTTAATAACTAAACCTGTTATTATACATCAGTGTAGTGGTATGTTAAAAGAACTACTTGATCCTATTCCTTCTAATTTTAATATTCTCGTATCAAAACTTGGTGATATGCTTGTTGAATCCTTAGAAGAACCTTTGGGTTATACGATTAATTGGGGTCGTGTATTTTCATTATGGCCAGTCCATTTAGAAACTTCATGTTGTAGTGTAGAATTTGGAGGGGCATCAAGTCCTAGATATGATGTAGAACGATTTGGTATGCTAGAAGCATTTGGCTCTCTAAGACAATGTGATTTAATTGTAGTTCAAGGCACTGTTACAAGAAAAATGGCTCCTCGATTACGAATGGTATATGATCAGATGCCTGAGCCTAAATATGTTATTGCAATGGGAGCTTGTGCAATTACTGGAGGAATGTATTTTGATTCTTATAATGTATTGCCTGGTTGCGATGGTATTGTTCCGGTAGATGTTTATGTTCCTGGATGTCCTCCTAGACCTGAAACTCTTATTCAGGGTGCATTTCTATTACAGGAAAAAATCAAAAGGTCAAAGATAAAGTGATGGATGGCAATATAGAACTCAAAAACGAAAAGATTTCACTTTCTGTTTCCAGTGAGATATTAAAATCTATAACTGATAAATTTAGTAATAGAATAAAAATTATTTATGATATCCATAACCGCTCAAAAATCATGGTCGAACCTGAGAGTTTAGTCGAAACCGCAATTTTTTTAAGAGATAATTTTGGATTTGATCACGTTGAATCTGCTTCTGGGACAGATTACCCAAAAGAAGAGAAAATTGAAATAAACTATCATTTAGGAACTTATAGCAATTCTGATCTTTTACCTTATGTATTGGTATTATCAACTAAAGTTGATCGAGAAGATCCAAAATCAAACAGTTTAATAAATATACTCCCTAGTGTTGAACTTTTTGAGCGAGAAACTTATGAAATGTTGGGAGTATATTTTATTGGACATCCGCGTAATGAGCGTTTTCTTTTGCCTGAAGATTGGGCAGATATTCCACCTCTTAGAAAAGATTTTAGATCAAAAGGAAGATAAAGGAGTTATTTTTAAATGTCTAATCTAGAAGAAAAAATTGATGAAGCTAAAAAACTATCTATGCAGATAGTTAAAGAAACTGAAGCTGATAGACTTATGACATTGAGTGTTGGGCCTCAACATCCTGGGTCCGGTCACTTTAGATTTGTTATAAAGGTTGATGGCGATTATATTGTTAATGTAGATCCAGATCCTGGATATGTCCATCGGGGACATGAAAAGATGTGTGAATATCGTAACTATTTCCAGAATCTTCCACAATTGGAAAGACCTGCACTACATGATTCTTCAAATATATTATATTCTTATTGTCTTGCAGTTGAAGATTTGGTAGGGATAAATGTTCCAAGAAGGGGTCAGTTTATCCGAGCTATTGCATCAGAATTGGATAGATTGGTTTATACTCAATATTGGCTAGCCATTTATGGTATATTTCTTGGCCATTCTACCATGTTTATGTGGCCAGCAGGTGATAGAGAATTGATAATAGATTTATTTGAACGTTTTTCGGGTCACCGGGTTACTCATTGTTTTAGTATACCTGGTGGAGTTAGAAATGATTTTCCATATAACTTTAAAGAAAAATGCTTAACACAAGTAAACTATTTTGAAAAAAGATTAAAAGAATACGAACATATTTTCTATAATAACCCCCTTTTTAGACAAAGAACAGAGGGCGTAGGTATTTTACCAAAAGAAGATGCAATAAAGTTGGGTGTTACAGGTTCAGTCCTTCGTGCATCAGGAGTTCCATATGATATTAGAAAAGTTGAACCATATGATATTTATGATGAAATAGATTTTAAAGTTCAGCATATGAAAACATGTGATTCTTTTGCTAGATCGTATATACCATATTTGGACATGATTGAATCGTGCCATATTATAAGACAGCTTCTTGATAAGATACCTGAATCAGGTGATGTTAGAGTTAAATTGCAAGGAAACATGAAAGGACCTCCAGGTGAATCATTTAAACGTGTGGAATCTGGACGCGGAGCCTTAGGTTATCATATAGTAAGCGATGGAGCATCAAGACCATATAGGGTTAAAATATCCACTCCTTCATTTAGAAACCTAATTGCTTTGTCTTATTTGTTGGTTGGTTCTAAGTTAGGGGATATGCCATCGATATATTGGTCTTTAAATTATTGGCCTATAGAGGCAGATAGATAATGGGCTCGATAACTCCTGACTTTAGATTTGGAAATCTTGTTGGAAGTATAATACAGTTAGTACTAGTAATTTTAGCTATTGTTACAGTACTAATTCTTCCAATGATATTTTTTACATTATTTTTTGTACCTTTGCCTGTTGTTAATGGGCAGGTATTGACTCCTTATCTTTTTTTCTCTATGGTAGTTGATCCTTCCAGGACACTGCCGATTGTAAAGTTTTTAATGCATACAGCTTTATTCAAAGCTGCAATATTTCCCGGCTTTCTATTTGCCTCGTTGATTGCTGCAGCAACAATTTTTATAGAAAGAAAACTGTTAGCAAAAATGCAATTAAGAGTTGGACCATTATATGCAGGAAAGATAGAGGGTATTTTTCAATTACTTGCAGATGGTCTAAAACTAATTTCTAAAGAAATTATTATTCCTTCAGGCGCTGATAAACCTATATTTTGGCTTGCTCCGGTAATGTTTGTAGCGACTTCTGCAGCTGTAGTCTCACTAATCCCTGTAGCATATGGCTGGGTTGTTGCAGATCTTGATGTTGGGTTGATAGCAGCTTTTGCTTTACTAGGATTCTTTCCCTTAATAGCATTATTGTACTCTTGGGCTAGTAATAGTAAATATCCATTCATTGGGGGCTTGAGGGCTCTTCATCAAATGATTGCCTTTGAAATTCCTTTCTTTTTATCTGCGTTACCTGTAGTAATTTTATCAGGATCTTTGAATTTAACTGAAATAGCAAGGTCTCAGCATATATTTTGGAATATTTTTGTTATGCCTATCAATGCATTTGTTTTCTACATATCATCACTTGCTGAACTAGAGCGTATTCCTTTTGATTTGCCTGAGGCAGAAAGTGAAATTGTTGCAGGTTGGCTGACAGAAACATCTGGAATGATTTTTGGACTAATACAATTAGGTAGTTACCTCAAACTGTATGCATTGAGTGCTCTATTTGTAATATTATTTTTAGGTGGTTGGTATGGACCACAAATATTTCCGCATGAACTTATTCCGGGCGCATCGTCATCTAATATACCACTTTTGAAAATAATTGCTTTAGATGGATTATATAATGCCGTTACAGTAAATAGCATTTTCTGGTTTATAGTAAAAACATTTGGTATTATCTTACTAATGTTAATAACGAGAGGAGTTAATCCGAGAATTAGAATTGATATATTATTACATACCGGTTGGTATAAATTAATAGTTTTAACATTCATAAATCTCTTTGTTGTATTGACATTAATTTATGGTGGAATTTTGGGGCCAGGAGGAATGATCTTACCAAAATGAATACTGCAAGTGGTTTTATTAAAGCATTAGAATCGGGAACTAAACATCTTTTTATAAAGCGTTTTACTTTGAGGTATCCTGAAAAAAAACTAAAATTTGATGGGGATGGTTATCAATTTGATCCAAAAAGAGGTGTAGGTATAGCTGGACTTAGAGGACGTCATATACTTTTTCATGATAAATGTACTGGTTGTCAATTGTGTTCTATTGCATGTGAAGGAATTGCTGAGGCTATTGGCATGGTAAAGATTGATGAACATTGGAAACAAAATAAAAAAAACATTATGCCTCAGATCGATTATGGAAAATGTGTTTTTTGCGGTTTATGTGTTGACGCTTGTCCTTTTTATGCTTTATATATGACAAATGACTATGAATTGTCTTCATTTACAAAATCTAGTTTGATATATACACCTTCTCAGTTGGCAGTTAAACCTCGTTATGATGGTGATGTTGAAATAAAAATTGATTCTAAAGGTGCAAATCATGGTTGATGGTATTTTTATAGCCTTATCTATAATAACAATAGGCTCTGCTATTGTTACTCTAGAAAGTCGAGAGATATTATACGGTGGTATTGCTTTAGCTATTTCTATGCTTGGTATAGCTGGATATTTTATCATTTTAGATGCTCCTTTTGTTGCCATGTTTCAAATAGCCGTATATGTAGGAGCCGTTGCAGTTTTAATTATCTTTACTGTTATGTTGGTTAGATCTCCCAATACCGTTACAAAAAGAGAAACAAATAAGAAAAAAATTGTAGGTATGCTTATAAGCATAGTCTTTCTTGCATTAGTAATACCTTTGATCGGAAATTCTGTTAATAAACAATTCAGTTTTACTAATACTAACTTACCTTCTGTAGATATCAAAGAAATAGGGAAAGAATTATTAACTTATTACTCTCCGGTATTGATTACATTGGCTTTAGTATTGGCAGGATCTATTATTGGTGCCTTAGCTCTTGCAAGAAGGGAGGATATAGAAGAGAAAAATGAATCAACCTGGTGATTTTTTAATTATATCTTTTATTTTAGTATCTATAGGAATATATGGTTTAGTAGTTAAAAGAAATGCACTCAGGTTAATTTTTTCAATTGAATTAATTGCTAATGGCGTTAACCTTACTCTTGCTACCTTTTCTAGAATGGTTTCTAACCCTCAAGGTCAAATATTTGTATTGTTTTCAATTGCTATTTCGGCTGCAGAAGTTGCTGTTGGACTTGGCATTATAATAATAGCCTATAGATTTTATAAAGATATAGATATAACAGAGTATAAAAATCTCAAAAATTAAATTTAATTAATAATTTTTTTTAGTTTATTGTTCTAATAATAGTATAATATATAAAAGGAGTAATTGTCGTTTTGGTAGAGGTATTCGGAGTACGAGAATGTAGATGGCAGATTCATCTTCATATTATCTAATGGTGGCAACATTTTTGCCATTGATATTTTCTCCAGTAGCATATTATTTAGGTAAACGCAAGGGAATTAATATTGTAACATGGTTTTCTTTAGGAGTTTTGGCACTGTCTACTATTTTTCTCATTGTCCCATCGTTTAATCTTGGTTCTGGTGGAATCTATCAAGAAACCTATTCATGGAGTCTTCTAGGTCATTTTGGACTAAAACTTGATGGTTTGAGCATTCCTTTTGCAATAACAATATATTTTATCTCTACAGTAGTTGTGCTTTATTCAAAACCATATATGACTCGTAAAATATTAAATGAATATGATAAGGTAAAAGATGATTCAAATCCAAAAATGGATACTAGTGAATCAGGCTATAGTGGAGTTAACATTAATAATAAAGATAGTCAATCAACATTAGTTTTATCTGATAACCAAAAATTATATTTAAATGGACAAATGGGGCTTTATTTTGCTCTTTACCTGGCTCTCTCTATGGGAATGGTCGGTACAGTTCTAGCTACAAATTTGGTTGAATTTTATGCATTTTTTGAATTAATGTTAGTACCTGCACTTTTCTTGATTGCTTTTTTTGGTTATGGAAATAGAAAAAGAACTTCATTTATTTTCTTCTTTTGGTCGGCGATTGGAGCACTTATTTTACTTTTGGGTTTATTAGCTATTGGATTCTTTACCGGTGGCTTTGACTATGATATTATAAAAGCAAATGCTTTTAAAATACCACTCAATTGGATCAGTTTAATTATTTTTTCAATTCTCATAGGGTTTGGTATAAAATTAGGGTTATTATTTTTACATATATGGCTGCCCGATACATATACCCTTTCTCCAACTCCAATATCTGTACTGATATCTTCAACAATGACTGGAATAGGTGCTTATGGTATTATTAGAGTTTGGCTAGACCTATTATCTATCCATTATGCTGGTTATGGAATTTATTTAGAATTATGGGCTGTGGCAACTATGGTGTTTGGTGGTGCCATGGCTTTAATGCAAAATGATATGAAAAAAGTTCTTGCTTATTCTAGCATTAGTTCAATGGGTTATATTTTATTTGGAATAGGATCTGAAAGCGTTTTAGGAGTAAGTGGAGCAATTTTGTTATTTGTTACGCATGGATTAGGAAAGGCATTACTATTCATGAGTTCTGGTTCTTTAATTATGCAGGCTGGAACAAGCAATATGAATAATTTGGGTGGATTATCTGGCAAAATGCCGTATACAGCTGTACTCACAATGATTGGAGCTTTAACCATAATGGGAGTTCCAATAACTAGTGGTTTCATGGCCGAATGGGTATTATTCAATGGCTCGTTGCAAGGGGCCATTGTTAATCATTGGGACTCTGTGAAAGTAATAGCCTTTGCAATTGCTATGTTGACTACTGCTTTAACTTCTGCATACATATTATGGCTATATAAGAGAGTTTTTTTTGGAATAGTTCCAGAAACATTAAAAAATGTAAAGGATGCGAGTGGATATGTAATAATTACTATGGGTATTTTAGCTGCTTTTACTTTGATACTGGGTATATATCCAGATTTATTTTATAAATCAATAATAAATTATGTTGAAAATTTATACAATCATACCAATGGGATTGCTCTTATAAAACAAAAAACTACTACCTCTGCTAATTCAAAAGTATCCGAAAACCTAAGTGAAAATAAAAGTAGTATGCAAAAAGAAAAATTTCTACAAACCGGGTCTCAACATGAAAGTACTTTTCCTATTCTAAATAGTGTAAAAATATAAGGAAGTAATGAAAAATGGTTCAAAATGAAACAATAGGATTTGTGGGTTTAGGAGTTAATGTGTGGCTAATATGGATGCTCCCATTTATAGGTGCAGCTTTGATTCCTGCTTTAAAAAATAAGAGTGAAAAAATTAGAAGTTATACTGCAGTGGGTTTCTCTATTTTAAGTGCATTTTTTGCATTAAGTATTTTACCTTTGGGATTTGCAGGCCATGAAATTCATAGTCAGATTCCATGGATTTCCTCATTGAATCTAAATGCTGGTGTGTTGGCAGACCCTCTTGCTATAATAATGAGCAATTTAGTTGCTTGGATATCTGCATCAATCTTTATCTATTCTATTTCTTATATGCATGGTGAAAAATCTTTAACTCGTTATTGGTTTTTTATGCTGTTTTTTATAGGATCGATGCAGCTCATTGTTTTATCAGATAATCTTTTAATGGTGTTCTTTGGATGGGAGGGTGTTGGATTAGCTTCATATGCCTTAGTTGGATTTTGGTATTTTGATCGAAAAAGAGATTACGTTGGACAAGAAGGTCATGTTGTTTGGGGAATTCCAATGTGGACTTCTCCTACGCACGCTGGAGTAAAGGCATTTGTATTTAATAGAATAGGTGATATTATGATGCTTTCGGGAATGTTTTTGATTTTTGCATATGCTGGAACATTTGGTTTCAAGGAATTGCTTTCAAATACTTCATGGGCTCAGGAGATGATGAAACAAAATCTTTTGGTCCCTGCAGCAGTATTGTTATTTGGAGGCGCAATAGGTAAGTCAGCTCAATTTCCTCTAAATGAATGGTTACTTGAGGCTATGACCGGCCCGACTTCTGTATCAGCACTCATTCATGCCGCCACGATGGTAAAAGCTGGCGTATTTCTTGTCGCCCGAATTGGCCCTCTCTTTTTTGCATTAGCCGTATTTAATATTTCACAATTTTTTGAAGTAGTTGCTTGGGTGGGTGCTATTACTGCATTCTTGTTAGCAACTCAGGCATTAGTTAATCCTGAAATAAAAAAAGTTTTGGCATATTCAACTGGATCTCAGATAGGTTACATGATGATGGCTCTAGGTATTGCTGGTTTATCAACTAATTTTGTTGATGGATATACTGCAGGATTTTTCCAAATGATTAGTCATGCATTGTTTAAAGCTTCATTATTTATGGCTGCTGGTGCCATTTTGCATACTGTTGGTTCTAGATTCATGTATGATATGGGAGGACTTAGAAAGAAGATGAAAAAGACATATTTATTTATGCTATTGGCTAGTTTGTCTTTAGCAGCGGCACCATTAATTACAATTGGTTTTTGGAGTAAAGATGCTGTTTTTGCTTCTTTGTTAGAATCTAATTATTCTCTATCGCCATATCTATTTACCATTGCTGTAATTGTCGCCGTTATGACTGCATTTTATACTTTTAGAATGATTGGACTAACATTCTTTGGTAATTCCAGTAAGAATATAACTGATATGGAATCTAAAGGACATCATATTCATGAAGTGAATCGGCTTATGTGGATGCCATTTGCTGTACTTGCAATTGCAACTATAGCTATTGGTGTTGTTGGTTTTGCTTTTGAAGGGCAACTTCATAGCTTGTTCTCGTACTATCTGTCTAATTACTTTGGAATAAATGATAAAAATAGTAATACTGGTACTGTTGAAGAAAAAGATAAAGGATTCTTAAACTTAAACCCAGTAGCTGCTGTTTCTTCAATAGGTGCTTTTGGAATAGGCGGATACTTAGGATATCTTTTTTATATACAAAGAAAAGCTAATCCGAGTGTAATTAGTGAAAATGTTGTTTCAAGGGCTTTGTGGAAGTTTCTATATAATCGGTGGTACCTTAACTCGCTTTTATATTGGATAGGTGTGGTTATTCAATTATCATTTTATCGAAGAATTTATAAATATTTTGAAGGAATGTTTATGAATGGCGTAAACCCTGCATTTCAATATTCTATGGTTTTTATGTCAAAAGTAGCTAAAGTGGCACAAACAGGTAATGTTCAAACATATCTATACGTATTTTCTGCTGGTATTATAGTAATAGCTATGCTATTATTGATTTGAGGAGAAATGGTGGTATAAATGGTTGATCTATTTTCGACACCTTCTTTAGTTACAATTATACTAGGAGCAGTAGCTTTATTTATTCCTGTAATAGATGCTTTAAACAAAGAAAAAGGTTCAAAAAATAATAAGATTTACAGTGCAATATCGTTTGGAGCACTTACATTATCTTTGATAATTGTAATCGTTCGAATAGTATCAGGCGAGACTCTTCCAGCTATGTCATTTACTAATAAAGGGGTTATTACGGACGATGTTTTTGGCGCATTTTTTTCAATAACTTTTATCATTGTATCCATAATGGTGGCAGTGTCTTCTTGGAGTTATATGAAAAAGAAAAGTAATCATGCTGCATATTATTCTCTAATTCTTTTATCAACCGTAGGAATGATTCTAATTGGTTATTCTACCGATTTTGTAATGTTGTTGGTCGCTTGGGAATTGATGTCTATTCCTACTTATGCATTAGCAGCATTTTCTAAAAGAGATCCTATTTCAAATGAGTCTGCAATAAAATACTTTTTGTTTGGTGCTTTATCTACTGCAATTATTATTTTAGCAATGGGAATAGTCTACGGTATAACAGGAACTACAAATATTTATGATTCTATAATTGCACTATCTACTTTAAAGCCTGATCTAATACCTTTTGGCTTGTTGGCTGTTGGATTATTTATTGCAGGATTTGGATTTAAAATGGGATTAGTGCCATTTCACATGTGGCTACCAGATACATATTCGGGTTCTCCTATCACGGTTGCAACTCTACTTGCGGCAGCGACAAAGAAAGCTGGTTTTGCAGCAGCTATAAGGATAATAATAATAGGATTAATAGCATTAAACGCTCATTGGTCTTTTGTACTAGCTATTATTGCAATATTTACTATGACTGTTGGAAATTTGGGTGCTTTAACACAAAAAAGTATTCCTAGAATGCTTGCATATTCAAGTCTTGCACAAGCAGGTTATATCCTTATAGGTTTATCTGTAGCGCCTTATGCAGCTGCAGGAATTACTGCTTCTTTATTTCATATTCTTAACCATGCAATTATGATATCTGCTGCATTTATTGCTGCAGCTGCAGTAATTATAGTTATTACCGGGTATAATATTGAAAAGTTCAAAGGCCTTGGATATAGAATGCCAATTACTGCTATTGCTATGGCTATAGCATTATTGGCATTGGCAGGAATTCCCCCTTTAAATGGCTTTTGGAGTAAACTTTTATTATTTGGAGCTGCTATAGACAGCGGTCACCAAGTATGGTGGGGACCATATCTTGCAATAGCGGGTGTATTAAATAGCGGCCTTTCTTTAGGATATTATGCTTGGATAATAAGAAAAATGTACCTTGAAGAAGGAGAAAATAGAATCAGACAAAGAGAGCCAAAATCTATTGTAGCTGTATTGATATTTGCAATAGGATTTATGGTAATATTTGGAATCTGGTATGGACCAATACTCAATTTCGCAACTATGGCCTCTCCAAGTGACTTAATACAATTAATGCATATAAAATAAATTTACTTATTTTATATTGTCTTTTTTTTATTTAGATGAAAAACTTTAATTACATAATGTGACGATATTATAGTTGTTTCCAGAACATTGTTCGTTTGTAATTAATAAAAAAAAATGTATTCTACCGCCTGAATATATACTAGAAATAAATGATGATAAAAACAATAAATTTATGGTTGGCTTATCTTGCTTTGAACATAAAAAAAAAATAGAAGAAAAATTTTTAATTTTACAAAGTAAGAAATTAATTCCACAGGGAAAAATACTTTTTATACCAATTAAAAAAGTTTATACTAATTGCGTTGTTGGCAATCAGGAAGATATAGATGAAATTAAATTAAAAAGGCTATGATGATTAATAAGTAGAATAAATTAAATGTTGTTATTGTTTTATTTTGAAACATGAGGATAGTAAATATTGTTATATCTATAACAAATAATTTTGGACTTAATTTTCATATTATTTTATTGCACTGTATTAATATAGTGGATAAGTGTTTTATCAAAACAAGAATCCATATCTATTAAAACAGTTATTACAAAGAAGAGAGATGAAACATTCTCTATATAATAAAAATTTTTCAAGTAAAACATTAATTAACTAAATTAAAGTTCATTTGACATGGCTGATTATGTTACTGATGAGGATAGCAATAAAAGAAAAAAACCATTTAAAATAAAAAATAAGCATATGAATGATAAAAAATTAACAAATGATTTTAATACTAGTTCTGATTTTAAAACTAATTCTCTTTTTAATAATATTGTAGGTTATGATAATATAAAAAAAATATTCTATTTTGCTATTAGATCTCATTTGCCGGTACATGTTTTATTAGTTGGTCCTCCCGGATCTGCAAAAACATTATTTTTAATGGAATGTATGAATCTTCAACGTTCGTATTTTACCTTAGGTAGTCATAGTACAAAAGCTGGTATGGTGGATTACTTATTTGTAAATAGACCTCGATATTTAATTATAGATGAAATTGAATATATGGCTATTAAGGATCAAGCAATGCTTTTGAGTTTAATGGAGACTGGCATATTGTCTGAAACAAAATTCGAAAAGACAAGAAGGTCTGTTATGAAAACATGGGTATTTGCATCATGTAATAATGAAAAAAAATTGTTGACTCCTCTATTATCAAGGTTTATTGTTTTACATTTCAAAAAATATGATTATAAAACCTTTTTAAATATAACAAAATATATTCTTTTAAAAGAATGCAATCTTGAACAAAATTGTTCAGAGTTAATTGCATACAAAGTTTGGAATGAATTAAAATCTAGGGATATACGAGATTGTATTAAAATTGGAAGACTTTCAAAAGATATTGTAGATATTAATTTAATTACAAATACGTTAAAACAATATAAGAAAAATGATAATGATTTAGATGATTAATTCATTTTAAAAATTATAATAATATGGAAATATTACAAAAATCCTAATGGTTTAAAAAAATAAATAATATTAAGTTTAAAATTAACATAATAACGAAGATAAATTTGAAAATTTTTATATGTGGTCCTACATTATATGAACGGTGTCACCTTGGTCATGCAAGGATTTTTATTTTCTTTAATTTTTTGATTAATCTTCATAAACAATTGGGCAATTCGCCTAAAGCCGTATTACAATTAACAGATATTGATCCTAAAATTTATCAAAAAGATTATTACAAAACAGCAAAAATCAAAGATATATCTAACAGATATTTTTCATACCTTGTTGAAGACTTAAACAAAATAGGAGTTCAAGGCAATTTTGTTTATAGTCGCGTGTCCGATTTTCTATTATTGATTAAAAAAGATGTCATTAATATTTTAACTATGAAAAAAGGGTACTCATATGCAGGAAATGTATATGTAAATATATCTAACAATATTACTAGCCCATTTAATATTTCATCGAATGAAATAAAAAATATGCCTATTGATATCTCTTGTGGAAAAAATGATCAAAGGGATATCATAATTTGGAATGCCGACAATTTTTATATGGATTATTTGGATGAAAGCGAAAATTATGAAAGTCATTATAAAATAATTTTAACAAAGGGTATTCCAGGATGGCATTTTCAGGATTGCGAAATTATAAAATATGTATTAAATGGATATTACGATATTCATGGGGGAGCAATAGAATTAATGTATCCTCATCATGAATTTATAGATGAAATATTACAAGAAATTAGTAATAAAAATAATATATTTTCTAAAAAAGCATGGATACATATCGGTTTAGTCAATATTAAATCTGAAAAGATGTCTAATTCTAAAGGCAATACTATTTTTATTTCTGATATTGCAAAAAGATATAGTTCTAATGCCTTAAAAATTTTCTTTTTATCAAAGAATTACAAACATGAAATAGAATTTACAATTCAAGATCTTGAGAGATGCGAAAAAATGAATGAAGTTATTATTGTTAAATTTCTAGAGAAAAAGGATTCTTTTCACTATGATGATAATTTAAAAAAACAATTATTGATGAATTTTTTAAATTTATTGGATAATGATTATGATACTGGATCTGCTATAAAATTCATTTTTGGAATATTGAATAAATATGACAATCCAACAACACTAATTAAAGAGATGCTTGAAATCCTTGGACTCAAATATTAATAAATTATTAAAAGAAAATGAATTTAATTTCTGTAGACATTGGAATTATTTAAACTCAAATATAGAGAATAAATTTTTTACAATATATAGTGATGAATTTTCTGATGATTATTTTATAAGTAGAACTGTTATTAATGAAAACTTTGAATTTAAAAACGAGGATGAACTTGAAAAAAAAGTAGATTTATTGATTAAAACTTATAAAAATAAAAAAATATTTTTGCATTTACCTTCTAATCATACTAATTTAGAAAAGTATCTAATAAAACGAAAATATCCAAAAATTGATGAAGTAATAGGATTACAATATTCCTTTTTTTCCTCCTCAAATTTACTTGATTTTAAATATTTTAAAACAGAATTTTCAAAAAAAATTTTTCAAAGGATTTTTATCCTTGATAATATTGACCAATTAAATAAATGGGTAAATACATATTGTTCCTCATTTGAAATTCGTTTTGATAAACGACAAATAATTTATAAAATTTTAAAGGAAAAGTTTGATATCTTTTATTTTGTATTATCTACGATATATTGCAAAAATATGCCTTTTGCTAATATTGCTGGATGTTGTATTTTATTTTCATATAAAAGTTGTATGGCAATGTATTGTTTAGGTACATTAAAAAAATATAGAAATAGAAACGTGGCTAGAAATATTATTGATTTTGCTATTAGGTTTGCCCAAAGAAAAGGGTGTCAAATTTTTGGATTGCAAACATTACAAAGCGATCACCTAGTTTCTTTTTATGAAAAAAATGGATTTACAAAAATCTATACCAATAATATATATCAACTTAATCGTTAAATTTAATAGCAATACACTGTATATTTATTTAATCTGTTGAGAATTTTTGATAGTATTGAGAATTTTATCTTTCCTATTTTTATCTATGAAAATGAATTAACTTATGAAAAGAATTTGAAATTACCTTATCTTAATGATTCCAAAGTATTTATAGGACATATTTCTCATTATATGCAAAAATTAGTTGATTTAAATATTACCAATATACTTATTTTTGGAGTACCTAAAAGAAGAAATCCGATGGGAACTACTTCTTACCTTAAAAATGGAGTTGTACAAACTTCTATCAGAAGAATTAAAGAAAACTTTGGCAATAAAATTAATGTAATTTCTGACGTATGTATATGTCAATATAATATTTCTGGTCACTGTGGACTCTTCAATAAAAGGGATATTCAAAATAAATATATTACAGGTAAAAAAACTAGTATTGAAATTGATAATGATAAAACATTAAAAACTTTAGGAAAAATAGCGCTCAGCTTATCTGAATCTGGAACCGATTTTATTGCTCCCTCTTCTATGATGGATGGCCAAGTAAATTATCTAAAAAAAATATTAGAGAAAAATAATTTTAATAAGGTTAAAATTATGAGCTATTCTTCAAAACATAATTCTTGTTTATATTCTCCATTTAGAAGTAATAATTTTTTTAAATCTGTTTGTATTGATAAATCATCATATCAGAATAGTTATAATAATTTACACGAGTCTATTAGGGAAATAATACTAGATATTAATGAGGGTGCCGATTGGGTAATGATAAAACCTTCATTATGGTATATGGATATTGTTCAAATGGTGAAGAGATATATTGATAAGCCATTAGTTGTACAAAACGTTTCCGGAGAATACGCTCTTTTGGAAGCTATGTCTAAAAAGAAATGGTTTGATGAAATTGAATGGATTACCTTATCTTTATTGTCTATTAAAAGAGCAGGAGCAGACAAGATTATTTCTTATTTTATTCTTAAACTATTAAGAAAATTATTAGAATTATAAAATAATTTCAATGCAAAATTGTTATGTACGTATATTTTATTTCTATACCTGCAAATAAAAAATATTATTAGTTTAAATTTTTTAGTTATCAGTTTGATTTGCTTAAATTATTAAAATAAAAATTACAAATTTCTAGATATGCTCTCATTAATAGCATATTACATTGTCTACGATTAGAATATATATATAATTAATTTTATATTAGAATGTCCCGCGGTAGCTCAGCCTGGTAGAGCTTTCGGCTGTAGCTGTTGGCAATTAATGCTAACCAATATATCAGCCTATCAGGCTTACATTAGCAGTAACCGAAGCGTCGCAGGCTCAATCAAAAAATATTTTATATTTTTTGGAGCAAATCCTGCTCGCGGGATACACAACTAAACCATTACTTTATAATTCAAACTTTTATTATATATGAATAATTAAAAGATATATATTTTCATTGTCTTGTATTTATGCTGTCGATGATGACAACGAAGAGCCGTCTGAGATTTATTTAAATCTATGAAGAAGATTA
>Ga0134126_10005808_pt1 | contig 15443 bp, 6 predicted proteins | sample KB31752_FD_96881 | JGI IMG/M metagenome (GOLD analysis project Ga0134126, IMG submission 96881) | Terrestrial soil microbial communities with excess Nitrogen fertilizer from Kellogg Biological Station, Michigan, USA - KB3-175-2 | ecosystem: Environmental > Terrestrial > Soil > Unclassified ...
ATAGACCCGTACGATCTCCGCCTTTTTGTTCACCACATGATCGATAAAACCAGGGTCCTGGTGCGTAAATCCGTTGTGGTCCTGCCGCCACACATGCGAAGCAAGCAGGTAGTTCAGCGACGCGATCTTCCGGCGCCAGGATAGACCCGCCGTTACCTTGAGCCATTTTGCATGCTGATTGAACATCGAATCCACGATATGGATGAAGGCTTCGTAGCTATTGAATATCCCATGTCGTCCGGTAAGCAGATAACCCTCCAGCCACCCTTCACACTGATGCTCGCTCAGCATCTCGATCACCCGGCCGTCGGGGGCGAGATATTGATCGTTCGGCTCGACCACCGGCAGCTCCCATTGTCTATTGGTCGCTTTGAATACCTGATCCAGCCGGTTGGACAGCGTCTCGTCGGGACCAAAGATGCGGAAATGACGCTGTTCCTCGTTCATCCGGACCACCTCCGCCAGGAATCCCCCCAGCACCAGCGTATCCGCAGCCTTTACCGCACCATGTCCTTCCATCTTCACGGCATACCCGCGGAAGTCCGGCAAAAACAATTCTTTTAACAATAGCCCTCCGTTTGCATGCGGATTGGCACCCATCCGCCGCTCCCCTTCCGGCGCGATGGCCGCTATCTCCGGCAACAAGGCTCCCTTCGCATCGAACAGTTCCTGCGGCCGGTAGCTCCGCATCCAGGCCTCCAGCTCCCGCAGATGTTGCGGATTGTTCGCAGGATCCGACAACGGCACCTGGTGGCTCCGGAAAGACCCTTCCACCGGGAGACCGTCGACGAATTTTGGTCCCGTCCATCCTTTGGGCGACCTGAGCACCAGCATCGGCCACCGCGGCCGTTCTCCACTGCCATGCGCGGCAGCCGTTTCCCGGATGATGCGGATATTCTCCAAAATGGTATCCAATGTCGCGGCCATAGCCTGATGCATGGGCGCCGGTTCGTCCCCTTCCACGAAATAAGGCTCCCAGCCATACCCCGTCAGCAACTGCTCCAGCTCGGTGCGGCTGATCCGGGCGAGCACCGTAGGATTGGCGATCTTATACCCGTTGAGGTGCAGGATCGGTAAGACCGTCCCATCCGTAACCGGATTCAAAAATTTATTGGAATGCCATGCCGTCGCGAGCGGCCCCGTCTCAGCCTCACCGTCCCCGATGACGCAGGCCACCATCAACCCCGGATTGTCGAAGACCGCGCCAAATGCATGGCTCAGCGAGTATCCCAGTTCCCCGCCCTCATGGATAGAGCCCGGACATTCCGGCGATACATGACTCGGAATGCCGCCGGGAAAAGAGAACTGTTTGAATAATCGCTGCAGACCCGCCACATCCCGCGTGATGTGCGGATACACCTCGCTGTAAGTCCCTTCCAGATAGGTATTGGCAACAAGCGCCGGCCCGCCATGACCAGGTCCGGCGATATAGATCATGTCGAGATCATGCTCTTTGATCAGCCGGTTGAGATGCACATAGATAAAATTCTGCCCCGGCGTCGTCCCCCAGTGGCCCAGCAGGAGTCTCTTGATGTGCTCCGCCGACAGCGGCTCGCGGAGCAGGGGATTGTCCCGCAGATAGATCTGCCCCACGGACAGATAGTTCGCCGCCCGCCAGTAAGCATCCATCTTATGCAGCATCTCGGGCGCCAATGGCTGCTGTTGTACCTGTGGCTTGGATATAACTTTCATAGCACTTGTTTTACAATTGCCGCGATCATCCACTCTTCGTCCGTGGGGATCGAATAAACGCGGGTACGGGCGTCAGCCGAAGAAAGCATCACCTCATCGGCTGCATTGGCCCGCTGATCCAGCCCGATGCCCAGATAACCGAGACCGGCGCAGATCCGGCTCCGGATGATGGAAGACCGCTCGCCGATACCGCCGGTAAACACCAGCGCATCCAGCCCGCCAAGCACCGCAGACAAAGCGCCGATGGCCTTCCTGACCTCGTAACAGAACAAGGCTACGGCCTCCGCCGCCCGGACGTCGCTGCTTTCCAACGCCAGCAATTCCTGCATATCCGAACTCGTCTCCGACACACCCAGCAACCCACATTCATGATTGATAAAATGGTCGAGCTGCTCCGGACTATACCGCTCCCGGTCCTGGATCGCCCATAGCACACCCGGGTCGAGATCCCCCGGCCTGGTCCCCATAACGACGCCGCCGGCCGGCGTGAAACCCATGGTCGTATCGACGCTGATCCCATCCCTGATCGCCGCAAGACTGGCACCACTGGCCAGGTGAGCGACGATCACCGGGCCCATGGCCACCACCGGCCCCGCGATCCGTGTGAGCTCCGTGACGATATAGGCATACGATAGTCCATGAAAACCATAGCGCCGGATGCCCGCCCGGGTGTATCGTCGGGGAATGGGCAGCATCCTGGCTACCGCCGGAAGCGTCGTATGAAAAGCCGTGTCGAAACAGGCGATCTGTAACAGTCCGGGATATTGCCTCCGGATCAGCTGCATCAGCTCGATCTCCCCCGGAAGATGGTCGGGGTCATAGACGGTCAGCTGCCGGAGGTCCTTCAACAGGTCCTCATCGACCGCACAGGCCTCTGTGCGCGAACCGCCATGGACGACACGATGACCCACCGCGGCCAACGGGAAAACATCTCCCCGCTTCTCCAGCCAGTCCAGCAGAAAAAGGCCCGCGGCCGAGAGATCGGATGCCTTCACAGGCAACTGCTCCTTTTTTAGATCCTGGCTGTTGGTCTTTAGCTCCCGGCTGTTGGTCTTTAGCTCCCGGCTGTTGGTCTTTAGCTCCCGGCTGTTGGTCTTTAGATTACGATTACTGGTATACGTTAGTGTAGCATTGTCCTGGCCGATCCGTTCGATCTTCCCGGACAAAAGTTTCTCGCCCGTTTCATGACGGGCCACCGGCCCGCTGGCGCCATACAACGCAAATTTAATGCTCGACGACCCGCCGTTGACGGCCAGAATATTTTTTGCTCCCGCCCTCATTGTTTTGCTTAACTTATCTAATCTTACAACTGAAACGCGAAAAGGTTCAGGGCAGCGCAAACGCGATATACTTCCCACCCCTTCCCCCACCATCGGCCATGATGCCCGCCACGCCGCGCGACATGGCTGCACTTGCTGCAAGGCAAACGCCTTGCCGGATAAAGCTTCTTCTGTTATTGTCCATATAGTCTATAGAATGACCAAATTAGCGAATATATAACACCGTTATATTCATCGACTTCTTTTCGCAACATAAAATAACAATTTTAACCGCGGTCAATAACAGCCGGTCTTGAAAAGGCCAAGGAATGGATAAAATAGTACTACATATTCTGGCGATTTGTGCGGAGCTTTATGTCGTCAAAATGACACCCAGAATTTAACTATATTCAAAACTGCTTGCTTATGCTTTTCCAGGTAAACCCTTCGGGGCCACCCGGGCGACTGGTCTTATTTTATTGCCCGACCGGTTTAGCTTCTTTCCCCTCCACGCTTTTTTTGCTTCGCGCTTATCTCATACCTGCGTCTTAGTTATTAGTCATCAATTCTTAAACACATAACAATGAACAAACAATCATTGGTTCGGGTAATTCCTATAAGCAGAAGCTTTGCGTTGCTGCTGCTGTTGATGGTCTTTACCCATACTGACCTTCTTGCCCAAACCAAAAAGATCACCGGCAAGGTCTCGGCAAGCGACAACGGCACCATGTTGGCCGGCGCAACGGTGAAGGTCAAAGGTGCCAACGTCGCCACCTCCACGGATGCGGACGGCGCCTTTACGATCGAAGCTGCGCCCAATGCGATCCTTACGATCACTTCGGTAGGCTACACCCCGCAGGATGTCCCTGTAGGCAACAATACCTCGCTCGTCGTCCGGCTGGTCGCCGACCCACAGTCAATGCAGCAGGTGGTCATCGTGGGCTATGGATCGGTTAAGCGTCGCGATCTCACCGGCGCCGTCGCCACCATTTCCGCAGACCAGATTGCCAAGGTACCGGTAACGACCCTCGACCAGGCGCTGCAGGGCCGGGCCCCTGGCGTTCAGGTCACGAATAATGACGGTGCCCCGGGCGGCGGTGTCCAGGTACAGATCCGCGGGGTCGGCAGCCTTGGTTCCAATGACCCGCTGTATGTGGTCGACGGTTATCCCATCAGCGGTGGCCTCAACACACTCAACCCCAGCGACATTGCTTCGATGGAGATCCTAAAGGACGCTTCCGCGACCGCCATCTACGGTAACCGCGCAGCAAACGGCGTCGTGATCATCACCACCAAACGCGGCCGGAAGAACGGTACCCAGGTGAGCGTGGATGTGGTAAGCTCCATCCAGGGAAGACCCAAAACATATAAGGTGCTTGACGCCCAGCAATGGGGTGCTCTCGCCTATCAGCATGCCTCCGTCGACGGCTATACCGCGCTGGCCAACTGGGCCGATGCCGACACCCTTCATGAGGCCGATTGGCAGCACGCCGTTTATCAAACCGGTCTGCGCCAGACGTATAACGTATCCATCCGCGGCGGCTCGGACAAAGTGCAAACAGCCTTCTCCGCCGGCTATTTCGACCAGAAAGGCATCGTCATGGGTTCGGACTTCAAACGCATCAACGCCAGCATCAATGTGGACTATGAACCCATGTCCTGGCTGAAATCGCAGACGAGCATGAAATATACCCGCGGCAATACCAAGCTCCCTTACCCAACGGGCGGACAAGGCGCCGGCGCCGGCGTCGGCTACCTCAGCAAATTGCCGCCGACCCTCGACGGCGGTAACCTCCTGACGCCGCTGATCAAAGACAATAAGGGTAACTACGGTTTCTTCAACCCGAACAACCAGTCCGTGCGCAACTGGGGCGATGGGCCCGTTTGGGGCATTCAAACGCAGGATCAACGGAACCTTACCAATTATTTCCTCGGCACATCATCGCTGGAAGCCACCATCGCTCCCGGCCTGCGCATCAAAACAAATTTCGGCATGAACGTCAACGCCTACAGCGGGTATTACTTCACTCCTTCGGACACCCGCCAGCAGGCACAGTACGGGACGGGCACCCAAAGCACGCTGAACTTCTTCTCCCAGTCCTCCAACAACACTTTCGAATGGCTCTGGGAAAACACCATAGCCTACACCCACACGTTCGGCGACCATATGATCGATTTCGTGGGCGGCTACTCAGCGCAGGATAACCTCTTCAGCCAAATCGGAGCCCAAGGCAATAACCTCGTGAGCAATTCTTTGCGGGACCTCCAGGATCTGCCGGCGCTTACCAACTACTACGGAAACCAAACGATCACCACACTGGTTTCGCAGTTCGGCCGCATCAACTATTCCTTCAAAAGCAAATACCTGCTGACGGCGACCCTTCGTCGGGACGGCTCTTCGCGCTTCGCCCCGGATCACCAATATGGCTACTTCCCCTCGGGCTCGCTGGCCTGGAAGGTCAAAGACGAAGGCTTTCTGCAGGACGTGAACTGGCTGTCCGACCTGAAACTCCGCGGCAGCTATGGCGAAACGGGCAACCAAATAAATGCGGGCAACTTCCAGTTCCTCGCGCAATACACCTCGGGCCCCGGTCAAAGCAATTCAGGCAAGAACGGCTATCCCTTTAATAAGGTTTATCAACCTGGCCTCATCCTGACTCAGCAACCGAACCCAGACCTCAAATGGGAAGTTGCCAAAATGACGGATATCGGCATCGATGCCGCGTTCCTCAATGGCAACTTGACCTTTACCGCAGACTACTATCGCAAAGTATCGAGCAATTTCCTGCTGAATATTCCCATTGCACCGCAAAGTGGTTTCAGCAACCAGTTCCAGAACGTTGGCAGCATTCTAAACGCCGGCGTGGAACTGGGCGTCAACTGGGCGCACAACGCTGGCGACCTGCATTATAACATCGGTTTGAACCTGACCACGGTCAAGAACAAGCTGATGAGCCTTACCAATCTGCAGGACTATGTGTACAACCTGGTCAATCTGGGTTTCTCCACCACCGGATCGAATAACTGGGGTCAGTTCAGCAAGACCGTGGTCGGCGGTCCCATAGGCGAATTCTATGGTTATAAATCTGCCGGTATCTTCCAGAGCCAAAAAGAAATCGATGACCTCAATGCCGCTGCAGTTGCCAAATATGGTCCCGGCGCCGTGTACCAGACCTCCACGGCTAAATCGGGCAGTGCGCAACCCGGAGATCGCAAATTCGTCGACATCAGCCACTCCGGCCACATAACCGCCGACTCCTCGGAGACCTCCCTGGGCAGCCCGATACCCAAACTCTACGGCGGCGTTACGTTCGACGCCTCCTGGAAGAACTGGGACCTGAGCGTCTTCTTTTATGGCTCGTACGGCAATAAGATCTATAACTACCAGGAACGGACACTCGAAAGCTTCGGCAGTTCCACCGGCTCTGTGGGTCTCGAGAACATCGGTCTCAAATACTTCCAGAATGCCTGGACGGCGTCGAACCCTTCGAACCGCTATGCCCGGATCGATGCCAATGAAGCAGCCGCCAATACCCGGCCGTCGGACGTCTACGTGGAGGACGGCAGCTACCTCCGGATGCGCAACCTGACTATCGGCTATACCCTTCCGCTCAAGACCACCGGCGCCTTCGCCCCCAAAATAAGGATCTACGTTACCGGTCAAAATCTACTGACCATCACTAAGTATTCGGGTCTAGATCCGGAGATCGGCCTGCCGCAGGGAACGGATGTCAACAATTCTACTAATACTACTTACCGGAATGTCACCGGCTCGGGCGTGGACGTAGGTACCTATCCCTCTTCCCGCTACTACGTTGTCGGTTTTAATGTCACTTTCTAATCCACTCACCACGCAAATCAAACGAAATGAAAAATAAACGAAGCATACTTTGGGTAGTGTTGGGGACCATGATGATCCCGCTGGCCTGTTCGCGGAACTTTCTGAATCCCGCCGATACCCAGGGCTCGAGCGCTACGGCGCTTTTCCATACCCCGCAGGATGGGATCAGCCTCGTGAACGCGATCTACGACGGTTTCCAACACGACAACCAGAACTTCGTCCTCAAAGGACTCTGGTACAATGCCAACTATACCACCCAGGATTTCTTCAACTGGGGAGCGGATGTGTCTTACAATACTTATCAATTTCCCACGGACTTCGCTTCGCTGCCCGTTTTCTGGGCCGATTCCTATCAGGGCATAGCGCGCGCCAATTCGGCCCTGCCAATCATCCGGCAGATGCGGCAACAGGGGGTGATCACGGATAGCCTCGCCAATTTTCTGTTAGGCCAGGCCTTCTTCCTCCGCGGCGTCTATTACTACTATATGGCCTGCACCTTCGGCGGCGTGCCGCTTGAGCTCAACGTCATCACCAATGGCCTTCATCCCCGCGCCACCCAGGATTCGGTATTTATGCAGGTAGCCAGCGACATGGACTCCGCTTCACTGCTCTTGCCCTGGCCGCAACAGCTCGCTCCGGCCGACCTCGGCAGGGCGACAAAAGGCGCGGCCTTGGGTTATAAAGGAGCTGCCGAAATGTGGCTCAAAGATTACAAGGATGCGATCACGGATTTTACCACATTGATCCCGCACTATACGCTCCTTCCCAAGTTCATGAGCATCCACGAATACAATAATCAGAATAACGCGGAATCGATCTTCGAACTGCAGTTCCAGCTGCCGGCCGGCCAGACGCCGGACTGGTCTTACAACAATAACGAGGTGACCTGGCAGTCTTCCTTCATGTGGCCCTGGGAGACCTCCAACTTCGGCTATACTTATTGCAACAAGCTGCTCTATACCTCCTTCGAGCCCGGCGATACGCGCAAAGCGGCTTCCATCATCGGACCCGATGATTCGATCCAGAGCCCCGGCATCATCGCCATCGGCGGTATCCGCAATTATGCCCAGGTAAAAGCCGGATTCGCCGGCACGCTCTCGCTACCGGCCTCCCACTTCACCGGTACCGACGGCAAGATCATGAACACCTGCGGCAAGACCGGCGATCTCTGGACCGGCGACCAGCCCGGACAACCCCGCTCGGGTTATTATCCGATGAAATACTGGCGCGACCCCAATGTCAGCGGCAATACCCCCAGCTCCGTCGATGGCAAGACACATATCTTCGGCGACCAGAACATCACCCTGCTTCGCCTCGGCGAGATCTGGCTAGACCTGGCGGAATGCTACTATAAGACAGGCGACCAAACGGACGCCACCAACGCGCTGATGACCGTCCGCAACCGTGCCTGGGGCGGCTCCGCTCCGGCCTCGTCCTTCGGCCCCGACTTCATGCAGATCATGCTGGAAGAATACCGCCATGAGTTGGCAGGCGAAGTGTCGACCTGGTACGACATGCGTCGCACCGGTTTGCATATCCAGTACATCCAGAACACCTTTGGTATCACGATCCCGACAGGCCATGACCTGCTCCCGATCCCCCAGGCGGAGATCGCAACCAATCCGCTTCTTACACAGAACCCAGGTTACTAATATGAGCAGACATCGCTTGCTTTTTCTGCTTGCCGTATCACTATTGTGCGCCTGCCGCCATGCTTCCACACTTTTCGAAAGGATCCCCGAATCACATTCGGGGATCTCTTTCAACAATACCATCGTAGAAACCGACTCTATCAATCCGGTGGACGTCGTCAATACCTACAACGGCAGCGGCGTGGGCATCGGCGATTTCAACAACGACGGCCTTCCCGATATCTTCTTCGGCGGCAATATGGTTCCCAGCCGTCTTTATCTCAATAGGGGCCATTTCCATTTCGAGGACATCACCGATAAAGCCGGGGTCGGAGGTCTCGGTCGTTGGGCCCGCGGCATTTCCGTGGTCGACATCAACAACGACGGCCTCCCGGATATTTATATCTGCAATACCATCTATCGCGATTCCCTGCGCCGGCGCAATATCCTCTACGTCAACCAGGGTATCGACAAGAACGGCATTCCGCACTTCAAGGATATGGCCGCCGAATACGGCTTGGATATTCATGTCCAATCGACCATGGCCGCCTTCTTCGATTACGACAATGATGGCGACCTGGACATGTACCTCACGGTCAATGAAGCCTTCAATGGCGATGCCTCACATAACTTCATCCACCGCAATGACCGGCAAACGGCGCCCAGCCGGGGCAGGCTCTTCCGCAACGACTGGGACAGCACACTGGGCCATCCCGTGTTCCACGATGTCTCCGATAAGGCCGGCATCCGCCTGGAAGGTTATGGCCATGCGGCCACAGTATGCGACATCAACAACGATGGCTGGAAAGACATCTTTGTCTCGGACGATTTCCTGTCGAACGACATCCTCTACGTCAACAACGGGAACGGAACCTTCACGGACAAAAGCCGCGAATACCTGAAACATACCTCATTCAATTCGATGGGCCAGGACATTGTCGACATCAACAACGATGGCCTCCCCGACATCGTCGAGTTGGACATGAACCCCGAAGACAACTATAGGAAAAAAATGACGCTCGCGTCCGAGAGCTACCTTGCGTATCAGAACTTCGACCAATTCTCCTACCAGTTCCAATATGTTCGCAACACTTTGCAGCTGAACCGCGGACCACAGGTCGGCGAAGGCGACTCACTCGGCATCCCGGCCTTCAGTGAGATCGGATTCATGAGCGGCATCGCACAAACGGACTGGTCCTGGTCGCCCCTGGTAGCCGATTTCGACAACGACGGCTACCGCGATATCGTTGTAACCAACGGTTTTCCCAGCGATGTTTCAGACCACGACTTTATGGCCTATCGCGACGCCCACAACGGCATAGTGTCTAAACGAGAACTTCTCAAACACATCCCGGAAGTCAAACTGCACAGCTATGCATTTCGCAACAAAGGTGACCTCACGTTCGCCGATGTCTCCACTGCCTGGGGGCTCGGACAGCCCTATTTCTCCAATGGCGTAGCCTACGCCGATCTCGACGGCGACGGCGCACTCGATATGGTAGTCAACAACACCGATGACGAAGCTCTCCTCTACCGAAATACCTCACGCGACAACGACACCGCCTCGACCCATTATCTTCAGGTCCGTTACAAAGGCAACAGCCGCAATCGGGATGGCCTTGGCGCTATCGCCACCATCTATTACGATCATGGGAAGCGGCAAACGTATGAGAATAACCCTTACCGCGGCTACCTCTCCAGTATGGAAAACATCACCCATTTTGGCCTGGGCTGCATCGAGGAGATAGACTCGCTCGTGGTCAAATGGTACAATGGAAAACAGCAGACCCTTGCGCATATTAAAGCCGACCAGCTGGTTACAGTCGATATTGCCAACGCAGTAACCCCTTACTCCTATCAAAGACCGGCGATCGCCGCAGATGCTCTCTTCAAAGAGGTCACCACCGCCAAAGACATCCACTATCGCCACCACGACTACGATTTCGTGGATTTCAACCAGCAGCATTTGCTACCGCATAAGCTTTCGGAATATTGCCCCGCCCTGGCAGCAGGGGACGTCAACGGCGACGGTCTCGATGACATTATCATCGGCGGCAACGGCGTCTGGCCAACACACGTCCTGCTGCAACAACCCGGTGGCCGCTTCCTCCAAAAAGATTCGTTGCCGGGAAAAGAACATCCGTCCAAATTCGCCAAGGATGAAGGACTCCTCCTTTTCGACGCCAATGGCGATGGCGCCCCCGATCTATATATCGCCAGCGGCGGCAACGAGTTCGCACCCGGTAGCCCATACTACCAGGACCGCCTCTATCTAAACGACGGCAAAGGACATTTTACCCGCGATTCTCTGGCCCTCCCGGAGAACCATACCAGCAAATTCTGCGTCCGCGCCTTCGACTACAACCACGATGGAAAAATGGACCTCTTCGTTTCCGGCCGGGTAGATCCCTGGCATTACCCCCGCCCGGTGAACAGCTTCATCTATCGAAACGATACGGAGAACGGCCGCGTAAAATTCACTAATGTCACGGCAGACGTAGCTCCCGATCTCAACAACTTTGGCATGATCACCGACGCAATCTTCACCGATTTCGACGGCGACGGCGCCACCGATCTCATCGTCGTCGGCGAATGGTCGCCCATCACCTTTCTTAAGAATGAGCACGGGAAATTCGTAAACGTCACAGCAACAACCGGGCTCTCCGGGCAAACCGGCTGGTGGTCCTCCATCGTCGGCGGTGATTTTCGGCATACAGGCCGCACGGACTATATCGTTGGCAACACGGGTCTTAACACCCTTTTTCAACCTACTAAAGATCAACCCATCCATATTACCGCCGGTGACTTCGATGGCAGCGGCCATTACACCGGCATCCTCTCCCTATTCCTTCCAGATCGCAAAGGGATCAAACGTGAATTCCCGCTGCCTTCCAAAGACGATCTTGTCAACCAACTGCCCGACCTGAAAACGAAATTCCCCGACTATAAATCCTATGCTGTCGCAACAATGGACGACGTGCTTTCACCCGAACAACGCAAAGGAGCCTTAAGACTCAATGCCACGACGCTCCGGTCCTGTTATCTGCGCAACGACGGCGGCGGCAGGTTTACGATGATTCCGCTGCCCAACCTGGCGCAGATCTCCGTGATCTACGGCATGGTCGTGGACGATTTCGACGGCGACGGCAACCTGGACGTGCTGATCAATGGAAATGATCTAGGGACCTCGATAGGCATCGGCCGCTACGATGCCTCCTATGGGCTCCTGCTCAAGGGCGATGGCGCGGGCGGCTTCACACCGCTCTCCCTTAATGAAAGCGGCATTTGTATCCCCGGCAATGGCAGGGCGCTGGTGAAGCTTCGCGGCGCCACCGGCCAATACCTCGTCGCCGCCAGTCAAAACAAAGATTTTCTTAAACTCTACCAGCTGGAGAAAAATACCGGAGCGATCCCGATAAATACAGGCGATGTCAGCGCGCTGATCCGGTATAAGAACGGCAAAATACAAAAACAGGAATTGTATTACGGGTCTTCGTTCCTTTCTCAGTCGGCCCGCTTCCTGCGCACCGACTCGACCATGAGCAATATCACCGTTACCGACGACCGGGGACATCGGCGGGTAATCCGGCTTTGAATGCAGCCGATCCGATGTTCAGCCTGGCAAGATAGGCTTTCACCTGCTCCGGGTAGATGGCAATCCGGTGCGTCCGCACCAGGTTGGCGATCAACTTAGCGCTGTCCGGGCTTCCGGATAGCCGGAGCATGATCTTCTGGCTCGGCAATGCCGGCATATGACAGTCGATGCAGTTATTACCAAGGACCAGCCCCTTTAGCGATGGCATGGCACATAGCGCACCGCTGGTCCCGTTGTGACAGCTCATACACCGTTGCGAATAGGCCGGCATATTGCCCTCCTGATCTCCATGGACCCGGTGACAGGTCGAGCAGGTCATCGATGAAGCCGCGAAACATTTGCTGGTGCTCAACAACCCATATTGATTCCCATGTACATCCAGGGAAGCTGCTTCCTGGGGCAAATACTTGGCCTGCGAAAAATCGTCGAGGCGGTCCCCCACCCGAAAGCTAAAAGCGGGTTTCAGCGGGTAACGCGAGCCGGAATGGCACAGCGCACAGGCATCCAATTGCTGCTGACGCGTCAGCCTGCCGGCATCGATGATGTACACGCCCGCATGTTCATCCGGATGCTCGGTATGAAAGGCCACATGTTTTGCGCCGGGTCCATGACAACGTTCACAAGTGATACCATAGATGATCTGTCCGCGATCGAAAAAATCTCCATACTCTTCACCTGGTTCGACAACCGTTCTGGCCTGGGTAGCATGACATTCCAGACAATAGGACGGGACCGCCCGGTCGAATAAGGGCGTATCGGCCTTGTAGCCCGGGCTGTTACACCATGTGCCGGTGGGTGCAAAATAGCTCACCGGCAGCTGATACAGCTTCTCCCCTTTCCAATACAGATAACTTTGCCCCTTCCTGCCCGAACCGATCACCACGCCGAAAGCCTCACTTCGATACTTATGCCCGTTATGAAAGGCCGTTTGATAAAAGTTGCTGTCCCGCTGCTCCATCCTTACCCGGTAAGCCGGCTGATAGACGAAGAAATTGCTGTCTGCCCGAAAGCTCCCTTTGATCGCCGCCGCCGAAGCCGGGCGGGAGTCACGGTAATGCGCCGTGCGCATAAAGCTATCACAGATGGCGCGATGGCAGCTGCGACAAGCTTCCGTGCCGGCATAAGCCTCGCCATAGAGGTTTCGCACGGGTTCGACTTCCCGCCGCGACGTGCACAACGTGGCGAACAAACAAATGCCGGCAAGCAGCAGCAGGAGCACATTCCATCTTTTCATGTTGCTCGCAAAGCTATCGTTTCTTCCGCGCTTTCACAACTGCGCATCCAGCACGGCCCAGATCGCGATCGCGCCGTTGTAGCTGGTGTACATGCCGGGAAAAGGTAACAATCTTTTGAAATTAGGTGCTTACCCTTAAATAAATTTACCTGTTCTGACGTTATTGCGAAAGTATGAGGCTATCGCGCAGTATGAAAAACCGCCTGGCTATCGCCTGGCTGATCTTGCTTTCCTGTGGCATCGCTTTTGTCTTCTGGCAATACCAGTGGAAATATAGCCTGCCCACGCCCGTGCCGGAGGGCTATCACGCGGTTTCGCGGGGTACCCTGGTACAGCTTCCCGCAAGCGCCCAGGCACTGCGGGCGCGGAACGGTAAACCGCTGTTCCTGCATTTCTTCAACCCCGACTGCCCCTGTTCCCGTTTCAATATGCCACAATTCAAGGCCCTCGTAGACCAATATGGCGATAAGGTAGATTTCGCCATCGTGGTCATGGGCGACAGGTCTTTTACCGCAGCAGCGATCCAGGACAAGTTCAACCTGTCCCATCCCCTGCCCGTATTGCAGGATAGCGCGGTGGCCGCCGCCTGCGGGGTCTATTCCACCCCCCAGGCCGTCCTCATCGACGCCCGTGGCCAGCTTTATTTCCGGGGCAACTACAATCGCAGCCGCTATTGTACCGATGAACGCACCAGCTTCGCCAAACTGGCGCTGGATGGGCTGCTGCAGGGTAACTATTCTCTGATCTTCAGCCCCCTGGCCCTGAAAGCCTACGGTTGTCAACTTCCGGAGTGTACCAGATGAGCACGTCCGCGTCCATACCGATGATGGATGGCAGGGATCTGCAGGCGCAAACGGAGTATTTCCACTCCACCGTAAAACGCAGATCGGACAACCTGATGAACTACTTCCTCATCGGATTCTTCGTCGTAGGTCTGCTGCTGGCCGGCTATTACGATACCTGGGGGATCGCCGTCGGCGTAGGTGGGCTCTGTCTCCTGGCGTATTACTCCGTGAAACTGCTTGTACCGTCATCGGATCTCTATCAATATTTCCTGAGCACCATCATGGGCATCTTCATGGCGCAATACATCTACCAACTGCACGGCCTTTTCGAAATGCATTTTTTCGCCTTTATCGGCTGCGCCATCCTCATCACCTATCAGAACTGGAAACTGCAGATCCCGCTGCTGATCTTTGTGGTCCTGCACCACGCCATTTTCAACTACCTGCAATACAAAGGCGATACCGATATCTATTTTTCCAGGCTGGAGTATCTCGATCTCCAGACCTTTATCATTCATATCCTCCTCACGGCTGTCATCGTCTTTATCTGCGGACTATGGGCCTATCAGCTCAAGAAATCGGGCGAGATACAGATCGCACAGACCGTTCAGATGACGGCCCTGCAACGCGAAGCCGCCCTCCTCACGGAACGGAAGCGCAATGCCGACGAGCTCGAATCCGCATGGATCAATGCGGAGATCGCCCGGCAGGAAGCGGAAAAAGCAAGGGAAGAGGCGGAGCGGGCGAACCGGGCGAAAAGCATCTTTCTCGCGACCATGAGTCATGAGATCCGCACCCCGATGAACGGCGTCATCGGCATGACCTCACTGCTGGGTGAGACCCCCCTCAACGAACAGCAACGCGCCTACGCCGAAACGATCGCCACCTGCGGGGAGACCCTGCTGGGTGTGATCAACGATATCCTCGATTTCTCCAAGATAGAATCCGGCGGGATGGAACTGGAAGAAGAAGATTTTGAATTGCAAAGCAGCATCGAACATATCCTCGATATCTTCGGTGCCCGCGCGGCCCGGTCGGGCATCGAGTTGCTCAACCAGGTAGAACGGGAAGTACCCGCCTTTATCCGCGGCGACGACCTTCGTCTTCGCCAGATCCTCACCAACCTCGTCGGCAACGCCATGAAGTTCACGGAACAGGGCGAGATCTTTATCCGCGTACGCGTCGAGGATGCCGCATCCAATGGCGAATTATTGCTAGGTTTCGAAGTACGTGATACCGGCATCGGCATTCCTGCCGAAAAACAGGAAAGACTCTTCAAGGCTTTTTCCCAGGTGGATTCCTCCACGACACGCAAATATGGCGGCACCGGTCTCGGGCTCGCGATCTCCCAACAGCTCGTCAAGCTCATGGGCGGGACGATCCGCGTGGAAAGCGCACCGGGCAAG
>Ga0134126_10005809_pt1 | contig 15442 bp, 11 predicted proteins | sample KB31752_FD_96881 | JGI IMG/M metagenome (GOLD analysis project Ga0134126, IMG submission 96881) | Terrestrial soil microbial communities with excess Nitrogen fertilizer from Kellogg Biological Station, Michigan, USA - KB3-175-2 | ecosystem: Environmental > Terrestrial > Soil > Unclassified ...
ATCTGCATAGGCATTTATTCTGATTTGGGCTGAAGGAGCGATTGAAATTCCTGTATAAAATCCACTTTCGTTAGTGGGATAGGTGTTTTCAGTAAAGGCATTGCTGTAGAGCGACTGGTACCCGCGGGAAATATTCCTGTATAAAAAACTCATGTCAACGTGAGAATCAACACTTATTAATAAACCATTAATAAACGCTTTATCTAGATCTTCATCAGTTGCTGCTTCGCCAAAAAAGTGCATGTTCTTGTAAGTATAACTATAATCTACACTATAGTTTCCAGCCGTTTTCCCCGACAAGGCGTAAGCGTTGTAGAGATAGACAGGCTTTGTGATGGTATGCTCAAAATTGTAATGAACCGCATTAATGCCAATATGTAACCGGTCTGTTGAATAAGCCAGATTTCCCCCTAAAGTTAACTGCCCCTGCGTCCCTTTATCAGCAACTTCACTGGCAGTACGATGATACCCTGAAGTTTGCAACGAGGAAACAAAGTCTTCGAAATTTAGCGTGTCAACATTGAAATTAGCATCAAGTTTACGGTAGCTCACAAATCCTGTAGCCTGCCATTTATCCTTTTGTAAGGTTATGCCTATTCCCCTGTTAAATGCTATTTCGCCCGCTGAATTATAGGGCCTCAAAATATCCGATTCTCTCTTAATATTCAATACTTCGGCACCCTTATTAAATGCGAGGCTGCCCCACTGCGTTAATCCCTGGCCAAGGCTAACGGTAAAATCTCCTAATGCAAGCGATTTAATTATCCCGAGATTCCTTACAAAAAAATGAGCCGAATAAAAATCGAATCCTTTTTTTTGCGCTCCTTTAAAAAATTGCTCACCTGCGTCTTTCTCCCCTGTAACTCCATATTGCAAAAGATTTTTAAATGTATACTTATAGCGCACTAACGTATGCTGGGGGCTTCCGGGATAAAAATTTATAGCATTGGAACTATTGAGCAAATAGCCACGGGACTTCTCTAATATTTGAATGTTCCTGAGCAATAATGTATTCCTGCCGTTTTTTAAGCGGCTTCCAACACTGTTAAACAAATCTGCCTTATTGCTAACGGTTATATACGGCCTGATACGTTTTATTAAATCTATGTCCCAATCAGGCACTGCCTGCAATTCATAAATACTTATAAACTTGCCCAGCAACTTTCTGTACAATATTAAATTGCTGATTTGAATGGGTGATAATATTTTAAGTTCCTGCAATTGTCCCTCATCGGCATAATTTAAATTAATAGGGTCTTTAATATACTGAACTAATTTCTGCAGGTAAGAATCATCTTCGGTTGTTGCATCATCACTTGCCTGGGTAAGATTTTCCAGTTGCTGCTCCACAATCGGAGGTGGTTCCACAGGATCGTGTGGTGTGTCCTGCGCCCTCATATATTCAGGTGAAATTCCTAATAATAGGAGAAATAGAAATGCCAAAAGAAGTTTTATATAATCAGTTCTTTTCAATTTCCTTCGATTTGAAATTTACTATCAGCATTAAGCCCGGACTAAGTCCCAGTTGGGGGTGATAACTTGCACTCACGTCGAGGCGCATATCCTTCCAGCTAATACCTGCACCTGCATACGGAGATTGATTGCCGGAATTAATCCCAACTCTTGCAAAAAATTGCTTTTCAAAATTATATTGCACACCGGCATTTACGTTTACCGGCAAATCTTCTTCCTTAACTATTTCGGCGCTTACTAAAAAGCTTTCTGATGCTTCATAACCTAAACCAAATGTGTAGACAGAACTTAGCTTTTCATCAACAGTTTTTGACAAGTTACCTCCCACGGGATTGTAAAAGTGAATACCTGCATTTAGTTTATCGGTAAGACGGGCAATCACTCCTATTTCAAAATCAACGGTGGATGATGATTGATAGGTAGGAATGCGGAAAGAGTAATAATTGAATTTTACACCGACATCCAGTTTACTTCCCAGGCTTCTTGCATAAGCGAGCCCGATCTGTGATTCATTATAATCTTTAAATCCAAAATAGTCTATTTGAATTCCAAAATTGCCTTGTTTGGAGGGCATCACGGCCACCGCCGAATACATATTGGTGGCATTTAATGAGAACCTGTTTTCTCCATAAACTCCAATAGCGGCATTCTTAATTTGTGCAAGAGCGGCTTGGTTTGAGGTGAAGGAAAAAGCATCTAAATGATTAATACTATAAGCTCCCAACCCAATATAAGAAGCAGCCAGGGGCTTTCTTAGCGATTGAGCCTTAGAGTTTGAATGTATTACAGTAAATACAAGTAGTATGTAAATTTTTTTCAAAGTGTCATTTTAGTGTCATGAATTAAAAGTAAAGATTAAAATCAAACTTTAATTTCATCGCACAAAAAATAATATTAAGTAAATCCATGTAGTTAATTTTGCCGCATGCAAATATTAGACGGAAAGCTGGCTTCACAGGCAATTAAGGATGATCTGAAAGAAAAAATTTTGGAGCTAAAAAAAACGGGGCAGAAAATACCTCATCTTGCCGCAATACTTATTGGCGCTAATCCTGCAAGCGAAACCTATGTGGCTTCCAAGGTAAAAAATTGTAACGAAATTGGAATGACGTCTTCCTTGTTGCGGTTTGATGAGTCCATCACTGAAAACGAACTTTTACAAAAAATAAAGGAACTTAATGACAACGCGGATATAGACGGAATATTAGTGCAACTTCCTTTACCAAAATCTATTTCAGAAGAAAAAGTAATCAATGCTATTTCACCCGAAAAAGACGTTGATGGCTTTCACCCGGTTAACGTAGGCAAGATGGTTTTGGAGCTGCCAACGTTTATATCTGCAACCCCATACGGAATTATTCTATTGCTGCAGCACTATAAAATTGAAACTGAAGGAAAGCAGGTTGTAGTTATCGGGCGAAGCAATATTGTGGGAACGCCTATAAGCATTTTGTTGAGCAGGAATACTCCGTTCGGCAATTCTACGGTTACGCTTTGTCATTCCCGCACAAAAAATTTAAAAGACCTTTGCCTGCAGGCAGATATAATTATTGCAGCAATAGGAAAGCCAAAATTTGTAACAATGGAGATGGTAAAGGAAAATGCTGTAGTTATAGATGTAGGCATCAACAGAATAAAAGACGAGACTAAAAAAAGCGGGTACGCGTTAGCGGGAGATGTTGATTTTGTAAACGTGGCTCCTAAGTGCAGCTTTATTTCGCCAGTGCCGGGAGGTGTTGGTTTAATGACTATTGCAGCACTATTAATGAATACATATAAGGCCGCCCCCGGGAGCAGGGTTCGATATTGACCATTGACTATTGACATGATAAAGACACTTAAAAATATAGTCACCTCTCTTCCTGTAATGGAATCGTTTTATACATTACAGGGCGAAGGTTTTCACCAGGGCAAAGCCGCGTATTTTATCAGGCTGGCTGGCTGTGACGTTGGCTGTGTGTGGTGCGATGTAAAAGAAAGCTGGGACAGGAACTTATATCCTGAGCAAACTATTGAACAGATCGTAAACGATGCAAAAAAAAATAAAGCAAGGCTGGCGGTAATTACAGGCGGCGAGCCAACCATGCACAACCTGGATAAACTTACTAGATCATTGCATCGCGAAGGATTCTTAAACAATATTGAAACGTCAGGGTCACATCCATTAACCGGAACCTGGGATTGGATATGCCTTTCACCAAAAAAATTTAAATCCCCTTTACCGGAGATTATAAAGAAAGCAAATGAATTGAAAATAATTGTTTTTAATAAATCTGATTTTGCCTGGGCAGAAAAGTATGCGGCTTTGGTTTCACCAGTTTGCAAACTATATTTACAGCCTGAATGGGACAAAGCTGCAATTATAACACCTTCAATTATTGATTATATTAAGGAAAATCCCCAATGGGAACTTTCTTTACAAATTCATAAATACATTAATGTGCCATAAAGCAATGTACGATGTGCGATGTTTAATGTACGATGTACCAAAATTTAGAGCCAATTAATGTTCTTAACAGAGTATTGGATAATCTCAAAATAATTCTTATTAATTTTAGTAACTCCGAATTAAAAAAATGAATTTTGATCGATAGCTTATCAGTTACGCCGCACACGAAACCATGCACCCCGTGCATAGCAATAAAGATTTTAATCGCATCATATTTCGTACTTCTATTATCCCAGTTTGCAAACGCACAATGGTACGATCCGGAAAAGGTAGACCATAACGCCAATACGATTTACACGCTGGCCATAAATAAGGCTCAAAATGAAGATTACGTTACTTCCATCAGAATGATCAATGAAGCGCTGAAAATTGACCCGAAATTTGTTGATGCTTATCTCTCACTGGCTGGCATAAACGCAAATATGAAAGATTATGCCGAATCTGTAATTGAATTTGAAAAAGCGTTTTCGCTGGATTCTATTTACACTCGTAATTACTTTCTCCCTTATTCGATTTCGTTAGCCGGCACCGGACGTTTTACAGATGCGTTAAACGCCGTGAATAAGTTTCTCTCAGACACTACGATTAATGAAAGAAGCCGCAAGGCCGGTGATTTCAGAAAAGGAACTTACCAGTTTGCAATAGATTATGATAAAGAGCATCCGCAAAAAAATTATGTTTTCAAACCGACGAATCTTGGAGATAGCATTAATACAGTCGATCTCGAATATTTCCCATCAATAACCATAGATGGAAAGAAATTAATTTTCACAAGGCGCATAAAAGGTAATGAAGATATTTATGAAAGTGATTTGAAAGACAGCACATGGGGTAACGCGTACATATTACCTGGAAAAATTAATTCAACCACTTTTAATGAAGGAGCCCAAAATATTTCGCAGGATGGTAAGTGGCTCATTTTTACTGGTTGCAATTTTCCTGAGGGGCTTGGCAGTTGCGATTTATACATTTCGTATTTAACTAACAATGGTTGGAGCGAACCCCAAAATCTTGGACCAAATGTGAATTCAGAATTCTGGGAATCCACGCCATCGCTATCCCCGGATAAAAAAGATCTTTATTTCAGCAGCAATGTACCCGGTGGGTTTGGAGGCAAGGATATTTGGGTTTGCCACCGAAACGAAAATGGGAATTGGGGACAGCCCCTGAATCTTGGTGCAGAAGTAAATACTGCAGGTGATGAAAGCACGCCCTTTATTCATGCTGATAACCAAACATTATATTTTAACTCTAACGGACACCCGGGATACAGTGAAAAACCTGACATTTTTGTCACCAGGAAATTACCGAATGGAAAGTGGAGCAAACCTGAAAACTTAGGCTATCCCGTAAATACTATTGATGATGAAGGCTCATTGGTAGTCGCCTCCGATGGTAAGACTGCGTACTACTCCAGTGACAAGAGCGATACAAAAGGCGGATTGGATATTTATACGTTTGAACTAAGAGAAGATATACGACCCCTTAAAACACTTTGGGTAAAAGGAAAAGTATATGATAAAGAAACCAAGAAAGGATTGCCGTCTTCTGTTGAACTAACGGATATTAGTACACGACAATTAGTTAGTAAACTTCAAACCGATGAGGATGGAAATTACCTGGTTACCCTTCCGGTTGGAAAAGATTATGCGTTTAATGTTAACCGTAAGGGATACCTCTTTTACTCGGAAAATTATAACATAAGCTCTACAGTTCCTGACTCAACTTTCCAGGCCGATATTCCTCTGCAGCCTCTTGAAGCAAATGCGCACATCGTTTTAAAGAACGTTTTTTTCGATACAAAAAGAACCGAGTTAAAACCTGAATCAATAACCGAACTGGATAATATTGTAAAACTGATGAACGAAAATCCAACTATAAAAATTCTTATCAGCGGCTATACTGATAATGTAGGTAAGCCTGCAGACAATCTTATCCTTTCAAAAGGGCGGGCGGTAGCAGTAGTAAATTATTTATTGAACAAAGGCATAAGAAATGAACGCTTAAGTTTTAAAGGATTGGGCGAAGCGAATCCCATTGCTGATAATAAAACTGAAGAAGGACGGGCATTAAACAGGAGAACAGAATTGAGCGTTGTTTCAGTTGAATAATTTTTTCTATTATTGTTCACATTTTATTCAATTTGTCATCAGAATTAAAATATCAAATTGCGCTTACGCAGGTGCCCAATATCGGCGATATTCACGCTAAAGCGTTGATCAATCAATTCGGAAATGCCGAATCAATTTTTTCTGCAAGAAGAAAAGACTTGGAAATTTTAGAAGGCATTGGAACAGTGCGAGCTAACGCAATTAAACATTTCAATGATTTCAGTAAAGCAGAGGAGGAAATTGATTTTATAAAAAAATATAAAATAGCTCCGCTTTTCATGACGGATAAAAATTATCCGCAAAGATTATTGAATTGTTACGACAGCCCGGCAATGCTGTACTATAAGGGGAATGCTAATTTGAATACTTCAAAGATTATTGCAGTAGTAGGCACGAGAAACAATAATGAGTATGGTAAACACATTTGCGAAAAACTTATTGATGAACTTGCAGGTGAAGATATCATTATTGTGAGTGGTTTGGCATTTGGCATAGATAGTATTGCTCATAAAGCCGCCATAAGAAATGAAATGAAAACAGTAGGAGTATTGGCTCATGGACTCGACAAAATATATCCCTCCCAAAATTCAGGTCTGGCAAAAGAAATGATTGTAAGTGGAGGATTACTTACAGAATTCAGGAGCCGTACCAAACCAGACAGACAAAATTTCCCTTCGAGAAACAGGATTGTGGCTGGAATAAGTGACGCAATTATTGTGGTTGAAACAGGTATTAAAGGCGGCTCTCTTATAACTGCAGAATTAGGTAACGGTTATAATAAAGATGTATTCGCTTTTCCCGGGCGAATAAACGATTCAAAAAGTGAAGGCTGCAATTTCCTGATAAAAAACAACAAAGCAGCGCTAATTACCAATGCTAATGATCTCCTGGAAAATATGGGATGGAAAAAGAAAAAAGAAGTTTCTGTAAAGAAACAAAGGGAATTATTTATTGAACTCACCCCGGATGAAAAAATAGTTACGACTATTTTAAATCAACATGAACAAATACATATTGACGAGCTTTTTTTAAAGAGCAAACTTACCAGCAGTTCTGTTGCACAAGCATTGCTAATGCTGGAGATGCAGGGAGTTGTTACATCCTTGCCTGGAAAAATTTATAAACTGAACCCCTAAATCCCCTAAAGGGAACTTTTCAAAACTTCGAATAAAAATATTTTCTTATTCCCCTTTCGGGGTTAGGGGTCGTCACCTTATCTTTGCACATGGCTACAATAAATAACGCTCCAACAGTTTCCAAAAAAATTTTAGGTGAAGGATTAACATTTGATGATGTACTACTCATGCCTGCTTATAGTGATGTACTACCGCGGGATGTAAATACGTCAACCTATCTTACCAAAACACTTTCATTAAATATACCAATGCTCAGTGCAGCAATGGATACCGTAACCGAAGCTTCGCTGGCTATAGCGCTCGCCCGTGAAGGTGGCTTGGGAATTTTGCATAAGAATATGAGCATAGAAAACCAGGCTGCCCAGGTAAGGAAGGTAAAGCGCAGCGAAAGTGGCTTAATTCTGGATCCGATCACCTTAAGTATTGAGGCAACTATTGAAGATGCGCTTAAGCTGATGAAAGAAAATAAGATTGGCGGAATTCCAATAGTTGATAAGGCTGGGAAATTGGTTGGCATATTAACCAATCGCGATTTAAGATTTGAAGATAATTTCAAGCGCAAGGTGAGTGAGTTAATGACGAAGGAAAATCTCGTGACAGCGCCGGAAGGGACCGACCTTAAAAAAGCCCAATCTATTTTAAGAAAATATAAAATTGAAAAGCTTCCCGAAGTAAATAAGGCGGGTATTTTAAAAGGCCTTATTACTTACAGGGATATTCTGCAGGTGCATAATCATCCACATGCAACTAAAGATTCTTTTGGGAGATTATTAGTGGGAGCCGGCGTTGGTATTACCAAAGATATCGGCGACAGGGTCTATGCTCTTCAACAGGTAGGCGTAGACGTTATATGCCTCGACAGCGCTCACGGTCACACGAAAGGAGTTATTGATGCGCTCAAAAAAATAAAAAAGGATTTTAAGAACCTGGAAGTTATTGCCGGAAACATTGCGACGGGTAATGGCGCGAAGGCATTGGCAGAAGCGGGTGCCGATGCTGTAAAAGTTGGCATAGGGCCGGGGTCTATATGCACTACGCGAATTGTTGCCGGGGCTGGCGTTCCTCAAATAACAGCTCTATTGGAAGTAACAGCCGCCTTAAAAAACAAAGAGACGGGCATAATCGCAGATGGCGGCATAAGGTATACCGGAGATATGGTAAAAGCTATTGCTGCGGGTGCCGATTGTGTAATGATGGGTGGCGTTTTTGCTGGAACGGAAGAAAGTCCCGGTGAAACGATTATATACGAGGGGAGAAAGTTTAAACAATATCGCGGTATGGGTTCATTGGGAGCAATGGCCCAGGGCAGCAGCGACCGCTATTTTCAAAATGGAGAAGAGCAGGCAAAAAAGTTCGTTCCGGAAGGTATTGAAGGCCGGGTTGCTTATAAAGGTTTTTTAAGCGAGGTGGTTCATCAATTCACAGGTGGTCTCAGGGCAGGCATGGGCTATTGTGGTGCAAAAGATATTGCATCCCTTCAAAATGCTTCATTCATAAAAATTACCAACGCAGGCATGAGAGAGAGCCATGCGCATGATATTGAAATAACAAGAGAAGCACCTAACTATAGTCGTTAGAATCTTCTCACCCCTGAGAAGGTAAAGAATAAGATCGACGTTTGCAATTGATTGTTTAATATTTATTAATTGATTTTTAATTCCTGGTTCTTGAAATATTTAATTGTCGTACTATTTTTTTTGCCGTTAAATATATTGGCGCAAAACGACCAATGTCATTTACGAATAAGCATTTTAACCTGTTCTCCCGGCGAAGAATTATATTCCACGTTCGGTCACAGTGCCATTCGGGTAACCGATAGCGTTAGCCACAGGGATATCGTTTATAATTATGGCACTTTCAATTTTGACGAGCCGGGCTTTTATACAAAATTTATAAGAGGTAAACTGTCGTTCTATTTATCCACTGATGACTTTGATTCTTTTATCAGCGAGTACATCGAAGAAAAAAGAGATATTACCGAACAGGTATTAAACCTAACGTGTGCAGAAAAATATAATATCGTTATGCTGTTGCAGGCTAATATGCTGGCCGCAAACCGAACTTACAAATATGATTTTACATTTGACAACTGTACCACAAGGTTGCGTGACCTTGTAGAAAAATGTGCTGACACCTCCATCAATTTTGGGAATGTTTTATCTTCTAAAAAAACTTTTCGTGATCTTATTTATGAATATCTAAACAAAAATGATAAACAGTGGAGTAAACTTGGGATAGATATTTTATTGGGAGGGCGAATGGACGTTGTAATGAAACCTCGCGAAGTAATGTTTTTGCCCGATTATCTACTTAAATCTTTTGATTCTTCTACCATTGATTCAAGACCCCTGGTTAGCTCTGAGAAAAATATAATCGATTTAAATGCTCCGCCGGTGATCGTTGATTATTTTACGCATCCACTTTTCATATTCTCTTGCTTTTTTCTATTGATAGTGTTATTAAGTTTTTCTAAAAATTCGTTCATTAAAAGGGTGCTGATTGCATTTGATGGATTTATGTTTTTTATCACCGGCCTGCTGGGAATATTATTAATTTTTATGTGGGTGGGGACGGATCATTTTATGTGTAAGGATAATTTTAATTTACTGTGGGCGTGGCCGACCAATATTGTTGCCGCATTTTTAATGCATTCTGCAAAAAGACCTGCGACGAAATATTTTAAAATATATGCAGTTTTTAACCTCGTGCTTTTTGCTTCATGGTTTTTTCTGCCGCAACATTTGAACCCGGCCTTACTTCCCGTTATCGCTATATTAGTTTTCCGGAGCATCTTGTATAATCCGGCACAAAAAAAATAACGTTTTGAAGCAAATAATTTTTAAGAACAAAAAAATATTTTATCGTGTAGAGGGTAAGGGCAAGCCTGTAATGCTGGTTCATGGTTTTGCCGAAGATGGCCGAATCTGGAATCACCAATTAAAGAAATTGATGGAGCATTTTCTTGTCATTGTTCCGGATCTTCCCGGCAGTGGTTCCTCAGAATTGCTCGAAGGAGAAATACAGATGGAGGATTATGCCGATGTAGTAAAGACAATCATTAATGCAGAATTAAGAAAAAAAAAGCGGCAACAATTTACGTTGATCGGGCACAGTATGGGAGGTTACATCACGCTTGCCTTTGCCCAGAAATTTCCTAACTTATTAAATGCTTTTGGTCTTTTTCATTCGACAGCATATGCAGATGATGACGTAAAGAAAGAAATAAGAAAAAAAGGAATTGAATTCATAAAAAATAATGGTGCCCGGTTATTTCTAAAAAATACCACTGCGAATTTGTTTTCAGAAAAAACTAAAAATACAAAGCCTGCGTTAGTCAACGATCTAATCAATAACTCAAAGTATTTTTCTTCGGAAACGCTGATCCAGTATTATGAGGCTATGATTAAAAGACCCGACCGAACCATAGTTTTGAAAACAGTTGAGAAGCCAATTATGTTTGTTATTGGAAAAAATGACAATGCAGTTCCATTTAAAACCTCTCTGGAGCAATGTCACTTACCTTCAATTTCTTACATAAAAATTTTGCAAAATTCCGGGCATATGGGTATGTGGGAAGAAAAGAAACAAGCGAATGCATTTTTGTTAGAATTCTTAAGACAGGTAAATGGCTAACAGGCAGATCTGCGCAATAAATTAATTCATACCACCCAACTTTTTTGTGTAATTTAATATCATAAATTGCGTTAGTTCTTAATGAAAAAAATCCTACTCATATGTTTTGCGTCTTTCATGGTTTTGCCGTGTCTGGCCTCACATATAGTAGGCGGCGAAATGAGTTATCAATACGTTGGACCAGGTTCAAGTCCAAATACAAGCCATTACACAATAACCTTAAAGCTTTTTCGCGATCAAAATTGTACAAGCTGCGCTCTTATGCCGGATGACGTTTGGATTGGTATTTATGATAACGGAAGCAATGCTGAATACCCTGGACCAAACCAATACTACGATGTAGTAAAGGCTTCTGAAAGCGAGGTTGCGGTAAATCCATTTCCGCCTTGTATTTCCAATCCTCCACTGCTCAATTATCATGTAGCCACGTTTACTTTTTCTGTTACTTTACCCAATAATACAAGTGGTTATACTGCTGCGTATCAAACCTGCTGCCGTGTTCATCCGTTAGAAAATGTTTTTAATAATTCCGGTTCAGGCGGAGGCACGGGGTCAACGTACAGCTGTTCGATCCCCCCGGTGTCGGACAGTTCGCCTCAGTTTACGACAAGTGTGGATGCAATTTGCAGGCAAAAACATTTTGTGTTACAATATAACGCCACTGATGCAGATGGAGATTCTTTGGTATACTCTTTTGCACCCGCTTACAATAGCGGTGGAATTTTAGATTCAAGAAACGTTAACCCTAACCCTCCTGCATATAGTTCTGTAGAATATATTAACGGATATGACTACAGTAATCCGCTGGGTAATAAGGCCACTATCGATCCCCAAACCGGCATAATAAGTGGCATCGCCCCGGATGTTGGAAGATATGTGGTATGCGTGGCCGTTAGGTCGTACAAAAATGGGGTTTTTGTTGCGGAACATAGAAAGGATTTCATTGTGAATGTTACTGATTGCGACTTTGCCGGTGTTGAACTGGATCCTCAACCGGTTAGTTGCGATGGTTTCTCCGTAGATTTTTCCAACAATAACACGTCTCCTCAAAATCAAACTTTTTATTGGGAGTTTGGTGATCCTGCCAGCGGCCTTGCAGATACTTCTACGCTGCAAACACCCACACATGTCTACTCTGATACGGGAACCTATGTTTATAAATTAGTTATCAACAGGGGTCAACAATGTTCCGATTCGGCAACCCAAATCCGTAAAGTATATCCCGGGTTTTTCCCCGGATTCAAAATTACCGGCAGCTGTGTAAATACAGCTATCCAATTTACTGATACTACTAAATCAAAGTACGGAGTAGTAAGTGCATGGCGCTGGAATTTTGGCGACCCTTCCGCAACTAATGATACTTCTATTTTAAAAAATCCAAGTTATACTTACAGTGTAATAGGGAGTTATCCGGTTCAATTGATTGTTTCTAACAGTAAGGGATGTACGAAATCTATTACGGATACTCTTGCAATAATTGACAAGCCTTTGTTTGATGTTACCAACGATACATTAATATGCTCAATTGATACTTTACAGTTGATGGCCACAGGAACAGGCAATATATTGTGGACGCCGAATTATAATATCAATAACCAAAATAGTTTTAACCCGCTGGTAAGTCCAAAGACAACTACAACCTACATCGCAACATTAACTGAGGCTCCCGGCTGTTTTGCTACAAAACAAGTAGTTGTCAATGTAGTTAACAGGGTCACATTAAGTGCCGGAAATGATTCGACTATCTGCCAGACAGATTCAGTTAGGTTAAATCCCGTAAGCGATGGATTACATTATGTGTGGACTCCTGCGGCTGCCTTTAATGATAATACTTTAAAGTATCCGTCGGCAAAGCCTTTATCAAACAGTACCTATCATGTAATTGCCAGCATAGGAAAATGCAATACAGCAGACGATGTGACTATAAAGGTTGTCCCATATCCAAATGCCAATGCAGGACTGGATACCACAATTTGTTTCCCAGCCAGTTTTCAGTTGCATGCATCGGGAGGCGTATCGTATCTCTGGTCGCCAACTGCATTTCTGAGTGATCCTACTATTGCTGATCCTATTGCAGCTCCGCCTCAATCAATAAAATATACAGTGGCAGTAAAAGATGTATTAGGCTGCCCTAAGCCTGCGTTTAGCTCCATTCTTGTTGAGGTTGAAAAAATAGTTGCAGATGCGGGACCGCGTGATACTAATATTGTTGTCAACCAGCCATTGCAACTCAACGGCACCGGCGCTGAAACTTTTACATGGACTCCGCCAACGGGGCTAAACAATCCTGACATTGCTAACCCAATTGCTATATTATCAGAAAGCCAGGAATATGTTTTAAAAGTACAAAGCGCTGCGGGATGTTCCGCTACTGATACGATCAGCGTAACAGTTTATAAAATTGATCCGGGCCTTTATGTACCTAATGCATTTACACCTAACGGTGATGGCATAAACGATGTTTTCCGGCCAATACCAATTGGTATGAAATCTCTAAAGTATTTTAAAGTGTACAACAGAGATGGACAATTGATATTTTCAACTTCTATTCAAAATAAGGGATGGGATGGAACCTTTAAAGGTAAACCCCAGGATGCCGACGTATATGTATGGATAGTTGAAGGAATAGATTACCAGGATAAACTTATATTTCAAAAAGGAAGTGTAACCTTAATAAGATAAGAAGGACTGAACTTTATTTAAAATAACTATTTTCAATACCTTCTTCTATTCTGAAATAAGCCAATATTATAACCAGCACGTATAACCGGGCTGCTTCTGCCAAGTCCATCTATATAAGGCGAATTCTTATCGCCAAGAACATCCCATGAAACAGAAAAGAAATAGTAAGTATTACTGCCCCTATATCTGCCACCTGCATAACCGGCACCTAACAAAAGACTGCTTGCGCTAACATTATCTTTGGCAGGCGAATAATTTCCATTAGCCGCGGGAATATATTTTAAATGAATCATATTAAATTCATATTGTGCAGTTGCAAATAAAAAATTTACTGGAAACAATCTTACAAAGGCCCCTGGCCCATAAACTGTCTGACGTAATTTGTCTCCATAATCCTGGTAATCTCTTTGCGACGTATAATTAAGATTAAAAGTAATTCCTGCATCAGCCCAATTGGTTAGGCTATAACCAAATTGTGGTGTTATTCCCAGTATAGTCGAATAACTTGAAAAACCAGCGGTAGCACTTCCGCCGGTAAATAACCGATCTTTTTGAAACCCTCCTTGCTTTTCATCTTTTTTATTTTCATCGGATTGTGCATAAGTGTAGCATGATGCAAACACGAGTAGTAATGCCAACAAATTTTTCATTATAAAAAATTTAGGTAAAATTTTATGCCCTTTTGGAAGCCGTACATTAGGCGAAATGTCTTATTCAAAATCAATTATATAAAATTCGCTATAAAAGACCACTTCCAATTATGGGAACGAAGTTTTAGAAAAACTTTAAAAAATAATTTTCAAAATGTAACTAAATACGAAATCAATCGTATATTTGAGTACGAGATCATTCGTAATTAAAAAATAAAATCATGAAAACTATCATTCAATCAGCATTTCCCTTTATCGGAACACTTTGTATGGTTGCATTAATTTTTACAGCCATGGCATTTCGCAACCCTTTTCCAGAAGCATCTCAAGATAAGGCCGCGATTCCCAGGGACACAGTTCCTGGCTCACAACTAAACATAAATATCGATATTCAAAAGGCATTGGACGAAGCTAACAAAGCAATCGCCTCAATTGACTTTAATAAAATTATGAACGATGTGCAGGTGGCCTTGAAACAAATAGATGTTCAAAAAATTCAAATGGAAATTCAGCAGTCGTTGAAAAAGATTGATTTTGAAAAGATGCAGAAAGATATTGATGCCTCTTTAAAAAAAATCGACTGGAATTCGGTCAATAAAAATATTGATAGTTCCATGCGCAAAATCGACTATGAGAAAATGAGGAAGGAAATTGAGAAAAGTATGGAGCAACTTAAAAAACAACTTAACAGTAAGGAGTTTCGTGAATCAATGCAAAAACTGAAGGATGTTGATATGAATAAATTAAAAGAAGAAATAAATAAAGTGAAAATGGAAACGGATAAAAATCGTGAACAATTACAAAAAGAATTGCAAAAAATGAAAGAAGAACGCGACTCCAAAAATTCAGCCACTGCGGTTTTCGGATTCGGCGTTGAGAGTAACGGATTTATTTACATTTAAAAAAAACCGTCTTTCAAAAGTTCAATTAGTTCTTTGCAATTTTATTATAGCTCACTGCAATTCCTTTAATAAGAGACGAACTAAAACCCTGGTGCTCCATTTCGTTTAAACCTGCAATGGTACAACCTTTAGGAGTGGTAACTTTATCTATTTCCTGTTCAGGATGAGAACCCTTTTGCAATAACAATTCCGCAGCCCCTTTTACCGTTTGCGCTGCAATAAGACTAGCAGTGGCGGCATCAAAACCAATTTCGATGCCGCCCTGTATGTTGGCCCTTATGTATCGCATAGCATAGGCCGTTCCGCACGCACCTAATACAGTAGCCGCTTCCATTAATTTTTCATCGATCATTACTACTTTGCCCAATGTTGAAAATAAATTCGTCACTACATTAATTTGTGCGGA
>Ga0134126_10005810_pt1 | contig 15442 bp, 9 predicted proteins | sample KB31752_FD_96881 | JGI IMG/M metagenome (GOLD analysis project Ga0134126, IMG submission 96881) | Terrestrial soil microbial communities with excess Nitrogen fertilizer from Kellogg Biological Station, Michigan, USA - KB3-175-2 | ecosystem: Environmental > Terrestrial > Soil > Unclassified ...
ACGCCGGAGCAGGCCGCGGCGCTGGTGGAGTACTGCAATTTTCCCGCCGGCACGCGGTGGAGCGACCTGCGTCGCAGGAACGGCCACCCGCAGCCCTATGGCGTGCGCTATTGGGGACTCGGGAATGAGCTGGACGGGCCGTGGGAGATCGGCCGCATGAGCGCGGACCAGTATGGGTGGAAGGCGGCGGATGCGGCCCGCCGGATGCGGGCCGTCGACCCTTCCGTGGTCCTCACCGCCTGCGGCTCGAGTTGGACCGGTCTCCCGACCTACCTCCAGTGGGACCGGCAGGTCCTCGATCACTGCTACGAGCACGTGGATGCGATCTCGATACACGGCTACTTCGGTGCGCCGCCGGGTGACGCGCCCCGTCGCAGCGAGCGGCACGTGGCGCTCAATCTGCAGATGGACCGGCAGATTCGTGACACGATCGATGTCTGCGATTACGTCCGTGCCCGCAAGCGCTCCGCGAAGACGCTCTGGATCTCGTACGACGAGTGGAACGTTCTTTACGGAAATCTCGTCAATGACGGCCACCGCCAGGTCGCGCCTCACCTGCGCGAGGAGATCTACAACCTCGAGGACGCGCTCCTCGCCGGCGGGCTCCTCAACACACTGATGAGACACGCCGACCGGGTGAGGATCGCGTGCCTGTCGCAGCTCGTGAACGTCCACGCGCCGATCATGACGGACTCCAGGGGACTCTACCTGCAGACGACCTATTACCCTTACCGCATGGCTTTGGAGCTGGCGCGGGGGTCGGCGCTGGACCTTCTGGTCGATGCTCCGGCCTACGAGCTGCCCGACATCGGGTCCGTGCCCTATATCGATGTCGCCGGTACCGTTTCGCCGGAAACCGGCGAGATCGCGCTCTTCATTCTCAATCGGGATCTCGCGGCCGCGCGCTCCGTGGAGATCGTCTGGGAAGACCGGGTGCCCGGCGCGGTGCAGGTTGCACGCGTGTTGACAGGAGATGATCTCCAGGCACGCAACGATTTCGACGCGCCGGATCGCGTGCGTCCGACTCAGCTGCCGCGGCCTCTCACCCGCGGCGGCAGCACACGTTTCGACTTGCCGCCGCGCTCGTACACCGCGCTTCAGTGGCGCGCCTGAAGCCGCAGAGGGGGATGCCGTGAGAATCAGATCATTCGGGATCATGCGGGTCACGGTGCTCGCGCTCGCCGGTCCGTTGATCGCAGCGGCCGGACCTGCTGCGGCCGCGGTCGCAGCGGCCCCACCCGTGGCAACGGCCCCACCCGTGGCAGCGAGCGCTCCGGCGACTTCAGGTCGGCTGCCGTTCGTGAGCACGATCTTCGGCGACGACATGGTGCTCCAGCGGGGCAAGCCTGACATCCTCTGGGGCTGGTCGCGACCCGGCGATTCCGTCCGCGTGCGGATCGCGAGCGAGGCCGCCACGGGCTTCACCGGCGCCGATGGCCGCTGGCAGGTGAGCATTACGCCGCCACCGACCGGCGGCCCCTATACCTTGCAGGTCACCGATGGCCGGCAGAGGGCCGTGTTCCACAACGTGATGGTGGGCGATGTGTGGATTTGCGGCGGACAATCCAACATGGAGCTTCCGTTGCGCTTCACCGACGACGCCGCCGAAGTCGCGAAGCTGGCGAGCTATCCGAACATCCGCTACTTCACCGTCACCGAGCAGACCGCCTACCGGCCGACGGCCGCGCTGAAGGGCCGATGGACGGTCGTCTCTCCCGAGACGGCGGGCGAGCTCTCGGCGGTGGCCTTCTACTTTGGCCGCAAACTCCGGCAGGAGACGCATGTCCCCATCGGCCTGGTGGTGGATGCCGTCGGCGGCTCCGCCGGCGAATCCTGGGCCAGTGCCGCCGCTCTTCGCCCACTGCACGACTACGACGTCCCGCTCGCGAGACTCGCGCAATTCGCGGCGGCGGGCGAGCCGGCGTACGGCAACTACATCATGCCCTGGTATGAGCGGTACGACGTCGGCCTCAAGCAGAAGTGGTACTCGACCGGTTACGAGGCCTCGGGCTGGAAGGACGTGCATCTTCCGGGAGGATTCGCCGACCTCGGCGTTCCCGTGACCCCGGCTGTCGCCTGGTTCCGGCGAGAGATTACCCTGCCCAACCTGTTGCCCAAGGGCCCCGCGCTCATCTCTCTGGGCGAGATTCAGCGAATGGACTCCGTATACGTCAATGGCACGTGGGTCGGCGGTAGTGCCTGGGTCGAGCATCCCCGCATCTACCGCATTCCCGCGGGTTTGCTCGAGCCCGGCCGAAACCTGATCGCCCTACGCATCTTCAAGACGGAGCCGCACGGCGGCTTTCTCGATGGGGCTGCAGACTTTCATCTCGAGCTGGCCGATCACACGCTCATTCCCCTCGCCGGGTCATGGCGAGGGAGGGTCAGCGTCGATGCGCGGCCACCGCATCCCATGCCGCTTCATTTCGCAGACTGGCCGGTGATGCCCGCCGTTCTTTACAACGGCATGCTGGTGCCCATCGCGCCGCTCGCCATCACCGGCGCCATCTGGTATCAAGGCGCGCAGAACTCCCCGCGAGGCTATGAATATCGCCGGTTGCTGCCGGCGGTGATCGCGAGCTGGCGTCGGCTCTTCCGGCAGGGCGACTTTCCCTTCTATATTGTGCAGCTCCCTGCCTTTGGACCGCGAAGCCCGACTCCGACCGACGATGGCTGGGCCGACATACGGGAATCGCAGGCGATCGTCGCGGCGACCGAGCCCGATTCCTGTCTCGCGGTGACCGTGGATACCGGCGATCCGGCCAGCCTGCACCCGGGAAACAAAAGGCCCGTGGGCGAGCGACTCGCGCTTTGCGCGCTGGCCCGGCACTACGGCAGACGCATCGTCGATTCCGGGCCCACGCTCGCTGCCGTCGAGCGGCGGGCCCACTCGATCCGGCTGCGCTTCGCCCACGCCGATGGCGGCCTGTTGGCGAAGGGCGGGAAGTTGCAGGGCTTCTCGATCGCCGGCCAGGACCACCGGTGGCATTGGGCGAATGCCCGCATCGCCGGCTTGGCGGTGATCGTCTCCTCACGCGAGGTGCCGCACCCGGCCGCGGTGCGCTATGACTGGCAGTCCGACCCCAGCGCCACTTTGTTCAACCGTGCCGGGTTGCCGGCCCGGCCGTTTCGCACCGACACCTGGCCCCTGGTCACCCAGAATCAGCGGCCGTATTGACCCTCTGAGAAGCGGAAACATGAGAACCAAGAGCCTCGTGAAGAATGTCCTCAGGGTGGGAGCCCTGACACTCGTCGCCTGCGGCGCTCAGGCGCAGCAGAGCCGAGCGCCAACCCCCGCGGATGCCGTCACGGTGGCGAACGGACGGGTGGTGATGACCCACGATCACACCACGCTGATGCTGGAGCCGTTCGCGCCCAACATCATTCGCGTGAGCATCAGCCGGCTGAAGGCGAATGCGCTGGCCGCTCCGGGGTACGGGATCATCGCCAAGGCGGATGCGCATGGCTGGCGGCTGGAGCACACGGCGGACGGCGAGACGTATCGCTCCCCGCAGCTTGCGGTCGCCATTCTCGGCCCCCCGAAGCAGTTCAGCCCGCAGCTGCCCGGCCAGGTGCCCATCGACCGCTTCTTCAGCTCCGATGGCGGAGCCCGCTACGGCAACGTGCGGCTCCGATTCCAGTTGCCGAACGGGAAGGAGCTGGTGAGTCTCGAGCGGTGGTTCATGGATGCGCCGGGCTACGGCACGGGTGACACCGAGATTCTCCACGACCGGCGCCCCTCGGATCCACCGTTCTACCGGGTCGGCGCCACCTTCAGCGCGCAGCCCGACGAGCACTACTACGGCCTCGGCGAGAATCAGCAGGGCCGGCTCGACCATCGCGACCAGAGCATCCGCTGCTGGAGCAACTATGGCGCCGCCGGCGGTGAGAGCTTCTGTGTGCCCCTGCTAGTGACCAACAAGGGCTATGCGGTGCTGTGGGACAACCCGTCGAAGACGACCGTCCAGCCGCACTTCAACGATCGGACGCAGTGGATCTCGCAGGTCGGCCAGCGCGTGTCGTTCTTTTTGATCGTCGGCAAGACCACCGACGAGCTGTATGAGGGATATCGCCTGCTGACGGGACCGGCGCCGCTTTTGCCGAAAGGGGCGTATGGGTTCATTCAATCCAAGGAGCGCTACAGCACCCAGTCGCAGATCATGGCGGTAGCCCAGGGCTATCGCGACCGGCACCTGCCCTGCGACTACCTCGTGGTCGACTTTTTCTACTACACCAGAATGGGGCAGTTCGATTTCGTGCCGCAGGACTGGCCGGATCCCGCAGGGATGAACGCGCAGCTCCACACGATGGGATTCCACACCATGATCAGCGTGTGGCCGCGCGTGGCTCCGGGCTCGCGTTATTACGACATGCTGCGCCGTAACGGCTGGTTCTACCACCTCGCCGACGGCGAGCCGACGACTACCAACGGACTGCCGGGCAACAGAACCGGCTCGAACATCGATATGACCAATCCGGCCGCCGCGCGCTGGTTCTGGCAGACGATCGACCGGACCTTGATCAGCAAGGGTTTCGATGCCATCTGGACGGACGAGACGGAGCCGGACATTCCTCCGAACGGCAGCTACTACGACATCGGTCCGGGCACGGAGTACTTCAACGTCTATCCGCTTTTCGAGACCTCGGCCGTATACGAGGGCATGCGGCGCGACACGAAGCAGCGCGCGATGATCCTGGCGCGCGCGGCTTTCACCGGCGCGCAGCGCAATGCCACCATCTTCTGGTCTTCCGACATCTCCCCGACCTGGGATACCCTGCAGCGGCAGGTCCCCGCCGGGCTGGATGCGACGGCCTCGGGACTTCCATACTGGACCGATGACGTGGGCGGCTTCTGGAGCCTGCCGGCCGTGCACCACCCGCTGCACCGGCCGCTCATCAGCCCCGCGACCGCGCGCGACAACGTGGGTGGCGACGATGACTATCCGGAGCTCTATGTGCGATGGTTTGAATATGGTGTGTTCATGCCGATTCTGCGCACCCATGGCATGCGCCGCTTCAATACGGTCTGGTCCTATGGTGATCAGGCGACTCCGATTCTCGAGAAGTACCTGCGGCTGCGCTATGCGCTGATTCCTTACATCTACTCGCTCGCCTACCGCACGTACCGGACCGGCGCTCCCTACATGCGCGCGCTCTTCATGGACTTCCCCAACGATCCGAAGGTGGACACGCTCACGGACGAATTCATGTTCGGACCCGATTTCCTCGTCGCCCCGGTGACGCATCAGGGGCAAACTCACCGGCAGGTCTATCTACCCGCCGGGGCCGACTGGTACGACTACTGGACGAACGAGAAGTACCGCGGCGGCCGGACGATCGTGGCGAACGCGCCGATCGACATCATCCCGCTCTTCGTGCGTGCCGGCTCCATATTGCCCATCGGCGAGCCGGTGGAGGACATGGATCAGCCTCAGCGGCTGAAGGAGATTCGCGTCTACCCCGGCGCGAATGCGACCTTCGACCTCTATCGCGACGACGGCACTTACGATTACGAGAAGACCGGCGGGCGGGTCACCGTGCTGCGCTGGGACGACCGGGCGCGCCGGCTCACGCACACCGGCGCCACCGCGTGGTCAGTCCCCGACAGCGGTCTGATCAAAGTTATTCGCGCCTCCGACTGAGCGGACTATGGCGCAGTGTCGGCGGCGGGTGGCTCGGGGCCACCGGGCGGCGTCGCATGGTGCAACGGGTCCCCGAGCAGGCGGCGCACGGTCACATGAAAGACCGGGATCAGCAGGCATGGTCCGGACTCCCTGTTGGCGCTTCCTAGAGACTCACGGTCCGCACGCGGCCGCGCGCGCGGGCCGCGAGGGCGAGATAGTAGAGGATTCCGGCGGCGATCCAGCAGGCGCCGAGGAGCTTGGCCATGGGATCCATTCCGTAGAGCACGTAGGCGATCACGGCAAAGCCGGCGAGCGGAAACAGCAGGTGCCGCAGCCATGCGCCGCTGCGCTGGCGGATGAAGTGGTGCCAGGCGACGGCGAGGTGCAGGAGGGCGAAGCTGGTGAGCGCGCCGAAGTTCACCACGCGGCTGAGGTCATCGATGCGATGCGCGAAGAGCAGACCGACGAGCAGGGACACGGCTGCGACCAGCAGCGTGCTGACATGAGGGGTCTTGAAACGCGGATGCACCCTGGCGAGAACGGCCGGGAGCTTGCGGTCGCGCGCCATCGCGAAGAGCACGCGCGAAACCGCGGATTGGGCGGCCATCGCGTTCGCGATGCCGAAGGAGATCACCACGGCCAGGATTGCGGTCAGCTTGAGCGCGGGACCGCCGGCGCGGCCGGCGATGTCATAGAACGCGGTCGCCGCGGAATCGAGCCGCATGCCCAGGGCGAGGTCGGCGGCGATCCAGGTCTGCAGCAGGAAGAGCGCGCCGATCAGCAGCAGCGCGAGCAGCGTGGCGCGGGCGACGGCATTGCGCGCGCCCGCGCTTTCCTCCGCGAGCGTGGAGATGCCGTCGAAGCCGAGAAACGACAGCACCGCGATGGAGGTCGCGCCGGCCACGGTGGTGAGCGAGAAGTTGCGCGGATCGTAGAGCGGCGCGAGCGTCAGCCGCCCCGCTCCCGCCCCTCCATGGAGCGCGATCGCCCCGAACACCACGAACAGGGCGAGCGTCAGCAACTCCAGGGCGAGAAGAACCTTGTAGAGCCGCGCCGTCACCCGGATGCCGGCGAGATTGGCGGCGGCGTTGAACGACACGAATCCCACGAGCCATGCCCACGCGGGAACGGCCGGCAGGAGCGGCTGCAGGGCCGCCGCGGAGAAGAGATAGAGGAGGGCCGGTATCAGGATGTAATCGAGAAGGATGAGCCACCCGGCGAGAAAGCCCGCGAACTCGTGCAGACCGCGCTGGACGTAGGCGTACACCGAGCCCGCCAGGGGAAATGCCTGCGACATGGCGCCGTAGCTGAGCGCGGTGAAGAGCATTCCCGCCAGGCCGATCAGGTAGGCGAGGGCGACCATACCCTTGGCGTCCTGCCACACGAACCCGAAGACCGCGAACGGGGCGATCGGGACCATGAAGATCATCCCGTAGACGATCAGGTCGCCCAGCGTCAGCGCGCGATCGAGCTGATCCTCATAACCGAAAGGCTCGAGTGACATTTTTTTACGGTTTCCGAGGGCGGAGCGGGCGGCACCGGCGAGTCTAGGCAGCGGAACTGCCATGGTAAAGTGCGGCGACCTCACGAGGGATTCCTCATGGCGCACCGGCACACCATCCACGCACAGCATTTCGGCTGGGACAACAGTCTCGAGCCCGCCGTGCGCATCGCTCCGGGGGAGTCGCTCGAGTTCCAGGTGACGGACGCCTCGGGCGGCCAGATCTCGCCGGCCTCGACGGCCGCCGACATCGCCGGGCTGGATTTCGCCAAGGTCAATCCGGTCGCCGGTCCCGTGTACATCGACGGGGCGGAGCCGGGAGACATCCTCAAGGTGACCGTGCTGTCGTTCGCGCCGTCCGGCTGGGGCTGGACGGCGAACATTCCGGGCTTCGGGCTGCTGGCGGAGGAATTCAGCGAGCCGGCGCTGCATCTTTGGCGGTATGAGGCGAGCGGCCTCGCGCCGGCGGCCTTCGGCTCGCGGGCCAGAGTTCCTTTGAAGCCATTCGCGGGCACGATCGGCGTCGCTCCCGCGGAGCCCGGCTGTCACAGCGTCGTGCCGCCGCGCCGCGTCGGCGGCAACATGGACTTGCGCGACATCGCCCGCGGCACCGAGCTGCACCTGCCCGTGGAAGTTCCCGGCGCACTGTTCTCCGTCGGCGATACCCATGCTGCACAGGGTGACGGCGAGGTCTGCGGCACGGCGCTGGAAAGTCCCATGGACGTGGCGCTGCGGTTCGATCTCATCAAGCGCACTCCGCTCGCCTTTCCGCGACTGATCACCTCCGGGCCGGTGACGCGCCACCTCGATGAGCGCGGCTACCGCGTGAGCACCGGTATCGGTCCTGACCTGATGGAAGCCGCCCGCGCGGCGGTGCGCTCGACGATCGACTGGCTCACGCGCGCGCACGGCGTGCCTGCGATCGACGCCTACATGCTCTGCAGCGTCTGCGGTGATCTGCGTATCAGCGAGATCGTCGATATTCCCAACTGGACGGTGTCCTTCTACTTTCCGCGGATCGTGCTCGACTGAGCGCTCGGGCGCCCGCTCAGCCGGACTGGGCGCTGTCCTCGGTGATGAATCCCGCCGGCAGGATCAGCGTCGGCGAGTCGTCTTCCTCTTGCGCGAGCCCCGGCGGCAGCACGCCGACCTCGGCGCCGAGACACTGCAGCGCGTCCTCCGCCTCGACGGGCGCGCAGAAGAAATTCCCCTGGCCGAAGTGACAGCCCATCTTCTCGAGGGCGTCGGCGGTAGCCTGCGATTCGACCACCTCGGCGATCGGCGTCAGCCCGAGGCTGGCGGCGAGCTGCACCATGGCCGATGCGAGGCTCGCGCCGCCATGCGGCGAGGCGTCGGCGCCGACCCATGGCCGGTCGATCTTGACGTAGTCGAATGGAAAGAGCTGCAGATGATTGAGGGAGGAGTAGCCGGTGCCGAAGTCATCGAGCATCAGCTCCACGCCCGTTTGGCGCAGGCGCTCCAGAGTCTCGCGCGCGGCCACCACGTTGCTGATCAGCCCGCCTTCGGTGAGCTCGAATTTGAGGGACTGCGGCGGTATCGCGGTCTCATCGAGCTGACACGAGACGTACTCGCTCAGCTCCGGATCGCGCAGCGCCGCCGCCGACAGGTTGACGCTCAGATAGAAATCCGTTCCGGCCGGCAGGCGCCGCCGCCACTCGCTCGCGAGCGAGCACACCCGGTGAATCGTCCAGCGCGTGATCGGCACGATGATGCCGGTGTCCTCGGCGATCGACAGGAACCGCTCCGGCCCGAGCACCCCCTCGATCGGATGCTGCCAGCGCAGCAGCGCCTCCGCGCCCACCGCCCGGCGGCCGCGCAGCGCGACGATCGGCTGGAAGAGGAGTTTGAGCTCGCGGCGCTCGAGCGCCACGTAGAGGTCGGCCTCGAGGCTGACGAGACTCGCCGCATCCCCGCCCATCGACGGCGAGTAGCCGACACACGCGATCTCCTCCTGCCGCTTGGCCACTGACAGCGCGACTTCCGCTTCCCGCATGAGCTGCTCCGCGCGCTGCGGCCAGCTCTCGAGGCAACTCATGCCGATGCGGGCCGTGATCCCGAGCCGGTGCCGCCGCAGGTCGAACGGCTCCTGCAGCGCCGCCTGCAGCTCGCCCGCGAGCCGCTGCGCCGCATCGCCCGGACCCAGATCGCGCGCCAGCAGGGCGAACTGACCGCCGCCCCAGCGCGCCAACACGCACGAGCCCGCCACCGCTTTCTGAAAGCGGCGGCCGGCCTGGACCATCAGCTCATCGCCGGCCGTGTGGCCGAGCGTCTCGTTGATGAGCTGAAAGCGATCGATGGCGATCAGGAAGACGCCGATGCCGCGGCCGCGACGCGCCCGCAGCTCGCGCAGCGCGCGATCGAGCTGCTCCATGAAGTAATAGCGGTTCGGCAGGCCGGTGAAGGCATCGTGAAAGCGCGCGCGATCGACGCTCTCCTGCAGGCTCTCGCGCTGCTCGATCTCCCGCACCAGCCGCTGGTTGGCGGCGTGGAGCTGGCGGCGCGTGGCGGCGAGCGAGGCGCGCAGGCGCAGCGTTCGCTGAGTCACATCGTGTGCGGTGAAGGTGAGCAGCCAGGCGAGCAGCACGAGCAGCCCGATGTCGGTGGCGAGCGTGCGGGTCGGATACCAGCCACCGCGCGGGCGCACCTGGAAAGTCAGTACGCCGGGGGAGGCGTAGGCGAGCCCCGGAGGCGCGTGGATCACACTCGCCGCGGGGTCGCTCAGCGGGTTGATGCTCGAGGCGACGAACGACCGCGCATAGCCGTTGGCCGGATCGGTCTGCACGAGCGCGAAATCGTCATCGGTGCCCACCCTGCGCATGACTTGCGCCCGCGCCAGCAGGCGATCGAGATCGGCGTAGGCGACCGTCCACTTGCCCGCTGGCGCGGCGCCGTCGGTGGCGCCGGTCACCGGCGCGCGCGCCGCAATGAGCCACTGGCTGCCCTCGCGCAGCGGCCCGAGCAGCGCCGCGGCGGGCGCGTCGTGCGCCGGCTCGGTGGCCTGCCACTCGGTCACGATGGCCCTGGCGGCCGCGGCATCGGCCGGACCCGAGGTGGTGAGGCTGCCATCGCTTGCCCATTCGAACACCTTGAAATCGCGGCCGGCACCACGCGCGCCATCGGCGGCGCGCATCGCAAGCTCATCCAACTGCCGCTCGAGCGCGCGCGCGCTGCGTGCGGCGGCGCTCTGCGCGGCATTGCGAGCCTCCTCGGCGCGCTGTTGCACGCTCAGGACCACGAGCCGCGAGCCGGCGGCCGCGACCGTGACGAATACGAGGAGCGCCGGGAGCCAGCTGCGGCGGCGTCCGAGAATGTGGCCGAGCCTGAAGCTCACGAGCCCGCCCTCCCGATATGCAGCGTGCACACGAGGGTGACCGTGATGCGCTTCTGAGCGGCAACCTTCAGGTAGTCGCCCACGAGGGACCAGTCGACGCGTGCGAACGACTTCGACACGCCGAGATAACCTTCGCGCAACTGCGGTGCGGATCCGGTCAGTCCCGTATAGAGGTTGACGACCGGCGGCGCGACGTGACCCGTCGCAGCGCCGAGCTGCCAATTCACCGTATGGCCATAGTATGCGATGCGCGCCGTCTCGAGCTCGGTGCCGAGATTTCCGGAGACCGAGCGCGAGTAGGAGACGGTGGTCTGCAGATGCGGGGTCCACAGAAAGCCGAGCGCGGCCTTGGGCAGCGCGCCGTGCGTCGTGTCGATGTCGTACTGGTGGGCTTCGAGCTGCACCGTCAGCTTGCCGCCGAACGTACCGGCGACACCCGCGCCTGCCACCTGATAGTTGAAGTGATGCTGCTGTGGGGAGGTTCCGATATCGCCGCTGCCCAAGTGCGCATCGCCGGAGAACGTCCATTTTGCCATCGCATTGCCGGCGGTCGCGGAGCCTGAGAGCGAGCCGAACGCCCAATGCGCGTTCGCGAGCCGCTGGTATTCACCGCCGATCCCGAGCACGCCCGCGTCGAAATCGTGCAGCCACGTGAGGGAGCCGCCGCCGCCGCCGTTGGCTCCCGTCAGGGTCGAGCCGTTGGCGCTCAGGACCAACCTGTCGGTGGAGGGAGCGGCCGGCGCGGGAGGAGCGGCCGCGGGGGAGTCGACCGCGGCAGCGCCCCCGGGCGCGAGCCAGACCGCCCCGAGAGCGGCGAGCAGCGAGTAGCGCGCGAGTCTCATCGTGTCCTCGGGAGTGAGGCGCCCGGCAGGCGAGCGCCGAAGACGGGGCCATCCAGGGTCTCTGCCCGGGCGACCGGCAGGAATGCGATCACGCACAGCCGCTCGTCCTCGCCGGGGAGCGCGATGGAAGTGCTGGTCACTTGAAACACCCGCGGCAGGATGCGCACGTGCATCTTGCGCCGGCCGGTCAGTCCCGGCTCCCACCAGCGCGGCGGCGATTCGGGCTGCGCGAGCAGAGCCGCGGCATCGGCGCCGGCGCGCGCCGCAGAGAAGAGCGCGTGTGCCGGCCGGTTGAAGGCGAGCACCCGGTCCTGCGAGTCGAGGACCAGGATCGCCTGCTCCGCCGCATCGAGCGCCGCGCGAACCGCGAAGGTTTCCGTCAACTCCTCGATGAGGACCAGAGCCAGGCGCCGCCCCTTGTACGCGATGTGCTGGGCCCGAATCCGCGCCAGCGACAGCTCGGTGCCGCGATGCAGGACGACGTGCTGCGCCGCACCGTCCGTCCCGCTCACGAGCGCCTCGATGACCTCGGGATAAGAGAAATGAATCGCCTCGGGAAGCTTGCGGCCGACGGCGGGTGTGCCGTCGGCGACCAGCGCCGAGAGCTCGGCGCTCGCCGACACGACCTGGAGGGTGCGGGCGTCGACGAGTGCGGCCGGCACCGGCAACTCCTCGATGACACTCGCCCATAACTGCTGGCCGCGCTCGGCCTCCACGCGGGCTGCCGTCAGGTCCGCATGCATGCGGTCGAAGACGGTCCCGAGGTATTCGGCGGCAAACGCGCACGCCGCCATCAGGACCGTGAATCCCTCGAGCTGCACGAGGAAGTAGGCCGGCGGGGCATAGAATCCCGGGAACGGCTCGCTCGCCTGAATCGCGCCGCCGAAGAGGCGAGTGAGCGAGGACGCCCACGGCGTGAGGCCGCTCGCATACCAGCGCAGCTCCGGCGACTCGCTGAGGGCGACGGCTGACACCGCGACGATGGCCAGGATCGCCATGGCGTAGGGCTGCCAGCGCGAGAGAAAGATCGCGCCGATGACCGGCAGCACGAATACCAGCAGAAACGCCGGATTGTGGACGCCGCCCGCGTAGTGCCAGATGAGTGCCACCAGCACGACGCCGATGGCGTGCAATACCGTAAGCGCGCGCTTGCGGCCGCGGTTGATGCCGGGCGCCGGCGCGGTGAGCACCGTGAAGCCGATGTGAATCGCCGCGATCGCCAGCAGGCCGAGGAGCGCCGCGCCGACGTGGATGTCGAGCGAGCTGACGAGCCAGGGCACGCCCGCGGCGAAGAGGATGGCGAAGATGGCGAGCAGCCACAGGTCATCGAGCAGGTGCACGCGCGGATCGGTCCAGGTGGGCAGCGGCAGCAGCTGAGTGCTGTCCAGGGACTTCATTCGCGCACCCCGGCGGCGGCGGTCCTCAGGGCCGGCCCGAAGGAGTTGTGGTCGAGGAACGGAGCGCTCGCGACCCGGCGGCCGTCGGGGCCCTCGAAGTCCTCCACCCGCAGCCCGAAAGCATGCGGTTGCAGCACGTGGTTGCGGCGCAGGATCGGAGCGTCGCCCACCACATCGATGCCGTCGTAGCGCGGCTCGATGATGGTGTTGTCCATCGCGGTGCTCGGATTGCGGGCATCGCCCAGCACGAACGCCATTCCGTAGGCGCAATCGTACACGCGGTTGTCGCGAACCAGCGTATCGGTCGAGCCGCGGATAATGATGCCGTACGCCGCGAGCCCATTGAGCTCATTCTGCTCGATGACGGCGGCATGCGCCCCCTCGGCGAGGATCCCCATGCCCGCGCCGCCGCTCACGCGATTGTCGCGAACCACGGCGCCGGCGCCCACCAGATCGATGGCGGCGGTCCGTGCGCCGCTGATCTCGTTCTGCTCGATGAGGATGTCGATGTTGCCCGTGACGATGCCCGTGTGATCGTCGTCGAACCGGTTCGCGCGCACGCTGACGCCGCCGGCGCTCGAGCCCGCTTCACCCCGCACGGCCCACACTCCCGCCTCCTGCTCGCCCGAGAACCGGTTGGCGGCGACCGTGGTGTCCGGGCTGGAGGCCGCAAACCGCACGCCGATCCGATCGTCGACGAAGCGGTTATTCTCCAGGAGGAGCTGCTGTGCGTTCTCGGCCACGTCGACTCCCACGGCACAGTCGGCGAGTGTCGCGCCCTGGACGCTGACATGGACCGCCCGCACCAGGATGCCGGCGCCGCGGCAGTTGCGGATCGCGAGGCCGTCCACGGAGACATTCGCCGCCGCGATGTCGAGCACCGGGCCGCCGCTCAGCCCGCGCGCATCGATCTCACTGCCTCCCGGCCGCACCACGATGCGCAGCCCGCGCGAGTTGACGATGGGCGGCAGGGCGGTTGCCAGCGAGATCTTCGGCACATCGAGCGAAATGCGCGCCGCTCCAGGCGCGGTCGCCGCCACGAACAGCACTTCCCGGAGCGTGCCGGCGCCGCTATCGCCCCCGTTGGTGACGGTCAGCGTGACCGTGTTGGAAAGCGACGCCTGTCCCGCACGCCGCGCCTGGTATGACCAGCCGGCGAAGATGAGCGCACCGACGCCGGCGAATACGGCCATGGAAAGCATCGAACGGCGACTCAGGGGCACGCGCTCAACCTCCCGGGTCACGCTGCAGGACGAACACGACGTGCCAGGAGCGCTCGGTGAGCAGGCGCCCACAAAAGGCGTCGAGCGGTGCCGACAGAGCTGTCACGAGTGCGAGCGCGGTGACGCGCAGAGCAGCCGGCAGGCGCGGCAGATGTGGCAACAGCCACATCTTGAACGGCGCGGGATCTACGCCGGAGATCGCCTGCAGCCGCAAGCCGCACTCACGAAAGAGCTCGAGGTAAAACGTGCGTTGCCGTGCGGTGAAGACCGCCGAGTTGCAACGGCTCACCGCGCGGGCGGGCGCCGCCTCCAGAAGGACGAGCCGGCCTTCAGGCGCGAGGTGCAGCGCCATGCGCCGCAGCGCGGATCGCAATGCGCCGGGGTCGAGCACGTGCTGCAGCATCGTCACGCAGAGAATGATGTCGAAAGTTCCGCCGACCTCGAGGGCTGCGCAGTCCTGCACGATGAAGCGGCACCGGCTCCCCAGCCCGACGGCAGCCGTCCTGCGCTGCGCCTGCGCGATCATCGTCGGGCTGAGATCGACGCCCGTGACGCTGGCGCCCCGCGACGCCAGCAATCGGCTCCAACGGCCGACTCCGCAGCCTATATCGAGCACCCGCATGCCGGACCTGACTCGCAGCCAGGGCTCGAGGGCACGCCACTGACAGAAATGGATCAGCCGGTTGTAGAAGCGCGGCATGCCGTACGAGCACACGGCGGCGAGCCCATCCCCGTCCACGGCAAAGCGCCGGGCCCGCTCCTCCCAGTACTGCGCCGCCGTCACCGCAGCCTCCTCGTGGCGAACGAGTGTCCGGGCAGGAGCTCCGCTGGCTCCGCCGGCGCCGGCTCGTAATGATCGCGATAGAGCCGCCGGCCGATGAGCTTGAGGGCGATCCAGTTCGCATACCCCACGGTCATGGGCGCGATATGGACCAGGGCGTAGAAGAGATAGAGCGGCACGATCGGCGCGGCATACGCGCGCTCGCTCTTCGGCACCACGGTGAAGAGCGCGACGACTCCGAGGACCAGATAGCTGCCGACCGCCGCCATGAAATACGCCGGGTTGGTCCAGCCATGGACGTTCGGCTGCCAGTGCGCGAAGAAGAGGTTGTCGACGCCGCTCACGAAACTGCCGAGCAGGAGCAGGGCGCTCACGGCCTTCAGGACGTGCAGGCAGATCGTCAGCCCGCCGACATAGACGAGGTAGTGGTACAGGGCGAACGGAGTGCGCCTCGCGATGCGCCAGACCGCGCCGATGCGCTCGATGTATACCTTGAGGAGCCCGTGGTACCAGCCGACCCGCTGCGAGAACCAGCGCGTGAAGGCGCCGGGACCCTCGGTGCCGACGACCAGCCGGCCGTCGTAGTAGATCCGCTCGCCGCGGTCGAGGAGGATGATCGCGTTCTCGAAATCCTCCGCATACACGGAGAGCGAGTGCGCCTTCAGGGCCTGCGCCAGGGCATCGCGGCGGTAGAGCGACACGCCGGAGGTGATGCTGTAGTC